>Ga0316363_10002388_pt1 | contig 14429 bp, 11 predicted proteins | sample Sb_taG_3_FD_200459 | JGI IMG/M metagenome (GOLD analysis project Ga0316363, IMG submission 200459) | Peat soil microbial communities from Weissenstadt, Germany - Sb_50d_a_PC metaG (v2) (version 2) | ecosystem: Environmental > Terrestrial > Soil > Wetlands > Peat | place: Germany: Weissenstadt...
GATCCCAGCCAGCTCATGCGCTGGTTTACCGACGCAAGCTGCCCGGTCAAGTCCTGGCAAATGGATGCGCGGCTGGGCGGCAGCTACAGCTACGCCACCGAGCAGGGCAACTTTGTGGTCAATGGTGGCAGCGAGTTCAAATGTCACGGCGAGATCACGGAAATTGATCCGCCGCGGCTGCTTGTCTACACCTGGATCGGCAACTGGCATCTCGACAAGCAGAGAAAGACAGTTGTGCGCTGGGAACTGACGCCCACCGCAATCGGTACGCACGTGAAAGTCACGCACAGCGGTCTCACCCAGGAACCGGAGGCCCGCGCTGACTACAGCGGCGGCTGGCCCGGTGTTGTCGAAAAGCTCAAACAATTCGCGGAAAGCGGAAAGGCATCGATCGTCATGGCAACGATTGCAATCTCTCACGATCAGGACGCGATTCAGGGCGAGATTCACATCGCCGCGCCACCCGAACGGGTGTTTCAGGCGCTCACCGATCCACGGCAACTCTTGCAGTGGTGGGGCCAGCAGGGGATGTATCACGGCATCGACTGGAAGGCCGACGTGCGTCCTGGAGGCCAGTGGCGATGCGAAGGCGTGAGCGACACGGATGGCTCTCCCTATCACGTCAGCGGCGAGTATGTGGACGTCGATCCGCCGCGCCTGATCTCTTACACCTGGATTGCGAGTTGGTCCGGCTCGCTCAAGACCCTCGTCCGCTGGGAACTGGAACCCGCTTCTGGCGGAACGCTTGTTCGTCTGCGCCACAGCGGCTTTGCGGAGGTTCCGGAGGCCGCGAAGAGTCACTATGAAGGCTGGCAGCGCGTTATCGGCTGGATGCAGGCCTTCGTAGAGAAAGGCGAGACGGTGGCAACGCGTTCGCCGGTTTCTCCAGCACCCCAGGGCTAGGGGCAACCGAGGGGCCACGCCTTGGCTTGTAGTAGCTGGGGGAGGCACCGGAGCGTTAGGGTGCTTCAGAAGATTGCCCTCGGGATAACTTCCGTCCCGGAAGAAACAAACTAAATTTGATGCTTCGTTCGCGGCGGCGCTCTTCCTCCAAGTGCCGCGAGCGCGCCTTCAGCAAATCATTGAGCGCTACCAGACCTAAAAATTTTCTCGTGGTACGCTCCACCACTGGCATGCGCGTGCAACCCTTTTCCACCATGCGATATACGACCACCCGCAGCGGCTCGTCTGGATAAGCCTCGACTGCGCTCGTCCGCACCAGATCACCGATCGGCCATTCCAGGGCTGCCTCTCCGTTCTGCTCCATCCGCTGGCTTATATCCCCGCGCGTTACCACACCGACGAGCTGCCCTTCTGCATTCACGACCGGCAGCAGGCGCTGCTCCTGGCGGTGATCCACTCGCAACGCGTGCCATATCTCGCCTAGCGTACTCGCGGCTGGCAATACCACAACCTTTGTTCGCATGACCTCGCGTACAAAAAGAATTTCCAGCGGATCGACGGCATACTCGCGACTGAGGTGGTAGCCGCGCCGAGCAACCTTCTCGGTCAAGATGGACCGCCGCAGCGTCAAGACAGTGAAACCGTGGGCGATGACACTACCGACCAGCAATGGCAAAAATACGTTTGCGTCGTGCGTCAGCTCAAAGGCAAAAACAATACTCGTGAATGGAGCGCGCATCGTGCCGCCAAGTATGGCGCCCATGCTGATCAGAGGCCAGAAACCTGCGCCTTCGTTGGGAAGAAACATGGCTTCGAGGCCGCCAAGTGCGCCGCCCATCATCAGCAACGGGGCCAGAACGCCGCCCGATGTGCCGGAGCCGAGCGAGACCGCCCAGATGAACCATTTGACGAGCAGGACGCCCAGAATCACCCGTGTGGAAACGCTTCCCTGAAGCAATGCGCCAATCGTGTCGTAACCTACGCCCAGTGCTTGCGGAAAGACCAGACCTCCCAAGCCGATGGCCAGCCCGCCTATCGCGGGCCACCACATCCAGTGGATCTTCAGCCGCTGGAAAGCATCCTCAGCCGCGTACACGGAAAGGGTGAGCAGGGCCGACAGGGCACCGGCGAGAAGGCCAACAAGGGCGCATCCGAGCAGCCCCTTTGGTCCAATGAACAATGGGTGAACCGGCACGGGAAACAACGGCCCGAACCCCAAAATATATCTTCGTACGACCGCAGCCATCGCACTGGCTAATGCCACCGGAATCAGGCTGCGTGGTTTCCATTCGAAAAGTAGCAACTCGACGGCCAGCAGCACCGCGGCCACCGGCGACGCAAAGGTTGCGGACATCCCGCCGGCAGCGCCGGCCACGAGCAGCGTTTTGCGCTCCGCGCTGGTCAGGTGAAACAACTGGGCGATCAGCGAGCCCACCGCTCCGCCTGTCATGATAATCGGGCCTTCCGCGCCGAACGGGCCGCCGGAGCCGATCGAGATTGCCGAAGAGAGCGGTTTGAGAATTGCGACTTTCGGTTCAATTCGGCTACCGCCTAGCAGAATGGACTCAATCGCCTCGGGTATGCCGTGACCTCGAATTCGTTCGGAACCATACCTCGCCATGACGCCGATGATTAGTGCGCCAGCAATGGGAACGAAAACGCTGTATACACCGAGATGGTTACCTACCGGCGAAACCATTGCGGTGCTCCAACGGCCAAAATAGAACAGATTTGTGAATAGCCCGATCAAACGGAGCAACGCTAGCGCGACAAATGCGCAGACCACTCCAATCACAGTGGCCAATAAGGAGATCGGAACGACCCGCCACGTGGTTGTGAAATCTCCCAACTCATCATTGCGGTCTTGGCTGTCGATAGCCGCCGCGGTGTTCCGCAATCTTGTTTCGCTATCCTGGCTCACGACTGTTTCTTAGGCCTCTTTGTTTGGTTCCACTGCGCGCTCTTGTTTCTTCTGCGTGACCTCAGTCTTGGTTCCACAAGCGCTTCCAGCGCATCAACCAGTGCTGCCCTCCCGCGCGCAACTCCGTAATCCGTTGCCGGACCACTTGCTCAAGCAATTTTTTTCCGCGCGGAAGCAGCGACACCAGGACGCTTCGCCGGTCATCCCGGTTTCGGCTTCGGCACACATATCCGCGCTGCTCCAGCCGGTCGATCAGTTCCACTGTGCTGTTATGCTTCAGCATCAGCCGCTCCGCCAGTGCCTGGACGGTCGCTTCCATGCCTTCCGGGAGGCCCCGAACCGCAAGCAAGAGCAAATACTGCTGCGGTTCGAGCCCCAGGCGGCGTGCCGCGGCATCGCCTTCGCACAGAAAAACGCGTATCCGATGGCGCAGCGCGGCCAGCGCGCGGTAATCGGCAGTCGTAATCTTTATCGCCACCAAGTTAGTATATCGTAACACGATACATTATCGATCAGTCACAGCGGGCCGCTCTCGGCCCGGTAGCAGCAGAGGCTTTCGGACGAATCATCGGCTACCCGGCAACTGTCCCACTGCCGCTTTGTCCCTGGCGTGGGATCCGGCGCTTTTGCTGGTTTATACTGAACCAATGTCGGGGACCGGCGACAAGACGTTCTACCTTGAAACCTTGGGGTGCCAGAGGAATGCGCACGGCTCCGAAAAGGACATTTCAGTCTAGAATAAAAGCAAACAGGACAAATTCTCTTCTCGGGGACCAGATTGGTCCTTGAGGCAGGTATTGCTTTCAGAACGGAGTTGGTTCAGCTGTGAAGATTGGCATAGATTTCGGTACGACCCGCATTGTGGTTGCTGCAGTGGACCGCGGCAACTATCCCCTCGTCAACTTCGAAGCCCCGGATGGGCACTCTCGCGACTGGTTCCCTCCGCTCATCGCCGTGCGGGGAGAAACGCGCGTTTACGGATGGGACGCCTGGCTGGTGCAGGGGCAAGCGGGCTGGACAGTCGTTCGCTCTCTGAAGCGTTGTCTGAAGGATGCCGGTCCAGAGACTCGGGTCGGAATCGGGGGCCAGGCTTTTGAAGTCAGGCAACTGTTGCGGGAAATGATGGAGGCTTTGCGGGAGCAACTGCGCGAGCATTCCACCTTGCCGGACGATGCCAACAAGCCCCTGGAAGCCATGCTGGGAGTACCGGCAAATGCGAACAGCAATCAGCGCTTTCTTACCACCGAAGCCGCTCGCGAGGCGGGGTTCGACGTTCTTGGATTGTTGAACGAGCCCTCCGCGGCAGCGGTTGAATTTGCCCATCGGGACCTTGTCAACCGCAAGGGCCGTACCGGGGGCCGGCTCTTAGTCTACGATTTGGGAGGCGGTACTTTCGACGCTTCGCTCATCGAACTCGGCGACGGCGAGCAATCCATTGTCGCCTCCGACGGCATTTCAGCCTTGGGCGGTGACGACTTTGACGAGATTCTGGCAGAGCTTGCACTGGAGGCCGCTGGGGTTCCTCGCGACGAGCGGGGCAGTCTCTCTGCCGCAGAATGGTTTGTCCTCCTGGAGGAATGCCGCGAAAAAAAGGAAGCACTTGGTCCCAACACGCGCAAACTGACCGTCGATCTCGAACGCGTACGGCACAACTGGCACGAGGTCTCAGTCAGTGCGAACGGGTTTTACGAACGGTGCAGGCCGCTGATCGAGTCGACACGCCGGGTCGTCGATGAATTGCTGGCGGGGCATCCGGAGCGCCCGATCGATTCCCTATACGTCACTGGCGGCGGTTCGGAGTTGCCCCCGGTGGCGCGCATACTGCGTGAGAATTATGGAAGGCGGGTGCGACGCTCGGCCTATATGCGATCGGCGACGGCCATCGGATTGGCGATCCGGGCGGATACCCAATCCGGCTTTGTCCTGCGAGACCGGTTCATGCGGAATTTCGGATTGTGGCGAGAGGCAGACGAAGGGCACGGCGTTGTGTTCGATCTGGTGTTCCCCCGCGGCACGGAGTTGCCGGACCCCAAACAGCCGCCGCTGCGGAGCGTACGTTCTTATCGACCGGCCCACAACGTCGGCCATTTTCGTTATCTGGAATGCGCACGGCTGGCGCAGGACGGCCGGCCAGTAGGAGAAATTACCGACTGGGACGACATTCGATTCCCGTTCGATCCCGGCCTGCAGGACCGAGCGGACCTTACCGCAGTTTCGGTGAGGCGAACACCCGCAACGGCGGGCTTTGTCGTCGAGGAAACGTACACTTGTGACAGTAGCGGCAATCTGGCCGTGGCGATTTCCAACAAGTCCACAGGTTACGAAAAAAGGTTCCGCCTTGGCCGGTGGTCAGAAAAGCAATCGAAGATATTGTCCAGCCGCGCCGCAAAGCGCAGCGCCTAGCAGCGGTGATGGTGTCCGAGAGCAGTGATGCAGACATGAGCACCCAGCATCCGACGCCATGTGCCGCCGGGCAAACTATTTCCGCTCAATTCATTGACTCGCCATGCTCATCGGTATATCTGTAATGGCTCGCTGCTATGTGGAAACGTATTGTCTTGCTCCTGCCCTTGCTCGCGGCTGCGCTGGCCCCGGCGCGCGATAAGCCGGAGAACTGGCTGCAGGTCCGCAGTCAGCATTTCACGGTGGTGACGAACGCCAACGAGAAGACGGGGCGGCGCATTGCGGACCAGTTTGAGCGCATGCGCTCGGTTTTTCATGTCGCGTTTCCGCAGCTGTCCATCGATACCGGCTCGCCCATAATCGTGCTGGCCATCAAGGACGAGAAAGACTTCCGCGCGCTCGAACCGCAAGTTTATCTGGCCAAAGGGCAACTCAAGTTGGGCGGGCTTTTTCTGCGGGCGCCTGACAAAAACTATGTTCTCATGCGAGTGGATGCCGAAGGCGAACACCCGTACGCAGTGGTCTATCACGAGTACACTCACTTGCTTCTCAGCAAGGCCGCAGAATGGCTGCCCTTGTGGCTGAATGAGGGGCTGGCAGAGTTTTATCAGAATACGGACATCCACGAGAAGGATGTCGTGCTGGGCCAGTCGAGTCCGGAGAATCTGGAGTTGCTGCGCGAGAACCGGTTGCTGCCGCTGGCCACGCTGTTCACCGTCGACGCCAGTTCGCCCTATTATCACGAGGAGAACAAAGGCTCCATCTTTTATGCGGAGTCGTGGGCACTGACCCACTACTTTCTAGTAAAGGACCAGCAGGAAAAGACACACCGCTTGACCGACTACGCGGAACTGCTGGAGCAGAAGTTAGACCCGGTGACCGCGGCTACCCGCGCGTTCGGCGATCTCAAGCAACTGCAATCGAACCTGGAAAGCTACATCCGTCAGGGAGCCTTCAGCTATTTCAAGCTGCCGACTTGGACCGCGGTGGACGACACGGCATTCAAGGTGCAAACCCTGACCGCGCCGCAGGCTGATGCGGTTCGCGCGGATTTCCTAGCCTACAACGAACGGGTTGCGGATGCTCGGCCGCTCCTGGACCGTGTGCTGCAGGAAGATCCGCAGAACGTTTCGGCGCACGAAACGATGGGATTTCTGGAGTTTCGCGCGGGGCACGTGGACGAGGCGCGCAAGTGGTACGAACAGGCGGTGAAACTGGACTCGCAGAATTACATCGCCCACTACTATTTTGCCGCAATCTCAATGAACGCGGGGGTCAGTCCCGGCGATGACGCCCAGGTGGAGAGCAGTTTACGCGCCGCCATCAAACTCAATCCGTCATTTGCGCCGGCCTTTGATCGCTTGGCGGCCTTTGAGGGCATGCGGCGCCAAAATCTCGACGAGGCGCACATGATGGCGCTCACGGCGGTGCAACTGGACCCCGGGAATGCCGGCTATCGCGTGACCGCGGCCAACGTGCTTATGCAAATGGAGCGGGGCAAAGACGCCGTGGCCGTGCTCCGTGGCGCTTTGCGGGTAGCCAAGTCTCCGGAGGAAACGGCGATGGTCCAGAACTTTCTCATGCAGGCCGAGGAGTACGCGACCGCGCGGGAACAGGCGAAGGAACAAAGTCGCCGGCTGGCGGAAGAACCGAAAGCCAACCCCCAGGCGAATGCCGGGTCCGCACCCGCGGAAGCGCTTCCGAAGGGGCCGCACCGTTTCCTGGTGGGCACGCTGCAGAACGTGCATTGCCATGATCCAGGCATCGACCTGACGGTCGCCGCCAAAGGGAAGACGATGGCACTGCATAGCGGCAACTACTACAAGATTGAGTTCACGACTCTCGGCTTCACGCCAAAGGGAAGCCTCAGTCCCTGCAAGGATTTGGAGGGCATGTCGGCAAAGGTTGAGTACGTTGAGTCCTCCGCTAAGCCGGCGGCAGCCTACGTCGTTGCCATTGAGCTCCACAAGTGAGCCGGCGCCGGTAGGGTACCCACGTGCCAAGTTCTGTGTAACCGATACGGAAATGGTGAACGTGGATGAAGCGGCCGGCGGGGCGCACGCTCACGCGGATGTGAACTCAGCTTCTTGACGTATGCCGATTATCGCATTCTCGACTTCAGCTTGATCATCTCGCCATCCACAGCGAACCTGCCGTATCCGTGATGGTGGATGGTCTTCGGATTTTTTTGCGCCGGATCAATCCAGGCCTTGAGCACTTCGAGGAAGAAGAGATTGTACTTGTTGACGAGACGGGTATCGGCCACCTTGCATTCGAGATTGGCGAAACACTCGGCCACCAGAGGCGGCGCCACGCGCTCAGCCGGCGCCGGCGTCAGCGCGAATCTCTCGAACTTCTCCACGTCCCGGCCCGAGCAGTTGCCGACTTCCACGACTTTGGGCGCCAGTTCCAGCGCCGGAACGGCGATCACGCACTCCTTCGTTGCCCGCAACGCGGCAAAGCTGTGATTGGCGCTGCTGACCACACAGGCAACCAGCGGCGGCTCAAACTCGACCATCATATGCCAGGACATCGTCATGACGTTGGCGCGGCCCTTGCGGGCGGTCGTGAGCAGGACCACCGGACCCGGTTCGAGCAACTGGTAGACTTTCGACAGAGGTAGATCTTTCATCACGGTCGCGGCTCCTGGACCCGGTCTGCAATGATGGTCAGGCGCAGTCCATTGTAGACACGCTCGTTGCCGTAGGGTGGATCATTCACGATGAGCAGGCATTCATTGCTGGTTCCCCCATCTCGATGAAGCTGACAACCGTGTTTTCCTTCCCGCTCCACTCGCAGCTCTTGCCCTCGCAGCCCGGCTTCCTACTCAGGCTGAAAGATACCTATGTTCGCGTGGTAAGAGGTGGTCCAGACCCTGCGGCTTCCGCCGCCTTTTTTGGAGAAGGTCGGCGGGCCCAGAATCCCCGAATTCTTTTCACGCAGCGTTGTGAGCCTCGTCACAGCCAAGGGTGAGCCGAGTGAGGTTGAATAGCATTGGCGGGCAATTGAATCGCCGATGGGAGCAGGTCGATATGCAGAACCATGGAGGTTGCGAAGACGCTTGTCGTCGCGGCACTCCTCGGACTTGGTTGCGTGACGTCGCAACGAAGCCAGGCAGTGGAATCCCTGGGACTGAGTGCGGCTGCACGGGAAGCTGAGACTAAGTTGGAAGTTCCCAAAGCGGGCCCAGCGAGGGAGGACGATGGAAAACGCGGTCGGTCTAGTCATGACGGGTGGCGGTGCTCGCGGCGCTTATCAAGCTGGTGTTCTCAAGCGCATTGGCGAGCTGAAACGCGCCCGCACACAGGGTAATCCTTTTCCGATCATAGGAGGCGCTTCCGCGGGAGCGATTAATGGCGCCGCTCTGGCCACAGGTTGCGGCGATTTTGCTCCGGCAACCCAGCGTATTGCAGAAGCTTGGGCGACTCTCAAACCTTCCGAGATCTTTCACTGCGGGCTCTTGTCCCAGGCGCAGAATTCCCTGACCTGGATACTCGATCTCTCCTTTGGAGCGATTGTGGGGGGAGGCAATGCCCGATCGTTATTAGATGCCACTCCCTTACATCATTTTCTCAATAGGCACCTTGACTGCGACCGGATCCAGGAAAACATCAGGAGCGGGGACCTCTACGCTCTCGCGATTTCCGCGACCAACTACAGCTCGGGAAAGAGCTATCTCTTCATTCAGGGAAGGAAGGGCCATCCGATGTGGAACCGGACCCGACTGGTGACGGTTGCGACCAGGATCACGGTCGACCACGTTTGCGCCTCCTCGGCTATTCCTATGGTTTTCCAGCCGGTAAGACTCAAAACTCCGCGTGGGTCCGCCTTCTTCGGCGATGGTTGTGCGCGCCTGCAACAGCCTCTCAGCCCGGTGATCCGCCTGGGGGCGGAGAAGGTTTTCGCGATCGGCGTCCGCTGCGGAGATAAAGAAAGTCAAGAGGAAACCACAGATGAGAGAAACCCTTCGATCGCACAAGTGATAGGAGTTCTTTTGAACGTTATGTTTCTGGACCATCTCGCAACCGACATCGAGCACCTTGAACATTTGAATCAGTTGCTCAACGATGGCCACATCAATCAGCTGGGGATTGAAGGAGGTCAGAAGATACGACCATTGAGGACCTTTGTCATCGCGCCGTCGGTCAATTTATCGGATCTGGCGGAGCAGCACCAGAAAGACATGCCCGCTCTGATCCAGTACTTTGTATCCAGTTTGGGACGAGACGCGGCATCCTGTGCGGATCTAATGAGTTACCTGCTATTCACGTCCAACTACACGCGAGACCTCATTGAGATTGGTTACCATGACGCCAGCAGAGACGAATCGAAGAGATCGAAGACTTTCTCTATTCGTCCAAGGAGGGAGACGCTGAAAACCCACTGGCCAGTGCAACCGGGGGGAGGGTGCCCAAGGCAGGCTCGGCAGCGAAACGGAACGGAAACTCGGCCAGATCCCGCGGGTAATCATTCTCCCGAATGCGACCGCACTTCCCGATGCGGCACAGATCACTGACAAACGTGCGCCGCAAGGGTGAAAATGTTTGTGTTCAGCGCTCACGACTGGGATATCGGCCGTGAAAGCATCTCCCACTCGCGCGCCCCGGCCCTGGGGGTGTAGCGTTTTGCCCTCGTGCCGTATACACCCGCTAACCGGTTGCCAGCTTAACATGTCCTGCCTGAATTGCTGACGAAATCAGATGGGATGAGTTCTGCACGGCGCACAGCGCCACAACGATCAATGAAAACGGGATTCGTTGGCAGTATGCTGTGCCGAGGCGTGTGGTCCAGAGGTCTTCGGCCTCACTGGTGCTTGAGAGCCCGTGGATGAGTTTGACCCGGGACGCGCCATTGGCCATCACTTGCAGAAGAACCAGAGCAACTACGACGATCTTGGCGGAAACTACTTCGATCGCATCCACTCCGACGGTTTAAAGCGGTACTTGGTGAAGCGGCTCCAACAACTCGGGCACAAGGTAACTCTAGAGCCGATCGAAGCTGCTTAACCCGCGGCTTCCCCCAGTGGTTTTCGAGGGAGAATGCCGGTCTTCCGACGGGATGCGATACGCTCCCAAGTTATCGACGCGCTCGAAGCGCAAGAGATAAAGGAGACCGGCAATGAAAAAGATTAGCACCGCAGCAGCCAAGCCGACGAGAAATTTTCAACATCAGAAATTGACGATCGGGTTGGATCTGGGCGATCGCTCAAGCTGGGATTGCGTTCGGGATGAAGCGGGGGAAGTACTTCTGGAACAGAAGCTGGCGACAACGCCGAAGGCGATGAAGGAAGTCTTCGGCGGGATGCCGCGGAGTCGGATCGGGCTGGAAACGGGGATGCCTTCACCGTGGGTGAGCCGGTTATTGAGTGAAGTGGGGCACGAAGTGATCGTGGCGCATGCGCGTAACGTGCGCTTGATCGGAGAAAGTCGGAAAAAAGATGATCGGCTGGATGCCAGAACGCTGGCCCGACTGGTGGGGATCGATCCGCAGTTGCTGGCGCCGGTGAAGCATCGTAGCGCACAAGCGCAAGCGCATCTGATGGTGATCCGGGCGCGAGCCGGTCTGGTACGGGCGCGGACGTCGTTGATCAATACGGCGCGGGGACTGACGAAGTCCATGGAGAGCGGTTGCGCGGCTGCAACACGCGGAACATGAACCCGGTGCTTCGTGCACGTTGATGGTCAATCCTCAGCATGTCATCCGCTCCGGGCTCATCTTGTGTTGGAATCCCACCTCCCCTTCAGGCTCATCTTGTATTGGACAAGACTCTTACTTGACTCGCCCACTACTTTAGGCCGATGATGGCCCGGTTAGAGGTTGATTGCGAGTACGGTAAAAATTGCCGATGAACTCAAAAAGGAGATCACCGTGCAGTTGCCCTACGATATTACAGTGCCCGGCTTTCCGTTGGGAGAGTGAGACCCATTTAGCCCAAAGAGGTGGAATCTCGTGATCCGTTGCTTCTTTGATGACAGCGGGAAAGAGAGTGATCCATCCAACAGGTTTGTCTGCATGGCAGGTTATCTAGCTCTCGGGGATAGCTACTGGAATATCTTTGCGCAAGGGTGGAATCATTTATTGCTCAAGCATGGAATCACTTGGGTCCACATGAAGGAGATGATCCCTTTGCAGGGCGAGTACAGCGGTCTGGGATGGGACACAACAAAGCGGGATGCAGTTCTGAAAGAATTTATAAGCGTCATCAAGTTCAGTCAGTTGATTGGATTTGGTGTGGGGCTTGACGCAGAAGCATGGCGCACACTGGTTCCGAAAGATGTAACCAAACGCGAAGGAGACGCTCAGGTATTTTGCCTTACACGAATCTTGAGAATGATCGTAGAACGGATGAAAAAATCTGTTCCCCGTGATTACGCGGCGCTGCACTTTGACAGTGACGAATCGTTTGTTCCCGCGCGATTCAGAAGATTTCGCAAGGTCATAGATCGTGTCCCAGATGGACCGCAGTATCTTGGTTCGATAACATTCACTGATCCTAAACTCTACGCTCCACTTCAATCTGCCGATTTACTTGCGTGGGAAACGAGAAAGGAACTCATGCAAAAAACTGGTGGGTTTGAGTCCACAGACAGATTCAAGGAACTATTCCGTATGCTTCCGCTTGGGGATTTTCCTGACTACACTAGTGAACTGTGGACAGCCGAAGAGTTGCTAAAACAATACCCGGCACTAACCGCATGACGAACACAATCAATACCCGACGCTGAATCCGAGTCCCAGAAGTTCGACGCTGGCGTGCGCAAGTTTCTCTCTGTCTCGCAAGCTGGGCATGCCGCACTCGTTGGGGCCGCTCACGCTGGCGGACTTCATCGGACTCGATGTCTGCCTAGACATCATGCGCGTACTGCAGTCCGGCCTCGGCGATCCAAAGTACCGGCCCTGCCCGCTCCTAATCAAAATGGTGGACGCGGGATGGCTCGGCCGGAAGTCAGGGCGCGGGTTTTATCAGTACTAGCAATGACCGGGCGGCTGCAACGCCTCGTAATACTAAACACGATCTTCCATCAGACTGTGCGATTTCCATGCCTTGAGACACTCCCGAGTGTTCAAGAAATCATACTCACGCGAGTGTCAACGAATTAGTGGTCCTCGATGTGCCAACGTTTGTGCGTGCGCGGCGGGTATGTAGAAGTCCCTCGCGGTGTCATAGAACAATCCATCACATAGTCAATGAGAAACGAGCCTTGCGTGTCGGTGGTGCCCTCGGCAACGCCCGCGAATTGGTTGGCGCGGGAGTGAGCTGGAGCGCCCCACAATTTAGCAATTTAGTGGGGATCGTGTCAGCGCCAGTGCAAGAGTCCTCAACGCCTTCAACACCTCGTTCCAGGAGCGCAACAAGACTGGCTAACACTACTTCCGCGCGGCCGAATTCCATTGTGAAGGCCAGGTCGGCTATGGACAGGTCAACGTTCACTGGCAAAAAGAAGAACACCGTCCGGAAAACTGGACGATCTCACAGGAGTAAACCACTTCAATTGCAGGACTCGACGATCAGTGCGATGCCTTGCCCGCCGCCAATGCAGGCAGTCGCCAAGCCGTACTTCCCTTTTCTGCGTCGCAGCTCGAGCAGCAACGTAAGCACCAGCCGTGTTCCGGTCGCGCCCAAGGGGTGCCCCAGGGCAATCGCGCCGCCATTCACGTTGGTCTTCTCACGATCCAGCCCGAGTTCTCTTTCCACGCCGAGATATTGCGCCGCAAAGGCCTCGTTCAGTTCAACCAGGTCCATGTCCGCGAGTTTCAGCCCCGCTTTTTTCAAGGCTTCCTTCGAGGCCGGCACAGGCCCCAACCCCATCTCAGCTGGATCTACGCCTGCGATTCCCCAAGACACGATTCGTCCCAGCGGCTTGCCGCCCGACCCTGCGGTCGCATCTTCATCCGCGATCACTACCGCGGCTCCAGCGTCAACGATGCCCGAGGCATTCCCGCCGGTGACCGAACCATCTTTTCCAAAAGCTGGCTTTAGCTTAGCCAATGCCTCTACGGTTGTGTCGGCCTTTACGTGGTCGTCAAGCTCGCACTGTTCTGTTCCCTTTTTCGATTTGATTTCGACCGGCTGGATTTCTTCCTTCAATCTTCCACGTGCCGCCGCTGCGCGCTTCTGGCTCACGCAAGCGAACTCATCCTGATGCTCGCGAGTGAGGCCGTATTTCTTCGCCACACGCTCCGCCGTTTGCGCCATGTACAGGCCGCAGTAGGTGTCGTAGAGAGATGACATCAGCATGTCGATCAATGTCGATGATCCCAACCGCAGTCCCCACCGCGCCCCAGGGATGACGAATGGCGCCTGGCTCATCGATTCCATCCCGCCGGCCAGTACCCGCGTCGCCTCGCCCAATTGGATCATCTGGGCGCCGCTCACAATGGACTGAATCCCCGACCCACACAGCCGGTTTACAGCCAAAGCCGGCCGTTCCTTCGGGATTCCCGCCCGCAACGCCACATGGCGCGCTGCATAAATTGCATCCGGCCCGCTTTGCACCACGTTGCCCATCACCACGTGATCGATCTGCTCCGGCGCGGTTCCCGTGCGCTCCAGCGCCGCTTTCGCCGCCACCACCGCAAGATCGGTCGCCGACATCTCTTTGAACTGCCCGCAGTACTCCGCCATTGGAGTGCGTGCCCCGCCAAGTATCACTACGCTCTTCTGCATGAAATCCCCTGAATAGACGGCATGGACTATTTACCCCGGATTTCCTTTTTGACATCGAAAACGGTACCGATTGTACACCCATCTCGCCCCGGTTGCGGCCTTGTCAGTACGATTGTCATCTGGAACAGGCGATGAACTCGGCGTGGAAAATGTTGAACAAGAGCGCCTCGTAAGCGAGTTGCGACTTTGATTGTTTGGGAAAGCGGGCCTCGAGACTGTGACCGAAATCACACTCAGGGTGATGTCCGGTCACAACAATCGATCCTCTCCCATCAGTACGCTGTTCGCATTCAGGTTTTAAACTTTGTGGGCAGCCGAACCTATTCCGGCTGCCACGGCCCCGGCAAACCCCGATAAGGAGGGGAAAACAGGTTCGTTGTCGTGGGAGGCGTTATGAATACATCAGCGCAAGTCAGCGATCTGGGCAAGGTGTTGCGCAGTGAGCGCGTGCATTTCAATCTGCACGCACCTGCGCTCGTGGAATGTGCCGTACGCCGCGGCGAGGTGCGGCTGGACGCCCGAGGCGCGGTGGTG
>Ga0316363_10002392_pt1 | contig 14413 bp, 13 predicted proteins | sample Sb_taG_3_FD_200459 | JGI IMG/M metagenome (GOLD analysis project Ga0316363, IMG submission 200459) | Peat soil microbial communities from Weissenstadt, Germany - Sb_50d_a_PC metaG (v2) (version 2) | ecosystem: Environmental > Terrestrial > Soil > Wetlands > Peat | place: Germany: Weissenstadt...
CTTGCCGCTCTTCGGCTTCTTGCCTTTCCCCGCCTTCTTTTCAGCCGCGGCCTCTTGCATTTGTTGACGGGCGTATTGCTCAAAATCGGGCTTTAAAAGATCCATAGGCCCCCATATCGGGAATGTGATCTCGTGGATCCCGAAAAATTTCGCGCGATGATGAACGTCACAGAGCACCCACAGATTATCGGCGCTGTGATCTACCCATGCTTTGACCTCTTCTTCGCTCATGTCTCGAGCATAGAGCGGGTTATCACCATGACGGTGTGCCAAATTCGGTCGCAAGGTCTTGTTGAACTTGGCAACATCGATTGCGTTTGCGAGTGCCCATTCCACGACATGGTGGTGGGTCTCCATTTGTTTTGAGCCGTAGAGATTCTGCTTTGGATCATCCAAAGTGCTATGCTTTACCCCGCAGACCAAGCACGGCAAATCCTTGGTGACTGTCAAATCGACGTGGACTTTGTGATATTGCGGCGTTTCTTTCCGCTTATCGTGTGGCGGATAGAACGCCATCTCATCCAGCAGACGGCGCTTTTCATTGATGGTCGCCGCGCCCTTGAATTTCTGTCGCTGCTTCTCGACCTTTAGCTGATCGCCGAGCCGTACGGCGTCGTTCGTGTCGACTTGTCCGCGTACCCGCTTTTTCGCTGCTTTGCTCATAATTACGCCCCCCAAAGACAACCGGAAGGCATAATTCTACAATACTCTCGCAAAAGTTAGCAACGCCGACTTTACTCCCTTATAACTTGCGGCCTGCCGGCTTTGTCGAATTCAGCGCAGCGCCACCAGGATGGCGCCGGCGGCAACCAGCACGACGCCGAGCCAATTCACTGAGGAAAGTCTTTCGCCGAGAAACAGCACGCCGAAGACGGCGACCAGCACCACGCTCAATTTGTCGATCGGCGCCACTTGCGCGGCATTGCCGAGTTTCAGCGCGCGAAAATAGCACAGCCACGACGCGCCGGTGCCGAGCCCCGACAGTAGCAGGAACAGATAAGTGCGGCCGGAGATTTCCGCCGGGTTCTGGAATTGCCGCGTGGCGAAAACAATCAGCGCCAAGATGCAGATCACGACGATGGTGCGGATGAAGGTGGCCAGATCGGAGTTGACGTTCTCGACGCCGACCTTGGCGAAGATCGCGGTCAGCGCGGCGAACACCGCCGACAGCACCGCCCAAAACTGCCATGACGACAATGCGGTGGCATTCATGGCGCCGGCTCCTCTCCCGCCATTCCCGCCCTACCCGATCCAGAACTTGATGACGAAGACCGCCGCCAGCGCCAGCACCGCCGGCTTGAGGTCGGCGAATTTGCCGGCGACGAGTTTTGCCAGCGCGTAAGTGATGAAGCCGAGCCCGATGCCGGTCGCGATTGAATAGGTCAGCGGCATCGACACCGCGGCGACCACCGCCGGCGCCGACTCGGTGATGTCGTCCCAGTCGATCTCGGCGAGCCCGCGCGCCATGATGCAGGCGACATAAAGCAGCGCCGCGGCCGACGCATAGGCCGGGATCATGCCGGCAAGCGGCGCGAACAACAACGCCGCCAAAAAGAAGATCGCGACGAACAACGCCGTCAGTCCGGTGCGCCCGCCGGCGGAGACGCCGGCCGCGCTCTCGATATAGCTCGTCGTCGTCGAGGTGCCGATCAGCGCGCCGAACATGGCGGCGAAGCTGTCGGCGATCAGCGCCTGTTTCATGCGCGGCAGATTGCCGTCGGCGTCGGTCAGGCCGGCACGATGGGTGACGCCGATCAGGGTGCCGGCGTTGTCGAATACGTCGACGAACAGAAAACTGAAGATGACGATCAGGAATGAGCCTTCGGCGATCCGCGAGAAATCGAGCTGCAGGAACGTGGGCGCGAGCGACGGCGGCGCCGACACGATGCCGCTGAATTTCGCCAAGCCCAGCGGAATGCCGATCGCGGTGACGATGAGGATGCCGATCAGCGTGCCGCCGATGACGCGGCGATAGTTCAGCGCCGTGATCAGCACCAGGCCGAGCAGGCACAGGATCGCCTCGGGCTTGTGCAGATCGCCGAGCGTGACCAGCGTCGCTTGGCTGCCAACCACGATCTTGGATTCCTCGAGCGCGATGATGCCGAGGAACAAGCCGACGCCCGCCGATATGGCGAACTTCAGGTTCTTCGGAATGGAATTGATGATGTATTCGCGAATGCGAAAGATCGAAATCAGGAAGAAGATGACGCCGGAGCAGAACACGGCGGCGAGCGCCTGCTGCCAGGTATATTTCATGGTCAGCACGACGGAAAAGGCGAAGAAGGCATTGAGCCCCATGCCCGGCGCCAGCGCGATCGGATAATTGGCGTAGAGCGCCATCACCAAGGTCGACACCGCGGCCGCGATGCAGGTGGCGACGAACACCGCGCCCTTGTCCATGCCGGCATTGCCGAGAATCTGCGGATTGACGAAGACGATGTAGACCATGGTCAGAAACGTGGTCAGCCCGGCGACGAATTCGGTCCGCACGTTGCTGCCCGATTTGCTCAAGCCGAAGTACCGGTCGAGAACCGACGGCGTTGTTGGTGTGCCGGTGGTGGCGGCTTGGCTCATGGCTTCCCCCTTAAGCGCGACGCGCCCCCATCATAGGGCATCGCCGTCATTGCGAGGAGCGCAGCGACGAAGCAATCCACACCCCTGGATTGCTTCGCGTCACTTGCAATGACGAAATCAACGTCGATTACTGCGGCGTCGGCGCCGCCGCCACGCTGCCGGGCCGGATCACGCCCCAGCCGACGCGCAACGGCGGCAGCCGGCCTTGCACCGGGCGGGGGAAAGTGCGCGGCACTTCGGGAATGAGATCGGGAAAGCGCGCCTTGATCTCGGGCGGCGGCGTCGGCGTGGTGTCGGCGGTGAGCCAGACCACGACGGCGCCTTTGTGGCGGATGTCGTCGGGCGTCACCCATGGCGAGCGCGCCGGATCGGCGTCGAAATAGACGCTCGGCCGGCTCGGCGCGGCAAGCGCGATCAGCGTCGCAGTGCCGACGTCGCCGGTCACCACGGCGAGCGGCCGGCCGGTGCGGCGCTCAAAATTTTCGGCAAAGAAGCGACCCATGGCGTTGGCCGGCTGCTCGATCTTCAGATCGGTATCGGCCGCCCACGGCAACAGCACCATCACCACCGGCACGAACAAAGCCGGCACCACCAACAGACCGGCCCAGGCGTAGCCGAGGATGCGCTGATGGAACAGCGCGATGCTGTCGCCTGAGGCAATAATCACAGCGAGCCCGGACAGCACGACCAGCGGCGCCGCGCCGCCGATCGGCAGCGCGCGGCCGAACAGCACCGCCACGATCGTCGCCAGCAAAGCCGGCACCAACGCGAATGCCTTTACGAAAGTCATTGCCGCCGGATCGATCGGCAGGCGCGCAATGGCCGGCGCCGGAGCGTCGGCGGTGTGCGGCCAGCCGCTCGCCAGGACGACGAGGATGGCGAGGCCGGCATGGGCCAGCACGATCGCGCCGAGAAGCCGCAGCCAGGCGAACGTGTTCTGGCTTGAGGCGGTGGCGTCGCGCAACCGCGCCAAGGCCGGCGATACGCTGTCGCCGAGGCCTTGCAGCCAAAGGAGGTGCACGAACAGAAACACGGCGAGCGCGACCGTCACGATCCAGGGTTCGTTGGCGTCGAGCGCGGCGCGGCCGCGCGCGGTCACGGCGGTGAACAGCATCAGCGCCCCGAGCAGGATCAGCGCCGCACTGCTGGTAAGCAAAAGCAGCGCCGCCGCGACACCAAGCGCGTACCAGGACCGCCGCCGTCCCTCCCCGACCGCCCGCCAATAATGCAGCAGCACCACCGCCCACAGCGCCATGGCGAGAATAGCCGGGCCGAAATCCGGCGTCGGCACCGTGAACAGCGAAACGCCGACCATCAGCAGCACCGCCATGGCGGCGTGCGCCGGGCCGACGATGGCGCTGCCGAGCGCGAACACGCACCAATAGGTCGTGACCACGCAAATCTGCGCCAGCGCATAGACGCCGAACAGGCCGGCGAGACGGAACGCGATCTCGGCCAGCCAATAGGCCAGCGGCGGGCCGACGTCGCCTCGGAGCTGGAATTCGTGGCCGATGGCGAGCAGTCGCGGCAATTCGCCGGGCGGCGCCGCATAAAATACCATCGGCACCACGAGCCAGATGATCGCCTGTGTCAGCGCCGCCGCCCAGAACAGCAGGTTCGGGCGCGAGCGCAACGCCTCAATGTAAAGCGGAACGTAGAACATCGGGCTTTATGTCATTCCGGCCGAGCGAGCGTAGCAAGCGAGAGCCGGAATCCATAGCCACGATTCAACGAAGGTGGCACTGCGATACCGGCCTCTTAAGTCTGTGATTATGGATTCCGGGCTCGCGCTTCGCGCGCCCCGGAATGACGAAGACGTGGCTATACGGCCGGCTTGCTAGAGAGGCAATATGCCGGCGACCGCCTCGTCCGCATCGGCGGGCAACTCGCCGAGCGCCAGCGCCACCGGCGAGAACGAGCGGCGGTGATGCACCGTCGGGCCGAGCCGATCGAGCGCGGAGAAATGTTCCGGCACGCTGTAGCCCATGTGGCGCTCGAAGCCGTAGCCGGGATGCGCCGCGCCCATGGCGGCCATCAGGCGGTCGCGCGTCACCTTGGCGACAATCGAGGCGGCCGCGATCGAGGCGACGAGGCCGTCGCCGCCGATCACCGCTTGGCAATCGCAAGCGACATCGATGCGGTCGCGGCCATCGACAAACACCAGGCGCGGCTTTACCGGCAGCGCCAGCACCGCGCGCGCCAGCGCCCACAACGAGGCGCGCAAGATATTGTCGCGATCGATGCGCCACGGCGGCGCCAGCGCCACCGCGACGTGGGCTCGCGCGCAGATGCGTTGGTAAAGCACTTCGCGCCGCTCCGGCGTCAGCCGTTTTGAGTCATCGAGCCCGCGCGGCACATCGTCGGGGTTGAGAATCACCGCGGCGGCGACCACCGGGCCGGCGAGCGGGCCGCGGCCGGCCTCGTCGCAGCCGGCGACCGGCCACACCCCGCGCTTGAGCGCGGAGCGCTCGCGGCGGAAGGTCGGCCGCGCGACCTCTTCGTCGAGCGGCAGGCGGGCCGTTGCATTGCGACTCATGGCCGCCATGATGACCACGCCGCGGCGTGGACCGCAATGCGGACATCAACGGCCAAGAATTGCGGGGATTACTGCGCGTGGATTAAGTTGTGCCCCGGGCCGGCGACGATCCGGCCATGACATTCGACCGCTGAAATTGCCGATCTCATCCGCGTAAGCTGGAGACCAAAGATGTTTTCACTTGCTTCTTGGCTCGCCCGCCTCGCGGCCGCGACATGCGGCCTGTTGTTCACGACGCTGGCGCTGGCACAGTCGTATCCGGACCGGCCGGTTCACCTGCTGGTGGCGTTTCCGCCGGGCGGCGGCGCCAATTTCGTGGCTCGCGTGCTGGCGCAATTATTATCGGATCGCCTCGGCCAGAGCGTGGTGGTGGAGAACAGGCCCGGCTCCAACGGCAATGTTGCCGGCGATCTCGTCGCCCGCGCGGCCGCCGACGGCTATACGATCTTGCAGTCGGCGGGCTCGCTGCTCACCGTGAACCCGCATCTCTATGCGACAATGCCGATCGACCCCTTCAAGGATCTGCTCCCGGTCGCGACCATCACGTCGGACGAACTGCTGCTGACAGAAAATCCCGCGCTTGAGCCCAAAAATCTTCGCGACTTCATCGCTTACGCCGGCCGCGCCAGGCCGCCGCTCTTGTATGGGTCGATCGGCAACGGCAGCGAGCACCATCTGGCGATGGAGCTGTTGAAGGAGCAGGCCGGGATTCAAATGACGCACGTGCCTTACCGGGGCGGCGGGCCGGCGGCGATCGGCGTCATGGGTGGCGAGGTAGCGGCCATGTTCGGCGGCGGCTCGGTGACGCCGCTGGTGCAGGCTGGCAAGCTGCGCGCGCTTGCCATCAGCGGCCGCAAGAGGTCGCCGATTTTTCCCGATCTGCCGTCCATTTCGGAAATCTACCCGGCTTACGACGTAGCGATATGGCAGGCATTGTTCGTACCCGCGGCAACTCCGCCGGAGGTTGTCGCACGACTACGCGCCGCGGCGAATGCGGTGATCGCGCTGCCTGAGTTCGCCCAAAAGCTCGCCGCCGCCGGGTCCGGCGAGCCCTTTGCCACGACGCCGGACGAGATGGCCGCGCTCATCCGTGCCGACGACGAGCGCTTCGGCAGGGTGATCAAAGCAAACGGTCTCAAGCTTGAATAACTGTCGGCAAGTCGGCGTGGCGGGCGCGCACCGCGGCCCGCCCAGCGCCATATTTTTGTATGCGCCCCAGACCACGATCCGATCAAATTGAATCGGATCATGGTCTAGTATTTTCGTTGGAGCATGATCTTTTCGGAAAACCGGCATCCACTTTTCCGGATCATGCTCTAGAACAAATCGAGCTGCTTGGCCCCCGGCCGCGGCGGCCGGAAATGCCCGGTAGTGATCTTGTGCTTGGCCGCATTGAAGCCGAGCTTTTCGCAGGCGACTTCGAAGCGGCGGCCGATCATCCAGGCGATCGGGCCGGTTCCGGTCTGGCGCTGCCCGAAAGTCGAATCGTAGTCCTTGCCACCGCGCATGTCGCGGATGAGCTTGAAGACATGGCGGTAGCGGTCGGGGAAATTCGTCATCAGCCATTCGCGAAATAGATCCCGCACTTCGAGCGGCAGCCGCAGCAGCACGTAGCCGGCATGGCGCACGCCGGCCGCAGCGACCGCTTCGAGGATGCGCTCGATCTCGTCGTCGTTGAGCGCCGGGATCACCGGCGCCACCATCGCGGTCGCCGGCACGCCGGCCTTGACCAGTTGGCGCAAGGTGTCGAGCCGGCGCGACGGGGTCGCGGCGCGCGGCTCCATGGTGCGCGCTAATTTCGCGTCCAAGGTAGTGACCGAGAGCGCGACCTTGACCAGACCGCGCTTGGCCATGCGCGCCAGAATATCGAGATCGCGCAGCACCAGCGCCGATTTGGTCACGATGCCGACCGGATGGCCGGCGCTGTCCAACACTTCGAGGATGCGCCGCATGATCTTGTAGCGCCGCTCGATCGGCTGATACGGATCGGTATTGGTGCCGATGGCGATGACCTTCGGCACATAGCCGGGAGCCGACAATTCACGCTCCAGCAATTCCGGCGCGTTCGGCTTCATGAACAGCTTGGATTCGAAATCCAGCCCCGGCGACAGGCCGAGATAGGCATGGGTCGGCCGCGCGAAACAATAGACGCAGCCGTGCTCGCAGCCGCGATACGGATTGATCGAGCGGTCGAAGGAAATATCCGGCGAATCGTTGCGGGTGATGATCTTGCGGGTGGTATCCGCCGTCACCGTAGTCTTGAACGGCGGCAGATCCTCAAGGCCCTGCCAGCCGTCGTCGAAGGCAACCCGCGCCAGCGGCTCATAGCGGCCCGTCGCATTCGACAAGCTGCCGCGGCCGCGCCGACGCTCCCGGTCGACCAGACTTCCCGGCTCGCCCGCCGGCGCGGAGGGCAGCGGTGCCGGCGGGCGTTTCAAGGCGGACATCGGACTCATGGCTGTAGGGTAACCTCGCCGTGTGAACAAAACAAGAACAATTCCCCGTGAACGGGATAACCTTGGAACTGGCTGCGGCCCGGCCTATGAGCTTGCCGGGACGACGACGGAACCTGGAGAAACCATGCAGCCGCGGCCCTTTTTCGCGTTACCGCCGACGCCGCGGCCGATCCACGACAGGCAGCGCCGCGCATGCTGAGCGTCATCATCGCGACCAAGGATTCGGAGCGCGCTTTGGTGCCGACCCTGGCGGCGCTGGTGTCGGGCGCGACCGCCGGCATCATCAGCGAAGTGCTGATCGCCGACAGCGGCTCCGGCGACGACACCGCCGCGGTGGCCGAAGTCGCCGGCTGCAATTTTTTTGTTCTGGACGGCACGACGGCGCGGCGGCTGAACGCGGCTGCCGGCAAAGCGCGCGCACGCTGGCTGTTGTTCCTGCGGCCGGGAACCCTGCTCGATGCGCCATGGATCGGCGATGCGCGACGCTTCGTCGAACTGACGGCGCGGCCGGACAGTGCGGCGGTGTTCCGCCGCGGCGCCCCGATGCAGTCGGGACTGCGCGATGCGCTTTCGCTCTTGGCCAGTGCGCTCGGCGCGCGGCCGCGGCCCGAACAAGGTCTCCTCATCCCGAAAGAATTTTATGCCGCGCTCGGCGGCCATTCCGAAACCGCTGCCGACTCCGAGACCGATCTCATCCGCCGCATCGGCAAGCGGCGCATCGTGCGGCTGCCCAGTATCGCTTATAGCGCGACGTAGCGGATCCAGTTTGGGATCCGATACATGTCAGAGTCCTTAGAAAGCGGCCTTGATCGCTTGGACGGCATTCTGTTCGTGTTGATGATCCTGTCAAGGATCGAAGACCGCCGGAGGCGGCGGCGCTTTCGCGCCGTCCTTGACAGGATCATCAACACGAACAACGAGCATCCAAGCGATTAAGGCCGCCACCCGATCAGGTAGATACTTGACTAAGTCAACTATCTGTCCGAGGCTAAAGGCCATGCCAGCCATCCGGCAGCGCGACCAACGCATCGCCGCGGTTCGCGGCTTCAACCGCTTCTACACGCGGCAGATCGGCGTGCTGCGCAAAACCTTTCTCGACAGCCCCTATTCGCTCGGCGAGGCGCGGGTGCTTTACGAGATCGCCAGCGGCCGCTCCTCGACCGCGACCGAGATCGGCCGCGCGCTCGATCTCGACGCCGGCTATCTGAGCCGCGTGCTGCGCAATTTCGAAAAACGCGGCCTGATCCGCCGCAAAGTGTCCGCGCGCGATGCCCGGCAAAGCCATTTGACGCTCACGGCGCGCGGCCACGCCGCCTATGCGCCGCTGGAGCGCCGCTCGCAGCACGACACCGGCGCCATGCTCGGCAAGCTCGAGCCCGCCGAGCAGGCGCGGCTGATCGCGTCGATGGGTACGATCCAAGCGCTGCTCGGCGGCGCAACACCGAACACGCCGCAGCCCGGCTACACCCTGCGCGCGCCGCGGCCCGGCGATTTCGGCTGGGTCGTCAAGCGCAATGCCGAGCTTTACGCGCAGGAATATCAATGGCGCGAACCGTTCGAAGGCGTGTGCGCGCAAATTGTCGCCGACTTCGTCAACAAGTTCGATCCCAAGCGCGAGCGCTGCTGGATCGCCGAGATGAACGGTGAGAACGTCGGCTGTATTTTCCTGGCGAAAGATTCCGCCACCGTCGCCCGGGTCCGCCTGCTGCTGGTGGACCCGAAAGCGCGCGGGCTTGGCCTCGGCGCGCGCCTCGTCGACGAATGCCTGCGCTTCGCCCGCCGCGCCGGCTACAACAAAGTCACGCTATGGACCCACTCGGTGCTGACCGCGGCACGGCACATTTACGAGAAAGTCGGCTTCAAGCTCATGCGCAGCGAGCGGCATAAAAGCTGGGGGCCATCGGTGGTCAGCGAGTATTGGGATTTGGAATTGTGAGATCGGCGTCAGATGACGGCAACGGATAGGTGGGCGCCGTCAAGCTAATCGAACTTTCTCTGGCCTGAAACCCAATCAATGAAATAGCGGTGCACTTGCCCGCGATCTTTGCTCGATATGCCCGGCTCCAATTTCTTTACGATCCCGTCCATTTCTTTGAGGATTGCGGCAACAGCAACGACGGCTTCGTTCTTGGAGTACTCGCGGCCGCGCCAATCTAGTTTCGGCAGTCGGGCAACCGCGCCGCGATAGCGCTCGACCAAATCCGCATCCTGCGACAATATCTTTGCGATCTTGACGTAGAGCGCCTCGTTGCGCGGGACGCGCGGCGGATGGACAATCCGCTTCTTTTCGGCCGTGGGCTGAAAAGAAAGCCCGACGACATTTGCCGATTTGCACGCTTGCTTGAATGCTTCGTCGCAGATGATCGTAGACGCGCTATATTTCATGCGAAAAATATAAGAATTCCCAACAACAGACTCGTTGAATGTCAGGCTTGCGCCGTATCCGAAATTATAGACTTTACTGCCATCGTCCGCCGTGCCGATTTTAACTGCCGACCGCCCCTCATCAAGCGCATCGAGCACGCGGATGACGTCACAAAACCATCGGACCGGAGCATCTTTCCCATCGGGGGTCCGCACGTCGCACTGCAGGAAAGCAAAAGCTTCTGGATCAGCTCCTTGGAGAACCGACTTCATGCGATCCGAAATGAGCCAATAGCCGGAGTATTCTTCAATATCCCAGTGCAGCCGGCCGAGCTTCGCGTCGGACAAGAACACCGGTCGCTCGGGATAGTCGCTAAATCCGCGCTGTCCCAATGGGGGTAAAAAGGTCGGCGGACCGCCCTTAAAGAGGTTGTCCCCATTCAGTAAATGAAATCCACTGACTCTGGTCGCGATTTTGTAGCCCACAGCATAAAATTTGCGCTTCTTGATGACGCGCCGGACGCTGGTAGACGACTTCTTTGGCACCATCCGACACCTTTCCAGGATCGCTACCGCCGGCTTGACGCCGCCGCAGGCGCGGAAGATGCCGTCACCGGCCAGGGCGATGGCTGCGGACGAACGTCGGGATACTGAAGAACAACCGTCGTCGGGATGGGCCGCAACGCGCCGCGGATGGAATTGGCAAGCTCGATGGCTTTCGGCTCCTCGCCGGGCGACAGCGTCCGTTGCAAAGCTTGCAGCCGCTCCGGAGCTTTGGTGGCGCCGAGTTGGCGCGCCACCTCGTAGCGGGCATAGGATTCGACGGGATCGATCGGCGTTCCGAAGCCGCTCGCCAGATGCCAGGCATAGGCGAACTGGCAGGAGGACGATGCGTAGCCGGCGCACAGGCCAAACAGCGAAAACGCTTTGGTGCGGTCCCGCCACACGCCGCGGCCGTCGTCGTCATAAAATAGCCCGAGCCGCACCAGGGCGTATGTCGAAAATCCAAGCTCGTAGGCCTGCTTGAGCCAGCGCACCCCTTCGCTCGGATCGGCGGCGAGGCCGGACTTGTAGCGGTCGACAATCCAGGCTCCGAGCGTTTCCTGCGCCGCGGTCAGACCGGCGGTGGCGGCGCGGCGCACGTAATCTTCCGCCAGTGCCGTATCTTTCTCGACGCCGCTGCCGATCGAAAGCAAAAAGCCATAATGCAACATTGCGGGCGCGTCGCCGGCTTCCGCCGCGCGCCTGATCCACGCCACGCCGTTGACGGGATCCAGCGAGCCGAACTCGCCGCCGATGCCGGCGGCGCGCTGCGCCATGCGGTCGCCCGCCGCCGCCGCAGTTTCGATCAGGTTTTTTCCCTGGTCCAAATCCTTGTCGACGCCCTCCGGGCCTGCCACCAGCAGGATGCCGAGCACGATGGCGGCCTGCCGCTGCCCCCCCGAGACCGCCGCTTGAAGGAGACCGTGTGCGGCAGCGAACTTGTTAGAGCCTGATTGCCGCAACACCCCGAGCGCCCGCAGGAACAGCACGTTGGCATCGCTCGAGCTCGCGTCGGTCAGATCGTCGATCATGTCATCGAAGCGCCCGGCACGGTAATCGCCAGCCGCCTTCTTGAGGCGCTGCTGATCGTCGGGCGTCGACGAGCGGAATGCCTCCTCGTCGATCTCGATCAAAAACTGCTGCGACATCAGCCGTGGAACCTTCCACCCCGGCGGCAGCGGCATGGGCACGTCGACCGCCGTTTTGGCGGCGCTGGGCTCGGCGTCGGCGGGAGGGGTCGCAAGATCCGCGCTCGGTCGCTGCTCCGCGATCGAAGGCGCAGGCGAAACGGCAGGCGCTACAGTGGCGTCCGGCTTTGCGAGCGGTTGCGGCGCAGGCGCGGCCGGTTCCAAGGGGGACGGCGGCTGTGGTGATAGCGCCACGGTTTCCGCCGCACGCGGCGCCACGGTGCGCGGCGCTGCCGTCTGCGCGGCGGCGGCCGGCGGCTCGACGCTGGAATGCGATGGCCGGGGTTCCGTTCGCTGCAGGCCCATCATCCAATCGATGCGCGAGGAAGCCCAATCGCTCAGATCGCGCACCGACTGCTTGACCGATGGCTCGAGGAAAAACAGAACGATCGTTCCGATAACGGCAAAATCGACCAGTCCGCGGAACGAGTCTTCGGACCAGTAGAGCCGCCAGGCAAAACGGAAGAACGGCGGCCGCCGGTTGGCAATGAAGGCTTTTCCCGGATCGGTAGCCATATCCTGTTCAGCTCGTGTGCGCTTAAGTTGCTTCCGCCAGGCCGGAGGAGCCGCCGGCCGCCGGTTGCGCCGGGGCATCGTCGTGTTCGGGAACGACCTTGATGCGCTCGCCGTCGGCCACCAGCCGAATGCGCTTGACGCCTGCGGCCTTGGCGTCGATCAACCCGTCGGTGATCTGCTTTTCGATCGTGCGCGCGATGTCGCGCACCCCGCCCGCCGGCTGTTGCTTCGACAGCGTATCGATCGAGCCCAATAGAATGCGCGGCTCGATTCCGCCAGACGCGATCTCGAGGCCGAATTGCTTGGCCAAGGACTCGATCTCCAAGGCGACGACGCGTGCGATATCGAGGCCCTTTAGCTCGCGGAACGCGAAGACCTCATCGATTCGCGACAGAACCTCCGGTGCAAACTGCGCGTCGGCCAGCGCCGACTTCACCATGCGGTCGAGCTCTTCGCGCGGACCGTTGTGCTGCTGCGCCATCTCGCCGATGCGGCGCGAAGCGGCATTGGTGGTCAGAATGAAGATCGCGTCGTTGGTCGGTATCTTAGCCCCGTCGCTGAGCTCGGTGACGAAGCCGTCGTTCCATGCCGTCAGGAAGCGCTTGTGCACCTCCGGATGCGCCTTCTCGAATTCATCGAGCAGAACGACCGCGTTGGGAACGTCGCGCAGCGCCGCGGTCAGCGCGCCGTAGCTGGTCGAGCCGATGTAACCCTTGGGCGAACCGAACAGCGCGTTTGCACCCATCGGCGTGGCGGCCTGGCTCATGTCGAAAAAGTGCAGGTGGTTCTTGTCGGCATAAAGCGTGGCGGCGAGCACCTTGGCGAGATGAGTCTTGCCGACGCCCGGCGGGCCCGCGAAACAGAATACCGCGAGCGGCTTATCCATGCGCTTGGCCGCGATGCGACGCCTGAGCTGCACGGCAATTTGATCGATGACCTCGTTCTGCCCGATCACTTTTGCCTTCAGCTTGGCGGCCAACTCCTCGGCATTGATGGTGGTGAGCTGGGCGCTCTTTGCCTCATAGGCCCGCTCCAGCTGGGCCTTGTTGGTAAGGCGATCGAGAATGTCCATGATGACCCTCGGAAGGTAGCGTCCTTTGTACACCAAAAACGCGATGGCTGCTGCGAAAGCAAAGCCGACCAAAAAGTAGGCCAGCGGCGTCGAGGCCTTCAGCACGACGATCATAACGATGACGAAGGCGAGCCGGCTGCCCCAAACCCCTCCCATCATGGCGTCGGAACCTGAACCGTCGCTCCGGGCCGCAGGTTCAGCCGTATGGGTGCACCGGCCATATGCACCGCGACGGTGATGAAGCCGCCATTATCGCCGTCGACGGCGGCGAACAGCGTCACCGGGATGCCCGGTTTGTAAGGCACCGCGAGCGTCGTGGCTCGATGATACAGACGCACGAATTGCGAATAGCCTGCAGCCGAGACCAGCACCGAATCGCCGTCTTCGACATCCCAATCCGACAGCACCATCCACGCTACCTGAGTAGATCCCGCCGTAATTTCCCCGCGCAATCGTTGCTTGTCCGCTTCCGCGAGCCGCATGCCGTCGATGGCACGTTCCAATTCGGACGCTTGAAGCGGCCGCAAAAGACCCGGCGATGACAGCGCTTGCGGCTGCGGTTGCGCCTCAATCGGGGCCATCGGCTCCGGTAGGGGCAACGCTGCGTGCGGCGCCGCCACCTGTTCTACGGCGGCTGGGGCTGACGCCGGAGGCAAAATGCCAAGGTCGGGAATTGGAATGACCCCGGTCATGATCCCGGCTGCCAGAACCAAAATCGCCAGACCACCCAGTCCGGACCGCATTCCGAAAGTCTGGGCTTGTTGGGCGGTCTCTGGGTCGGGAGGCGATGCCACCGGGCCAAATGCACTCATGCGGGCAACCCGCGATTCCGGATGCTCCAGCTCTTCCTTCTCCATGGCAACCGATCCCGACTGCCGCGAAAACTCCAGCCTATCATAAAGGGAGCGGCCGCGCACCTGCCCCCAATGATTGCGGCAGCCTAAGCCCGTTGGAAAATGCGCCGGATCCGGGCGTGAACGGCGATATTACACCGTCGCGCCGCTCGCCTTCGGCCGACGCAAGTGCTCGTCGAGCCGGGGCATGATCTCGACGAAATTGCACGGCCCGTACCGGTAATCGAGCTGGTGCACCAGAATCTCGTCCCAGGCGTCCTTGCAGGCGCCGGGCGAGCCCGGCAGGCAGAAGATATAGGTCGAGCCGGCGA
>Ga0316363_10002397_pt1 | contig 14401 bp, 18 predicted proteins | sample Sb_taG_3_FD_200459 | JGI IMG/M metagenome (GOLD analysis project Ga0316363, IMG submission 200459) | Peat soil microbial communities from Weissenstadt, Germany - Sb_50d_a_PC metaG (v2) (version 2) | ecosystem: Environmental > Terrestrial > Soil > Wetlands > Peat | place: Germany: Weissenstadt...
TCTCGTTCTCGATCGTCTGGGTAAACTCCGTACGGGTATTGGGTTTCAGCTGCATGGAAACGTGACGAGCAAACATGTCAACCTCCTGCTGGGTTGTCGTTGACTAAGAGGAGGGAACTTCAGATGGACTGCCTTAGTTCAGAGGATCTGAAAGGGAGAAAACGAAATTCGCTCTATCTAACAGCGTAAGCCGAATCCTGGTGTTGTCAAGTCGGAAATGCTCGGGGTTCGCGGATGGCAACGCCCTAAGCAGACGGAACAACAGACGCTCGGAGACATTGTCTCAGGCGACTTTACGCCAGTGCTTGCAAAACACTCAAAATCATTTCCTCTCATCGACTGCACCTCGGTCGGAGTTGATCGAATGCAGCGAAACTTCGAGCCGATGCGGAAGCAGGTAGAGGCATGGCAGAGAAGTGAATTGACGGACGTTACCGCCAAGGTGGTCATCTACGAGGCATTCGTCGAGGGCAAACTGGAAGCGCCGAAACACCTCGCACGCACGGTTCACGACCTGTACTTCTTATGTGGCGCAGAGATTTATGTGGCGCCCGCCTCGGGACGCACGTAGAGACGCCTTGTTCGGCATAGAGAAGCGCCACATAACTTTCGGTTCAGAGACTGCGAAGGAACTCCATAACGCGCGGGTTCTTGCGCCACATCTTTCTTTCGTGCCCTTTCCCACCCGTGTCACAGGCCGCCAGCGCCTTTGCTTTCATCTCAAGATCGACTTCGGCGTAGACGTTGGTGGTGTCGATGGAAACATGTCCCAGCCACGCCCGGATCGTGTTGATGTCTACGCCAGCACGTAGAAGGTGCGTAGCCGTCGTGTGACGAATCGTGTGCGGACTAACTCGCTTTTTCGCCAGAGACGGCACGCTTTCCCTGGCTTGCTTCGCATGCCTTTCGACCAGCGTATGGATTCCGAAGCGAGTCACCGGAGCACCATAGCGGTTCAGGAAGACAAGGCTGTCTTGCGGTCGGCCTGCGATCAAGGGAGCCAGAACGGTCATCGTTCGCGGCCACAGCGGACAGAGCCTTGTTTTTGCGCCCTTCCCGCACAGCCGCACTGCACCGCCGCGTCTGTTATCCCCGTCGAGATCGGAGATTTTCACCCCTGCCGCCTCGCTCGCCCTCGCGCCAGAGTTGTATAAGAAGAGCAGGAGCGCGTGATCTTTCCGACCCTGCTGGGTGTACCGATCCGGTGACGCGAGCAGCGCATCGATCTCAGCTTTTTCCAGATAGGTAAGCGGATTCTTTCCCGTGCGTTTGAAAGGAACGCTTTGGACTTCCCCGCACCACATCAAGTGCTCAGGGCTGCGTTCCCCGATAAAGTGTGCAAGGGCGTGTATGGCCGACAGCCTCTGGTTGCGAGTTGCGACGCTGCAGCCACGCTCTTCTTCGATGACCGCGAGGAACTTCCGTACGGCATCGGCGGATAAGTCCTCGACCTCAAGAACATCGACAGTTTTCCGCGACTGAAGCGCGAGCCGGGGAAGAAGCAGGCATAACGTATCCCGATAACTGCGCTGGGTGTTCCGCGAAAGATTCCGCTCTGCAACCAGATGTTCCAGCAGGAAACGTCTGATCCAGGGGCCAAGAAGGGAGTCGTTCATCATTGCTTGCCTCCGGGGGACGCGTAAAGTTCGAAGCGATGGCTCGCTTCGTCCAGGAGTTCCTTGGTCATCGTTAGATAGCGCGACGTTTCCCGAAGGCTCACGTGGCCCAGATAGGTCGCCAGGTGCGGAAGAAGACGCTGGACATTCTTTCCTTCTCGATACCAGGTCACAAGCCTTCGGACGGCAAACGTATGCCGGAAGTCATGAAGACGGGGCTGATAGTAGAAACCGTCCGTGCGTTTCACGCCGGCTTCATATCGGATGCGTTTGAACGCCAGCTCTGCGGTCAGATGCGTGACAGGGCGTCCATCATAAGTGGCTAGAAACGGAGTGCTGGGTGAGGAGCCATGCTCTTTCCACTTCCTCTCGAAATAGCAGCGAAGGACGCCGGTGAGATCTGAGCTCACGGGTACCAGCCTTGTCTTATAGAACTTTGTTTCGCGCACCGTCAGGATCGCGTCATTCAGGTCCACATCCCGGTGCTGCAAGCGAATCGCTTCACCGATACGGAGGCCGGTCCCGTAGAGAAGAAGGATCAACGTCCTGATGGTGTATGGTTCAAGGTGCCAGTTCCCACGATGCCGATTGTCTACGACCCGGATCATCTTCTGCACTTCTTCCATGGAGTAGAGGTAGGGCCGGAACTGCCGCGGATTCTTTGGCTGGGAGTGCGGAAGCGGATTTCGTGTTGCGTAACCGCGCGACAGTGCGAACCGAAAGAACATTTTCAGGGCGGAGAACTTGTTGAACCACTCCGCAGTCACCGGTCGGCCAGCGTCAAGGAACCGGCGAACCGTCTCCGGACTTATGTCGTCGATTTCAACGGGTCCGGCCAAGCGGGCAAAAGCGGTCAGTTTGAGTGCCCGGTTCTTGTAGGTCATGCCGAGCGACTGCTTATAAAGGATGAACTCGTGGATGGCATCGGTGATCTTCACGCGACACCTCCCAGCCCGAGGTTGCCCACATCCCGCAGAGCCTGGATCTCTCCGATGCGGTAAAAAGGAGCGGCGCTTTGTTCACACTGCTGGATACAGTCAACGAGCGGTCTCACATCCAAGGCGGCGACTTCGCGCAGGCCAACCAGATCGACCTTGGCGTAGATTCGAGTAGCCGCTACGGACATGTGTCCCAGGTGATCGCCCACCTCCTTCAGTGTCAGACCCTGGGCCAGAAGGTGCGTGGCACAAGCATGACGCAACACGTGCGAGCCATATCGCTTAAGCTTCAGGCCGAGCCTCTTTTGTAGCTTCCGAGTCATCGTGGAAAGAGCGCCAACCGAAACGGGCCGGTATGGTCGCCTGAGTGTCAGTAAGACTTCCCGGTGGGGACACCGGGGCCTCACCTCCTTCATATACCGCAGAAGTGCATTCCCAACCTCGGTCGTCAGGGGATAAGTTTGGGCTTTCCTCTGTTTGGGACGGCGCACGGAGATTCTTTCTTCAGCCCAATCGATGTCCTCAAGACGCAGGCAACAGACTTCGCCAACGCGCAGGCCGTAGACCGAGCAAAGCAGGATCGCGCAGCGACTTCTGATCTGAACTGGCGACGTGCCGTTGACGCTGGTGACAAGCTTCTTCACGTCTTCCCACGCCGGCCCTTGCGGAAGATTTTCGTGCGTGTAGACCCGGGGTGCGTCGATGGACTCGGCAATGCCGGCCGCGCACCAACCTCGACTGCTAGCATAGCGAAAAAACGAGCGCAGAGAGTACACATGGAACGAGATGGTCGTCCGCTTCCACCTGCCGGCCACGGCATTGGTGAAGTACTTGGTAATCGTCACCGGCGACACTGTGGACAGTGGCACGTCTTGTGCGACCAGCCAGCCTAAAAAGGGATTCAGCGAACGTTCGCGATTGACAATCGTAGCGTCGGCGAACCCTCTCTCGTGTTTGAGGAAGGTCAGGAACTGGTGCAGGTGGTGGTTGTAGGGTAACGACTCGCCTTGTGCAGCGTGTATTGATCGGGACATGTTGGTTCTCCTCGCGAAAGAAAATCCACCAAGTATGCCCCTTGCCTTTCCACAGCCCCGCGCGATAATGTCGCAACGTTATGCCCCTTCATGCGCGTGAAAAGATCGGAAGAAACGATCCCTGTCCCTGCGGTAGCGGCAAGAAGTACAAGCACTGCTGCCTGCCCGGTTATGCTCCGTCTATCGACCACGTGTGGGCGCGGCAGCACGAAGAGTCGGACCACCTGACGCGGGAGATCACCCGGTTTGCCTTGCGTAAGTTCGGGGAACGGATCTATGAAGCATGGCAAGACTTCAACATGCGTGACGTTCCGAGGCCGCTGGAAGAGGCCGCAGACGAACGTCAGATCTTCATGCCCTATTTCTTGTTCCAGTGGAATCCGAACGCTCGGCGTACCACCGCGCGTGGGAAGGGCGGCGTTGTGGCTCGCTGGTACATGCTGGAGAGGTCGAAGCAGTTAACTGCGATGGAACGAATGTTCTTGGAGCGGGCCACAACGCAGCCGCTGAGCTTCTATGAGGTGGTTTGGAACGAACCCGGCGAGCGCGTCCTAGTGCGCGACGTTCTGATTGGCGGTGAAACCGAAGTCATCGAGAGATCGGGGTCGCGAAACCTGCAGCCCGGAGACTTGCTTTTTGCGCAGATCTGGTACGAGCCCGAACTTGCCGTGTTCGGCAGCTCGGCACCCCTCCGCATCCCGCCGGACAAGAAGATTGAGGTCATCGAGCTTCGAAAGAAACTGAAGAAGAGAGTCGCCAGACAGAATCGCTATCTGACGCCGCACGATCTGTTGCGATATGCAGATCTGATTCGCGCCACCTACCTGGATATTCGGGACCGGCTATTCGCTCCGCCGGTGCTGTGCAACACGGACGGCGACCCGCTGCTATTTCACACGCTGACGTTTCGGATCGAGTCGGCGGAAGCGGCGTTCGACGCCTTGGCCCCGCTCGCCGTGGGGCGCTTGCGAGAGGAGTTACTCGACGATGCGGAACTGGGCGACGATGGGAAGCTGCGGAAGGTAAACATCGATTGGATCAGAGAAGGCAATCGCAAGTTTAAGAGCTGGGACAACACCATTTTGGGCCACATCAAGATCTCCGAGGGACGTGTGATCGCAGAGGTGAACTCGGAGAATCGCGCCAAACGGCTGCGCAAAGAGATTGAGAAGCGGCTCGGGCCGCTGGCAGTCCATGAAAGCACCGTCGCCAAAACGCTCGAAGAGATGCGGAAGAATGCGCCACAAGAAAAGGCCGAGGAAGCGGAACTGGGCGAGGCTGAGATGGAGGTGATACTGCGCGACCCTGAAGTCAGAAAGCAGATGCAAGCATTCATGCAGAAGCAAGCCGAGAGCTGGGTCCACCAGAAAATCCCTGCGTTAGGTGGGCGCACGCCGACCGAAGCCGTTAGCGACCCGGACGGCAAGGAAATGGTCGAGGCGCTGCTTCTCGATTGGGAGCGGCGCGAAGAACGAGATGTTTCTCCGAATCAGATACGGCCAGATATTGGTGCGCTTCGCCGTTTGTTGAACCTGGCTCCCCAGGCATCCTGAGTCTCTCACCCTGACTCTGCTACTCCACAATTATGTGGCGCTGGTCTGCCGTGATCGACCCGTCTTTATGTGCGTCCCGAGGCGGACGCCACATAAATCTCTGCGCCACATAAGTGAGCGATCTCGTGTACCAGCGTGGAAAATTCCTCGGCGGGTTCCATCCCGGAAAGCAAGGTGATCTTTCCGCCAAAGGACATGCCTTTGGCGGGTGCGATCCGTTCTGAGTAGTTCAGCGTTACCCCTCGGGCTGCGACGAACTTCACAAGGCGTTCGCGGTAGCCGCTCACGTCGCCCTGCACTTCGGTCAGCGTGGGCAATTCCTTGCCTTCGGTCTGGCTGATATCGAACACGTACACGGCCCGAAAGCCAACGAGTTGCGGTTCTGGCCTGCGGTCGTCCGTTGCATTGTCAGTGTCGATCTCGGTCGCGATTTCGTTCTGGCGCGGCTTGTGGTAGCCGACCATCGGGGCAAGAATCAGAATGCCTTTCTCGCCTCTTTTGACGAAGCGGCCAAGCGAGTTCCATGTGCGAATTCCTGCGACGTTGGTTGCCTGTGGTTTCTGCCGAGCGATCAGCATGATGTTGCCAAAGCTGTAGTGATGAAACCGGGCCATTGCGCTAAGATACTGCGTCAACACCTCACTCTCTCCCGACTCCAAAGCTGCGACCAGATAGCTGACTGCCTCGTTGGTTTTGTTCTTGATCTCTTCTAATTTCATTGTTTTTTCCCTTCTGCCGGTGTCGGCTTGTTTTTTCTTTCACTTGGAGCGGCAGCGAGGAAAAACAAGGCGACACGGGCGAAGGGACGAAACGGAGCGCGAAGGAGGGTGGCAGGGCGTGAGGGAAAGCGCGGCGAGTGCCAAACCGCTTTTGGTTTATGGTTTGGCGCGAAACCGGCGCAGTCCGAAACGCCCGTCCGAGCCGCGGCTAAGCGGGCGTCCACCCGGAAGAGGGCGCAGTGATAGAAAGACGCGTAGCGACCGATGACGTTGCTTCTAGAAACCACGGGGAAAAGGCGATGACCGACGGATGGTTTGCAGAGTCTACTAAAATGATTGCAATGCCTGAGTGGGCAAAGCCCGTGATTTTGACTGCCGCGATCGGCCTAGCGGCCTACTGGCTTCGCAAAGTTCCCGCCTTGACTCGTGAATGGTTCAGAAACCGATATGACGGCAAGGTTGTGCAAAAGATGAAGGCTGTTCATCGCGCCCGAATTGAGGACAAAGTCCTTGTGGAAGGCCAGATTTGCTTCGTCACCGTTGATGAAATTACGGAAGGGTTGCACAGGGAAAAGAAGCGAGTCCTAAAATCATTGCACCGATTGCAACAGCGGGGCGTAGTCGAACAATCGCCTTACACCGATAACTGGTGTCTCCCGGCTCACGGATAAGTTAATTGAAAAGCTGGATTGCTACGGCGGGCGGATCAGGGCTGACGCACCGTCTTTGAGGAATAGGGGTGAGACTCAAAATAGACAATCTTTCGCCTTGACTTCGCCTCTCAGGCCCGTGCTACGTTTGTAAATCGAAGGGTGGGAAACCGAAATGTCTGAAACGAATACGGCTGCACTGGCACCGCACGGAACGCCTGAACGCTGGCAGGCGGAGTGCGACTGTGAGGGGTGCTGCGATGCAATGCGAACTATGGTCGGACAGTCTGATCTTCCGGGTAATTCTTCTTGGGTGTTGCGATATATGCTCGACTTCCGGGTTCGTGGTTGTGAATTGTACGTGGTACCTGCAATAGTCAGTGAACAGGCAGGCATCAGCCAACCTACTGTGCGGCGCTACATTGATAAAATGGTTGAATTTGCTGCCTTGTCGAAGATTGCTGACATCGACGGTCGGTCAGGTCGTTGTGGAATTTATCTTCTCCATGTCGAAAAGTTAAAGATGCGGTCTGAACTTAGGTTGTACAGAGAGCATGAAAGGTTTTACGAAACTGAGGGGTTCAGCAAAATCACAGCGTGGCGAATAATGCTGCTCAAAGAGCATGAAGCGGTTGGCAGCGACCTCTGTGTTAAGTGCGGCAAATTTCCGGTAGATGACGGCGGCTCCTGCACTCACTGTTTTGTTAGCAAGTTCGAGCCAAAAGAGAACGTGAGATGCCCTGTGTGCCAAGAGAGCAAAATCCCAAAGGTATTCTTCGAGCCAAAGATGCAGGACGAATTGTTGGATCGTGTAGAAAGAGCAAGAGTGAAACTTTTCCCGTATCTGAAACCTGCAAATCCAAATGATCCGCATCGGGGATTAACGTTGGTGAAAATCTAAAATGATCCTTTTGAGGTAGGGGATCGTCGCCCCAAAACCTATCGGTACCACATGGGCAGCGGCAACAGACTCCCTGAAGCATAATCTCGGTTCACTGAATTCGAGTGGCTTCGTTGACCAGGCCTCAGTTGAGATTCCTAATTCAGGTAGGCCAACCACTCCTGCTTCGACCGCTCCCGCTTTGTGGCTGCTTGTAACGCGCGGTAAACGTCACCAGTCCGCGCAACTCACGCCCGCCCCAAGCGGGCGTTTTATTTGACCGGCAGCTAGTCTTGATTTCCGGTCAGTCCTTTGACCTTCTGCTCCCATTCGTCCGCGAGTTCTCTGTTTAGCTGTTCTAGTTCTTGAATGTATGCTTTGAGATGTGCCTGCCCCTGAGTGTCACGAGAATCGAAATTCTGAAGGTCAACTTTACGAGTGGCAATCTCCTTCGAGAGAAGCTTACGTCGCTTCCCCAAATGTTCATTTTGGTTCTTGAACTGGGCGAGATTCGCATCGATCCAATTCGTTGTGTCAATCTCGATGCCATCCACAATCACAATAGTCATCGCTACCTCAAATTGCCTCTTGGATTTCGGTGAATTCATTGTCTGGGCATAAGTGGAGAAAGCCTGCGGTCCCGCTGCTAGCCGTTGATTCTCATTGTTGGGTCACGGTGATTGTTGCTTGACTCTTCACGAGAGTGCCTCCAAATGTAGTAATGATCGCCGTTGCATAAACATTCCCGCTCACCAGAGCGGGTTGAAATGTGACCGTCGCAGTTTGGCCCGGACCTTGAGTTATAGCGGCGGAAGGGTGGCTTGATCCGGGATCGAATCCTATCGAAAAGCCCACAGCGGCGTTGGGCATCAGGTTCTTGCCAGTTTGGTCTTTAACCGTAGCAGTAAACCCGACCGTCTGTGGCGTGCAGCCGTTGACATCGCAGGTGACACTGGCCGTTTGCGGACTGATGGTCACAAACGATGGTGTAGCCGCAGGAGTCGCAAGACCCTGACTGCACCCAAGTGAAAACAGCAGCGGCACAAACAGCAATACGATCTTCTTCAATGTCTTTTCCTCAGCGTGATTCTCGTCTGTCAGCAGCAGGGATTGTAGGTAACCAAGGTCATGTTCGACAGCGGAGAAATTACCTTGGTCACCTTCTGTGATTGTGTGATCCTTGCGAACATCGTGTGACGCCGAGGATCAGTCCTATGTGCTGTTCACGTTGTGCTAATGAACTTCAGAATGCCGAGTTCTGTTCCAAATGCGGTCAGCAAGCGGGGGCGGCACTACCAATAAACGCGAAGCCGAAAACGCCTTTGGTGCGTGGAGGATTCATTGCCGCGCTGCTCGTGGTCCTCCTCGCTATGGCTGCGTGGGCCTATTTGGCGAATCAGTCAATGCACGCCAACGACAAAACGAACATTGAGATGGCCATTAGGAATGATTTTGCGAAGCGAGGTTTTACAGTTGAACAGATCAGTCTAATCAAGGAATCTGACAAGCGATTTTCCGGTTTCGTCAAGTTCAGAAAGTCCTCCGGGTTGCTTAGCAAAGTTCAAATCACCAAAAACTGCACCGCTACTGTGGACGCGGATTCCTCACAGTCCATTTGGGAATGCAAATAGAGGCTGGACGCGAAAGGCTATGTCAGCATCTTTCGCGACGAGCACGATCGGATAGGGGTGTGCAATGCCGTTCAACGCGAAGGACCCGAAGCCTACCGATGCACTGGGAGTTGCTTGTTCTGTAGACTGTTGATTCTGCCAAGCAAGTGAGTTGTGGACTTTATATCCTAGAACTGGGATAATCGAATGGCACGATGGGCGAGGGTTCCCGGCGAAAAGCCTCTGTTTTGGGTGGGGTCGGCAAAGGATGATCTGCTGGAGTTCCCCGAGGCCGTACAGGATGTAATTGGGGTCGCCTTAAGTGTGGCACAGTTTGGGGGAAAGCATTCAAAGGCGAAGCCGTGGAAAGGAGAAGGTCCGGGAGTTCTTGAAATAGTAGAGGACCACAGAGGCGACACCTATCGTGCGGTGTACACCGTGAAGTTTGATCAGGCTCTCTATGTTCTTCATGCTTTCCAGAAGAAATCGCCGAAAGGAATAAAAACAGCCCAAACGGACGTGGAATTGGCTTCCCGAAGGCTGAAGTTGGCGGGCGAGGATTACGAGGCGAGATATGGCAAACGGAAAAAGCAGTGAGGCAGTGGTCGCGAGTTCGGGAAATGTATTTGCGGATCTTGGGCTACGCGATGCGGAGGAAAAGCAAACCAGAGTGCGCCTGGCAGTCGCTATCAATCAGATCATTGAGGCACGTCACCTGTCGCAGACGGCGGCGGCGCGCCTACTCGACATCAATCAGCCGAAGATTTCTGCTTTGGTGAATTATCGGTTGGAAGGGTTTTCCGTGGAACGGCTGATGCATTTTCTCAATGCGCTTGACCGTGATGTGGAGATTGTAATCAAGAAGAAGCCTCGGTCGAAGAGGGCGGCAAGAATTGTGGTAACGGGTCCCCAATTGTCCCACGTGGTTTGACGTTCCCCCACTCTTTGGTCACCTGTCGGATTCTTTTCATATTGTTTCGGGGCGGGGAGGAGGCGTTTGCCTTGATTACGCTTTTTGGGGTAACGCTAAATGGCGTACCGCAGCTAGGAACTCTTGTTTTCTGATCCAGCGAGGAAACAGCGGGTCCAGAAAAGAAGTAGTTGCTCTTGTACTGATTCAGGATAATCTTTTGAATCAAGCGACTGAAAAGCCCTTCTGAACGGAAGGCGCTGGTTCGAGACGAAACTCTTCGCTGATGCTTTGGGAATAAGTGGCTGGTGAGATGCAGGTTCGACGATTCCGTCTTGTCGAGAATTCGTTGATCGCGGCCCGTGTTGGGTAGCGATCAACAGAACATTCATCTGTCCGATCACTGTCCACTAAGGCTTTCCCAGGGCTCCGAAACCGTTCTTAGACGCCGTCTGTGCCGTTCATTGTCAATAGGTTACGGTTTCAATCACCCCTGTCACGGCAGAGGCCGCGGGTTCGAGTCCCGTCGTCCCCGCCAATTCTTTCAAGCACTTGCAAGGAATTGGCAATTTGCGTCATGGTCCAATTTGGTCCAGTTAGGCCAGTGCTTCTCCCTTGTTGAGCACCATCCGAACAAGTCTGCTTTGTGCCAGCCGCTTGTTCGGCATACCCGCCTGAGCGTAAAGATCCAGCGTAATGCGACTGTTTGCATGACGTAGGAGCTCCTGCACCACCTTCACTTCCTCGTTGTTCTGAGTGAGCAAAGTTGTGTACGTGTGGCGGAAGGTGTGGAACCCAACCCGCTTTTCGATCTTCGCCGCCTTGACTGCCGGTCGTCCGTATCGTCGCCAGAGAGTTTCTGGCCAGAGCGGTTGCTTGCCTTTCATCGTTGGCGAGGCAAACACCCAGTCTGTTTCGCGATTGTACGGACCAACTAGCCTCAGCTTGAGCAGAGACTCGGCCAAAGCGGCGTCGAGCGGTACATCCTTTGCGGAAGCTTCCGTCTTCGGAGCGCCCTGGACCATCATCACTACGGAACGGCGAACATGGATTATGAGGTTCTCGAAGTCCACATCCTCCCATTGCAGGCCGATCAGTTCTCCACGTCGCAAACCGGTGAAAGCGTCCAGTTCTGCCGCCGTTCGAAGAGGTTCTGGCAATTCTTTGAGCAGTGCCATGATCTCGTCTGGCGTCAGGACATCGGGCGTCCTCATACGTTTCGCACTTTGACGTACGCTCTTGATCGGGTTTCGGTCTGTCCACTCCCACCGGATTGCATGAGAAAACAGGGCGCTCATCAGATTCCTGATTTTGGCCCTGCTCCCACGTGCCAACGGCATTGTTTTTAACCACGCTTCGACATCCACCGCTTTCACCTCGGAAAGACGGTATGACCGCCAGCGTGGAAGAACCCATTTTTTCAGGTAAATGTCGTAGGCATACTGCGTGGAGTAGGACTTGTGGTGCTCGTCCGAGCTTCCAGTCGCCGGCTTCTGCTTTGAAAAAATGTCTGGCAGTTCGTGCTCCTGGTAGTGCTTGACGAGGGTCTCGACGCTCACGTTCTTGAGCAGTTGTTGCGGGGTTTGTCGGTTGATGGTTAGACGGATTGCATCGACCGCAGATTGCGCTGCCGATTCGGTTGGAAATTCCTCTAGAGTCCCGACGACGATGTTCTTTCGACAAATCGCACCGTCTATTTGAACTTCTCTCCATCGGAACTCCCAAACCTTTCCTTTCCTGCGATCCGCCAGTTTCAGGCTACCGTGCTGATGACTTGTGCGCCTCATGAATCCTCCTTCGTGTGAGGCGACACGGATGGCTGCCTCAGCTTAGCGCAAGTGGAGTGGCGGGTCGATGGTGAATATCTTTGTGAGGCCGGGGCTTACCCAGCCTTCTTCGTTCTCAGCCAAACCTCCAGATCGGAGGCACGGAACCGCCATAGCTTGCCAACCTGGATTCCGTGAATCTGGCGATTGCGAGCCATTCGCTGAAGCGTTTTCGGGTGAATGCGGAGCAACTCTGCCGCTTCATCGCTGTCCAACAGCGGCTCGAAGACGAATTCAGGCCTTGGGCGGGATTGGCTAGGAGAGGGAGCAAACCTCGATGGCTGGGAAGCGGACATGCTGAGCTCCTGAGTCACGACTATTTACCAATCTGAGTCCCCCATGTCGTCCTGTCCAATGATTTTTCCGCGAGACGTTATTCCTAGGGCGCATAAAAGCGAATTAAGTGTACATTCGGATACATTGTCGATAGGCCCGGGATGTCAAAGCCGAAATCGGGACGATGGAGAGGAGGAACAAACATGGTCCAATCGGGTGCGCGCAAAAAAGAATGTCTGAGGATTCTGTTCTGGCTAATCGCCTGCGCCTTGTTGTCCACCACTGCTCCTCCACTTGCAGCGGCCCAGTTCAAAGCCTGGGTCATGGCCAAGCTGCCCGACACACCTGAGGGTCTCGGAGTAGATTCGCACGGCAACCTCTACGCGACCCTAATGCATATTGGGGAAGTCGTCAGGCTCAACGATGACGGCAGCTACGATCACATCGCATGGGTGCCGTCGAAGGAAGAAAGCGGAAAGGGAGACCTGATCGGACTTGATCTAGACCAGTCTGGCAACATCTACGTCGCATACACGGGCCACTCGAAACATGACTTTAGGAAGGACCTGGCAAATCCATTCCACCCCGCTTGCCGGGATGCGACGGTGACCCAGTCTGGTGTTTACAAGATCGATGCTCAAACCCGAAAGGTGACGCCCCTCGCGACAAAAGCGGAGGGTTGGCCATTTTGCTATCCCGACGATGTTGCGATCGATTCCAGCGGCAACGTGTACATGACGGATCTCACGTACTCTGGAATTTGGAAAATTTCTTCCGATGGAAAAAAAGTGGACCTGTGGTCGGCACATCCGCTGCTCAATTGGTCCCCCAAGCCCTATTCGGGATTCCCCCTAGGCGTCAATGATCTCGTGCTCGATAAGCAAGAGAAGAACATCTATGCCGTGACCGACGGCGATCCCTTGGTACTCAGGATCCCGATTAAAGACGACGGAACGGCCGGTGAACCCGTTCCGTTGCCTTACGGATTCTCAGCATTCGATGGGATCGAGTTGGACGCCAAAGGCAACATCTACGTATCGGAGATTTTGCTCAACCAGATCTGGGTCCTTTCGCCCGACGGTTCGCAGCGCATCCTGATAGCCACTAAGCAGAACGCGCCGCTGGACAACAACACTAGCCTGGTCTTAAGAGGGGATGTTCTTTGTACAGCCAACCTTGGCTTCACCCACGCGAAACCCGAGGAAGCAGACCGAACGGTGGTCTGCATGAAGGGTTTCCCCCTGCCGAGATAGTTGGATTATGGAAGAGTAGCCGACAATGCAGAATTAACAAAGCGGCAAGCCCAAGCATATAGTCAACGAAGCGAATCGCCGCGCTTCCGTGAGGAGTCCCTGCATCTCGGTATGCGCGCGGCGGTGGACCAGGTCCTCTAGCGTTCGGCAACGCGCAGCTCACTGATAGGCGCGCCGGCCGGTGATGCTTGTTTTGCCGGGAGGAGTGCAAGCAGCGCGACTCCAATCGCGACAAAGATCACAATGTCCTGGGGACTATCCTGCCTGTGCATCCCGTGCGCCATGGCCTGCGCTGACATGATTGTCATCGTGAACCCATGGGCAAGGCTTGACCACGCCGCATAGGCGATCATCAAGCGATGCTTGGCCGGCTGCTTAACGGCCAGCAACAGACAGGGCCCGAGCGCCGTGTTAAGGCTCAGGAACATCGGCATGACGTCACTATGCCCGCTAAGCCACCTAGAGTGCCACAGATCGTCGAACAGGAGATAGCCCCAAAAGCAATAAAACAAGCCCACCAACACCAACACTACCTGTAAGGCGCGCTCACGTTTCATACCGTCCTCCGTTTTGTGCGATGCAAACTTATTACCACCTTTTTTACTTCAGATTGTGCGATTGTCAGCTGTGATGCGTCCGATACTGGAACCCTGCGAGCATCCGCAGTGTGAGCAGAATGCTTCTCCCCCTCGAATAGGCTTGCCACAGGAACTGCAAGGCCCAAGGAGAGGCCCTCGGAACACAAAATAAAGGATGAATCCAATCAAATTGGGTATGAGGAAAGCGGCAATCACCCAGGCCCAAGCAGGCATTTGACGCCTTTTTGCGTCCCCATAAATATATCCGAGGGCAAGGAAAAAAGCCGCGGTGAAGACGCCAAACGTCAAGCCAAACCAAAGCGCTTCTGGCATGGTACTGAGAAATCCTTTGGAAGCAAGTAAGGAACGGCCCTGGCTGGAAGCAAAATAGACTACCCAAATCGGGATCGCCAGTGCTGCGATGACCATTACAGACCTGGGTAGAACATTCCGTCTTGCGGTTCCCAACAAGACAGCCGCAACTACAAGCCCGGCCAAGAACGCTATCAAAAGCACCGCCGATTGCTGTGTCATGCAATACCTCTATTCTCACCAGGC
>Ga0316363_10002400_pt1 | contig 14394 bp, 10 predicted proteins | sample Sb_taG_3_FD_200459 | JGI IMG/M metagenome (GOLD analysis project Ga0316363, IMG submission 200459) | Peat soil microbial communities from Weissenstadt, Germany - Sb_50d_a_PC metaG (v2) (version 2) | ecosystem: Environmental > Terrestrial > Soil > Wetlands > Peat | place: Germany: Weissenstadt...
AGCGAATTCAACATGCTCATGCGGTCAACCTTGGCGAGGATGTCGCCGACCATATAGGTTTTGGTGTCGACGTAGAGGAGCTGGTCGACGGGATCTTTAGCGGGCGTCTGCGCAAAGTAACGGCGGAGAACATTGCCGGGATCGTCGCTGCGATTCAGGATCTGGCGAAAATCGTAGGAGAGGAGCGGAGTATCGCGCTCGAACGCGGGCAGAAAAGAAAGGCCGTCGACGTAGCGCTCCTGCCAGGGGAGCGAAATGTTGTAGCTGAATTTGCGGCCCTGCAAGCGGTTGGGCAAGCGCGGAAAAATCTGGTTGCGATAAAACCTGCGCGCCCAGCCGGGGATGTGCTCGAAGACCTGGCGATCCGCGTGAATGCGGTAGCGATCGTATCCGGCGAAGATTTCGTCGCCGCCGTCGCCGGAGAGCGCCACCGTCACGTGCCGGCGCGCCATCTGCGACACGTAGTAGGTGGGCAGCATGGAGGAGTCGCCGAAAGGCTCTTCGAGCGAAGTGGTGAGATGCTCGACGGTCCGGACGACGTCGGGCTCAAGGATCATCTCATGATGATCGGTTCCGAACTTTTTGGCGACGATGCGAGCGTAGTGCGCCTCGTTGAAATCGTCTTTCTTGAAACCGATGGAGAAAGTCTTTACCGGGCCGGAACTGGCACGCGCCATCAGGGCGACGATGGTGGAGGAATCGGTGCCGCCGCTGAGAAAAGCGCCTAGAGGCACGTCGGAGATCAAGCGGATTTTGGTCGCCTCAAACAGACGCTGCTCTAACTCTTCCAGACATTCGTCTTCGTTTTTGGGCGAATGCGTGTTGTATTCGGGAAGGTCCCAGTACTGACGGATTCGGATCTCGCCGTCCTGAAACTCGAGCAGGTGTCCGGGAGGGAGCTTATGAATTGCGGTGAACGCGGTAATGGGATCGGGCACGTATCCGTAATAAAGATATTCGAGCAGGCCCTGGGAGTTGACCACGGCGAGTTCGGGAGCGACGGCGAGAATCGCTTTGATTTCGGAAGCGAAATAGAGATTTCCGTTGTGGAACGCATAGTGAAGCGGCTTCTTGCCGAAGCGGTCGCGGGCGAGGGTCAATTTGCGCTTGGTCTTGTCGTAGATGGCGAGCGCGAACATGCCACGCAGTTTCTTGACGCAGTCAGCGCCCATTTCTTCGTAGAGATGAATAATGACTTCGGTATCGGTGTTGGTGTAGAAGCGATGGCCGCGGCTTTCGAGCTCGGGGCGGAGTTCGGGAAAGTTGTAAATCTCGCCGTTGAAAACGATCCATGCGCTGCGGCCTTCGTTGAAGACGGGCTGATGGCCTCCGGAGAGATCGATGATGCTGAGGCGGCGCATGCCGAGACCAGCGCCGTCGGCGACGTAAAGTCCCTCATCGTCGGGGCCGCGGTACACGATCTGGTCGCACATATGGTGCACGAGAGCTTCGGTGATGTTGCTCTCGCGAGTTGTGCTCACCACGCCAGCAATTCCACACATGGTCTTTATCTATCCTTATTATCCTTTCAAACTCACGGGGACAGAAATGGATTTCTCGGCTGACAGCGGCACGTCGGCAAGGCGTTTGAAACGATAATCACGGTAGTCACCGGGATTGCCCTCGCGGCCATCGCAGGCGGCGAGCAGGATGTTGGCCATCTCGCGCGCGGTGACGAAGTGTAGCGTTTCTTTCCTGCCGGCCGCGCCGCCGACCAGTGCGGCAAGAAAGTTGCGGAAGCCGTCGCCGATAACGGCGTCCTTCTGGGTCGGGTTCATGCTGTGGCAAAACACTTTGATGAACAGCCAGTCGGGACATCCGAGCACGCGAACTTGCGCCTGCTTCCAGAGGGACAGGCGGTGCATGGTCGGGGGATTGGCTCCGGTGATGGCGCCGTTTTCGAGAACGGGCCGGGCAGAACTTAAGGTACGCCGGAGGTCGGCTACGAGCGGACCTTGCACGATAAGAGGAAAAGTTTTGGGCGCGCGTCCGGCAACCAGGTCGTGGCCCTGGCGGTGCGGCGCTGCCTGATCGAGCGGCAGAGCGCATTCGTAAACGGAATTGGTTTTTGCGATCTGCGCGGGATGCCAGATGCCGCTCGGCATGGTGAAGTCGGCGTAGCAGCCGGTCTCGGCGAGAATCTGCATTTCCGAATCGACGCCACAGAAGCGTCCGGCGGCGGAGTTGGCGAGCGCGAAATTTCCGTGCACAAAAGTGTAGCCGGGCCGAGTGGAACCGTCTTCAACCGCGAGGCAGCGATGGCGGAAGGCCAGCCGGTCGCGGCATTCCGTGAGCAGTTGGCGAGTGTTTTCGGCGGTGTCGGGATGCGAGGTTCCGTGGTGTAGCTGGACCTCAACTTCTCCCCAGCCGGCATGGCAGTGCTCGGCGAGAATCTCGAGCAGGCCCTCGTCGTACTGCTCGGCGGGATAGAAGTAGGTGTGTACAAGCGGGCGGCCATCGTGGTCCGGCCAGCCGTCGACGATTTTGGGATATTCGCGCACCCAATATTCCAGGCGGCGCTCCTGCTCGGAACGAGGGACACGCTTCTGGCCGTCTTCGGGATCGATGGCGGGTTCGAAATGATCGGCCAAGGCAAAGATCAGGTGCACGGGGCCGCGGGCAGGCGAGTTGAGCGCGCGCCAGGTCGCGGACGGCAGGACCTTTCTTGCATAGTCGATTTGTTTTTCGAGACCCATGTTGAAATCTGGACTTCGCTTACCTCGATGGTCCGCCCCTAAAGGGGCGTCTGATTTCGATGGACTTGCGGTGTCGCTAAAGCGATACCCTGATACGAAACCAGCCGGCTAGTTTCCTCTCGCCGGTTTGCGGCCACGGACGGCGATGGAGATCTCGCCCACGTGCATGTCTTCCATGCCCATCGCTGCATACCATTTGAACACCTGCTCGTAGGTGTGCTTGGACTGATACTTCGGAGAATACCAGTCGAAGGTGTCGAGCATGCGGGCTTCCGGATCTTTCTGGCGGTTCACCGGAAACAGGTGATGAACAATGCCCGCAGCGGGACGGCCTACCAAGGGCACGCGCTTCAAGCCCTGTTGCAAGTTGTAGAAGAACGGGACCGCAACTTTCAGAATGCGGTGCAGGGTCTCGGGCTTCATCTTGTGGGTATAGCGGCGCCAGAAATCGCTGAAGCGATACCACTTGTTGTATCCGCTGTAGAGCCAGACGACGAGCAGACCGCCGGGTTTCAGATATTTATCCAGCGCTTTGACCGCGGCTTCGCAATCCGGCGTGTGGTGGAGCACGCCGATGCTATAGATGACGTCGAAGCTTTCGGGAGCGAAAGGCAGGGCGAAGACATCGGCCTGGAATGCGACGAAGTCGCGGTCGGCAAGATTCCTGGCGGCAACTTCAGCGGCGGCGCTCAAGTCAACGCCCACCACGCGAGCGCCCCAGCGGGTAGCGACTTCGGCGAAGCGTCCCATGCCGCAACCGACGTCCAAGACTAGTTTGCCTTTGAGATCTTCGGGGCGGAGCGCGGTCTTCATCAGGAAGTTCCGCTCGGATTCGCGAACCTCATCGTGGTCGAGCTGCGTTTTCTGATAACGGTGCCACTGAAAATCGAAACTGGCGGCGTAGTGCTGGGCGTCAACAAAGCGCGCAATGCCCTGCGCGTTGGGATAGACGCGCTTGCAAGCGGAACAGAGGAAACCCGCGGCCGGGTCGCTTTCAAGTTTCGAGCCGCAACTTAGGCAACGCAAAATTGCCTGCAAGTCAGCGGACAGGGGAGACTGCACCGGTGGTTCCGCGGTCGGCATAAACCTCCAGGAAGTGCCGCGGCTTTTTCGGCGGCGGGGGCGCCGTGCCGGGTTCTTGTTCTTTGATCGTCCGCAACAACGTGGCTGTAAAGGCCACGGCAAAATAAGGGAAGAACTGGTAGGCTTCGGGCGCAAACAGCGCACCCACCACGAAGCCAACCAGCGAACTTTGCAATGCTCCGACGAACAAAACGATGTCGGGATCGAGATTCTTCGTTTGTCGCAGGACTTTCAGATTCTTAAAAGCGCGCCAGAAAAACATGAGGTAGATAACCAGCACGGCGATGCCGCCTTCGGCGGCGACCTGGAGGTAGGTCATGTGCACGTCGTGCCAGATGAGCGACCAGGTGGGGAAGTTGCGAACGCCAATGCCAAAGATGGGATAGGTTTCGATGGCCTCGACGGCGCGCACCATCAGGTACTTGCGATCCTGGTAGGAGCCGTAGGCGGATTCATCGGTGGTGCTGTTGCCGGACAAGGCGGTAAAGCGATCGTAGAGTTTTCCGCCGAAGGCGCCCATCACCACGGCGCCGACGAGGAAAGTGGCCACAATCAGGTGAGGGCGCTTTCCCTTGATGGCGAAGAAGTAGAGCGTGACACTGCCGGAGATGACGAGATCGATGAAACCGGCCCGGGATGCGGTCATAAAAATGGCGACCAACATCACCAGCATTCCGAAGAGCCAACCCGCCTTGATGACGGCATTCCTGGCGGTGACCATGAAGGCCAGCGCAAACGGCAGCGATAACACGATGGCGAATGCGAGATCGTTCGGGTTCGAATAGATGCCACCCAACACACCATTAAGGCGGGGCACGTCGTGGCCCTTGACGAGGGCGACGGCACAAGCGACGACCACCGAAAATGCCTGAATAAAGATGATTCGCCGCAAGCGGTCGAAGGTGGTAATCAACAGGAAAACCAGCACCCAGGCGATGTAGATCTTGGAAAAATCCATGGTGCGAATCAAGGCGCCGCCCCTCCACACGGGAGACAGAAATGCTCCTAGGTAGAGAAGGCCGATCATGATCAGAAGGAGTTTCGCCTCCTTGGGCAAATCCTTCAATGTGCGTTTGGTTCTACCCAGGGCGGTGAACAGGCCCCATATGGCCAGGATGGCCGTGATCTTGGCGAGCGGAAAATATTTGAGACCGGGAACCCAGTCTTCCGGGCGGGCGCAATAGACCACGAAGAAACCGCTGAGCCAGAAGAACGCGTTCTTGGTCGGGTCCGCGGCCCGGAAGGATGTGCGCCTTCCAGAGACTTCCGCCGGTACTATATTGCCGTTATCACTGATGGCCACAAATTCCTCTGTTTCTCTTAAGCTTTCGTTTCCGTTAAGCGCGCCGGAATCGCGCGCGCCGCCAGAGATTTCTTTTCCGCTACCGACTGCAAGACTTCGCTGAAGCGCTCACCGATGGCCGGCCAGTCGTAGCGGGCGGCGGTCTCGGCGGCGGCCTTTTCGTAACGGCGGCGCAGTTCGGGATCGCGCAAGAGCATGATCACTGCCTGGGCGAAGGAACGGGCATCGTCGGCCAGCATAATGTCGCGGCCGTGATGAATATCCAGTCCTTCGGCGCCGACGGTGGTGGAGACGACGGCTTTGGCGGTCGCCATGGCCTCGTAGATCTTCAAACGCGTTCCGCCGCCGATACGCAAGGGGACGATGACCACGGCGGATTGGCGCAGATGCTCGACAACAGAGGGCACACGGCCGGTCACTTCGATCGAGTCATCATTCGAATTCGAGGCCCACTTCTGAACGCGGCGGCCGGGATTGCGGCCGACGATGCGGAAACGTGCCCGCGGCACTTCGGCCTTGATCGAGGGCCAGACTTCACGGCAAAAATATTCGACGCCGTCGACGTTCGGCTCCCAGTCCATGGCGCCGACGAAGGTGATGAGGGGCGCGGACGCAGCGAGCGGATTCGGGTTGGAATTCGTCGCGTCGGGGCGATACTGCGCGAGATCGACTCCAGTGGGGACGACGGTAACGCGATCTCCATCCACCCACTGCGTCATGATGGAGCGATCGTTTGCGGAGACGGCAATCACATGCTGGAACTTGCGGACTGCGGCAAGCTCGTAGCGGAGCATCTTCCGGAACTCCATGCGGTACATCATCCTTTTCGCGGGGTTGCCTGCGGTGGCGGCATGGCGGCGCCAGATTTCGCTTTCTACGTTGTGCTGGAAGAGCACGCTGGGGATGTTGAGGCTTCCGGGAAAATTGACCGCCGCGTCCAGGAAGTCGCAGACGGCGACATCGAAGCGCTGCTCGCGGAACCAGTCCTGGAGCTGCTTCTGGACCTTAGCGTCAGCGAAGCGGCTGACCGCATAGGGCGGCTGGGCCCCGAGATGAGCCAGATAGTCGAGAGCGCGTGCGGCTCCCGAGAGTTCGCGCTTGCCGGTGCAGACGGCCACCGCGCCGGGCAACTGCCGCTGCAACTCGCGCTCGTAGTCCGGGTCGGGCGTTCCTCCATAGTAGGAGTAAAACGTAAGCTCATGCCGCGCGGACAGATATCGCAAGACGTGATACGTGCGGATATTGCCGCCGTTCTGCACGGGGAGGAGCTTATCGGCTTTGACCCAGAGTATTCTCATGCGGGACTCAGCGATCGTTATTCAGTGAACCCAATTCAGTGAACCCAGTTCAGCGAACCCACACTGCCTTTCTGCCGGTGACAAAGTTGATGAAGGCGACCATGGCGGCGGAATTGAGGACAACGAAAGTGCGGGCGGGATCGGCAATGCGCGAGAGCGGTCCGATCTTGACGCCGGCGAGCGCAGCCAGGCTGAGCGCGTAAAACGCAAGCTGCGCCCCGAGCGCCGCGCGATAGAGCGGCTGGGGCAGGAACATCGAGGCGATCAGAAGCGCCAGCAAGGCAAAGGGCACGGCCAATCGCGAGAGCTTGTGGCTTGCGAATTCAAATCGAATCGCGTTTTGAGAGCTCAACAGCCAGGGAGCAAGTTGCAGGAGCTGATAGTTGCCGCTCAGGGTGCGAACCTTGCGGGAAAATTCACGGCTTTCACCCAGGTCGGGGGAGTCCCAGGCGCGGGCGCGGGCGTCAAAGATAACGCGAAATCCTTTGCGCACGATCTGCATGGGCAGAAGGACGTCGTCGAGGATGGTGCCCTCGGGCAATGGCGACGCGTCGAGCAAGCTGCGGCGGGCGCAGTAGATGGCGCCGGTGGCGCCGGCGACCGAACCGGAAGCGGACTCCAGTTCGCGAATTGTTTTTTCGATGCGCCAGTACAACCCCATTCCCTTTCCGCTCTCTCCGCTGCTGGGATCGCCCAGCATCAATTCGCCGCTGGCGGCACCAACCTCGGAGTCGGCGAAATTCTCTATCAACAAACGCAGGGCGCCGGATTCGATCTGCTGGCGGGCGTCGGTAAATAGCAGGACTTCCCCGGTCGCCAGTTTGATGGCATCGTTGAGGCCAGCGGCTTTGCCCTGGGATACGGGCTTCATCAAAGTTCGCACTCTAGTTGGCAACCCGGAATCACGGGCATAATCGGCGAGAATGGCAGGCGTGCGGTCGCTGGAACCGTCGGAGACGACGACGACGTCCAGCTTCGCCCGGGGATAGTCGAGCGTCAGCAGGTTTTGGAGCTTGCGAGCGATCACGGCTTCCTCATTGCGCACCACCATCACGGCGGAGACCGCGGGCGCAGCGGGGCTCTCGACAAAACCGCGGCGCACCGGACGCGGCGACCATCGGCTGCGCAGCCACAACCACGCCGGATAGCCCAGGTAGGAGTAGCCGATGAGCGCGGCCGCGAGCCAGAAGATGTATTTGATCTTCATCGTTGTTATTGTGCACCCCGGCCCAACAGAACGATCTTGACCGTCAGGAACATGATAAGCAGATCCAGGCCAATGGAGGCGTTCTTGATGTAGAAAAGGTCGTATTGGAGTTTTTCGCGCGCATCCTCGACGGTGCTGCCGTACTTGTACTTGACCTGCGCCCATCCGGTGAGGCCGGGCCGGACCATGTGGCGCACGCCGTAATACGGGATCTCTTTGGAAAGCATCTCGATGAATTCCGGGCGCTCGGGACGGGGACCGACGAATGCCATCTCGCCCTTGAGCACGCACCACAACTGGGGAATTTCATCGAGGCGCGAGGCGCGGAGAAACTTGCCGACGCGGGTGACGCGGGGATCGTGATCGCCCGCCCACTGCGGACCGCTCGCGGCTTCGGCGTCCTGGCGCATGGTGCGGAACTTCACGACCTTGAATAAGCGTCCGCCCCTGCCCACTCGCGTCTGGGTATAGAACACGGGACCCTTGGAATCCAAGCGGATGACCAGGATGATGAACGGAATCAACGGCAGGGCGAGGATGAGACCTATCAGCGAAATGATGACGGAGATCGCGCGGCGAACCATGATGAAAGGGGTGCTGCGGCGAAAGCCCAGGCCATACACCAGCCAACTGGGATAGAGATTCTCGACCTCGATCTTGCCGGAGATTTTTTCCAGCCACGAAGTGGCTTCCTCGATCTTGACTCCGTGCAGGCGCAGGTCAAGCAGTTCCCGCATGGGGATGGTACCGCGGCGATCGGGCATGGCGACGATGACGCGATGGACTTTTTGTTTGTGAACGACTTCCATCAGGTGCGCGGCCACTGAGTCGCGGGTTACCGCGCCTTCCATCTTGCCCGTCCAACTGGCGATCTCGACGCCGAGTTCAGGATTCTGACGCAGGCCCTGAACCACGCGCTGGGCGCGCTCGCCGGTACCGAGGACGTAGACGCGCTCGACCAGAATGGGCAACTGGATCAGCCACGCAAAGCCAACCCGCCATCCGAACAGGGCGACGGTGAGGATGATCAGGCCGACCGCCGAAGAACCGCTCCGGACAACCGTCGAAGGCCCGTACCCCAACAAGAAATCGGGGTGTACTTTTGCGACGCCCGCAAGAATGAAGGCCAAGACGCCGAGAAGCAGCAGCAGGCGGAAATAAAGCTCACCTTTGGTATTGAGGCGGGCGGTGTCGTAGAGGTCAAGCCCGTGCGAACACAGCAAGACCAGCACTGTAACTCCCAGGATCTTGTAGAAACCGTCGTCGTTGCGGAGCGCATAGTAGGTGTCTTCGCGAAGTACCAACACGGTCCCGAGCAGGAACGAGGTCGCGACGATCAGGACCTCTCCGATCAGCAGAATCAGAGTCCGGATTGGGTAATAGACATTGAAGAGCCGGATCAACTTGGCCTCGGTTCATCTTCATCTTAGACATCAGGTTTGGCTGTTCACGGCCTCGCCATAGTAGTACTTCGAACGTGCATGCTCTCCGGAGGCTCCGTTAAGCACAACTCCGAGCAGCAGCTTGTCCGGGAATTCTCCGCGGGCACGGCGAGCCAAATCGGCAGGCGTGGCATTGGAGCGCACAACCATGAGGACGCCGTCGCAGGAACCGGCGACCAGTGTGGCATCCGATACGGGGATGACGGGCGATGTGTCGAGAATGATCCAGTCAAACAAGGGCTCGACGCGCTGCAGGAACAGCTTCAGACGGCCGTTGGAGAGCAGTTCAGGGGCGCTGGGAACGGCCCGGCCCGCGGGCAGGAAGAACAGGTTTTCCATGGGCCCGCGTTGCAGGGCGGCGAACTCATCGCATTCGCCCAACAGGTATTCGGCCAATCCGGGCGACTGGGGCGCTCCGAGGTGGCGATGCATGCCGGGGTTGCGCAGATCGGCGTCAATGACGAGGGCGCGGCGCCCGTGCTGCCGCACCATGACCTGGGCGAGATTGGCAGCCACGAAAGACTTCCCTTCTTTGGGAAGCGCGCTGGTTACCAGCAGGCGTTTCAGCGGCATCTTCTCGCGGATCTGGTAGAGACGGTTGCGCAGGGTGCGGAACTCTTCCGCCCCGACGCGACTGTCGTCTTCCTGGAAGAAGAGCATGGTGCGCTGATCCGGACTCCATTCGGTCTGGCGGCAGCGGGCGAGCAGCGCTTCGTAATTCAACCCGGAGGCCATGGTTGGCATCGTGGCGGCTCCCGATCGTTGCGGCGAAGGCGGCGAAGGTATATTTTCGCGTTGCTCTTCGGGTTGGTAGAAGACGGGCTCGACGTGCGTCCCCGTGGAGGTTGCTCTTTCCTGCTCGGCGCGTTTCAAAGCGTCATGGATGCGGCTCATAGTTTCCTTTCCTTGGGGAGATCTTGTTGTTCGGATTGGCGCAGCCGGTCGGCCAATGTCGCCAAGGTGCGCAGGGCTTCGACCAGATCAAACTTTTCGGATGACGGAGGAACCTGTGCAATCATGGCTGCGGCGGCGTTGCCATCGGCCAGATCGAAATCGCGGGCGACCGAATCGACGACTTCGACAGAGACCGTCTTGTTCTGATCGACAAACGCGCTGACCAGGCAGTGCTCGCAGAGCAGGTTGATGATGCGTGGAATGCCCAGCGCGTAACGGAAAATGGCGACGGTGGCATCGGAATCGAAGATCGGTTCGCCGTTCGATCCCGCGATGCGGAGGCGCTGGGTGATATAGGACTTGCTTTCCTCAAGATTGAAGGGATGGGTTTTAGCGCGCAGCGTCAAGCGCTGACGCAACTGGCGTAACTGGGGCTGCTTCAGGCGCTGTTCGAGTTCCGGCTGTCCGACCAGAACAATCTGCAGGAGCTTTTCGGTGAAGGTCTCGAGATTGGTGAGCATGCGGATTTCTTCGAGCACTTCGTCGGAGAGGCTTTGGGCCTCGTCGATGACCAGCACCGCAGTTTCACCGGCGCGATAGCGATCGAGCAGCCAGTTATAGAGGCGCTGCAGGACTTGGCTCTTCGACTTGGTATCGCAGGGAATGCCGAAATCGGCCATCATGAAATCGAGCAGCTGGGGCACGTCCATGCGCGAGTTGAAGATGAAGGCGGTAGCCACCTGTTGCAGGCGCAGCCATTCCATCAATTTATTGATCAGCGTCGTTTTGCCGGTCCCGACCTCGCCGGTAAGCAACACGAAGCCTTTGCGGCTTTGTATGCCGTAGGTAAGGCAGGCCAGCGCCTCTTCGGTGTGCCGCGTGAGAAACAGGTAACGCGGGTCCGGATTGACGTTGAACGGGTTGGCCCGAAGTCCAAAAAATTCTTTATACATAGCCGTGCACTAGACCTTGGCTTGCTCGTGATCTTTTGTTGCGCCGGGATCACCCCGGCCCCAGAAATGGCGGCGGGCGTTGCCATTGCCGTTGGCTTCGTCCTCTTCCTCACCGAGCCAGGGCACGGAAATCAGAAGCGGCAGATCCATGATGGCGGCAGCATCCTTTTCGGTGCGGATGGACTTGTCACTAAACTCCAGCATGATGGCGATGAGAGCGCCGAGCGCCAGGCCGACACCCAGGCCGCCTGCGGCAAGAATCGGGCGGTTGGGGAAACTGGGAGCATCCGGCAGGCCAGCCGTGGCCAGAATGTGCATCTGCTCGCCCTCTTGCTGGTTCTCCATGCTGGTGCCTAGTGCGGCGGAGCTTTTCTTGGCCAGCAGATCTTTGTAGAAGACCTGGGCGTTATCGTTGTCGCGGGTGAGCACCTTGTATTGCTCCTCGACGCCCGGGCTCATGGCGGTGCGGCTCTGGTAGACGTTAATCGCGCTTTGCAGCCTCTTCTGGTCCAGGGTGGCCTGCTCGATCACGTTCTGGTACTGGTGAATCTGCAGACGGAGTTGGCGAATTTCAGGCGGTTCGGAGGCGCTGGCCTTATCGCTGCTGTCGGTGGTACTGGCGGCGGCGGCCGCGGCGTTGAGCTCTTTTAGCTTCTTCTCGATCTCGGCGATGTCAGCCTTGGTTTTGATCACATCGGGGTGATCGTCGGTATAGCGCGCCTGCAGTTGCAGCAATTGCCCCTGCAGCTGGGTCAATCCTTGTTCCAGGGTCTGCGGATTGGTACTGGACAGCGAACTCTTCCAGGCGGCCATCTGCTGCGCCAGCATGCTTTCGGTGTAGGCCTTATCCTGCTGGGCGCGGCTCAGGGTCTGGGTGGTGGCATCGAGTTGCGAGTTCAGCGACATCAGCATGCGCATGTTGTTGTCGACGTCCCCCGGCAGCTGACCCATATATTGTTTCTTGAAGTCGGCAAGCTTGGCATCCTGCTCGTCGATAGCGCGCTTGGCATCTTCGACCTGGCGGCTGAGAAAATCGGTAGTGCTCCCGGCGATCGTGGCGCGCTCGCGCAGGTTTTCATCCACGATCAGCGAGGTCATGGCATTGCAGATTTTTTGCGCGCGGACGGCGTTGCTGTCGGTGTAGTTGACATTGAAGCCGGGCACCGGCTCGTCGGTAACGGAGGGCTTCTTCTTCTTGGCGCCAGAAATCCCCGCTCCGGCAGCGGCCGCGCTCATCGAGGTGATCACCGGCTCAACCTGCATATTTTGCTGGATCTGCTGGATGAGCTTGTCCTCTTCATCAGGCTTGACGAGTGCGAGGCTCTGAATCACGGGGCGCAGGCGGCTGGGGCTCAGAACTTCCTGGCTGAGAGTCTGGACGCGCTGGGTAAAATCGGCGGTGATGACCGGCTGGACGAAGTTGTCGGGCACCTTCTGGCCTTCCACCAGCACTGTGGCCGTGGATTTATACGTCGGAGCGAAGGCATACGACACCATGAAGCCCGCGATCGGGGCAATCAGGGTCGGGATCAAAATGACCTTCAGGCGCCGCCGCAGCATCGCCAGATAATCGTCCATTGTCAGTTCGCGATTCTCACTCATACTGTTCACCAATCCGGCCGCCGGAGACGGCCAAAAAATTATTCGATACGAGTCGGCGTGGGGTGCCATTCCACCCCAATGACGCCGAGTTGGCGCTGAGAAATTCTGCCGGGAGGGCCACCAAAGCTAGTCTGAGCATTGAAGGCCAGCTCGCCGAAGCGATAAGCGGCAAAAAAGTCGTAAGCACGTCCCAGGTGTTTGCGGAAAACGGCCCCGCCGGTACCTTCGTTGTAGCTGGTCGCACCGATGGCACCAATCACCGCTTCCGGCAACTGAAGTGCCGTGTTATGGGAGTAGGCCAGATCGCCATAGAACTCCCAAGTGCGTCCCAGTGGGCGTGTATAACCGAGCCGCGCCAACTGGGTGTTAGCGCCGAGGAAGAAGCCCGATCCTGCCGAAGTAAATTTTTCGTAGCTTGCAACCAGCGACGCATGGCCCAACTTGTAGCGCAGCTGAACCCGCGCGCTCACGGACCAATGCTTGTAGTAGCCACCTATTTCCAGGTCGGTGTACTGCGGACCGGCTCCGGCAATGAGGCTCATCCTTCCGGTGATGGTATGGCTCCAGCGCAGATTGACGATATGGTTATAAATCTGGCCGCCGGTATCTTGCGGAAATTGAAACAGCTGAAAAGCGTAGACTGCGCCGATCTGATTGTGACGGGAAAGCAGATGGCTGTACCCGCCCTCAACTGTGATCTCGTCGCTGTTGATCAGAAGATCCGGGTTGTCGAAGAAATGAGCGTTGCTGAATGCGCCCGCCACGGTGATCGCGGAGCGCGGATTGATGGCTTGAACCACATCGAGAATCGCCGTGTTCGCGAGCCGGGGAATGTCTCCAATCGCACCGAACTGACCGCTGCCGAAGGCTTGGGTGCCGGGCAAAACACCCCCCGCCATAACGTTGCCCATGCCGCCGGCGGCAAGACCCAACCCCGGGAGGGCACCAAAGGCGCCGATGGAGAAGGAACCGTCGGGCAGGTAACTAAAGGAGTCGCGCAGCGTCGCCTGGCCAGTTCGCCAGCGCGTCACGGCCTCCAGGCCGGCGGCTTGCAATTGCCTCACGTAAAAAGGATTGTTGTAGAAAGCTCCGCCGCCGAGGTACTCGAGAAAGAGATCGCTCTTGGGCCAGAATTGCTGGAGATCGAGAGCTCCGAGAACGCGGGTGGTAGATTGTAAATTGGTGTTGCCGAACTGGTTGTTCCCGTTCGTGTCCGCCGCTTCGCTGACCTGCAAAGCTGGCGAGATGAAGCTGCGAGTAGCGGTGTGCAGGTTGAGCCCGGGCTCGTCCAGGCCCGATACCGGAGGGTTCTCCGGGTTCAGCACCGGCGCGTTCTGGCCGAAAGCCGGCACCGGAGTGGTCCCTGACGGAGACTGGGAACTATTCTGGGCAGCCGCGCAGACGCTCATTCCAAAAACCAGCAGCGCCAACCTGATTGTCCGCATTTTTGCCATGCTTTTCATCCGCAGATCCCTTACCGGACCGCATATCCTTTACGGGACGACAATTTCATCCCCCGGCTGCAATAGATAATTCTGTTCGATCTGTTCACCCTTGACCAGCTTGCGATAGTTCACCGGCAGTTTCTGCTGCTTGCCGTTCTCGGTGCGCAGAACGTAAATGCGCTTAGTGTTGGCAAACTGGTTCAATCCGGCGCTGGACAATGCTTGCAGAACCGTCATGTTGGCAATCATCGGCATGGGCCCGGGATGAAACACTTCGCCGACCATGTAAATCCGCTTGCTGTTGATCTGAGTCACCACCACCGTGACGCGCGGGTCAGCGATGTATTTTTTCAGCTTTTCCGTCACCGAGTTGGCCAACTGCTGGGGCGTCAGGCCTGAGGCCTGCACATCGTTGAGCAGGGGAAGAGAGATTTTGCCATCGGGACGCACCGGCAAAGTGGCGGTAAGGTC
>Ga0316363_10002401_pt1 | contig 14386 bp, 12 predicted proteins | sample Sb_taG_3_FD_200459 | JGI IMG/M metagenome (GOLD analysis project Ga0316363, IMG submission 200459) | Peat soil microbial communities from Weissenstadt, Germany - Sb_50d_a_PC metaG (v2) (version 2) | ecosystem: Environmental > Terrestrial > Soil > Wetlands > Peat | place: Germany: Weissenstadt...
ACGCCTTCTGGTCCTTGCTTGTGACTTCGATACGCAGGGCTGGACGGGCCATACCCTAAGTATGCGCCAAAACATTTCTGATTGGAATTGTTTTATTAGAATCTTTTCAGGCGGTCAAAGACCTAGTTGGCCGCCGTTGTAGTTCCCGCTATCTCCACTCCCGCATTGACAACAAAGTGCTCACTCACATCTTGGAATTCGAGGAAGCCAACGCCCGGGTCCTCCGGATCAGACATTTGGCCAACCGGTCTCCCTTGGCGATACACCGATCCGCGGCCTGTGCTCCTCTTGACTGCCGACTCCGGTTTCGCGTTGAACGGCTGTTGCACGCCGTTGGCTTCCACGGTTTCCAATTTCAAGGCCAGCGTCAGCGATTCGAATCCCGGCAGGTAAAGCCGCTCCATCTGGACGATGCGCCCAGTGACGGCCGCCCCCTTCGGAACCAAAACCCCATTTCCCTTTCCCTTGATCGGGCTGACTAACTTAGCTTTGATTGGATCTCCTGCCGCTGCGGTCGCTGTATCAATAGCGTTCGTGAGGGCGATCCTGAACGACAGTCCCGCAGGCAGTACCAAGATCTTAGACGCTATCTTCTGAGACCCTTCCGCGCTCTCAGAGGATGTATCGAAGCTCACCGATGATTCCGCAAGGAACTCGTGGCAGCCGGAAAACACGGTTCTGTTCTCCAATTCAGTACCATCGGCGTTCGTCACGTGCAAAACGGCGTCCTTCGGAAGAAGAAACTCGGAATCGTGAAGCCGTACGCTGCCGTAGTCGAGAGTCGTGACGTTTTCACAAACATTGAACTCCGGCGGAATACGGCTCGCGCGGACGGTCAGGCGCACCAGGTCAAATGTCCTCGGGTCCACCAGGAACGTGCCCTCATAAGCCACGAAGGCGCTATTATGCGCAGCGTCTTCCATACGAAAAGTGCTCATCTCCAGAGGCACTCGAAAATCGAATGCAACCAGTGCGCGCCCCTCAACATTGACCTCGCCCTTGCCCGTAAAATTGGCCGCGTTGCTTTCGAAATCGGTTCCGAAGATGGAGGCAAGAAAAGAGCCAAAGGCGCCCGTTGACGTAGCTCCGCGCCGCACAAGATCGGCCAGGCCGCGATCGTTGAAGCGATTTTCACCGGCCCAGGAGAACATCTCGCTATCGGTCGCAACAGCCACGTCCAGCCGTAACCGGTCGGACGCGTCCTTCAGGACCTGCCAGTCCGCCTTCTTTCTGAGCGCTGCGATCTCGTCACAGGAAACGAGCCGGACGGGAGTGGGCTCTTTCGGATCCAAACCCAGCGGCCGGAACTGTCGCTTCGTCACCTTCTTCTTGGGCTGGAAGGTCGTCCGGTCAATGGTTTCCGTGCACATATACTTTGGTAGCCGGTCTAGCGTCAGCATCACCTTCTGGCGGACCTCAGCCAGCACCCGCTTTCGATCATCTACGGGGGCAGACTGCTGAGCTGTTACAGAGGTTACGAACACCCACAACAGCATGAACCGCCACATTCTGTAAGGATATCCCCGAGAGCCTATAAAGTGCCCCGATCCGAAGCATCTGACGAATTCGTGAGAAGTCGAGACAGACCTGCTACCATTCATGACTGTAGTGTTCCGCCCGGCATTTGCGGCTCGAAACTCCCGTGAACACGCTAGACTCACCCATAACGGGTCCGGATCATAGGCTCGCCCAGATACAGCATGATACGGAAGGATCAGATTCTCGTAGGCGCCGCCGCCGCCCTCGTCCTATTCTGGCAATTGGTACTCCCACCTCCCGTCGGAGTAGCCGACAACGGCGACTTCCTTAAATTGACGGGGCGCTGCAGCCTGGGCGCCCCAAATCGCGAATACTATATCGATACGCATTACGCTTTCGACAGTCACTATAACTGGCAGGGCTCAGGCTTCTATTCATCCGAGTTGCTTTTGTTTTCCTTAGCCATGGCGGCCAACGAGGTGCTTTCCAAGGATGGCAGCTTCGATCTGCGAGTCATGGGATGCATCCATGGGGCGTTGTTCCTGGCGGCGGTCATTCTCCTGGTCCCCTTGCTCGATGGCGTATCTCGGGCGCTGCGGCTGGTTTTCTGTGGGGCGGCGCTTTTCATGTTTTGCGATGTCATGTACGTGAGTTATTTCAACTCCTTTTACATGGACGTGGCTGGGTACCTGAGTCTGCTGCTGGCTGTCGTCCTGTACCTCCGGGTGTTGAGATGGCGGCGGCGTGTGGATGCCATCCTGCTGGTGGTCTGTACCCTGGTAGCGGTTACGTCAAAACCCCAGCATGCACTGCTCGGAATCTGGTTCACCCTTTTGTTCCTGCTGTTGCCCGATGTCATGTGGGGCGGGCGGAAGTTAGTCGCCGCCGCCGTATCGATAGCCATGCTTCTTGCCACTTGGGCCGCATTTCAATTTGAGACGCCACCGATGCAGACCGCCAAGAGCTGCTTCAATGTGGCCTTCATGCTGATCCTGCCGAACTCCAAGAATGTGGATCGCACACTAGCGGAACTCGGCCTGGATAACTCCTACCGGAAGTGGATCGGCAGCACTGCGTATGCTGAGGGAGTCGGTTTGGATGAGCGGGCCAACTACGAGCCCTTCAAGCGGAAGCTTTCGTATGGGCGGTTGGCGTGGTTCTTCCTCACGCACCCATTGAATGCCTATCGCTCCTTGCGCGCGGCTCTCAACGAAGGGGGCATGCAAAGGCCGAAGTACCTGGGCAACTTCGAAGCTGCGTCGGGCCAGCCCGCGCGCGCACAAAGCCAGTCCTTCGCCGCATGGAGTGATCTGAAGCGGATGTTGTTTTACGACCATGCCCCGCGGTTTCTGCTGTCCTTCCTGGGACTAGCCGTTCTGGTAACCGCATTGTTGGCGCTCGCTCGCCGCAGCTTGCCCCGTGGGGCGGTTGCCGGAGGAATGGTTCTGATCGGAATGGCATTCACCGAGATGTTGGTTTCATCGCTGGCTGAGGGGATGGAACCAGCCCGCCATCTGATGATCTTCTTCGCGCAATTCGACATGTTGCTGCTGGCGGCCCTGTGGCTGATGGTCCTCATATCTCGAAGCGCATGGGCTCCACCGGGTCTGAACCGTAACACCTAGCACCTAGCACCTGCGAGATACTGTCTCCCATGCGAACTCTTCTCCTCTTTGCAGCCCTCTGCCCCTTCCTCGCAGCCGCCCCCGTGAAAATCGACGCCGGCTTACTCGAAGGCACCCTCAACTCCGACGCCTCCGTCCGCATCTTCAAGGGCGTGCCCTTTGCCGCGTCTCCCGTGGGGAACCGCCGCTGGCAGCCTCCGGAGCCCGCGGAATCCTGGAGCGGTGTACTCAAGGCCGATGTCTTTGGCTCTGCCTGCGTGCAAGGCAAAGTGTTCGGCGATATCGTCGCCCGCGGCAAGCCGATGAACGAAGATTGTCTCTCCGTCACCGTCTGGACTCCTGCCAAATCCGCTCTGCAACCCCTGCCCGTTTATCTGTGGTTCTATGGAGGCGGTTTCGCCGCGGGTTCCGGCGATGAGGCCCGGTACGATGGCGAGAGCTTCGCGAAACGCGGCATCGTCGTGGTCAATGCGAATTACCGGCTCGGCGTGTTCGGCTTCCTCGCTCACCCCGAGCTCACGAAAGAATCGCCGCACAAAGCTTCCGGTAACTACGGCCTCCTCGATCAAGTCGCCGCGCTGCGCTGGGTCCGGAAGAATATCGCGGCATTCGGCGGCGACCCCAACAAGATCACCATCGGCGGTGAATCGGCCGGTTCTCTATCGGTAAGCGCGCTGATGGCTTCCCCGCTCTCCCGCGATCTGTTCCAGCAGGCCATTGGCGAAAGCGGAGCGTTCTTCGGCGCGGTGGGCGGCCGCGGGCCCATGCCGCTCGCTGAAGCCGAGAAGCAAGGCGTGACATTTGCCGAATCCGTGGGCGCAAAATCACTCGCGGAGCTACGTGCTAAATCCTCAACCGACCTTCTCGCCGCCGCCATGAAGAAAAACAACGGCATGACCTTCTGGCCGATCGTGGATGGCTACTTCCTCGCTGCCGACGTTCCCTCCATCTACGCCAAAGACGAGCAGGCCCAGGTCCCGCTGCTGGCCGGCTGGAACGCCGACGAAATCCGCATGTCCGTCATGATGGCCAAGGAAAAGCCCGACGCCAAGAACTTCTCCGATCGTCTGCGTGAGCAATTCAAGGACAAGGCGGACGCCGCCGCGAAACTTTACCCGGCGTCGACCGATGAAGAGGCGCTCCGGTCTGCCGGCGATCTGGCGAGCGATTTGTTCATCGTATACGGCACCTGGAAATGGATCGAAACGCAGGCCAAGACGGGCAAGCCCGTGTACCGCTATCAGTTCGACCGCATCGTTCCCATTCCCGAAGCCATGAAAGGTACGGGACTAAAAACCTTCGGCTCCGCTCACGCCGCCGAGATCGAGTATGTGTTCCGGATGCTCGACTCCAAAAAAGCCGACTGGCAGCCGGAGGATTACAAAGTCGCCGAAACCATGAACGCGTACTGGGCGAATTTCATTAAGACAGGCGACCCCAACGGCGAGGGCCGCGCCTCATGGCCAAATTTCGGCAAGACCCATGAGGTGATGCACATCGAGACCGCCAGCCACGCGCAGCCGGAGCAGCATCGGGATCGGTACGAGTTCCTGGAGTCAATTCAGTAATTAGGTGCTAGTAGTCTGTTGCGGGCCGGGACGTGAGTATCGCTCCCCCCGGTCGCAGTAAACCCCCAGAGACTGAGCCGCGACCAAGGAAGCGGTTGTGTCAAGGTAACGAACTCTGCGACAGGCCAGTAGTAATTGGGGCGCACCCGCCTAGTCTTCTGTCGGTGCGCCGGGATAAACCGGCATGTAGTGGGGAATGCAAGAGTCCTAGAGGAAAGGAGTAGCGAACCATCCTGGCTTTGAGTCTTTGCGTACACCGTCGCGAGGCGGTGGGCGAAGCGTAGACAGAGGCATCGGCGGGCCGGGTATTGAGCTTCGTAAAACTAATTCGGGGCGCCGACCCTGTGGACAGAAGGGGAAGGCAACACGGCCAGCGGCGGAAGCGCGAGCAGTTGGTCGGCCCGGCGTAGTCGTAGACCCCGAGCACGCTGAGAAACTGCATGCACGAGAACCGGGAGACCTCGACACCGACGGGCCGCGACGAGCGGACCAGTCCGGCGGGAGCAGGCGGAAGCCGAACGTCCCGCGTGAACGATGTCGAGGAGTCGGAACGCTCTGTAGTACCTGTGAGCCAGCCGAACAAAGCCGAGTCATCGGCAGCGGAGGTTGGGGAGGAAGAGGGCGGACCAAGGAGAACACTTCGCCATCACACACGCTCTCGACACAGCGCGAGGCCGGCGTGTCCCAGGGATTGCGGGGTGTGCGACAAGCGGCAAGGGAAAGGAAGCGAGAACGGTTCACCGCTCTGCTCCATCATCTAAACATCAATCTGCTCCGGGAAAGCTTCTACGCTCTGAAGCGGCAAGCAGCACCGGGAGTGGATGGTGTGAGGTGGCGAGAGTATGAGACCGGATTGGAGGATCGGCTGATTGATCTGCACAATCGGGTGCACCGGGGAGCGTACCGGGCGCAACCCTCGCGGAGAGTCTACATACCGAAGACTGATGGCCGGCAACGGCAATTAGGCATCGCTAGCCTGGAGGACAAGATCGTTCAACAAGCAGTGGTGACCATCCTCAACGCGATTTACGAGGTGAACTTCAAAGCATTCTCTTACGGGTTCCGGCCTGGACGCAGTCCGCACCAAGCGCTGGATGCGCTGAATGTGGGCATCTGCCGGAAGCGTGTGAGCTGGATTCTGGACGCCGACATTCGAGGGTTCTTCGATAACATGAGCCACGAGTGGACGGAGAAGTTTATTCAGCATCGCGTGGCCGACTCGCGGATCCACCGTCTCATCCATAAATGGCTGAAGGCGGGGGTGAGCGAGGAAGGCGAATGGTCAGAGTCAAAGGTAGGAACTCCGCAGGGAGCGGTGATTTCACCGTTGCTGGCGAACATCTACCGACCGGCGATTTTCGAAACCGACGCGAACGAAGGCGAGGCATGCCTGGCCCCTACGATGGACGTCGAATCGACCGATGTAGCGAAGGCCACGCATAGTGTGCGGGGACCTGCAGCCGTTCGGGTTCGTCTGGAAAAAGCCGCGGGTCTCCCGCCAAAACCGCGGTTGCCCCGCGCTGCGGGAATGCGGTAGAGCGAACGAAGCATGGCTGACAAGATATCATTGCGTTATGTATTGGCGAACAGTCGCATTGCTGGTGGTGAGCACGGCCGTGTTCGGAGCCGACGATTCCGGCGCCGTCCTCAAGGCCATGCACGATGAACTCCAGCACTCACAGGGGCTCGATTCGGTTCATCTCGAAAAGCCGTACTTCATTTCTTACACCGTCGAGGATGGCGAGAGTTTTGGCGCCGTGGCGAGCCTGGGCGGAATCATTGGCAAGACGGAGTCACGGTTTCGCGTGCCGCGCGTCCAGTTGCGCGTGGGGAGCTACCAGTTCGACAACACCAACTATGTCGGGAGCGGGGCCAGTTTCGGCAGCCGTTACGACATCGACCGTTTCCCCTTGGAAGATTCCTACACCGTACTGCGGCGGTATCTCTGGCTGGCCACGGATCAATCGTACAAGGCCGCGGTTGAGGCGCTGGCGCGCAAGCGGGCCGCGCTGAAGAACATGTCGGCAGGCGAACCCCTCGCCGATTTTGCGCACGCCGCGCCAACGCACTACCTGGAGGCGGTCCCGGAGGAAGCGCTGGATAAGGCGGGCTGGGTGGCCCGGGTGCGGTCGCTCTCCGCGATTTTCGCCGGATTTCCGCAAGTGCTGAACTCGAACGTGGACGTGCAGGCGGCCAAAGACCTGCGTTATCTGGTCACCTCGGAGGGGACGGAAGTGCGGACCGGCGGTCACACGCTGATCATGCAGGTGAGTGCCGTGGGACAGGCGCCTGACGGAATGTATGTGCGGGACGCCGCGGGGATCTATTCACGGGACTTCCAGCATTTTGCGGGAGAAGCCGAACTGGCGGGCGTGGTGCGCCAGGTGGCGGAAAACGTGGCCGCTCTGGCTCACGCACCTGTGGGCGAGACCTACAACGGCCCGGTGCTGTTCGAGGGCGCGGCCGCGGCGCAGCTTCTGGCGGAACTTCTGGGCAGGAACCTGGTGCTGACGCGCAAACCGGTGAACGAACCCGGGCGGCCCAATCTGGTGCCGCAGAGCGAGTTGGAAGGCCGGCTGGCTGCGCGCGTTCTGCCGGAATGGATGGACGTGGTGGATGATCCCACGCGGACGGAATGGCGAGGCAAGGCTTTGTTCGGCGACACGCGGGTGGACATGGAAGGGGTTGTGCCGAAGCCGCTCACGCTGGTCGAAAAGGGCGTCCTGAAGAATTTCCTGCTGACGCGCCAGCCGGTGACCGGCTTCGCGGAATCGAACGGGCGGGCGCAGTTGCCGGGCGCGTTCGGCGCCGATAGCGCCACCATCAGCAACCTTCTGGTAACGGCCACCGAAACCGTTCCGGTGAGGGATCTCAAGAAACAACTCATTCAGATTTGCCAGGCGCGCAACCAGGCGTACGGCATCCTGGTGCGGAAATTGGATTTTCCATCCACCGCGCCGGTAGACGAACTGCGGCGCTTGATGGCGGCGAATGCGAGAGACGGTAACGGCGGATCACATCCGGTAAGCTTGCCAATTCTGATTTATAAAGTGGATAAGGATGGGAAAGAGCAACTGATTCGCGGTGTGCGGTTCCGCGAATTGAATGTACGCTCGCTGCGGGACATCCGCGCCGCCGGCGACGACCTTAATGTTTTGGACTACCTGGAGAATGGCGCGCCGATGGCCCTCAGAGGCGCGGGATCATACGCGGCTGAGGCATCGGTAGTGGCGCCGTCGCTGCTGGTGGACGATCTAGAGGTGCGCAAGCTGGATGATGAGTTGCCGAAGCTGCCGATCGTGCCGTCGCCACTGGCGGGACGGTGAGGGGGGAATAAGAGGGCACGATCGCTCACCCCGCCGACGCGGCCGCCAGCCGTTTGTTAATCAGAATCCCCGCGGCGATCAGCGCGAAAATCATCGCAACGAACACCAACAACCAGCCCCAGTACTGCGTCGGATGCCGGAGAACGCGGATGAAGTGGCGCCCGTATAGATCCGCCACGATCGCGATGGCGGAATATCGAACCGCGCGGCCCACGGAGACGATGGCGAGATACCTCGCGAGAGGGTAGTTGGAAGCCCCCGCTGCAGCGAAAAACATGCTGGTTGGGAAGGGAAAGGGAACTACGGTAGAGGCTGCAAGAACGCCGGTTCCCCATTTCTCGAACAGTTTCAGACTCGCGGACACTTTACCGGCTCCAAACTTGCTGTTCATATACGCCGATCCGGCTGTGCGAGCAATTCGGAAGGTGAGATAGGCACCGATCATCGAGCCCGCGGTGGCCACAACAGCGTACTCGTACCAGGGGTCGCGGTGACTGGCGGCGAGAATCGCCATCAGGATGTCGGGGCCGCCAAATGTCGGGATCGGAGTGCTATCCAAAATCGCCAGGAAGAAAAGCCCCAGTGCTCCCAGGTGGCGGAATATCGAGGTGAAGGTGGGGGCATGAGTCGGCCTGGCGCTCTGAAGCAGAACGTTCAACATGGGCAATATATCAATTTTATCTAAGAGGTTTCGAGGAAAACGCAGGGACTGGTTCAGGACGTTAGGGAGCCCTCGCAGGGATCATATCCAGCAGCAAAATGACGGGAAGTGTCCAAAGACTGCCAGGAGACGACGCCGCCCTACAACAACTTTGGAGCCGTGCTCCATGAACAGCAAAAGTACAGGGAAGCTGCGGCCAAATATCAGAAGGCAACGGAACTCGACCCGAATTTTGCGCTGCCCTACAACAACTGGGGTAATATGCTCCGCGACCAAAAGCGATACGAAGAAGCTGCCGGCAAATATCGGAAGGCGACCGAAGCCAACCCGAAATACGCGCTCCCGTACTACAACTGGGGTTCGATGCTCTGCGACGAAGGGAAGTATGAGGAAGCCGCCAAAAAGTTCGAGAAGGCCATCGCGGTCGGTCCTAAAGATGAGCTTCCTTATGCCGCCTCCTACACTCACTTGGGTGACATACTCTACGGCCAAAAAAAATACGCGGATGCCGCCGCGCAATATAAGAGGGCAACCGAAGTCAATCAGAGCTATGCGTTTTCCTACAACGATTGGGGCAACGTGCTCTTTGACGAAGGGAAGTATGAGGACGCTGCAGTGAAGTATCAGAAAGCAATTGAGCACGATCCGGAGTATGCGGATCCACACTACAACTTGGGCCTTCTATTTCACCATAAGAAGAGATACGACAAAGCGGCTATAGAGTTTCAGAAGGCAATCGACATCGATCCGAAGTATGAAGTCGCCCACAATGGCTTGGGTAACGTGCTTTTTGAACAGAAGAAATACAAGGAAGCCGCAGCGAGATATCAAAGGGCGACCGAACTCGATCCGAAGGACGCCATCTCATTCAACAATTGGGGCCTCGCCCTCTATGAACAAAAAAGGGTTCCGGAAGCTGCCGCTAAATACGAGCTGGCTACGCGCCTCGATCCGAAATTTGCGCTGCCCTACAGCAACTGGGGCATCATGCTACATGACCAGGGGAGGTACTTGGAGGCCGACAAGAAATTCGCCAAGTACAAAGAGCTTACGGCTGCTCGGTAGTTCGGGCAGTTCGGCTGTTTGAACCCCACTTCCCGGCTCTGTTACACTACCTGAAGCCCTTTTTTGGCTCCCAGAAAAATTTAGGATGCTGCTCGCCAGAGAATTCGTCAGCTATTTGTCTCGCCAGATCGTACGAAAGCTATCGCCCCAGATCATCGAGACGCCTAATCCGCAGGCGGCGGTGGACATCCTGGATCACATCATCACCGAGGAACTCACCGTCGAGGACCGGCTGAACGAAGAGGTTCGCGAGATCCTCGGCCAGTACACCGACTACATGCGGCAGCAGGGCGTCAGCTATCAGGAGATGTTCAGGAAGATCAAAAACACTCTGGTGGCGCAGCGCAAGGTGATCCGCGCTTCCGGGCGCGACACCGGCGACCACATGAAACTCTCGCGCGACAAGATCACCGACATGTCGCACAAGATCGTAGCCGCGTTGCGAAAATCGCGGGAGCTGCGCATCAAGAAAGATCCCAACGATGTGCGGCTCGATATCGTGCGCGCCATGACCGAACTGCTGACGGCGGAAGAGAAGGTCGACCGTGTGGCGCGCGATAAAGTGCGCTCGCAGAAGCGCGAAATCCCCGAAGGCAGCGAGGAGTGGGACCTGCTGCACAGGCGCTACTACGCCGAAGAACTCAAGAAACTCGGCATTGATCTCACGCGATAAAAACTCAAGCCGATGAAGCCTGCGATCGTCGTCGTCGGCAGCCTCAACATGGATTTCGTAGTGTCGGTGGAGCGCCTGCCGGTGCCGGGCGAGACCGTGCTAGGCCGCAACTTCCAGATGATTCCGGGCGGGAAGGGCGCCAACCAGGCGGTGGCGGCGGCCAGGCTCGGGGGTAATTCCGTGGCCGTTCGCATGGTGGGGCGCGTGGGATATGACGTCTTTGCCGACCATTTGAAGGCCAGCTTATCAGCGGCGGGTGTGGATGTCAGCGCCGTGCACGCAGCGAAAGCGGCAGCCACCGGCGTAGCGCTCATCTCCGTGGATAAAAACGGCCAGAATTCCATTGTAGTGGCGTCGGGCGCGAATCATGAACTGGCGGCCGCAGATGTGGAAGCGATGCGCCCAGTGTTCCGGGCCGCGCGGCTGGCGCTATTCCAACTGGAGACGCCGCTCGATACGGTGGGGGCCGCGCTCGCCCTCGCACGTGAGGAAGGGCTGACGACGATCCTCGATCCGGCCCCGGCGCAGGCTCTGCCGGAACGCGTGCTGCAACAGGTCGACATCTTGACGCCGAACGAGAGTGAAGCCCTGCGGTTGCTGGGCCGTCGGCCCGCGCGAGTCTCGCCGGCGGGGGCGGTAGAGATGGCCGGCGCGCTACGGCGGCGCGGGCCGAAGACCGTCATTATTAAACTGGGTGAGCAGGGGTGCTATGCGGATTCAGGCGCCGTCCAGGCCCATTTTCAAGGATTTGCGGTCGAGGTTCGGGACACCACCGCCGCGGGGGATACTTTCAATGCCGCGCTGGCCGTCGCCCTGGCCGAAGGGGCCCCTCTGGAGCATGCCCTGCGCTTTGCAAACGCTGCCGCGGCAATTTCCGTAACCCGGCCAGGGGCACAAACTTCGGCTCCCTTGCGACGGGAAGTGGACGACTTCCTCCAGTACCATCCGGTACTACCCTGATTGACGGAGCGCCGTTCACCCGCTAAACTTAATCAATTACGCCACAAGCAGATAGGGCCACTACGCGCACGTTCGCAGGGTAAGAAGGATTCCAGGAGGGCTGTTAGAGCAATGCAACGACACCTATTTACGTCCGAGTCTGTCACCGAAGGACACCCGGACAAGATTGCTGACCAAATCTCGGACGCGGTACTGGACGCAGTCCTCGAGCAAGACCCTTACGGGCGCGTGGCCTGCGAGGTACTAGTGACCACCGGCATTTGTGTGGTGGCAGGCGAAATCACCACCACCTGCTATGTGGATGTTCCCAAAGTTGCCCGGCGAACCATCGAAGAGGTGGGCTACACCGACGCCACCTACGGGTTCGATTGCAAGACTTGCGGCGTGCTGAATACGATCCAGGGCCAGTCGCCTGACATCGCCATGGGTGTCGATCCGGGCGGCGCGGGCGACCAGGGCCTGATGTTCGGTTACGCCTGCGATGAGACGGCGGAGCTGATGCCGATGCCGATCATGCTGGCTCACAAGCTGACCCGCCGGCTTTCGGAAGTCCGCCGAGCGAATATTCTTGATTTTCTGCGTCCCGATGGGAAATCGCAGGTCAGCGTGGAATACGCGGGAGGAAAACCGAAGCGCATCGACGCCGTGGTTGTTTCGACGCAGCACTCGGATGACGTTTCCACCGAAACCCTGCGCGCCGAGGTGAAGAAGCACATCATCGACGCCGTGATTCCCGCCGGCATGGTGGATTCGGGCACCAAATACCATATCAATCCCACAGGAAGATTCGTCGTAGGCGGACCGCACGGAGATACCGGCCTCACCGGGCGCAAGATCATTGTCGATACGTACGGCGGCATGGGACGGCACGGCGGCGGGGCATTCTCCGGAAAGGACCCGACGAAGGTCGATCGCTCCGCGTGCTACATGGCTCGTTACGTAGCCAAGAACCTGGTGGCGGCGGGCCTGGCCAGCCGCTGCGAAGTGCAACTGGCTTATGCGATCGGCGTGGCGGAACCGGTTTCCGTCATGGTGAACTCGTTCGGAACCGGAACAATCTCTGAAGAAAAGATGACGGCGCTGATTCGTGCGCATTTCCCGCTTACGCCCAAAGGCATCATCGATCACTTGCGGCTGCGGCGCCCCATTTATCGCCAAACCGCGGCATTTGGCCATTTCGGGCGGACGGAACCGAGTTTCACCTGGGAAGCAATAGATAAAGCGAATGAGTTGCGCCAGGAAGCGCCAGTGGCGGAAGCCGCGGTACGCTAGCTAAGTGGGACAGGCATTCTTACCTGTCCATGTTTCGTTATTATTCCGAAAAACAGACGGGCAGGAATGCCCGTCCTACACGAAGGATTCCATGCCTGTAAATACGCAAACACAAGTTGCCTGTGACGTGAAAGACCTGGCCCTCGCCGATTTGGGCAAGCGCAGAACGGAATGGGCGTTCCAGTCCATGCCCGTGCTGCAGACTATTCGCAAGCAGTTCATCAAGACGCAGCCGCTTGCCGGGCTGCGCGTTGCCGCCTGCCTGCACGTGACGACGGAAACCGCTAACCTCATGATTACGCTCAAGGACGGCGGCGCCTCGGTGGTGCTGTGCGCTTCCAACCCGCTATCGACGCAGGATGATGTGGCGTCCACGCTGGTGCGCGATGCCGGCATTCCGGTGTACGCCATCAAGGGTGAAAACAACGAGGTCTATTATTCGCACATCACCGCGGCCGCAGAGCACAAGCCGCATCTCACCATGGATGACGGCGCCGATCTGGTTCACATGCTGCACACCAAGCGCCAGGAACTGCTGGGCGAAGTGTTAGGTGGTACGGAAGAGACAACCACCGGAGTCATTCGTCTTCGCGCCATGGCCAAAGAAGGCGTGCTGCGCTACCCCATCGTGGCCGTAAACGATGCCTACACCAAACACCTGTTCGATAACCGCTATGGCACCGGCCAAAGCACGATCGACGGCATCATCCGCGCGACCAACGTGCTGCTGGCGGGGCTGAACGTCGTGGTGGCGGGCTATGGATGGTGCGGGCGCGGTGTGGCCATGCGTGCGCGTGGTCTGGGCGCTAGCGTCATCGTCACCGAAGTGGATCCCACCAAGGCGCTCGAAGCGCTGATGGAGGGATATCGCGTCATGTCCATGCAGGAAGCGGCAGTGATTGGCGATGTCTTCATCACGGTTACCGGCAACAAGCACGTGATTGGGCGCGACGTCTTCGAAAAGCTGAAGAACGGCGCGATTCTATCGAATTCGGGCCATTTCAACGTGGAGATCGATTTGGAGGCGCTGGGCAAGCTGGCGTCCTCGCGACGGCCCACACGCGAATTCGTCGAGGAGTTTGCGCTGCGCGACGGGCGCCGCGTCTACGTGTTGGGCGAAGGCCGCCTCATCAACCTCGCCGCCGCCGAAGGGCACCCTGCTTCGGTGATGGACATGAGCTTCGCCAACCAGGCGCTCTCCGCCGAGTACATGGTGAAGAATCATGCCTCGCTCGAAAAGCAGGTTTACTCGGTACCCGAAGCGCTCGACAAGCAGGTCGCCAAAATGAAGCTCGAATCCATGGGCGTCAAAATCGACCGGCTGACCGTGGAGCAGGAGCACTACCTCTCAAGCTGGAGCGAAGGCACGTAGAGGGATCGGCTTGGTCGCATCGGAAATTGCTGGACAGCCCTGGGGCAAGGTACAGACTAGCGCATCTCAATACTGCACGCCACCACACGTTTTAGCCGAGTTTGTAGTCTCGCCCGCGGTGCGGTCAGACGAAACGTCAGCGTCAAGTAATCACAACCATCCTCGCGTCAGGGCCGAGAAGTCCGGCGCACCCGCGCTTGCACGACAATTCACGTAGGCGACTTCGCATCCAAGTAGATCAGCAACTTCCTCCAACGCGACATCTTGGGAGTTGCTCACGCGAAAAGGGCTTATCGGCAAGAATGTGCGATAGTGCCTTCAGCAAGCCCTCCGGGAGCGGGAGTTGAGTTGCACTGGGCAGTCGCCGACAGCGCGAAAGTCTTCG
>Ga0316363_10002404_pt1 | contig 14376 bp, 12 predicted proteins | sample Sb_taG_3_FD_200459 | JGI IMG/M metagenome (GOLD analysis project Ga0316363, IMG submission 200459) | Peat soil microbial communities from Weissenstadt, Germany - Sb_50d_a_PC metaG (v2) (version 2) | ecosystem: Environmental > Terrestrial > Soil > Wetlands > Peat | place: Germany: Weissenstadt...
CAGGCCGAGCACGCGCTCGGCGACGATGTTCTTGAGCACCTCGGTCGTGCCCCCCTCGATCGAATTGCCGCGGGCGCGCAAAAGCTCATAAGCCCACGGATCGTCCGCCCGCAGTGCGCGGGGGCCTAGCAGGTCAACGACGAGCTGGGTGAGTCGTTGGTTGGTGTCCGACCACATCCACTTGGTCAACGAGCCCTCCGGGCCCGGCTGGCCGTACTTCTCGATCGCGGTCAGTCCGCGGTAGGCGGTGAGCCGCACGATCTCGGTGCGCAGGTGCAGCTCGCCGAGGCGATCGGCGATCACGGGATCCTCTAGCAGCCCTTCGCGGGCGGCCTCGTCGATCACGCGATCGAGCAGCTGGCGCAGGCGGACCTGGAGGAAGAACCCCAGCCCTGCGCGCTCGTTCATCAGGGTTGTGAGCGCCACCTTCCAGCCGTTGCCCGTGCCCCCGAGCACGTTCTCGTTCGGGATCCGCGCGCCGTCCAGGAAGAGCTCGTTGAACTCGGGCTCACCGGTGATCTGACGCAGCGGGCGGATCTGCACACCGTCCTGCTCCATGTCCATCAGGAAATAAGTGAGCCCCTTGTGCTTGGGCGCCTCAGAGTCGGTGCGCGCGACGAGCATGCACCACTTCGAGTACTGCGCGGCGCTCGTCCAGACCTTCTGACCGGTGATGACCCATTCATCGCCATCCTGCACAGCGCGCGTTTTCAGGCTGGCGAGGTCTGAGCCGGCGTCGGGCTCTGAGAAGCCCTGGCACCAGATCTCCTCGGCGGTCAGGATCGGCGCGAGGTAGCGCTCCTTCTGCTCGTCGGTTCCCCAGGTCATGATCGTCGGTCCCGCCAGCAGCAGGCCGAGCACGTTGGCGGGCAGCGGAGCGCCGGAACGGCCGAGCTCCTCGAAGAAGATCGCCGACTCGGTCAGCGTCGCCCCACGGCCGCCATACTCGCGCGGCCAGTGCACCGCGGCCCAGCCGCCGTCCGCGAGCCGCCGCTGGAAGTCGCGCCGCCATGCGTACTGCCGATCCTCGTCACCGTCGGGCTCGACGCCCGCGTCGTTCTCCGCGAACCACGTACGCAGCTCATCGCGGAAAGCGATCTCCGTCTGGCTGAAGGTCAAGTCCATGGCGCCCTCCCTCGCTGCGAGCCGCACGGAGCGACCAGCAGAATGTTCTCGAGATCGAGCAAGGCAGCATAAACTGAAGTCGACGTAGTCGCCCTGGAGGGGTGGCAGAGCGGTTGAATGCGGCGGTCTCGAAAACCGTTGTGCGTCTGATTGGCGTACCGGGAGTTCGAATCTCCCCCCCTCCGTTGATTTTTTTGGGAGGCCCGGAAGCCAGTTCCTGCGTTGATTGCTGTTGGCGCCGGCCACCACAGCTGTCGGCGCTCGGGCCGGGCTGGGGTGGTCTGGTCGCAACCGCCGGGTAGGGCCGCTGAAGAGGTGGCGGATATTTCACATGCGCGTATGAGCCTGCGCTAGGCTCACCGCCATGGGCGAGCGCACGCAGTACACACCGGGAACCTTCAGCTGGACAGATCTGACGACGACCGACCAGGACGCGGCGAAGACCTTCTACGGGAGCCTCTTCGGCTGGGAGGCCGAGGACATGCCCATGGGGGACGGCGTCTTCTACTCGATGCAACGGGTGGACGGCAAAGACGTCGCCGCGATCTCTTCGCAGCCGCAGATGCAGCGCGATGCCGGTGTCCCGCCGATGTGGAACTCGTACATCACGGTGGAGAATGTCGACGCCGCCGCCGAGCGGGCGAAGGAGCTTGGCGCGACGATGCATGCGCCACCGTTCGATGTGATGGAAGCCGGCCGGATGGCGGTGATCCAGGATCCGCAGGGTGCGTTCTTCATGCTCTGGCAGGCGAACCAGCACATCGGCGCGGCGCTCGTGAATGCGCCCGGCGCCCTCAGCTGGAACGAGTTGTCCTCGCCGGACGTGGATGGGTCGAAGAGCTTTTACTCATCAATGTTCGATTGGAGCATCGAGCCGTTCGAGGGCAGCCCACAGCCATATTGGTCGATCAAGAACGGCGATCGAAACAATGGCGGCATCCGCGAGCTGGACTCACCGGGCCCACCGCCGCATTGGCTCGTGTACTTCGCGATCGACGACATCGATGCGGGACTGGCGAAGGTGGAGGAGCTCGGCGGGACGAAGCACGCGGGTCCGATCGACATCGGCATCGCGAAGATCGCGGTCGTGGCCGATCCGCAGGGCGCCGTCTTTGCGCTCTACGACGGCCAGCTCGAGTCCTGAGCGCGCCTCCGCTGATTCTCCGCTGATCGAGGTCCTCCAGCCGCCGGCCCACCCGCCGGTGGACACCGGCCAGTCGCCACTGCGCCACTGGCCAGTCGCCGATCGATCGATCGCAACATCGGTCGATCGATGTTGCGCACGCATACGCACGCACGCACGCGCGCACGCAGGTGCGTGCGAGGTCACTCCGCGGGCGAGGCTCCCGCTCCGTTCCGCCGGTCCGCGAGGTCCGCGCCGGTCGTCGTGGTCATCACGCTCGCCGCGCCGCCGCCCATCGCACGGCGCACCAACCTGGGAGCGAGTACGCGCAGCGCCGCCGCCAGAGCGTAGGGGCGCGGCACGTAGCCTTCAGGACGGCGCCCGACGCCGGCCCGGTAGATCGCCTCGGCTGCCTGCTCCGGCGTGGAGACGGCCCAGCGCGTCCACGGCTTGGCGGTGAGCTCTGACTGGGGGAAGCCCTCGGTGGAGATGAACCCGGGCAGTACCAGCCCGACGTGGACGCCGTGCGCGCGTTCCTCCATCCACAGCGCATCCGACCAGGATGCGAGCGCGGCCTTCGAGGCGCTGTAGGCGCCGGTGCCCTTACGCGTCACGCGCGCGGCGGTGGAGGCGACGTTGACGATCGCGCTGGGAGCCGATGAGCGCAGCAGCGGAAGCAGCGCCTCGGTGAGCCGCACCTGTGCGTCGAAGTTGATCGCCATCGTGCGCCGCACGTTGTCGTAGCCCCCGTCCGCGAAGGGCTGGCGCCAGGCGGCCCCCGCGTTGTTGACGAGCAGGTCCAAACGCCCGTGCAGCTCGGCTACGTGCTCGAGGATTCGCGCGGGCGCGTCGTCGTCGACGAGGTCGACCGCGACGAAGCTGGCGCGGGACTCCCCGCCGCCCAGCGACGCTGCCAGGTCGCGCAGGCGCTCCTCGCGGCGTGCGACCAGCACCAGCGATGCGCCGGGCTCGCGGGCGAGACGCCTCGCCGCCGCCTCGCCGATCCCGCTCGAGGCGCCGGTGACCACCGCGATCATCGCCACAGCCTACAGCCGGGACGATACGGTTGTGGGATGGACTCAACCGCGACCGATCAGGGGTCGGGAGCAGAACCCAGCCGCCGCGGATCGCCGTCGCCGACGGCCCGCAAGCGCGAGGCGCTCGAGCTGTTCCGCGGCCTGCCGCGACGCTATGACCTGCTGTCGGCGGCGCTCAGCTTCTGGCAGGACCCGCGCTGGCGCCGCGCGCTCGTGGGCGCGGTGGCGCCGATGGACGGGGATCGCGTGCTCGATGTGGCGACCGGCACGGGGATGGTCGCAGCCGAGCTGTTGAAGCGTGCGCCCGGGTGTCGAGTCGTGGGCCTCGACCAGAGTCCCGAGATGTTGTCCGGCGCCCGAGCGCGTTTCGCGGGCCGCGACGATGGCGCGCGCATCGAGCTGGTCGAAGGGCAGGCGGAGGAACTGCCGTTCGCCGAGGAGAGCTTCGACGCGCTCACGGTGACCTATCTGCTGCGCTACGTCGACGATCCGCCGGCGACGCTGCGCGAGCTGGCCCGCGTGATTCGCCCCGGCGGGCGGATGGCTTCGCTCGAGTTCGGCGTGCCCCCGTGGCCACCAGCGCGTGCGGCGTGGCGGTTCTACACGGCGGTCGGTCTGCCGGCGCTCGGCCGGATCGACTCGCGCGAGTGGGCGCGGGTGGGCCGCTTTCTCGGGCCGAGCATCGCCGGCTTCTACGAGCGCCATCCGCTCGAGCGGCTCCGCGAATACTGGCAAGCGGCGGGGCTCGAGAACATCGAGGTGCGGCGGATGAGCCTCGGCGGGGGCATCGTCATGTCCGCGAGGAAGTCCGGGCTCGTCACCGACGCCCCCGCAGAGGCCTCCGAGCCGCCCCTCGCCACCGGCTCGCGCGCGCCGCGGCCGTCGTCATCGATGCAGACGACGCCTCTGAGGCGCGGATGATCGATCGCCAGTGATGCCGGCCACGCCTGAGCTCCCGGCGTTCTACGCGCTCGGCCGCGGCCGCGTGGGCGAAGTGCTGACGCTGCTCCATCCGCCCTATACGGCATGGCATCTGAGCTACTTCGCGCTCGGCGCGGCGACCGCGCCACAGCTGCACGCCGATCGCCTGTGGTGGGGTCTCGCCGCCTTCGGCCTGGCGGTCGGGGTGGCCGCGCACGCGCTCGACGAGCTGCACGATCGCCCGCTTGCCACGAGCCTGTCCGATCGCACGCTGATCGGCCTGGCCGTGGTCAGCCTGCTCGGTGCGCTCGCGATCGGCATCGGCGGCGTCCTTCAGGTCTCGGCCTGGCTCGTGCCGTTCGTCCTCGCGGGCGTCGTCTTCCTGCCGGCCTACAACCTCGAGCTCCTCGGCGGTGCTCTGCACAGCGACCTCTGGTTCGCGATCGGCTGGGGCGCGTTCCCGGCGTTCACCGGGTACTTCGTCAACGCCGAGCAGGTCGCGCTTCCGGGTCTCGCGATCGCCGCCGGCTGCCTGGCGATGAGCGTCGCCCAGCGACGTCTGAGCTCGCCGGCGCGCGAGCTGCGTCGCCGCACAACCTCAGTCAGCGGTGTGCGGACACGCCCCGATGGCAGTTCTGAGCCGCTGTCGCTCGCCGGCCTGCTGGCGCCACTGGATGGAGCGCTCGCGGCGCTGTCGCTGGCGATCGTCGTGATCGCCTGCGCGCTCGTCGCCGCGCGTCTGGGGTGAGGCGGCGAAAGCGGGCGTGCAAGGTGATCCGCAGCCCTCGCCGAGAGGTACATTGAGGTGATGGGGTACCGGTGGAGGATGCAAGGGTTGTGATGAGCGCGAGGTGCGGCACGAGATGAGCGCCTCAGCCGTTCGCGCCGTGCGCGGTCGCCTGCCGATCTTCGTCGCGCTCTGCGCGGCGATCTTGGTGGTGATCGGGGGCGCGATGTACTTCTATGACCACGCCCGGCGCGAAACGATCGCGAACGGCGTGAAGATCGATGGCGTGAGCGTCGGCGGCCTGCACGCGACGGCGGCGCGAGCGAAGATCCAGCGCGAGCTCCTCGGGCGCTTGAACCGGCCGCTGACGGTGCGCTCGGGGGCGAGGATATGGACGCTCGACCCGCGCGCAGCCGAGTTGACGGTCGACGTGGAGAAGATGATCGCCCAGGCCGTCAGCGCCAGCCGCGAAGGGTCGATTGTGACGCGGACGCTGCGCGGGTTGACCGGCGGGAGCGTTCACCGCAATGTGCCGCTCGTCGTCAGCTACTCCCACCAGGCGGTGCGTGACCTGACGGCGAAGGTGAGCCAGACCGTGGGTCGGGCGCCCACAGACGCGACGGTGCAGCCCAGCGCGAGCGGGCTGACGGCCGTGCCGGCGCAGACTGGGCTCGAGGTTGAAGGGGCGCGGCTCGCCGAGCGGGTCGAGCGCGCTTTGACCGGCGCGACCGTCAGCCATGCGATCACGGTGCCGACGCGCGTGGTGCAGCCGGCGGTGAGCACAGCTCAGCTGGCTGCGAAGTACCCCGCGTACATCGTCGTGGATCGCGGCGAATTCAGGTTGCGCTTCTACGAACACCTGAAGCTGGCGAAAACATATGAAATCGCAGTCGGAATGGAAGGCCTGGAAACGCCCGGCGGCCTGCACCACATCGAATGGGAGCAGGTCGACCCGCCGTGGTACGTGCCGAAAAAAGCGTGGGCCGGTGCGCTCGCGGGCACGGTCGTGCCGCCCGGTCCCACGGATCCGCTGAAGGCGCGCTTCATGTCGTTCGACGGCGGTGCCGGCATCCATGGAATCGACCCCAGCGAGTACTCCTCGATCGGCCACGATGCGTCGCACGGCTGCATCCGGATGCGGATCCCGGACGTGATCGCGCTCTACGGCAAGACCCCGGTGGGCACTCCCGTGTACATCATCTAAAGCTCCAAGACCCTAAGACGAGACTGCGGCGGCTAGCGCTTGAGCAGGCTCTCGCGGTATTCCTGGTTCTGCCGGCGCTCGCCGCGGATCTGGATGGCGATGTAGACGATGATGATGTTGACCAGCACGCCGATGCCGCCGAACGTGGCGATCAGGCCGATGTCCTTGATGACGGCTTCGCTGGTGGCGATCATCAGCATGGACGAGAGCCTAGCAATGAGCGGCGCGGCGGTGTCGCCGCCAGCGGCGGGGCGATCGGTGGCCGCGGCGAGCGGATCGCGCGCCGGTGTCGTAGCCTTCAGTCAGCCGCCACCGATCGATCGAAGATCGGGGCCACTGCCGCCCGAGGGCGAGCGAGCAGCGTATGGAGAGGTGCCGGAGCGGTTGAACGGGCGCGACTGGAAATCGCGTGACGGGGGAAACTTCGTCCGAGGGTTCGAATCCCTCCCTCTCCGTTTCGGATAGCTAGAAATCTTTGGCCTAGTCCCCTGGCTCCGTTTGAGGACGACCGCTGATACTCAACGCCGCGGAGCGGCGCAGTAGGTGGGGCGCTATCCATCCCAGCAAAACATCCAGCGAAAACAAATATTCCGCAGCTAAGTCGGGTCTCGCTGAGATGCTTGCGCGAACGTGACGAGGCGTCTGCGGTCCTCGTCCCACAGCTTGAATCGCATGGCGCGCAGGCCGTCTGCGAGGGAGAGGATTGGCACGTCGTGGAAGATCGCGTTCTCGTCGTGCGCCCGTTGCAGGTTGTAGTTGGGGATGCGGGAGTTCAGGTGGTGGACGTGGTGCAGGCCGATGCTGCCCGAGAAGAACTGGAGGATGGGAGGCAGCTTGAGGTAGGAGCTGCCGCGTAGCGCGGCGTCGGTGTAGCTCCAGTCGCCGGTGTCCTCCCAGTAGGCGTCCTCGAACTGGTGTTGGACGTAGAACAGCCAGATGCCGGCCGAGCCGGCGAGCATGACCGTCGGAGCCTGGACCAGCAGGAAGTTGAGCCAGCCCAAATACCAGCAGAGCGCGGCGAGGAGGATCGCGAGCGCGATGTTCGTGCCGATCACGCTGCGGCGCAGGCGCGGGCGCGCGTCGCGGGCCACGAGGCGTGGGCCGATGAGCAGCGCGACGATCGGCCCGACCCCGAACATGATCAGGGGATTGCGAAACAGGCGGTAAGCCAGCCGCGATCGCGGCGGTAGCGCGTGATACTCGGCGACGGTCAGCGTGCGTACGTCGCCGCCACCGCGGCGATCGAGGTCGCCTGAGGTGGCGTGGTGGATCGCGTGGTCGTGGCGCCAGCGCAGGAACGGCGAGTAGACCATCAGCCCGAGGACCGTGCCGAGCCAGGCGTTGGCGCGCTTCGTGGGCAGGAGCGAGCCGTGGGAGCAATCGTGGAAGAGGATGAAGGTTCGCACCAAAAAGCCGGAGGCCGGGATCGCGATCGCCAGCGCGAGCAGATATGAGACGTGTCTCAGTGCGAGGTACATCGCGGCGGACAGCGCCAGATAGGGAACTACCGATGTCGCGATCGCCAGTAGGCTGCGCCCGAGGTTGGGCTGGGCGTATGGAGCCAGATCCTCGCGCCAGAATGGACGCTCCGGACGGCTGGCGCCAGCGTGCTCAGGAGGGCGAGGCCGGTTGGGCTCGGGCGTCGGCAAGTCAGACCAGCATGCCAGGAGGAGCGGTCGAATGCAAAGGGCTGATGCGCGGGAAGGCGCTCCTCCCCGCCGGTCCTCGCGGTTCAACGCTGCGCGCCGTCTAGACTAAGGCGCTCTGCGCCTGTAGCTCAGCTGGATAGAGCGTCGGTCTACGGAACCGAAGGTCAGAGGTTCGAATCCTCTCAGGCGCGTAGCCGCCGTCAGCTGTCTTCATGGAGCGGCGGTGAGCCCGAGTGCGGTGAAGAAGCGTTGCACGGCGTCTACCGCGTCGACGCGTAGCTCGGTCTGGGGGGTTTGCGGGTCGACTTGGATGGCTTGCTCGGCGTAGGAGCGTGGGCCGATGTCGGACGGGCTGCGGTAGCGCTCACGGACCTCGAGGAACGTGCTCTTTAGTGGGCCGAGGTCCTTTGAGAGCGGCCCGTCGCGTAGGGCTTGGGCGGCGTCCTCAGGTCCACCGGCTCGGTTGTGAAGCAGCACATATGCGAGGTCGTAATAGTCCTTGGTGGCCGCGCGACTGCGCAGCGCCGCGCACTTGGACAGCAGATAGCCCTGCAGCCCGGCGAAGCGAACGCTGACCTGTACCTCGGTGCCGTCGGCGAGCTCGCCCGTGATCTCCTCCCACTGGAAGTCGTGGGCTACATATCCGGTGCCGCGCAGGTTGGCGGCGCCGAGACGGCGGCTGCCGTTCGGTCGTACGCTCTCGCCCTCCCGGTACTGGCTGAGATCGCAGAGAAACTCGATCCTGATGGGGGTGGAGTCGATCGATCCTTGCCAGCGCCAGCCATCCTGCTCGGGGTCGGGCTCGAACTGGAGCGCTTCGAGGGCGCGCTCGACGACCCCGAGGTCTGCGTCGGGGTCGATGTGGCTTACCAGCAGAACATCGACGTCTGTCGTGCCGAGGTGCTCCGGGATGACACCTGCGGTATCTCGCACCAGGACGGCCGGCACGAGGCCGCCGAGGACGACGAGGAAAGGCGTTTCATCGCCGATCTCGTGTAGCAGTCTGACGAGCGCGCTCTCCGCCCGTGCGCGTGCCTCGGGCGAGCGCTCCTCCTCCGTCATGTCCGTACCGCCATCGGCTCGACCGGCTGCTCGGCTTCTCCTGTGGGATGTAGCGGGTCGATCAGCAGAGTCTTGATGTGGTCGGCGGCGTCCTGGCCGCGCGCCTCGAACGACGAGAGGTCCGCATACAGTCGCGGGGCGCTCACGACCGGCACCCCGTCCTTGCGCTCGGCGAGCTTGAGGATGCGAGGATCGGCACGCCAGAAGATCACGCGCCCACCCTCGTCGACCTCGCGCAGCCCGGCGGCGCCGATCGCGGCTGTGAGCGGACCGGCAAAGTCTTCGTCGGCGATATAGATGTGGACGCTTGGCACAGTCGTCGTGAACGGTGCGGTGAGCTCCAGACCCGCCCAGCCGCTCACCGCCCAGCCGGAGTTCTCCTCGAGTGCCTCGCACAGCTCGCCCCGTAGCAGGGCCATCACGTCGCGTGAGGCTCGGTGGGCGATGCGTGTATCGCGTGCGTCCTGGACAACGGCAACCGACCAGGCGGAGAGCATCGCGTCGGCGTCGAGGATCTCCCTGTAGGCATGCGGGCCTCGCGCCGGACCGCGCTTGATCGTCCACCCCTGGGTATCGAACGTTCCCAGCACGCTCGCCGCCTGCGCAATGGACCATCCGCCATCGCGCGCGAGCTCCCCGGCCCGCAGTCGCTCCCAGGGGCGAGCGAGGATCAGCTCGGCGATCGACAGCGACGATGCAGACCATGAGAAGCCCCGCGCGGCATCCTTTTTCGGCGCACGGACCGCTGGTTCGCGGATGACCAGCAGGCCACCGGGGCCAGCGATTCGCGTCCGTGCGTCTTCATCGGCCCAGTTAGCGCCCCGCGCCCGCAGCCACTCCAGCGCCCCGGGAGAAAGACGACGAGCAACCAATACGACATCCGACGGCCACGGGTCCGCTACGCCGGCCGCGGCACGGCGCACATCATCCGGCCAACCCTCACCCGCCCACACAGCGCGCAGTTCAACGCGACCCCCAGAGCCTGTCTCGACAACGAAGCCCGGGCCCTCCCCGGGCCTACTGGCGCGCACCACGGCGGTGCCGTCCAATGCCAAGGCAAGGATGCGAGCCAGGCGATTCTCTGCCGCTACCATATTCTCCACTGTAACAGATGATAATGGTCTTTTGGCAGCAATAGCGAGCCACACCAGGGTCGCCGTCGATGGGTTTGTCGATGCGTGGCCAGAGGCCGCCAGCGAGAAAACGCCGACTTAATCGTGATATAGCCGATCAGCTCCGGTGGCGGTGAGGCGAAAACCCTAGTATTGGGGCTCTGCGCCTGTAGCTCAGCTGGATAGAGCGTCGGTCTACGGAACCGAAGGTCGGGAGTTCGAATCTCTCAGGGCGCGTCTGCCTTCATGGCGCGTCTGCCTTGCAAGGCGCGTCCTCAATCAAGCCGCTTGACATGCCCAAGGCAGCGCCGGCTTTACGCCGCCAAGGCAGCGCCGGCTTTACGCCGGTTCGCCTGAGCGCACGCCAAGCGCATGTCCGCCAGAGGCTTCCAGCCTTCCTTGACTTCGTGCACGACCAGCCGCTCCGCCGGCACCCTGCTCTTGACCGCCTCGTTGTGTTCGTTGAAGCGCGCGATCGCGTACGTCTTGTCCTCGAACTTCCCGTGGAACGTCCCGTCCCACATCAGTCAGCTTCGAGATCATCACGAACGCCTCCGGCGAGGGCGGCGTCTCCTGGCCGCCTTTCAGTTCGCCTTTCTTGCCCGCCAGCATCACCGCGTAGTCCCCCACCGCGATCCATCCCCCGGCCGGGACCGTCAGCTCGTCGGTCGTCTCCTTGTGCATGAACGGCCGCCCCCGCCGCGCGTCGAAAAGCGTGCACCAGACGGACCCCTGCGGCGGCCGCCCGGGGCGCTTGTGGACGGTGTTGCGGATCCACACGTCCACGGGCTCATCCGGTGAGACGGCGCGCAGGCAGAATGACTCGTACATTCCCGCCCGCATCGGCGCGGTGGGAAAGATCGCGCTCACTGGCATCGACGACGATCTTAGGGGTCCGCTGCTGCCCGTCGCTCGAATCCTGAGAGGATCCCGACCGACATGCATGGACGACTGCACCGCCAAGGAGTGGGAGCGAACAGAGGACGCCCATTACTGACCCTTCGGATTTGGCCATGAAGCGAGACTCGCTCGTCCAGCTGCCCTCCGCGTTGAGGCTCGCCGCGACCAGGTCGCGACCAGGCCGGGCGGGCTTCGTGATGGGGATCGACGGCGGCGCGACGAAGACGCTCGCTGCGGTTCTCGATCTGAAGGGTCACGCGCTGTGTGTCGCGCACGGGGGCCCGAGCAATGAAGACGCGGTCGGTGCAGAGGCCGCGGTCCAAGCGCTGCTGGAGGTCGCGGACGAGGCGATCGAGCGGGCCGGTATCGAGCGCAGCGACCTCGACGCGGCCGTGTTGGCCGTCGCTGGCACCGACACCGAGGCGATCGCCCACCAGGTCCGCGCCACCGGCATGGGCGATGATTGGATCGTGGTGAACGACGTCGTCGGAGCGTGGGCCGCCGCGACCGGCGCGCAGCCCGGGATCGCGGTGATCTCGGGCACCGGATCGAATGTCTTTGGTATGGGTCCTGACGGACGCGCCTGGCGGGCCGGCGGCTGGGGCCATCTACTCGGGGACGAGGGCAGTGGCTATTGGCTGGGTATCGAGTCGATCAAGGCCGCGCTGCGCGACCGCGAGGCGTCCGGTCCGAAGACCGCGCTCAGCGACGCCGCTGTTGAGTTCTTCGCGGTTCCGAGCGTCGAGGCGCTCGCGGCGCGCGTCTACGCAAAGCCGCTCAGTAAGGGCGAGATCGCCGCGTTTGCCACCGAGACCGCGAAGCTCGCGGCGCGTGGAGACGCGGTCGCGCGCGAGCTCTACGGGCACGGGGCCCGCGAGCTGGCGGAGCAGATCCTCGCGGTGGTTCGCCAAACCGGCCTCGCCGGCGCCTTCCCGGTAGGTCTGATCGGCAGCGCCTTCAAGGCCGGCTCCGTGTTCGTCGAGCCGCTCATCGCCGCCGTCCACGAATTCATGCCCGCTGCGCGCGTCTCGATCGTGGAGATGGCCCCGGTCGGTGGCAGCCTGCTGCTGGCCGCGCGCGCATCCGGCCACGACGAAGCGCTCGATCCTCAAGACCTCTCTCGCCTGATCGACGTCGCCCTGGCCAGCGGGCGCGGTGGTCCATAGCCGGCGGAGGGCCGGCGGAGGTTCTTCTTAGCGGCTCGACATGGATGATGCGGTGGCGCGTAGCCGGGCCTCGATAGCGGCCCTGTCGCCGATCGCATCCGCGCCGCCACCGGCGCCGCCGATCCGCACCGCCGCGGCGGCATTGGCGAAGGTGGCGGCGGTCACGGGAGACTGTCCCTCATGGAGCGCCACGAAGAAGGCCGCCGCGAACACGTCCCCGGCGCCGAGATCGTCGCGGAGATCCTCGATCGCGGGCACCTTCACACGGACGGCTTCGCCACGGGGTAAGAGGATCTCGGTTGGATTCGCCCCGGCGGTGATGGCGACCACCGAACCTGCCTCGGCCGCCATCGAGATGCGTCCCGCGCAGATCGCACGCTCATGCTCGCTCAGCACGATCGCGTCCAGATGATGCTCGGGGAGCCGGTCCGAATCGAGGGGCGCCGGTGAGACCTCGCTGCGCTGCCCGTCCCACGCCCTGACCAGCCCCTGCGGGGTGAGTCCGACGAAGCCGGCGCGTCCTTGCCACGCGCGCGGCGTCTCCCGGGCGACGGGCGCGAGATGGAGGATCTGAGTGTCGACCTTCACCTGCTCGGCGATCGGGCCCGCCCACTGAAGCAGTCGCTGTCTCCGCGTGGCGCCGGAGCCGGAGGTGCAGAGCGTCGTCGTGTGAGGCGCGGGGAAGATCTCGAGCTCGAGCTCCCCCCGGTAGGGCTCCATCAGCTGTTCGATCTCCCGCGCTGAGCCCTGTGTGACGATCAGTGTCCGCTGTCCGAGCCCGGCTGCCTGAAGTGCGCTGTAGAAGGCGGTTCCTCCCGGGCGGCGGGATCCGTCGGTCATCACGTCGACCGTTATGTGTCCCATCGTCGTGTAGTCGAATTTCGTCATGAAGGATTCCGCCGTGAAGGCCCGTACCAAATCAAATGGGCTTTCCGACTGTTCTGCAGGCTGACGCCTGATGAGGTTCCGCCCCGATCACTGGCGTGCGCCGCGCGCGCGCTTTGGTATTCCGCTGCTGCTGGTATTGGCCCTGGCCGGCTGCGTGCTGTCCGCGTCGGCGTCTGCATCGGCGCCCACGCTCACGCCCACGCCCTCACCCTACCCGGCGGGCGCGACTCGCCCAGAGCGCGTGGTCAAGCCCTCCGAACTGGCCCATACCACCTCCGCTTCCACCGGTGGCTCAACTGCTCCCACGAGCGGCTCGTCGAAGAGCAGCAGTAGCGGCTCCTCCAAGTCCACGTCCAAGCACTCCAAGCCCAAGCCCAGGGTCCTCCACGGCGATCCCGCCCGGGCGCTGCTCGCGTTCGAGGCGATGCAGAAGGCCTACTACATCCCCGGCTCGGGCCTGTATTCCGGGGAACCGTTCTCGTTTTTGTGGCCGTTCTCACAGGCGCTGGCCGCGACCGTGAGCATGGCCCACGTTGAGGGCATCGCGTCGATCCCCGGTCTGACCGCGTCGTTCACGCGCGAACTGAGCGCGCGGTTGATTGGCTTGCGCTCCTATCTGGACACCTCCAACTCGGGCGCCCCGGAAGGCACCTTCACGAGCACGCTCGCGGCGTTCGATGGCACGGTGGCGCCTCCGGCGGGGCCGGGCGGGGCGAAGTACTACGACGACAACGAGTGGGTCGGAATCGAGCTCGCGCGGTTGTACGAGCTGACCCATGACGCCGCGGTGCTCGGCAGCGCCGAGGGGATCATGGCGTTCGTGATAGCCGGCTGGCAGACGACCGGCCCCGGCGGCGAACCGCTGGCGTGCCCGGGCGGGGTGCCGTTCTCGAACGCTTCTGAAAACACTGAACGCAATACCGTCACAGACGGTCCTGGCGCCGAGCTGGCGCTGCAGCTCTATCGCATCACCGGCGATGTCCAGTACCTGCAGTTCGCCGAGATGGCCTACGAATGGGTGCGCACCTGCCTGACCCAGCCGAACGGCCTGTACGCCGACCACATCAAACCCCACGGCAGCATCGAACCCACGGAGTGGAGCTACAACCAGGGCACGATGATCGGCGCCGGCACGCTCCTATATCAGGCCACCGGCAATGGCGCCTACCTCTACGAGGCCCGCCAGACCGCGGAGGCGGCGCTCGCCTACTTCACCCCCGAACGGCTCGGCTCGGAAAACCCGTTCTTCGCGTCGGTCTACTTCCGCAACCTGCTCTACCTCGACTCCGTCACCCACGACCCGCCCGGGCCAAAGCTCGCCCAGGCCTACGTCGACTACGCCTGGCAGAACCTGCGCTTGAGCGACAACCTGTTCGTCTCCGGCTCGCCCGCCTCCGCTCAGCTGTTGGTGCAGGCCGCGATCGTGCAGATCTACGCGCTGCTGTCCTCGCCCCCGAGCACG
>Ga0316363_10002405_pt1 | contig 14374 bp, 12 predicted proteins | sample Sb_taG_3_FD_200459 | JGI IMG/M metagenome (GOLD analysis project Ga0316363, IMG submission 200459) | Peat soil microbial communities from Weissenstadt, Germany - Sb_50d_a_PC metaG (v2) (version 2) | ecosystem: Environmental > Terrestrial > Soil > Wetlands > Peat | place: Germany: Weissenstadt...
CCAACGAAAAGTCGTTCTGGGCGCATATCGACATCGATACGCTCAAGCCCGGCTCGCCGATGTGGACGTTCCCGGGCAATCTGCGCATGCAGGGCGATTCAGGGCGCATCCTCGAGCAGGTGCTCGAAGAGCTGAAGACGAAGGCGACGCCGCGCTTCAAGGCCGCCGCCTCGGAGCGTCTCGCCCGCATCAAGGTTTTGCGCGACGAGCGCATGGCGCGCGCCGCAAAGCTGGCGGCCGACAAAGGCAAGCCCGGCGCCATCAATCCGCATTACCTGATGGCAGAGCTCGGCAAGGTGCTCGACGACGACGCCATCATCTTCAACGAAGGTGTCACCAATGCCGGCGCGGTGCTTTTGCAAATCCCGCGCAGCCGGCCTAACACCACCATGCGCTCCGGCGGCGGCGGGCTCGGCTGGTCCGGCGGCTTGGCGCTCGGCGCCAAACTTGCCGCACCCGAGCGGATGATGGTGCAGATCTCCGGCGACGGCGGGTTTTATTTCGGCAATCCGAGTTCGGTGTTCGCGGTGTCGCAGCAATACAAGCTGCCGATCTTTTCCATCGTCATGGACAATACCGGCTGGAACGCGGTGAAGCAGTCGACACTGCGGGTGTTTCCCGAAGGCGAGGCCAAGGCGGCCAGCGAGTTCGAATCCGAGCTTGCGCCCAAGGTCGCCTTCACCAAAGTCGGCGAGGCGTTCGGCGCTTATGGCGAGGAGATCGGCGATCCCGCCGACGTGCCGGCCGCGATCGCGCGCTGCCTCAAGGAAGTCCGCGGCGGCCGCTCGGCGCTGCTGCACGCGCGCGTGACGAAAATGTAGCGCTACTCTGGTCGAGCAGAGTAACGGCATACCGGCATCGACAGCGTTCTGTATTTCGAACGTTATGATCGATAGTCGTTTTTGATGGCAGCGGCATCGCGCTGGACCTGCACTCGCCGTTTGCCTACGTACCGATGTCGACTTATCGTCGGACGCGCTCGAACTGATGGTATCTGAATGCGTACCGTCGATGCCGTGCACCTCGGATTGATGCTTGCGGCGCTGGCCATTACTTATTTGGTGCCGTTCGAGCTGTTGTTACTGTCCTACGTGGTGCTCGGCCCGGCACATTATTTCACCGAGATTTCCTGGCTGCACGACCGCAAATATTTTCTACCCCGGCGCAACATCGCGTTCGGGCTTGCCAGCGTGGCGGTAGTCGCCGCGCTGATCGACAATGCGGCATGGTTCGGCTTCGTCATCTGGATGGCGTTCGTAGCCTGCGCGCTATTGACCGCCACCACCGCCGCGCAAAGTGCGGTTTTGACCTTCGTCGCGGTCGGCGTAACGGTCATCATGGCGGTGAACGGTTCGTCACTGGCCGTGCTCGGCATATTGCTGCCGACCTTGATCCACGTGTCGCTGTTTACGCTGGTGTTCATGACCTTGGGTGCGTACCGCTCGAGCAGCAAGGCGCAGGCGTTTTTGGTGGTGGTCTATCTCTTGGCGATCGGTGTCATTCTGCTCGCGCCGCCGTCGGCGGCGACGCAAATTCCGGCCTTCGCCAAGGCCGGGCAGGAATATTTCGGCAATGTCGGGCCGGCGCTGGGGCGGCTTCTCGGTATCGGCGGCCTGCGCCTCGATACGCGGCTGACCAGCCTGCTCGCTTTCGTCTACACCTACCACTACCTCAATTGGTTCATCAAAGCCGACGTGATCCGCTGGGCGGAGATTCCAAAGCCGCGCCTGGCGCTCGTGATCGCCGCCAGCGCCGCATCGACCGCGCTTTATTTCTACAATTACGCGTTCGGCTTCACGATCCTGCTGGCGTTGAGCCTCGTGCACGTGGTGCTGGAATTTCCGCTCAACAACCTCGCGGTGCGGCAGCTCGGAGCCGCTATCGGCCAAGGTTTGGCGCAGCGCCTGCACCGGCGAGCATGAGGACCGAAGCTTATCAACGCGCCTAAGTTTAATCGGAAGAGGTAGAGACACCGGGCCGCAACCGGACGAAAATGTGAGGCATACCGACCGAACAGGGAGGAACCGACATGAGCCGCCGTCTCGTCGCCGTTCTGGCATCGCTGTGCTTTATTTTGGCATCCGTACCGTCGCGTGCCCAATCCGGCGATGTCATCGTCGAGAAGAAGACGTTCGAGCTGCCGACCTACACCACGGTGGCGGGCGGCACGATCAAGCCGGTGCGGATCGGATGGGAATCCGCCGGCACGCTCAATGCCGACAAGTCGAACGCCATACTGGTGACCCATTACTTTTCGGGCACGAGCCACGCGTTCGGCAAGTATACGCCCGCCGACCCGGTTGCCGGCTACTGGGACGCGATCATCGGGCCCGGCAAGGCCATCGACACCAACAAATATTACGTGCTCTCGTCCGATACGCTGGTGAATCTCAATGCCAAGATGGCCAATGTGGTGACGACGGGACCCGCGAGCATCAATCCCGATACCGGCAAGCCATACGGCATGAGCTTTCCGGTGGTCAGCATCGAGGATTTCGTTCGCGTCCAGAAGGCACTCATCGACAGCCTCGGCATCAAGAAACTCAAAGCGGTGGTCGGCGCCTCGATGGGCGGATTGCAGGCCTACCAATGGGCGGCGAGCTATCCGGATAGCGTCGATCGAATCGTCGCTGTGGTGGCCTCCCCCGGCGCCGAGCCGTTTCTGATCGGCTGGCTCGACATGTGGGCGCAGCCGATCCGGCTCGATCCGAAGTGGAACAACGGAGACTATTACGACAAAGACCCGCCGCTCGACGGCCTCAAAGCCGCGCTCGAACTCGTCAGCCTGCAAGCCAATAGCTGGGAATGGGCGCGCAAGACGTTCGGAACGGCGCCTGCCGAGGCCGGCAAGGATCCGGCAAAGGCGATTGCGAACAAGTTCAAAATCGAGGCGGCTCTCGAGCAAACGGCGGCGGCGCGCGCCGCCGTGGCCGATGCCAATCATTTTCTTTATCTGTGCCGGGCCAATCAGCTCGCAGCGGTCGACCCGGCAAATATCAAGGTGCCCGCGCTCGTCCTCTATGCGCCCAACGATCTGGTCTTCCAAGAGCCGGTCGTTCAGGAGGCGATACAAAGGATCGCGGCCGCCGGCACGTCAGTCGAAAGCGCGACGCTGGTAGGGCCGAACGGCCATATCAACGCCTTCACCCAAATCACTCAGCGGGCCGGCCAGATCACCGCATTCCTCGCCAAATAGCCGATCCATGGTGCGGCGGATCGGCGCCGCCAAAGCTATTCGGCTTTGATGTTGGCGTCGTGAATGATCTTGCCGTACTTTTCCATTTCGCTGGCGATGTAGTTGGCGAAATAGTCCGGCGTCGAGCCGATCGCCTCGAAGCCGAGCGCGGTCAGGCGCGCCTTGATGTCGGGCTGCGCCAGAACTTTGGCGACGCTGGTTTGCAGTTTCGCGGTGATGTCGGCTGGCAAATCCTTCGGACCCCATAGTCCATACCACGACACGAACTCGAAACCCGGCAGGCCGGATTCCTCGACGGTCGGAATATCGGGCGCCGCGGCCTGGCGCTTGAGGCTGGTGATCGCCAACGCCTTGATGCGTCCGCCTTGCACCTGCGGCAGCGACGACAGCATCGGGTCGGCGAGCAATTGAATCTGCCCGCTCATCAGATCGGTCAGCGCCGGGCCGGTGCCCTTATAGGCGATGACCAGCGTATCGACATGGGCCTCGCGCTTCAAAAGCTCGATCACCAGATGACTGGCCGAGCCGATGCTGGTGGTGCCGAAGGTGTATTTCTGCGGCTCCTTGCGAACCAGGTCGAAAAAATCCGCAAGATTGTTCGCCGGCACGCTTGGCGTCGTCGACACGATCAACGGGCCGGCGGCGATCAAGGTCACCGGGGTGAAATCCTTCACCACGTCGAACGGCACGTTCTTGTAAAGGAACGGATTGACGACGTGCAGCGACGCGGTGAGCAGCAGCGTGTAGCCGTCCGGATCGGCTTTGGCGACCACATTGGCGCCGACATTGCCCGAGGCGCCGCCGGCGCGGTTCTCGACGATGAAACGCGGCCCGACGCTTTGGTTGAGCTGATCGACGATGATGCGCGCCACGCCGTCGACGGAGCCGCCCGGCGGGAACGGCACGATCACCGTCACGGTGCGGGTCGGGTAGTCTTGCGCCGAGACCGCCGGCGCGAACGCGAGAACGGCACACGCCAGGACTAATATTGCGATCTGTCTCATCAGGTCTCCGATTTATCACGCCGTCATTCCGGGGCCGAGCGCAGCGAGGAGCCCGGAATCTATAACCCCAGTCTGGGAGTATGGATTCCGGGCTCGCGGACTTCGTCCGCGCCCCGGAATGACGAGTCTAGAATGCTCCCGGATAGCTGCCGCCGTCGATCAGCAAGTTTTGGCCGGTGATATAGCCGGCGTGAGTGGAGCAGAGAAACGCGCAGAACGCGCCGAGCTCGGCGGGATCGCCGTAACGCTTGGCCGTGCTCGCGGCGGCGCGTTCGCGGAAGACCTGCTCGAACGTTTTGTTGGTGCCTTCGAGCATGCCGCGAATATGGCGGTGTTGCGCGTCGCTGTCGAATATGCCCGGCAGGAGATTGTTGATGGTGACGTTGCGCGCCGCCGTTTGCCGGGCGAGACCGCCGGCGAAGCCGACAAGGCCGGACCGGGCGCCGTTCGACAGTCCGAGCTCGGCTTGCGGGACTTTCACGCTGCGCGAGACGATGTTGACGATGCGGCCGAAACCGCGCGCGGTCATGCCATCGACCGTGAGCCGCATCATCTCGATCGGACCCAGCATCATGTCGTCGAGCGCAGCGATCCAATCGTCGCGCGACCAGTCGCGGAAATTGCCCGGCAGCGGACCCTGCGAATTGTTCACCAGGATATCGGGAGCCGCACAGGCGCCGACCGCGGCGGCGCGGCCGGCAGGCGTGGTCAAGTCGGCGGCGACTGCGACAACTTTTACGCCGGTCGCCCGCGCAATCTCGACGCCGGTACGTTCCAGTACCTCGCGCGTGCGCGCAACGATCGTGAGATTGACGCCTTCCCGCGCCAGCGCGGCGGCGCAGGCCTTGCCGAGACCCCGGCTGGCGCCGCAGACCAGCGCGTTTTTGCCTCTTATGCCGAGATCCACTTCGCGCGTCAGGCCGCCACGGCCGAAAGGGCTTTAAGCTTATAGCCGTAGGTCTTGTCGAGGCCGAGATCGGCGACGATGCGCAGCCCCTTGCCGAGCGCTTCGGCGTCGAGGCCGGTGAGCGGTTTGCGCAGGTCGCCGGACGGCATGCCGAGCGCCTTCATCAGCGATTTTACCGCGACCGGATTGATCGCCGAATAGGTGAAGTGCAGGAGCGGCAACAGCCGCAGATATTCGCGTTTGAAGTTGTCAGCCTCGGTATAGCTCGTCCACGGCGTCGAGATCGTCTTAAGCTCCGCCGGCGCGATATTGCCGGTCATGTTCGCGGTGCCGTGGCCGCCGAGACTCATAGTCGGCACGACGAGCCCGAGATTGGGGCTGTCGCAGCACATCACCGATACGTCGGGTTTGGCGGCGAGCACCTGCGCCACCTGGCCGACGCGGGCGGTCGATTCCTTGTGCACCACATAGTTCGGATGCTTGAAGATGCGGATCAGATTGTCCCAATTGAGGTCGCTCTTCACCCGCGGCGGATTGTTGTAGATGCCGAGCGGCAGGTCGGTTGCATCGGCGACGTCGAGGAAGAACCGCTCGATGTCGGCTTCCGGCGCGCAGATATAGGCCGGCGCGGCGAGGATCGCGCCATCGCCGCCGTTATCTTTGGCGAAACGCACATTGGCGATGGTCGTTTCGGTGTTGTTGCCGGTGCAGCCGTAGAAGATCGGCATTTTCGCCGACTTCATCTTCGCCGTCTCGACGATGATCTTCTTCTTCTCCTCGGGCGACAGCATGGAGGTCTCGCCGGTCGAGCCCATGATCAGCACCGCCTTGGTGCCGTGCTGCTCCTGGAAGCGGAGCAGGATTTGGAACGCCGCGAAATCCACGGAACCGTCCTTGTTGAACGGCGTGATCAGCGCGACGAACGAGCCGGTGATTTTCTGTTTGGGCATCCTGCTCAATCTCCGAGGTTCGACTCCCTCCCCCTTGTGGGGAGGGTGGGGCGGGGGTCGGGAGGTGTCGCACTAACGTCGAGGTTTGCGACCTACCTCACGACCCCCACCCCTGTCCCTCCCCACAAGGGGGAGGGGAAAGAGTTCATACGCTACAGTGACCGATGAACCTCTCCGGCGGCCGTTCGCCCCATTGCGACCGCAGCGCTTCTTCGGCGGCAATGAGATTGGAGCCGTTGGCGAGATTGAGCCGGTCGCTGTCGGCCCAATGCTCGTGGACGCGGCCCCACGGATCGGCCCAGTAGTCATAGACCTGGCTGCCCAGCACATGGCGGCCGATGCCCCACATATGCTCGTACTTGCCGGACTCTTTCAGATATTCGTGACCCATACAGACGTCGTCGATGTCCGGCACCTCGAAGGAGAAGTGGTTCAAGCCGGTCTTATCGGAATTGAGACAGAAGAAGACGTGATGATCGACGTAGGTGTCGCCGCGGTCGCAGCGGTTGAACGATCCGATCAGATTGTCCTTGTTCTCGGCGTAGACGTCGTCCGAGCAGATCATTCCCAATGTCTCGCGGAACCAGCGGACGGTTTCGTGAAATTTGGACGACATCAGCACGCCATGACCGATGCGCTTGACGTGGGCCGGTCCCCTGGGCAGCCGCATCAATTCGCCGGCGCGCGCGGTCGGCGCTTCGCCCGAATTCAGCCGTTGCCGCTTCACCGGGATCGGCGCCAGCTGTTCGATGCCGCACACCACCTCGATCTGGTAGCCGTTCGGCTCGGTCAGCCGCACCCGCTTGCCGCCGCCGGGCTCGTCGATGTTTTCGATGCCCGAGGCGCCGGGCGCCTTGGTGAGTTTCTTCAACTCGTCCTCGTTGTCGACGTAATAGGCGATGCCGACGAATTTCGGGTCGCCCTTCTCGGTGACGTGGAGGTGGTGGGCGGGATCGGTGCCGCGCATATAGAGCGCGTTGGTGGTGCGTTCCGCCCGGTGCATGCCGAAACGGGTGAGGAATTCCTCCGCCGCGTCGAGATCGGGCGACCTGAGCCGTCCGTAGGCGATATCGGTTACTTTCGTCCAAGCCATATGTGCTCTCCCCGGGGAATTCGTTGTACCGGATGTTCGAAACAATCCTGCCACGTCCGGCGCTGCTGGGCTAGCGGCGAAGGGTTGCGCCGGAGCAGCGCAGGATTGCCCGCGCCTCATACGAAAACCCCGCCGCGCTGCCGCGGCGGGGTTCTAGAGCCGGCCTGGAGCGGCCGTCAACTAGGCGTGGTAATCAGCCGCCACGGTCTCGTCGACCGGCTTGCCGCCCATGGCGTTGAACACCGGCGTCAGCACGATCGCGATCACCAGATTGAGGATGACGGTGTAGAGCGCGGCGTAGCCCGGAAACGCGTGGCCGGCGATCACCAGCGGATAGTTCGGGGCCCAATTCGCCGCATTGAACATCCAGATCCCCGTAGCGGTACCCAAGGCCCAGCCGACCAGCAGCGCCCAATCGTTGAACCAGCGGGTATAGACGCCGAGCATCACCGACGGCAGCGTCTGGATGATCAGGATGCCGCCCAGGAGTTGCAGGTAGATGGCGTATTGCGTCGGCACGAAGATGATGAAAATCAGCGCGCCCAATTTGACGATGAGCGACACCCACTTCGCCATCTGCGCTTCTTCCTTGTCGGTCGGATTCTTGTTGATGAACTCGCGATGGATGTTGCGGGTGTAAAGGTTGGCCGCGGCGATCGACATGATCGCCGCCGGCACCAGCGCGCCGATGCCGACCGCCGCAAAGGCGATGCCGACGAACCACGACGGGAAGCTGTGCAGGAACAGCGCCGGCACCGCGAAATTATTGCCGAACTGTTTGAAGCCCGCGGCGAATTCCGGCATGGCGCCGACGCCCGCCGCGATGGCGAAGAAGCCGACCAGCGCCAACAGGCCGAGCATGAAGGAATAGCCCGGCAGCATCGCGGCGTTGCGGCGGATGGCATGCCCGCTCGAGGCGGCGAGGATGCCGGTGATGGAATGCGGATAGAGGAACAGCGCCAGCGCCGAGCCGAGCGCCAGCGTGGCGTAGATGCCATAGGCGCCGGTGGTGTTGGGACCCGGCACCGCCAGCAGGAGTTTTGCCGGCGGCACCGCCGCGAAAATGTGGCCGAAGCCGCCGAGCTGGATCGGCACCACGATCACGGCGGCGAAAGCGGTGATGTAGATCAAGATATCCTTGACGATGGCGATCGATGCCGGCGCCCGCAGCCCGCTCGAATAGGTGAAGGCCGCGAGGATGACGAAGGCGATGACTAGCGGCAGGTCGGCGGCATAACCGGTACCGCCGACGCCCATGGCGCCGATCACCACCTGCAGGCCGACCAGCTGCAGCGCGATATAGGGCATGGTGGCGACGATGCCGGTGATGGTGACCGCCAGCGCCAGCCAGCGATTACCGAAGCGGCCGCGGACGAAATCGGCCGGCGTGATGTAATTGTGCTTGTGGCAGACATGCCAAAGCCGCGGGAAAACCAGGAACAGGATCGGATAGATCATGATCGTGTACGGCACCGCGAAGAAGGCGATGGCGCCGGCGCCGAAGGCGAGCGCCGGAACGGCGATGAACGTATAGGCCGTATAAAGGTCGCCGCCGACCAGGAACCAGGTGATGATGGTGCCGAAGCGCCGCCCGCCCAGGCCCCATTCGTGCAGCTGATCGAGATCGCCCTTGCGCCATTGCGCGGCGGCAAAACCCAGCCACGTGATGAAACCGAACAGCGCTATGAAGATGATCAGGGCAGTCCACTTCACTTCCTGCACGGCGTGCCTCCCCGGATTTTACGTCTTGTTTCTTGCGTTTCTGATTGTTCGATCCCGCGACGGCGCGGGACGGATCTAGTCTTCGGTCGCGAAATAGACGATCGCGGTCAGAACCGCCGCGATGACGACCCAGAGCATCTGGTACCAGTAAAAGAACGGGATGCCCGCCCACGCCGGCTCAGCCGTGTTGTAGAACGGCGGCCACAGCACCACGACGAATTGAATGATGAGGAGCAGGTACCACCAACTCCAGCCCGAGCGCTCTTCAGTTTTCTGATCCATCAGAGTCCACCCCGCGAATTCCATCCCAAACGAGCCTTTCGAGGCTCTTGCGGGCAAGACTAGCCGGTGTGGCAGGTCCGATCAAAGAGAAAAATCAGCGGCAAAACGCCCGGGAAGCGAGTTCCGCTGCGGCGCGGTTGGCCTGCCAGCCGAAAACGTAAAGCTTGGAGCGGGCGATGGGAATCGAACCCACGACACTCAGCTTGGGAAGCTGATGTTCTACCACTGAACTACGCCCGCGCGTTGCGCAGAATAGCGAAGCGGGGCGGCGTGCGGCAAGGGCACGCTTGGCCCGGATTGCATACTGTATGATGCCGTGTGCAGCGATCGATTGCGGAAGGGTTCGGGAAATGCCGTCGGATGATATCGAATTTCTATCGCCGCCCGGCGCCATCAAGCCGACCGGCCCGTGGAGCCTCGGCGTGCGCGCCGGCGATTTCGTGTTTGTCGCCGGCATGCGCGGCATCGATCCCGCCACCAACAAGCTGGTTGAAGGCGACGAAGCCCGCATCCGCCAGGCCTTTTCGAACATGAAGACAGTCGTGGCGGCGGCCCGCGGCGCCTTGCGCGACGCGGTGCGGCTTGTGGTCTATGTCACCGACATGGCCCGCTACCGGCCGATCGTAAACAAGATCCAGGAGGAGGTTTGGGGCGGCCCGCCCTATCCGCCGCGCACCATCGTCGAGGTGAGCCGTCTCAATCAGGACGACATCGTGGAAGTGGAAGGAACGTTCTTTTGTCCATCCAACAGCCGGGATTAGTCCCGCCCGAACTGCTTGCGCAGCTCGATCTTCGCCCGCTGCAGCGTCTTGCGCCGTGACGCGGGGAGATTCTTGCCGGCGCGGTTGATGTAGAAGGTCAGCATCGACAATGCCGAGCGGTAAGGATTGGATTTGCGCCTATGGCTGCGCTCGGCGGAGCGCTTGAGCGACGCGGCGATTTGCTTCGGGTCGCGCAATTTGAATACACCGCTTTTGAGATCGAGGGCGTCGCTTTCCCGCGTCACCCGCGCCGACCAGCGGCGGCCTGCGCTTCGCCGCATGGACTTTCGGATCGCTGTTCCTGCCATGGGCGGTCTCCGCACGCAAAACTGACCTGCAAAAACAATAAAGCGGCCGCAGCTTTGTTCCCGGCCGTCTATTTGCCGCGCCGATCCTTGACCCGCGCCGCCTTGAACTCCGTGCGCGGCAGCGTGCCGGGCGCCAGCACCTCGACCGCCGAGCGCACTTCGCAGCGGCTGCGGATTTCTTCCACCACGGCCGCCGCGACCTCGTCGCCGGCGTGATGCTCGACCCGCACCGTCATCACGTCGAGGCCGTCGGCGTTGGTAACGAGCACGATCTCGAACTCGTCGCCGATGCCGGCGACCGAGCGCACCGCGTGCTCGATCTGGCCCGGAAACATCTTGATGCCGCGCAGATTGATCAAATCGTCGGCGCGGCCGGCGAACGAGCCGACGGCGCGCACATGCGTGCGCCCGCACGGGCAGCGGCTGCGGTCGAAGGTGGCGTAATCGCCGACCAGAAAGCGCAGCTGCGGCGAGGATTCGGAATTGAGGTTCGTGCACACGGTGAGTCCGCGCTCGCCGTCGCGCTGCGGCTTTTGCGTCTGCGGATCGATGGTTTCCCAGACCTGGACGTCTTCGAGCAGATGCGTGGTCACCGGAGCGCCAGGCGTTTGCGAATGCGGGCAGGAGAAGCCGCCGACATGAGGCGAGGCTTCGGTGCAGCCGTAGAATTCGACCAGCCGCGCGTCCCACAAATCCTGGATGCGCTCGCGGGTGGCGGCAATGCTCATGCCGGGCTCGCCGGCGACGAACAAAGTCCGCACCGCGGTCGCGCGCGGATCGATGCCGAGTGCCTGTAACGTGCGCGCCAGATGCAGCGCGTAGGACGGCGTGCACAGCACGATGGTCGGCCTGAAGCGGATCACGATATTGGCGCGGGCGCGGGCGTCCATGCCGCCGCCGGGCAAGGTCGGCAGGCCCATTTTGGCGAGCGCATATTGCACGCCCCAGGCCCAGACATGGGGGCCATAGCCGGTGATCATGAACACGGTGTCGCCGTGGCGGAAATCCATGGCGTGCAGCGCCCGCGCATTGGCCCAGGCCCATAATTCGCGGTCGATGTGAGTATAGCGAAACACCCGCGGCGTGCCGGTGGTGCCGGACGAGGAGAACATCATCCAGCCGCGCTTCGCCCACAGCTTCTCGCTCATCGCCGTATAGGTGCCGTAGGGCGGCTGCGCCGCGGCGTCCTCGGCCATTTCCAGCTTGTCGACCACCGGCCATTTCGCCTGCAGGTCGTCGACATTGCGCAAGTCGGTCGGCACCAGGCCGAGGCGGTCGAAACGGCGCCGATAAAAGTCGCTGTTCTCGTAGAGGAACGGCGCCACCGCGGCGATCTTGTCGTCCTGGATGGCGCGAATTTCGTCGCGCGACGCCGTATCGAGGCGCGGCGACCAATAATCCGCCGAACCCGGCGCATCGCGGTCGTGGCGGTGGCGCTCGATGGTCTCGAGCCAAGCCCGCCGCGTCGCCTCGGCGCGGACCGTGCGATCCGTCATGGTTTTCCTCCCGTGCCGCGCAACGTATTACAAATAGCGCGACGGCTGCTAGAAGCATGTTCGCGCCGATTTGAAACATCTATCCCGGGCGCAGCGCAGCACCATAAGCGCGTTCACGCGCGTCTTGCGCGCGCTATGGTGGTGCGCTGCAGAACCGGGATCGTTACAAACTCAGGGTACGTAACGATCCCGGATCAGCGATGCACCGTTTCACGCTGCATCGCATCCGGGAAAAGTAACGTGAGCATCATGCATCGTCCGCCATTTCGCGCCGACCATATCGGCAGCCTGTTGCGCCCGCAGGCATTGCGGCAGGCTTACCGCGCCTTCAACGATCGGGCGCTCGACGAAGCCGGCTTTGTCGCCGCGCAGGATGCGGCGATCCGCGACGCCATCGCGCTGCAAGCCGAGGCCGGGCTTGCCGTGGTCACCGACGGCGAATTCCGCCGCGCGTCGTATTGGAGCCGCTTCGTCGAGCGCACCGAGGGTTTGAGCGTCAGCGAGTCGCGCTTCACTTTCCGCGACGAGCAGGGTCAAGAACTCTCATTCACCGCCCCGCTGGTGACCGGCAAAGTGGCGCGGCAGCGGCCGATCGCGCTCGATGAATTTCTCTTCCTCCGCGACAACGCCAAGGCGCTGCCCAAGGTGACCTTGCCGGCGCCGTCGACCATGCATTTTTGGCGCGGCACCGGCTATGCCGCTCCCGGTGTCTATGACAGCCCGGAAAAATTCTTCCGCGATCTTGCCGCGGTCTATCGCGCCGAGATCGCCGCGCTGGCCGCCGCCGGCTGCCGCTATATTCAGCTCGACGAAGTCGCGCTCGCCATGCTGTGCGACCCGGTCGTGCGCCAACGGGTGACCGCCGACGGCAACGATCCGGCGCGACTGACCGGTCTCTATGCCGAGGCGCTCGGCGACGCGATCGCGTCGGCGCCGCCGGCGATGGCGGTCGGCGTGCATATGTGCCGCGGCAATTTCAAAGGCAAATATCTGGCCGAGGGCGGTTACGACGCGATCGCCAAGGCTTTGTTCGGCGTCACCGGCGTGACCCATTTCCTGCTCGAATTCGACACCGCGCGCGCCGGCGATTTCGCGCCGTTGCGGTTCGTCGCGCCCGATAAGGGCGTCGTGCTCGGCCTGGTCAGCTCGAAAAGCGCGGCGCTTGAGACGACCGAGGATTTGCTCAAACGCATCGACGAAGCGACGCGCTATATCGACAAGGACCGGCTCGCCATCAGCCCACAATGCGGCTTCGCCTCGACCGTCGCCGGCAATCCACTGAGCGAAGCTGACGAGCGCAATAAGCTCGCGCTGTGCGTTCAGACGGCACAGGCTGCGTGGGGCTGATCGCTGCGCGTCGGTGGCTTGAGCCTTGCCGGTCCAGCGCCTCATGTCACAACCTTCAGTTTTCTATGTCGTACCTACTCCCATGGCGATAGACTGGGCCAAGCGTCGCGATGATGTTTTCAGATCAGGGAGGCCAGAGTTCATGGGCTCAGCAGCCGCATCGGCGAACTTCAACTACGGCTACCCCACGCCGGGGCCGCAGGACCCCACACCGCAGAAGGTCATGGATCACGTCTTCTTCCTGTCCCACGCAGGCTGGAAGCAAGCGCGTGAAACCGAGCAGTTCGACTACGTAATCGTCGGCAGCGGGTTCTGCGCCCTCGGTTTCGCCGAGCGGGCGCTGAAGCACGATCCGGCGAAGCGTATTCTGATCATCGAGCGCGGCCCATTCTTCCTGCCGGAGCACTTCCAGAATCTGCCGTTGCCGTATCAGCACACGCTCGGCGGCTTGAGCGAGACCTTCCCCTGGACACTGTCCGCCAAGACCGCCGCGCAGCCGCCCGGGAAAATCGGCTGGCAGCACGGCATGGTGCCCTTCTTTGGCGGCCGCAGCATACTTTGGAGCGCCTGGTGTCCCCGCCCGACCGACGACGAATTCGCCGGATGGTCGCCGGTCGTTATCGCCGCCGCCAAACGCAATTTCGCCGATGCGGAGCGGCTCCTCAATGTCGTCCCGGCAGACCGCATCGACAGCGATCTTGATCCGGCGAGCCTTAAGGCCGCGGCCAAGCGCCGGCCGATTTACGGCGTCATGCAACGCGCCCTGCAACGCCGGCTCGCCGACAACCTCGGCCGCGTCAAAACCGCGACGCGGTCGATGGCCGCCCCCATAGCGGTGGGCGCCGGCATCCAGGAAGATCTCGACTTCGCCAAGTTCTCGACACCTGCACCGTTGCTCGACCTGGCCGATCGGCAGGCGCAGAGCGCAAGTCTGGGCCAGGGTGCACCGCTGCGCATCGTGACCGAATGCGTCGTACAGCGAATCCTTCAGCAAGACGGGGTTGCGACCGCGCTCGAGACGACGCGGGGCATCGTCAGTCTCGGCAATGCCAAGCTGATCCTCGCCATGGGGGCGCTGCCGCCGGCCACCCTGCTGATGAACTCGTTCCCGCAGGCGCCCAAGGTCGGGTCGCGCTTCACCGCCCACTTCATCTCGTCGATCGTCGCCCGCATTCCGCGGGCGCAATACCCGTTTGCCGGCGAACTCGCCGAAATGGAGCTTGCGGCCATCTACATGGCCGGCAAGAACCCCGCCTCCAAAATGCAGTACCACGTGCAGCTCTCGGTCCTGTCCGACAAGGCGCCCGA
>Ga0316363_10002410_pt1 | contig 14353 bp, 9 predicted proteins | sample Sb_taG_3_FD_200459 | JGI IMG/M metagenome (GOLD analysis project Ga0316363, IMG submission 200459) | Peat soil microbial communities from Weissenstadt, Germany - Sb_50d_a_PC metaG (v2) (version 2) | ecosystem: Environmental > Terrestrial > Soil > Wetlands > Peat | place: Germany: Weissenstadt...
TCAGCAAAATCGATTTCTCTTCCCGAGAAGAAGCGCAAGCCGAGAACCTCCGCAAAATGATGCTCGCCATGGTCGACGACATCCGCGTCGTCCTCATCAAGCTCGCCGACCGCCTGCACAACATGCGTACCCTCGAACATCTCGATCCCGAACGCCGGCAGAAAATCGCCCAAGAGACGCTCGACATCTACGCCCCCATCGCGCACCGTCTCGGCATGGGCAAGATTCGCGGCGAGCTGGAAGACCTCGGTTTCAAATACGTCGATCCCATCGGCTACGAACAGGTCCGCGCCGCCGTCGAGTCGCGCCGCAAAGAGGGTGAAGCCTTCATGGCGCGGGTCGAGGGTGTTCTGCGCGACGGCCTCAAAGAAGCCGGCATCACCGGCCGCGTCGAGAGCCGCATCAAGCGCCTCTACAGCGTCCACAAGAAATTGCAGCGCCAGCGCATCAGCGTCGATCAAGTTTACGACCTCTGCGCCATGCGCGTCATCACTAACTCCGTGCAGGACTGCTACGCCGTTCTCGGCATCATCCACAACCTCTGGCGCCCCGTGCCCGGCCGTATCAAGGATTTCATCGCCATGCCGCGGCCCAACCTCTACCAGTCGCTGCACACCTCCGTCATCACCGAGACCGGCGAGACCTTCGAAATCCAGATCCGCACCGAAGAAATGCACAAGATGTGCGAAGAAGGCATCGCCGCCCACTGGAAATACAAAGACGGCGCCGTCTCCGCCGAGGACGAGCAGCGTCTAGCATGGCTCCGCCAGGTTGTAGAGTGGCAGCGCGACGTCTCCGATCCCAACGAATTCCTCTCTACCCTGAAAGTCGACCTCTACCCCGAAGAGGTTTACACCTTCACGCCCAAGGGCAAGGTCCTGGTCCTGCCGCGCGAGTCCACGCCCATCGACTTCGCCTACTCCATCCACACCGAAGTCGGCCACTGTTGCACCGGCGCCAAGGTCAACGGACGCATGGTTCCGCTCCGCCACAAGCTCCATTCCGGCGACATCGTCGAAGTCATCACTCAGCCCGGACACAAGCCCAGCCGCGACTGGCTCGCCGTCGTCAAGTCCTCCCGCGCCCGCAACAAGATCAAGCACTGGCTCAACGTCCACCAGCGCGAGCGCGCCATTGAAATCGGAAAAAAGCTGATTGAAAAAGAAGCGCGCAAATACCGCATCTCGCTCAAGGAAATCAAGGAAGCCGACCTGCAAAGAGCGGCCACCGAATACGGACTCGGCCGTCCCGACGACCTGATGGCCGGCATCGGCTACGGCAAGTACTCAGCCCGCCAGGTGCTGGCGAAATTCGCGCCCGCCGGCGCGCAGCCCATGTCCGATAGCGAGGAGCAGGCCGCATCCCAAGGCTTCACCAGCGGCATATCGAGCGTGGTCCGCCGCGTCTTTGGCGGCGACAGCAACGCCATCGTAGTCCGCGGACAGGGCGACCTCCTCGTCTATCGCGCCCGCTGTTGCAATCCCATTCGCGGCGAGGCCATCGTCGGCTACGTCACCCGCGGCAAAGGCGTTGCCGTCCACTCCGTCAACTGTCCCAACGTCACCAATCTTCTCTATGAACCCGACCGCCGCATCGACGTGCTGTGGGCCGGCGACAAAGACGGCCAGCCCATTTCCTATCCCGTAAAAATCACGCTGCTCTGCGACGACCGCTTCGGCATGTTAAAACAAATCACCGCCGTAATCAGCGACACCCAAACCAACATCCGCAACATGGAGTCCCGCAGCCAGAACGGCCAAGCCTGCGTCGACGTAGTCCTCGAAATCGCCGACCTCAAACACCTTCAGAAAATCATGGACGGAGTCCGCCAGATCCCCGGCGTCCACGACGTCCAGAGATTGCAGAAGATCTAGCCGGCGGCTGCAACCCTTCAGTGTGTGCGTGAGAACTCGTCTTCGGTCAACCCAGTGGCACGAGATGCAAAAGAATCCAGCCCGGAGGGCATGCGAGCTTAGCCCAGCGCTTTAGCGCTGGGAAAAGTGGAAGAAATGATTCAAGTCTCGGAGGGACGACCGAGTTCTCACGCACACTCTTCAGGGATTGTCATTCTGTCTCTAACGACGTGGAGCGCGCACACTCCCGTCCGCCAATGGGGCTCTATTCTTTCTCGGCGCTCGCGCCGTCCTCTGCGCTCCCGTGCTTTTCCGGCCGCAGCAACGGAAACAGAATCACATCCCGAATCGAATGCGAGTCGGTGAGCAGCATCGCCAACCGGTCCACTCCCAAGCCCACCCCGCCCGCCGGAGGCATGCCATAACTAAGCGCGTTGATATAATTTTCGTCCATCTGGTGGGCTGCTTCGTCGCCGCGTTCGCGTTCTTTTATTTGCGACTCGAATCTTCGCCGCTGATCTTCGGGATCGTTCAGTTCGCTGAAGCCGTTGGCGATTTCCATCTTCCCGGCGAATATCTCAAAACGTTCGGTCCAGTCCGGCTCATCCGGCTTCTGCTTTGACAGCGGCGAGACGGCGGTGGGAAATTCGTAGATGACCGTCGGCTGCATCAAGTGCTCCTCCGCGACCGCTTCAAAAAGATTCGCGATCGTTTTGCCCACCGGCTCCGCCGCATCGTAGCTCAAACTAATCCCCGCGCCGCGCACTCGCCCGACCAGCGCCTCGACCGACCCGTGCGCCGCGAAGTCGCTGCGCTCCGGCTTGGCGCCCGCTTTCTCCGGCCAGCAGTGCACGATCGCCTCCCGCATCGTCATCCGCCGCCAGTTCGTGTGCGACCAATCAATCTCATACTCGCCCCACTTCGTCTTCGTCCCGCCCGTCACTTCTTTCACTGCCTGCTCGATCGCGCCCTGCGTCGTGCCCAGAATGCCGAGATAATCCGTGTACGCCTGGTACGCCTCGAGCATGGTGAACTCAGGATTCCATCTCCACCCCAGCCCCTCGTTGCGGAAGTTGCGGTTGATCTCATACACGCGATCGAATCCGCCCACCGTCAGCCGTTTCAAATAAAGTTCCGGAGCGATGCGCAGAAACAGATCCATATCCAAAGTGTTGTGATGCGTCTTGAACGGACGCGCCACCGCTCCGCCCGCAATCGGATGCATCATCGGCGTCTCGACTTCCATGAACCCCTGCCCATCGAAATACCGCCGCAAAGATTGCACCAGCTTGCTGCGCTTCAAAAACACTTCGCGCACTTCCGGATTCACGACCAGATCCACGTAGCGTTGCCGATAGCGCAACTCAACGTCGGTCAGCCCATGAAATTTTTCCGGCAAAGGTAGTAGATCTTTCGAAAGAAAAGTCAGCTCCTCGGCATGAATGCTGAGCTCGCCCGTGCGCGTGCGAAACAGGTATCCGCGAACTCCAATGTGATCGCCCAGGTCAAACAGCTTCCAAAGTTCGAAGCCGGCATCGCCGACCGCGTCTTTCTTGACGTAGATCTGCAGCTGCTGACCGTCCTGCTGCAAGTGCGCGAACCCGGCCTTGCCCATCAACCGGAGCGCCATGATGCGTCCCGCAACCCGCACCGTCACCCGCGGAGAGTCCAGTTCCTCCGTAGTCTGCCCGCCGTACTCGGCCCGAATCTGCGGCACGGTGTGGCTGTAGTTAAACTTCCGCGGATAAGCCGGATGCCCGAGAGCCTCAATCTTCTTCAGCTTCTCGCGCCGGATTTCATAAATGTTTTCGTCGAGTGCCAATGAGTGTCCTTAAGTGCGTGCCCTTAACGCCGTAAGAATTCAGATTGCCCACAGACAGCGGGCGAATCCTTGATTATAAACATGCGGCGGAATCAGGGGGCTTCCTGCATTCGGAGCGTAGTAGAAGACGCCTTCGATTCGAGGCACGAAACGGGAAAGGCACGACTCCCAGTCGTGCCATCACGCGGAAGAAAGAAGCCCGGCTTCAGCCGCTGAGGGCAGGCTCTGCGGATCATGCTTCTGACGCCTGGCGGGGTCTGTGACCCTGACCACAACAGCTTTCTTCGTTTAACCGCAGCGGCTTTCATTCACGAAAAACGCCGTCCAAGCGGAGCTCGGACGGCGTACCCTCAAGAATCCAGACGATCGCGACGGGGCCACCCGCCCCCTTTCCCCCGAGCCTCGGTTTGCATGAGCAGACTAGGTCTACTCGGCGCTGAGAAACCGACGCGGTTGTCTAATCAGCCAGGTCGACGGGTTCAGAAGTGAGGCTACAACAGACAGGCCATGCGTTCCTCATGCAGAGAAACGAAGCCGTGTTTACTATAGAAACTCCGGGCTGGCTCATTTGCCTTATGCACGCTCGTGTCGATTCGCCCTACGTTCAGCGAGCGTAGTTCCCTTTTCAACTGTTCCAGATGAACGGACCCCACGGATTGATGTTGTCTTTCGCTTGCCACAAATACGTCGTCCAGCTTGACGACGAGACCTCCAATGGAAGTCGAAATCGCGAAGGAGATAACGCAAACGGCAACCGCTGTCGGCCCGTCATAAGCCAACCATATGAAGCCAAGTTCAGGCCTTGTGAGGAACAGGTTCAGGGCGGCCATCAGCGCAAGATCACCTTTGTCGCCGTAAGCGCGGCTGCTCTCAAGGTAGTGGGCATCGCAACGTAAGAACTCGCTCAGCAGCCTGAATGCATCCTGCACTGTCTCGTTGGTCATCTTTCGTGTTGTGATCACACTTCTGGTTCTCCTTTGGGGCGTGTACCTCGTTTCGGCATCAGCATGTCGTATGATTCTAAAAGACCGAGGAATAAATTTTTTCTGAGGGAGTTCCACTAGTAACTACTTAGTAAACATAAAGCGGTAAGCCTGGAACCCACCACGAATCGCCCCACGAAGAAGTTCAACTAAAGAGCAATAGGCGGGAAAATCAGCCGCCGGATAATTCTCCGGCTCTCCAATTGAAAACAGGGTCGAGCTCTTCGGACTTTAGCCTGGTGGAGTAGATCGGCGCATCGTACGAATGAGCCGTGAACTGCATCCACCGTGCTGAAGTGAATAACCACACGATACGCGCGATCGGAAACCTGGCACTGTGGCGATGCACACTAGGGCCTATGATTTCTTCGGTGTGACGCCTCTCCAGTTGCCGTCGTGACCATTGGCGTGAACGGCCCAGACGCTGTGACCCAGATCACAGCCTCTGCTTGTGGGCAAGAGCAGACTAGTTGTGGTCGCCCGGCCCGCTGCAATGCCATTTACGAGCTGCACGTGGACGCGCCTCCGACCAAATGGAACACCCAGGAGAAACCCATGTCATTCACCAAACAGCAAGCACTCGACTACCATTCTGGGCCGCCCCCGGGAAAAATTGAGGTCACCCCCACAAAACCGTGCCGGACGCAACGTGATCTGAGCCTGGCCTATACGCCGGGCGTGGCTGTACCTTGCCTGGCGATTGAGAAGAATCCGAGTGACGCCTTCAAGTACACGGGACGCGGAAATTTGGTCGCCGTCGTCACTAACGGAACCGCCGTTCTCGGGCTGGGCGACATCGGGCCCCTTGCCGGCAAGCCCGTCATGGAGGGCAAGGCCGTCCTCTTCAAACGCTTCGCTGACGTAGATGTCTTTGATATCGAGGTCGACAGCCACAATCCCGACGATGTCATCAAGGTATGCCAACTTCTGGAGCCGACCTTCGGCGGTATCAACCTCGAAGACATCAAGGCCCCGGAGTGCTTCTACATTGAAGAGACCTTGAAGAAGACGATGAAGATTCCCGTCTTCCACGACGACCAGCACGGCACCGCCATTATTTCCGGGGCTGCGTTGTTGAACGCTCTGGAAGTGGTGGGCAAGGACATCGGCAAAATAACCCTCGTCGTCAACGGCGCCGGTGCCTCGGCCATAGCCACTGCCGAGCATTACATTCGGCTAGGCATGAAACGGGAGAACATCACTCTGTGCGACACCTCGGGAGTGGTATACAAGGGCCGCACGAAAGGCATGAATCCTTATAAGGAGCGCTTCGCGCAAGACACCAAGCTGCGTACTCTGGCGGAGGCTATGGTGGGCGCCGATATGTTCCTCGGACTCTCCGTCGGTGGCGTGGTCTCGCAGGACATGGTGCGCTCGATGGCGCCTCGTCCGATTGTCATCGCCATGGCGAATCCCGATCCGGAGATTACCTACGAGGACGCCAAAGCCTGCCGCTCCGACGTCATCATGTGCACCGGCCGCTCGGATTATCCCAACATGGTGAATAACGTTCTGGGCTTCCCCTCGATCTTCCGTGGGGCCCTCGATGTGCACGCTACCGCCATCAACGATGAGATGAAGCTGGCCGCAACGCAGGCCTTGGCTGCACTTGCCAAAGAGGACGTACCCGACTCGGTCTGCCGTGCCTATGGAGTGGAGCGGCTGAAGTTCGGTCCCGATTACCTGATTCCTAAGCCGTTCGACCCACGCGTGCTGATCTGGGAGGCCTCCGCCGTGGCCGAAGCGGCCATGCGCACCGGCGTAGCCCAGCAACCGGTCGACCTCAATGAGTACCGAGAGCAACTCGAGCGTCGTCGCGGGAAGGCCCACGAGATCTCGCGGATAATGATTCGCAAAGCGCAAGCCAAGCCTAAATCTGTGGTCTTTCCGGAAGGAGAGAATGAGAAAATCCTGCGCGCTTGTTACAGCCTGATGGAGGAGAAAATCGCTGTCCCCATCCTGCTGGGCAGAGCCTCCGTGATACAGGCCAAAGCACTCGATCTGGGGTTGGATCTGAAGGACGTGCGCGTCGTTAATCCACCAGAGTCCCCGCTGCGCGAAGCCTACATTCTGGAACTCTGCCGGCTGCGGCAGCGTCGGGGTATAACGCTGAGCGAAGCCCACAGGCGGATCAATGACCGCAACGTTTTTGCTTCCATGATGGTGCGCATGGGGGATGCCGATGCGCTGGTCTCCGGCGTCGCGCAGAACTACCCCGATGCGATCCGCCCGGCGCTGCAGATCATTCGCATGCGCGAAGGGCTGCACACGGTTGCGGGGTGCTATGCCATGATCACACGCAAGGGCGACATTTACTTCCTGGCTGACACCACCGTGAACATCGATCCCACGGCGGAAAATCTGGCGGAAATTGCCCTCTGCGCAGCCGAGACGGCACGGCGTTTCGACGTCCTACCACGGATCGCGATGCTCTCGTTTTCCAGCTTCGGGAGCACCAAACACCCGCTTTGCGAGAAAGTTCGCAAAGCTGTGGATCTCCTGCACAAGGCGGACCCGACCCTCGTGGTGGATGGCGAGGTGATGGCCGACGTTGCCGTCTCCCCGGAGATGCTGGAGGAACTGTATCCTTTCAGCGCGCTCAAGGGTGGCGCCAACGTGCTGATCTGCCCCGACCTCAATTCCGCCAACATCGCTTACAAGTTGCTGGCCAAGATCGGGGGCGCCGAAGCGGTTGGTCCTATTCTCATGGGGATGAGCAAGCCGGTGCATTTGCTGGCGCGAGGCGCGGAGGTGGAAGAAATCGTCAACATGGCCGCTATCGCTGTTATCGATGCGCAGGAATTAGAACGCTCGGAGTGGCTGGCAGCAGAGGTCCCCAAACCGGCTGCAGTGGCCGACTGAGCGAGGAGAACAAATTGGCTGTGTTGACATGTCAACACAGCCAATTTCTTAACTCTTCATTTTGCGCAGGGCACCCTGTGAACAGCTCTGTTTTTTCTTGCTGGACGGCGCGCCTGGTTTCATCTCTCCGGCCAGCTTGTCGATTAATAGTTGTCGGCTTTTCCGCAACCTGCTAAGGGGGCGACATTCGGGTCCATAGGGACCCTCCCGAGCAGCTGTCAGAATTGGTCGTCTCTTCTCGTTAGCACTCCTCGCCAGAATTGGTCCGGGTAAATGGAACCCCGCCCTTATCGGGCGGGCGGGGTATCAGCTTCGATTTCTTTCTGGAGCGGAATGATTCCCGGCACCAGCCACTTGTCCCACATCTCGTCGATCTTGCTCTGGAAGTATTCGATATCTTCGTCGATAAAGTGCGCGAACCTTCCCTGCTTGAGCAAGTAATCACGAACCGGAAGACGCTTGAATCTGCCGTTCGCAATATCCTTGGTCTTACCGTAGAGCGTCAGCTTGCCACATTCGATCTCGTATAGAGGCCAAATGCCGGTGTTCACGGCCAGTTCGCCCAGTTCGAAGGAAAGCACGGGATCGAAGTCCCAGCCTTTCGGACAGGGGTTGAGGCAGTGAATGAAGGTAGGACCGCCGATCGATAGCGCCTTGCGAACGTTGTTCATCGCCTGCAGCGGGTAGGAGGTAGAGATGGTTCCTACATACTTCACTGTGGGATGGCCAACCATCATTAACGGCGCCATGTTCTTTTTCCAGCGGTGATTCATGATGCGCTTCACTTTTCCTGGCGTGCTGAACGAGGTGTTGACGCCATACGGCGATGTCCCGGAAATCTGGATATCGGTATTGGCATACGACTCGTTATCGTACATCAGGATCAGCAGGTTGTAGTCGGGATGGCACATGGTGGCCGAGATGGCGCCCAAGCCCATGTCCGCACCGCCGCCGTCGCCGCAGAAGGCGATGACGTTGATGGGCTCATCCTTCATGACGCCCTTGCGCATCTGGACGCGGAATGCCGCGGCCGCTCCCAGTGCGCTGGAGCCCGAACTGCCCAGTTGCGTGTGCATCCAGGGCACGCCCCACGGGGTAGCGTAGTAAGAGGTGTTAGCCACATACATACAGCCAGTGCTACCCAGAACGACCGTCCTGGGTCCCGCGGCCTTCGCCATCAATTTCATGATTTGCGCAGACTCGCAGCCCTGGCAGGTGCGGTGGCCGGATGTGTAGTACTCCTCTTGTGGAACCTTCTTGACTCCTTTGAAGGGTTCCAGGTTTTGCGTCGGTTTTTCGTCTACAAAAGTGCTCATATTTGTTATCCTTTCCGGCTCTCGGAACGCGTCGAAACGCGTTATCCCCGCAGCCCGATCCATTGCGTCAGGGGTTGCGCTTTACCTTTGGCGGCTTCGAAGGTGATCTCCGTCATCTTCTCCACGTCCGGCACTGTCACTTCACGTCCACCCAGCCCGCAGATGAAATCCAGTACGGGTGGCCGGGTGGCCGCGCTGGTGTACATGGCCGAGCGAACTTCAGTGGCCACGACGCCGCTAAGATCGGGCGAACCGAACGAGAAGTCGCGGTCGATTACGCCAATGGCCTTGAATCGCTCCAGGCACTTGGCAATTTCCGGACCGGCAAAGGGCCGGAACCAGCGCAGCCGCACGAATCCGACTTTCTTGCCTTCCTCGCGCATCTTCCGGACCGCAACTTTCACCGGGGTAGACATCGTTCCCATGCCCAGCAGCACGACGTCCGCATCTTTGGTCATATACTCTTCGAAGAACGGATTGCCGTACTTGCGTCCAAACGTTTTCTCGAAATCGGTATAGACTTCGCGAATCACATCGCAGGCGATCTCGGTGACTGCGTAGTTCTGCCGTCGAATCTCCATCACCCAGTCCTCGTTGGCCTGTGGGGCCACCGAAATGACGTTGTCGGGGTGGAGCAGCAGATCGCCGCGGTTGTAAGGAGGCAGGAACTTTTTCACCTGCTCCAGTGCCGGGATCTTGACCAGGGCTTGGGAGTGGGTGAGGAACGCGCCATCGCAACTAATCGCCAAAGGAACGAACATGCGGCGATCTTCCGCCACCCGATAGGCGATCAAAGCGGTGTCCAAAGCTTCCTGCGCGCTATCGACCCAGGTCAACATCCAACCTAGATCGCGTACCGACAGGGCATCGTTGTGTTCCACACCGAAGGCGCCGGGATCGTCGAGCGCCCGATTGCCCACCATGGCAACCATGGGGATGCGCAGGGCAGGAGTTACCGTCAGACATTCCATGGCATACATCCAGCCGACGCCGCTGGAACCGCAGAACACACGCGCTCCGCAAGCGGAGGCGTGTTTGACGATTTCGAATTGGGAGTGCTCGCCTTCCGCCACGATGTACTCACAGTCCATTTCGCCGTCGGCTACCAACTGGCTGATGTACTGCATCACTGTGTCATAAGGCCGGATCGGGTAAGCCGTGACTACGTCGACGTTGGCCAATTTGCAGGCAATCGCAATGGCTTCGGCGCCGGTAATCAGGGCTTCCTGCTCGTGGGTTTTCTTTTTTTCTTCAACCGGTATTGTCAGTGTTGCCATCTTAATCTCCTTGTCTTCAGGCTTGCCGCCGGGCCACTAGCCTTTGTTAGCGATTTCCATGGCTTCGGGGACCTGTTCTTGATATTGACCGCGATAACGGAAACCATGCGACCGATTTTTGATCGGGTCGGCTTTCTTAATTGTGGTCTCCAGCCACTTCAGGTATGCGCCCTTGTCTTTCTCGAACGCCGCCCACTGGCTGTTGTTATCGTGGAACTCGTCCTCATTCACCATGGTGATGCAGTTCTTCACCGGGCAAATCTCCTCGCAAATGCCGCAACCGGAGCAGGCTTCGAAGTTGGTGTCGTAGGTGCCCGCGGCCGTGATATCGAACGCGCCATCCGGACAGTTCAGCCAGCACAGCGTGCACTTGGTGCAGGTGGCGAAGTTCACCACCGGCCGTTGCGTGCGCGTCGAGTACTTCGTGAACAGCTCGTTGCGGACTGGCCGGAAGCCCCCGACTTCCCCGGTCACCGGATCGGCGAACGGGCCGCCTTGCGCCTGGCCCTTGATGGATACGCCGCAGCGCATATCCTCCCAGCGGGGCAGCCCGACCTTGACTACCTCTTCGGGATTGCCCTCGCCCGCCTTCACGTCGATCGCAGTAAAGCGCTCGAAGGCATTGCGGGCGGTCGTAACTTTCAGGGAGTTCTTGAGTTTTTCGTTGATGAATTTCTCCACCGACTCCAGGCTCATCAGCTTGGGCAGCGCCTTAGCGATGGCGCCCAGGATGCGGACGTCGGTGTGGTCATCCTTATAAACCCACATGCCGGAGAAGCTGGTAACGCCTCTCACGATTCCCAGTTTGTAAGGCTCTTTCCGGCGGTGAATGTTCTTCAGCAGCGCGGGTGCGTCCTCCAGTGAAATTACGATGAGTGTGTGTCCGGGTTTCAGAGCATGGTGTACGGGTTGTAGCCCAGACCACGCCCACGACTCCGCGCCCTTACAGAGCGTGTCATCGAGAACCACGGTCACGTCGACCTGCTTCGGCTCGTATTGCGCCATTCCCGCTTCGAGCGTCTCCTCGTCGTTGGCGACGATGGCGAAACTCTTCGCTGGAATCCCATTGCGCTCCGGAGAATCTCCATAGCGGCCAAAGGAAATGCCCAGTTTGCCTTCGTTGTGCGCGGCCAAAACAATGCCGCGAGTTATGTTCTTGGCCAGGGTCTTTTGGAAGACCCCTCGGTAGATGACTTCAACCGCAAATAGCTGGCCCATTTTTCAACCTCCATTCTTTTCTTTTACAGCTTCTTCAGTACTATGCTTTCGACTTCATGCAGGTGCCGGCGCATGGCAGCCTCGGCGGCTCCCGCATCGCCCCGCTTGAGAGCGGAAAGAATTCGGTGGTGACCGGCGAGCGACTTTTCTTGCCGTCCTTCCACCTGCAACGTGCGTTCCCGGGTCTCGCGCAACAAATCCATCAGCACGTCCACTATCTTCAAGACCGCGCTGTTGTCGGACGCCAGAGCGATGTTGTAGTGAAACTCGGAGTCCTCGTCGATTCCAAGTTCGCCCCCGCGCACCTTCGCCTCTTGGCGTACAAGAATCTCTTCCATCTCAGCGATCTCATCGCGAGAGACGTGCAGAGCGGCGCGCCCGGCCAAGGGCGGCTCGATCATATTGCGCACGTCCAGCAGTTCCGCAATCATCTTCCGCTTCTCCAGAAGCGCGGTAGCCAGGGGACCTGGGGCAGCATCAGGACTGCAAACCACCGTGCCGATACCCTGGCGTGGCTCGAGCAGGCCCTTCAGTTCCAGGCTGCGGATAGCATCGCGCACCGAGCTGCGGCTGACCCCAAGCATTTGCACAAGCTGACGCTCTGGGGGCAGCAGATCGCCGGGTTTCAACTCTTCCGTAATGTGCCGCTCCAGTTGCTTGGCGACCTCCTGGTAGACCTTATTTCTGGGAATCGCCTCGAACCCGAGTTTCGCCGGTGATTCAGTGCCCATGATTGGCATTGGTCTGATGACTGACCATCATTAAAGCCCTGAGCCCCAAATGACGCAAGTACATTAATCACGTGTCGGTGTGACAATGATCACATTCCGCAGCCGTGATAAATTTCATGTTTGCACTTAAGCCAGGCCATTTTCCTGTTTTTCGCTGCGGTCGTTGCCGGGACGCTAAACGCGGTGGCGGGCGGCGGCACTTTTCTTTCGTTCCCCGCGTTGTTGGCTACCGGTGTGCCAGCGGTGGAGGCCAACGCGACCAACACGGTCGCGCTGTGGCCTGGGTTGGCAGCCAGCGCCGGTGCGTACCTAAGACGGCTGAATGTGCCGCGACGCTTGTTGGTCCCATTGCTGCTGACCAGCGTTGTCGGTGGACTGGTTGGCGCGTTGCTGCTGCTCATGACGCCCCAACGTACCTTCTTACGCCTTGTCCCCTGGCTGCTGCTGGGCGGCACCTTGCTGTTCGCCTTCGGCAACACGATCCGCGCCATAGCCGGCAAGACTGCCGCTGTGGATGATTTGCGGAAGATGTCGTGGCAGGCGATCACGGTAACTTCCATGGCGGAGTTGCTGGTCGCAATCTATGGCGGGTATTTCGGGGCGGGGATCGGGTTCATGATCCTGGGAATGTTGGCGGCGTTGGGGATGCGTGACATCCATGCCATGGGCGCGATCCGGACATTGCTGGCGGTCGTGATTAATGCTGCGGCGGTGCTGACCTTCATTCTGGCGGGTGCCGTGCTTTGGGCGCAGTGCGTGGTGATGATTGCGGGTGCTCTCGTAGGCGGCTGGTTCGGCGCGCACTACGCGCAAAAAGCCGATCCCCGGAAGGTGCGGCTCGTCGTAATCGCCGTCGGCGTGGCGATGAGCGCGTACTACTTTGTCACGGTGCGGTAGAACACGGTGCGGTAGAACGTAGACCGTGGGCGCATCACGCGGACGCCGCTGCGGGCGAGAGCGGCCCTTGTTCATTTTGGCTGCTGCTGAACCGCACACTGGGACAGTAGCTTGGTGCAGTTGTACACGGTGCGGGTGCAGGTCATGGGAAGCCCTACCCGCTCCCCCAACTCCACCACCGCGCCCACCAGCGCTTCCAGTTCCATGGGGCGGCCCGCTTCGAGATCTTGCAGCATTGAAGTCTTGTGTTCGCCGACTTTTTCCGCGCCGGCCATTCGCTGCTCGATGGAAACCGGCAACTCCATGCCCAGTTTGAGGGAGACCGCTTCCACTTCCTGCATGATATTGCGGATCACCGACGAAACTCCCGGATCGCGCACCATCTGAACCAGCGTGGCGCGCGTCAGCGCGCTGACCGGGTTGAGGGACGCGTTGCCCAGAACCTTTACCCAAATCTCGTGCCGGATGCGGGTGGTGATGGGGCAGCGCAAGCCGGAGGCGATGAGCGCCTCCGCAATTCGGCGGCAGCGGTCGGAGCGCGTGCCATCCGGCTCGCCGAGAGAAATGCGGTTGCCCTCGAGATGTTGAATCACTCCCGGAGCTGGAATCTCGGTCGAAAAATAAACGATGGACCCGACCACCCGCTGCGCTTCGATGGCCGAGGAAATCACGCCGCCGGGATCGACCCGATCCAGACACAATCCTTCCCAATCGCCGCCGTAACCCTGGAAGTACCACCACGGAATTCCATTCTGGGTGCTGACGACGGTGGTGTCTGGCCCCAGCACCGGCCTCAACTGGGGCGCAAGTTGCGTCAGGCCGTGCGCCTTCACTCCAAGAAAGACAACGTCCACCCTTCCCACTTCTTCGAGTGAGCTGGCGATGGTGGGCCGCGCCACGAAATCTCCCTCGCTGCTTCTGACCTGCACGCCGTGCTCCTGCATGGCGCGAAGATGCGGCCCGCGCGCGAAGAGCGTAACCTCGAACCCCGCCTGCGCCATGCGCGCACCGATGTAGGCTCCGATGGCGCCCGCCCCCGCGATCAGGAACCTCATCGTTGCTCATCCGTGAGCGCAGCGGCGACTGCGCGCCGGCGAATTTTTCCGGTTGCGGTGGTGGGGATACTGTCCACCAGATAGATCTTCTTTGGACATTTGTATTCTGCCAGCAACTCGCGGCAGTGCTTGATGAGTGCCGCTTCGGTGGCGCCATGGCGTTCGTGCAAGACCACGGCTGCCGCCACTTCTTCGCCCAGCGTGGGATGCACACAGCCAAACGTGACCGCCGCCGCGACCGCGGGATGCCGCAGCAAAATCTCATCGACTTCGTGAGGCGCGATGTTCTCGCCTCCGCGGATGATGATGTCTTTGATCCTGCCCGTCAAATGCAAATAG
>Ga0316363_10002420_pt1 | contig 14307 bp, 17 predicted proteins | sample Sb_taG_3_FD_200459 | JGI IMG/M metagenome (GOLD analysis project Ga0316363, IMG submission 200459) | Peat soil microbial communities from Weissenstadt, Germany - Sb_50d_a_PC metaG (v2) (version 2) | ecosystem: Environmental > Terrestrial > Soil > Wetlands > Peat | place: Germany: Weissenstadt...
GATGGCTGACGGCTCCAAGTTGTCGGTGATCTTACCGCGGGGGTTCCACCCGTTCCCATCCCGAACACGGAAGTTAAGCCCCGCTGGGCCGATGGTACTGCACGCGAAAGTGTGTGGGAGAGTAGGTCGTTGCCGGCATAAATAAAGGCCACGTTCACAAATGAGCGTGGCCTTTTCCGCTGGCGATCAACTACCGCGCGGCGTGATCGGGTTAGCCCATGCTGAATAAAAACCTGCCTGCGAACCCCGTGCTAGATCGGCCTTGACAATTCGGGGCAGTCGAGTAGAGTGCCATTCTAAATCGTTTGGGTTCGGCAATCCTGCACGCAAGTACCGGCCCGATGCCTTACAGAGGGAGCTGTCGCACCGATGAGTAAAAATACAAAGGAGCTCATTGGCTGGAGCGCAGCTGCCCTCGGTCTCCTGCTGACGTTTTTTGCCGCTGCTCCCGACCAGTGGAAAACGAGTCTAGCCAACTGGAATGCTATTTTTCAGAAGTCCGGCGTCTATAGGTCTGCTTTGGCCGTTGGCCTGGGTAGTTTCGTCTTCGCAGGCTGGCTTCTGTTGCGTCACCAGGTGAATGTGCACGCGACGAGAAAGGGGTGGTGGGACAAAAATATCGCTTCGATCATACGCCACTCGGAAAGACTCATCGTTCTGGATAGCTTTCAGGGCTTCAAGCACGAATTCTGGGCTGCTTTGTCCGAAAGAGTCGCGGACCCGAGGCCCTTTCACCTCGTGTATCTGATGTTGAGGGATGAGGATCCGTTTCTTGGGAAGTGTCTGAAGCTGGCCTGTGCGGATAGTTCAGTTACACAAGCGGATAGAAATAGCCTCGTGCAATTGTTGGAGGACAAACGTCGCTCTCCACATTCTAGGAATAAGACACTCGAGTTTCTTTTCTGGGAGGGTATCAGTCCTGGTCCTTTGGTATCTTGGACCGTAGATGGTAAAGAAACAATCGGACTTGGCTTCTGGATGCACGTGCGGGAGGCGACGGATTTGACGCCGTTTATTGTAGTGAGGCGCGGCCCGATGTTCGCGGCACTGAAAAAGCACTATGAAAACATAGTCGAACAAGCCGTCTCGATTCCTGTGGCAACCGCCCCCGCGACCTAGCCCCGCCGGGCCGATGGTACTGCACGCGAAAGTGTGTGGCTACCGGCATAAATAGGGGCCGCGTTGAGAAATCGGGGGCTGGCCCACCCTTTCACTCATCCCAACTCCCGAGGGTGGCCCGTCCTTGTCGCGCTTTCTGCGACAGGGCGGGGATTTTGACTTCCTATCTGTACCACGACTCCCTCACAATCCGTCTGCGACCGAAATTTATTGACTTACAACCCGCCAAGCGCGACAATAGAAATCTGACTGGGGCAGTTTCGAGATGTGTCCGTCCACCAAGACGCACCTCGAAGCTGCCCCAAAGCCATTTCAGCGCTCTTTGACAACCGTAAGTCCTTATTCCGGAAGATTTTGACTATAAGTCCTTTAAACTCAAAGATTTTGGACGTTTTAGCCTGTAACTCCATGATTCCAATAGCAGGGGGGAGGGGGGTACCCACCGTACTAGTCAGTTATTGCCTCAACAGTTACTAGTGCAAACCTACGGTCGATGACACTGTTTCCGGAGACGCAGCGGCAACGCTCCCCGCACACTCAGGCGTATAATTCCCAGCCAGCAAGCCATTAGGAGGAGCCAACATGGCCAAGACCAAGCAGTTCACAATCACGATTGAGAATCGACCGGGTACAGTTGCTGAGATCGCTCGCACATTGGGGAACGCCAAGGTGAACATTCTCGCTCTCCTCGGAACAGCGCAGGGGACGACCGGCACGGTGGAACTCGTCGTCGAGGATGCACGCCGAGCCAAGAAAGCGCTGGACGAAGCCCGGCTCACGTACAAGGAGACAACCGCCGAGGAGTACGAATTGCCCAACAAGCCCGGTGCGCTGGCGGCATGTTTGGACAAGCTTGCCGCTAAGGGTGTCAACTTGAATTCGATCTGCGCCACCGCCTCGAAAGGCGGGAGGAAAGCGGTTGTGGTCTATACCGTTGCGGTGGAAGAAAAGGTGGTGGCAGCGTAGGGAGAGGGATCGGCGGTAGAGTGAGTTACTAAGAGGCCACGTTCGGTAATGAGCGTGGCCTTTTTTCTGGTGTGACTCTTGTGGCCAAGATCAACCGCAAAATCAGGATCAAAGGCGGCGGACAGGAATGTCCGTCCCACATACTCAGCTGGTAACTTGCGAGCTATCACTTAGGTAACCTCGGCATCCGCCCCTGCGCAACTAATCTTTCGTCGAGGGGTTTCTATCCACATGAACAACGAATTCACCAACTCGCTGTTAATCCTGGCAGTCGGGGGACTCATGCTCGCCGGTTCCGCCTCTGCTCAAACCTCAACTACCACCTCGGGCGCGGGCCCCGGTGTTGTCGATCCCGGCCATCCGCGGGTCAACGAAGTGAACCGTCGCGAGGAAAACCAGCAACAACGTATTGGCAACGGCATTAAGAGCGGCAAATTGAACTCGCAGCAAGCGGCCAATCTCGAGAAGCGCGAGGCCAGTGTGCAGAACCGCGAGCAGAAGGACATGGCGCAGCACAACGGCCATCTTACCAAGGCCGAGCAGAACGGGATCAATCGTCAGCAGAACCGGATCAGCAAGAGCATCTACGAGGACAAGCATTCCAAGTAGAAGCCGTCTGGTAATGAACCGATGGAGCAAGAGACGCGGCTTGCCGTCTCTCCAGGGGAAGAACCTACGGCCTCGCTAGCTACTAATACTTCACGATGGCCGCGAACGATTTGGGGTCGAGCGAGGCTCCGCCTACCAAGGCGCCGTCGATTTCTTCTTCGGACATCAGGGCATGGGCGTTCTCCGGTTTGACGGAGCCGCCGTAGAGGATGCGGAGTTTGTCGGCGAATTCCTGGCCGAAGGATTCGGCGGCTTCGGCTCGGATGATGGCGTGCGCGTCGGCGGCCATCTGCGGGGTGGCGGTTTTTCCGGTGCCAATGGCCCAGACCGGTTCGTAGGCGACTACGAGGCTGACGGCTTTCTTGGCCGAGACTTTGTGAAAGGCGCGGAGACACTGGCGGCGCAGCACGTCGTCGGTGAGGCCGGCGTCGCGTTCTTCGAGAACTTCTCCCACGCAGACGATGGGGATGAGTCCGGCTTCGATGGCGGACTTGAGCTTGAGGTTGACGGTGTCATCGGTCTCGCCGAAGTACTGGCGGCGTTCGGAGTGTCCGATGATGACGTGGGTGACGCCAACGGCGAGCAACATGGCAGCGTTGACTTCTCCGGTGAAGGCGCCTTCCTTTTCCCAGTAGAGATTTTGGGCGCCGATGGCGACGTTCGATCCTTTGGCCGCGGTGACGGCGGCTTCAAGGCAGAGGTAGGTGGGGCAGACCACGATTTCGTCGCGACCTTCGTTGCGATCGGGGCCGTGGACCAGAGGCAGGAAATCGCGGAAGAAGTCACGGGCCTGTTCGGGAGTTTTGTACATCTTCCAGTTGGCGGCGATGAGTTTTTTTCTCATGAGGGACCTTTTGTGAAGATAACGGAAATTGCCAGGGATTCGCGGGAAATTTTTTCGGCGGCCTGGACGTAGCCTTTGCAGGTGGCAATGTCGAAGAGCACGAAACGGACGTGCTCCACATGGGCGCAGGGCGGCAGAGCTTCGACCATGGTGCGAACGGCGATTTCAGCGGCCTCGTGAACAGGATAGCCGAAGGCTCCGGTCGATACAGAAGGGAAGGCCAACGATCGGATTCCGTGTTCATCGGCGATGCGGATGGACTCACGATAGCAACTGGCGAGCGTTTCGGCCTCGCGCTGCTGGCCTCCTCCATACACTGGGCCGACGGTGTGAATTACATACTTGGCGGGCAAGCGTCCGCCGGTGGTGATAACCGCTTTGCCGGTGGGGAGGGTGCCGATCTTGGCCACGATGCGCTTGCACTCCTCGAGGATCGAGGGGCCGCCAGCCCGGTGAATCGCTCCATCCACGCCTCCGCCACCGAGCAGAGACGAGTTGGCGGCGTTGACGATGGCTTCGGTGGTCTCCTTGGTGATGTCGGCGGGGCCGTGGAGTTCGACCGTCTTGCCGTGGGCGAAAGTCAGTCGGGCTGCGAAGTCGGACATAGCGGCCCCAAAAGGGGCAGTCGGTGAAGTGCGGCTTTCGGAATCGCTAAAGCGATGCCCTGATACGAAGCATAGAGGCTACGAGCTAAAAGCCAAAAGCCAAGAGCCAAAAGCTAAAAGCCAAAAGCCAAAAGCTAGACCTGACACCTGACACCCGATACCTGAGACCTATTTTTTCTCCGTCAGCGCTTCGACCCCGGGCAACTTTTTGCCTTCCAGAAATTCTAGCGAGGCGCCGCCGCCGGTTGAAATATGGGTGATCTTGTCGGCTACGCCGGCGGCTTTGACGGCGGCCACGGAGTCTCCGCCGCCTACGATCGAAATCGCTCCGGGATTTTCCGCCACGGCATGGGCGATCTTGAAGGTGCCTTTAGCAAAGGGCGCCATTTCGAAAACGCCCATGGGGCCGTTCCAGACAATGGTGCGGCCGCGGGCTACCTCTTCGGAAAACGTCTCGATCGATTGCGGGCCGATATCGAGGGCCATCATGTTGGCCGGGATGGGCTCGCCGCGGCTGACAATTTTGGTCAAGGCGCTGGCTTCGACGCGGTCGGCGATGACGTGATCGGTGGGCAGGAGGAACTTGAGCTTGTGAGTTTTCGCCTGCTGCAGAAGGTTGCGGGCGAGTTCGATCTTGTCTTCTTCGACCAAACTCTTGCCAACGGATTCGCCTTGCGCCTTGAGGAAGGTGTACGCCATACCGCCGCCGATAATGAGAACGTCAACTTTGCTGAGCAGGTTCTGGATGACTCCGATTTTGTCGCTGACTTTGGCGCCGCCCAGGATGGCGACGAAGGGGCGCTCGGGGTTCTGCAGGACGCGGCCCAGATATTGCAGCTCTTTTTCCATGAGTAGCCCGGCGGCGGATTTCTGCAGGAACCGAGTGATGCCAACCGTGGAAGCGTGGGCACGATGGGCAGTGCCGAAGGCGTCATTGACGTAGAACTCCGCAAGCTTCGCGAGTTGCTTGGAAAAATTCTCGTCATTCTTTTCTTCTTCGGCGTGGAAGCGGAGGTTTTCAAGCAGCAGCGCCTGGCCTTTTTCGAGCTTGAGCGCCATTTCTTCGGCTTCAGCCCCAACGCACTCGGGGCAGAAGCCAACGTTTTCGCCGCGCGACAGTTCCTTGTCGAGCAGCATGCGGAGACGCTCGGCGACGGGCTTGAGACTCAGCTTGGGATTCGCCTTGCCTTTGGGACGGCCCAGGTGAGACGCGAGGATGAGGCGCGCGCCGTGACGCAGAGCGTACTCGATGGTGGGCAGGGTTTCGCGGATCCGGGTGTCGTCCATGACGCGGCCGTCGTCGAGCGGGACGTTGAAGTCCACGCGCATGAAGATGCGGTGATCGTTGAGAGGAAGATCGCGAATAGAAAGTTTGGACATGGGAAGCACTCCGTCGTTCGACGTTGGTTTTCCGTTGTTCGTCGCTCGTCGTTAGTTATCCAGGTACGACGCTACCAGAACCTACAGTCCTTTGGCCGACATCAGGTTGATCAGATCGCGGACACGGCAGGAGTATCCCCACTCGTTGTCATACCACGAGATCACCTTGACGCAGTTGCCGCCGACCACCAGGGTCATGGGCGCGTCGACGATGGAGGAGCGGGAGTCGCCCTTGAAATCGGACGAGACCAGTTCGCCTTCCTCGAAGCCAAGGTAACCCTTCAGCGGACCTGACTCGGAGGCTTTTTTCAAAGCGGCGTTGACCTCTTCTTTCGTGGTCTTTTTTTCCACCCAGACGACGAGGTCGACGACCGAGACGTTGGGCGTGGGGACACGCATGGCGAAGCCGTCGAGTTTGCCGGCCAGCTCGGGGATGACGAGTTTGAGCGCTTTGGCGGCGCCGGTCGAGGTTGGGATCATGTTGATCGCCGCCGCGCGGGCTCGGCGCAAATCTTTGTGCGGGAAGTCGAGGATCACCTGATCGTTCGTATAAGAGTGGATGGTGGTCATGGTGCCGCTGACGATCTTGAAGTTATCGTTGACCACCTTGGCGACCGGGGCCAGACAATTCGTGGTGCAGGAAGCGTTCGAGATGATGTGGTGCTTGGAGGGATCGTACTTCTCTTCGTTCACGCCGAGCACAACCGTTAGGTCTTCGTTCTTCCCGGGGGCGGTGATGATGACTTTTTTCACGGAGCCGCGCAGATGTTTCTTGGCTTCATTGGCGTCGGTGAACTTTCCGGTGGACTCGATAACGACCTGAGCTCCGACGGAGTCCCAGGGCAGGGCAGCGGGATCCTTTTCTTTGAAAACCTTAATGACTTTGCCGTCGATCGAAATACTGTCGGCGCCGGCGGTGATTTTGTGCGGCAGGTTGCCCAGGATCGAGTCGTACTTGAGCAGGTGGGCTAGAGTCTTGGGATCGGTGAGATCGTTCACGGCGACGAAGTCGAGGTTCTTATCCGCGAGCGCGGTGCGGACAACGTTGCGTCCGATGCGTCCAAATCCATTAATGCCAACTTTTACGGCCATGGTGCCTCCGAAAAAAATTTTAATTGCCTAAGAAAATACGCAGGGCCCCGGAACAACATTCGATGGTAACAGGCTGGAGCAGCCAGCGTAAACGTCACGCGCCCATTGGTGCTGTCCTAATTTTCCCGAATTAGAACACTACTCGCCGCAGCGCGCGGGAAGCCAGGTAGCGGAGTTGGACTCATGCAGGCCTATTCATGCGGGCGTGATTTCGAGGTAGGCGTCGGTGATGCGCCACAGGAATGGGACACGGGCGAGCCAGTATTTTGCGTTTGATCGCCTGGCGGACGCGGGCAAACTGGGTAGCCTCTAAGTCCAGGGATTGAGAACCGCTTTAAGCAGTGGAAAATCTGAAACGTTGCGGGTCACCAGCGTCAGCTGATGGGTTTCTGCGGTTGCCGCCAGGAAAGCATCCATTGCGCCTATCGGACGTCCCGCCTCCTCGCTGCGTGACACCGTTCTGCCCCAAGCCTCCGCCACGTTGCTGTCGACGGGCAAGATTCGGCTCTCAAATCGCAACGGCAATTCATGTTGTAGCCACTGCTCAAGCCGGCTTCGACGGCTCCCCGCCGCCATGCGTTCCACGCCGTAGTGTAGCTCTGCTAGCGAAACCACACTGATGAAAATCCGATCCTCATCGGCCGATTCCATCCAACCGATGAGACCGGGATTGGGCCGTGGCTTGACCCATTCCGAAACCGCGTTTGTATCCAGAAGAAAGCTCATAGATTCAGAGCTCATAGACTAATCTTGCGGGGCCCCTGCTTGAGCCGACGGATCTTCAGACCCGATTCTCGCAGGGGGGATTCCGCAAAGAATTCCGCCAGGTTGCCAACGCGCTTTGTCTTCCGTTGCCATTCCTCCGCCCCAACCACCACCGCGGCCCTGCGCCCGTTCCGAGTAATGGTCTGCGGTCCTTCGGACATTGCCCGCTCGATGATTTCACTGAATTTTGCCTTGGCTTCAGCCACGGTCCAGCTTTGCGAACTCATAGCGAATCTTCCAAGCCTCCTAATGGTCATGATGGTCATTGTAGTCATAAACCAACTACAGCGCAAGATTTAGTCATGCCGATGCGGGCGTGATTTCGAGGTAGGCGTCGGTGTTGCGCCACAGGAATGGGACACGGGCGAGCCAGTATTTTCGGTTGATCGCCTGGCGGACGCGGGCAAACTCTTCCGCGGGCAGGATGCGGATGGCTGCGGGAAATTCGGGGCCGGTGATTTTTCCGCGGATGGTGCAGGGGGCGATCCTGACTTGCGGGTTGTTGCGGATGCGCTTGTACTTGCCGGACTTGCTGTTCGTCATGAGGTAGAGTTTGTTGTTGTCTTCGGCAAACCAGATGGGCGTGTACACGGCGACGCCACTTTTTCGGAAGGTAGCGAGGCTGATGTAGCGCTGGCTGTGGATCTCGGCGGGGACGGTAGCCATCCGGGTATTATAAAGTGCCGAAGGATCATTGCGCGGGAGTGCACGCGGAGATCGCGTTCAACTTTTCTGTCGCCGGTTCCGGTTGTGCGCGCGGTCACATACAATAGCGGGCTAGTGAGACTCCGAACCTAAGCGAGACGACATGAGCGAGAGCTGGCAACCATGGGTGGGCTGCACCGTCGATGGGAAATTTCCGCTGCTAAGCTACTTGGGCGGTTCCGATCACAGTGCCGTGTTCCTCACCCTTGCGCAAGGCGGTGTGGGCGATGCCGAGAAAGCCGCCGTCAAGTTGATTCCCGCCGACGCGGCAGACGCGGAGAAGCAACTGCTGCGATGGGAGACAGCCAGCGAACTCACTCATCCGAATCTGATTCGTATTTTCGCGGCGGGACGCTGCGAACTCGAGGGCACGGCGCTGCTTTATGTGGTGGAGGAGTACGCGGAGGAAAATCTTTCGCAGATTCTGCCGCAGCGGGCACTGACCGCAGAGGAAGCGCGAGTCATGCTGCCGCCGATCTTGCGGGCTTTGCAATGTGTGCACGACCTGGGGCTCGCGCATGGACACATCCAACCTTCAAATATTCTGGCCGTTGCGGACCGGGTGAAGCTATCGAGCGACGCTCTGGGTGTGGCGGGTGAGAGGAGGCCCGGCGCGCCGGCGACGAGCGCCTACGATCCGCCAGAAGCGGCGACGGAGGCGGTTTCGACGGCAGCCGACAGGTGGCAGTTGGGGATGACATTGGTCGAGGCGCTGACCCAGCGCTTGCCGGTTTGGGACCGGGCTCGACCGAGCGTGCCCGAAGTACCGGCGACGGTCCCGGAGCCATTCCGCGAAATCGCAGAGCACTGCTTGCAAGTTGATCCGGGGAAGCGATGGACGATTGCCGAGATCAGCGATCGCTTGGGAGCGCAGCTGGCAGGGCCGACTTCAGCCCAGACTGAAAAGGCGGTTTCTGCGCCAGCGCTCGTGGGTCAGCAAAACTTGGGTCAGCAGAACTTGGGTCAGAAGAAAGCATTTGCAAAATGGCCCTACGTTCTGGGGTTGGCGGCGGTGGTTGCGGTTGCCTTTTTCTTGATCGCGAGACCGAAACGGTCGGGCCCTCCGGCGGAAGTACAATCGACGCAAGCTCAGCACGGTGCGGCCGCGGAGAACTCACAGTCCGCGCCGGCCCCAACACTGCCGAAGCCAAAGCCGAGGCCCGCTGCGCCGGGAGCTGTAAAGGTCGGCCATACCAGGGCCGAAGGGGCGACGCCAGAGGCGGGCGGCGAGGAAAAAGCGTCTACCAACACTGACATTGCCAACACCGACCATCAGAGCGGAGTCGTGCAGCGGGTGATGCCGCAGGTTTCGCCGAGCGCGCTCCGCACGATTCAAGGCAAGGTCAAGGTTCGAGTGAAAGTCGAAGTGGATGCCGCGGGCAACGTGGCCAAGGCGACGCTCGAATCGGCCGGGCCGAGCAAGTATTTTTCGCGCGCCGCACTCGAAGCTGCCCGGGGTTGGAAGTTTTCTCCGGTACAATCCGATGAGTCTGGCACCCGGAATTGGACGCTGCAGTTCGCCTTCGGCAGAGCCAAGACGGAAGTTTCTGCGGTGCGCCCAAAGCGTTAGGACAGACAGATTGTCCATCGGCTTCGAATTTTCTTCTGGGGTTTCGAATTTCTTGGGTTTCGAATCGAAGGTCTTGGCGGCGCGGCTGAAGCCATAACCTCTCCGAGCTTCGTCCGCCTTGGACAGCCGGGGACGTTCGTCTCACCGCGAGCAATGTAGCTACCTGCACGCGGCCAGAGCCTGCCCTGAGCGAAGTCGAAGGGAGTGCCCGCGCCACGCGGGCACTCCCGGCATGCCTATGCGTTCGCGTAATACGCGGCGTTCTTTTCTAGAAACTCCTTCTTGTCCTCCGGCAGTTCCTCCGCCACGAAGATCGAATCCGAGGTGCAAACCGGAACGCAGGCGCCGCAATCGATGCAACCAACGGGGTCGACATAAACCTGTGTCGCCGCCTCAAACTGCGGCTCGTCTTTCTTGGGGTGGATGCAGTCGGTCGGGCAGACGTCTACGCAAAGCTCGTCCTTGATGCAAGTGTCGGTGATTACATAGGCCATGAGGGCTTCTCCTGAGATAATTTCCTTGGGTTGATGCGTTCTTATTCTTTAGCCAGTGTGTCCGCCTTGGCAGTGATCTACATCACAGCCTGTTGTATCCCAATCACACACAATGGTGATTGCCGTCACAGGCAGGATAAGGCCCGATGCGGTAAAAGATATACATCTGCAATTAGGGGAAGTACAGAATTGCCCGGCCTCACCCCACGACCCCACACAGCCGCCACCCAAGCGGCGGGCCGGGCAATTTGAACTGGGCAAATTCGCACCAATATCGGATCTCCGCCGCAACTCAGCCTTCTGCAGCCTTCCGTGCCGCATCATACGCGCGAGCCAGCCAATCGAGAGCGTCGTGCAGGTCGCCGTCGGTGTCGAGTTCAAAGGTGAACCAGCGCGCCTTCTGCATCTGGGTTGATCCAATCCGAGGATCTCGCCGCAGCCGCGCCAGCAGTCGCGGCGCTGGCGATTGCAATTTGAAGGCGAGAGAGTTTGGCGTTTCCATCCCACGAGTTTGCGGGATCAGGGCGAAGATTCTGTCCCGCCGGTAGAGGGCGGTAAACCCGAAGAACGACCGCACCTTGACGCCGGGCCAGTCGCCAATCTCTGCTTTCAGCGCAGCCGACCACGCCTTCATCGCTTCGGAGATTGCGGGCAGCTTGGGGCGTTTGGTCTTCACGTGATTCCAGGCCTGCAGCCTGTTCCGGCTAGAGCTGGTTTCATAAATCGGTTTTGGGTAAGGCGCGGCTTCACAGGCTGCTGAAAAACTCAGGTTCGTATCAGGGCATCGCTTTAGCGATGCCGTAAGCTCTTCGAAATCAGCCGCCGCTTTAGGGGCTGGGCATCGAAAATCGACTTTTTCCGCAGCCTGTTCAGCCGTGCCCTTCAGGGCCCGGAAGAATGCGGGCTTTAGCCCCTGAGGGACGTGCCTTCCGAGCTGAAAGCCATTTATGAAACCACCTCTAGTCTAATACGACGCCAATCCTGGAAGGGTGGTCGGCGGTCCTCCTTGAACGGTTGGTTCTTGAACAGCGCCGCGGTTACCTCCATTTCTTAGATTCGGTTAATCTTCAAGGCTTTTGTTTTTGTTCCGATGAGCATGTCAGGGCCGGTGTGCGCGACCCGCTCTTGCAATGAAAATGCTCATGGTGATTATGATGCTGGCGGTGATGGCCGGCACCCTGCGCGCTCAAGAGGCGCATTACACTTTTGCGGTGCATCCTTACGTAACCCGCGGAGATCTGGCCGCTTCCCGCTTCTGGACGCGGGGCACAATTGCGCTGGTCGCGCTCGACGGAGCCGCAAAGGCCACCGACAGCTATATGACGCGCCGGAACATAGACGGTGGCGGCGAAGAATACAATCCAATGGCACGTCCGTTTGTGCAGACGATTCCGGTTCAGGTTGCGGCTATAGCGGCGTTGTTCGGCGCTGAAGTCGCCACCGCTTATATGTTGCACCGGAGACATCATGACAACGTGGGGCGTGCCGTCCTGGTTGGGGGCGCGGTTATGAATGGGCTGGGAGCGGCCTCCAGCTTTAAGCATCGGGTGGCGGATTGGTAGCAAGAGCCAAGAGCTAAGAGCTAAGAGCCTTTTCTCTCCATCAAGTACGACTCTTTATAGCCCAAATAATTATCGGCGTAGCGGAGGATTGTCTCCTGGTCTTTTTCATCCAGGCGGCGGTGGAATTTTCCGGGGGAGCCCATCCAGAGCGAATTCGGCTCGACGATCGTTTTTTCGGGGATCAGGGTACCGGCTGCGATGATGGAGCCGCTTCCGATGACGGCGCCGTTGAGGATGATCGAGCCCATGCCGATGAGGCAGCGGGCTTCGATGGTGCATCCGTGGAGGATGGCGTTGTGGCCTGCGCTGACGTAGTCGCCAACGTAGACTCCATATTGTTCCTTCATGCCGTGGAGGACGCAGTTGTCCTGAATGTTGGAGTAGTGGCCGACGCGGATCTGATGGACGTCGCCGCGGAGAACGGAGTTCATCCAGATGCTGCAGTGCTCGCCGAGAATGACGTCGCCGATGAGCTGGGCGGAGTCGTCGATGTAGCAGGTGTCGGGGAACTGGGGGCTGACGCCTTTGTAGGAGCGGATCATATTCTTTCAGCTGCGGCTTGAGCTGCGAACAGAAAACATATCATGGAGCGAATGCCGAAGTCAGGTTGCGGATGGTAGACGGTGCTGCGCGACCGATCGTTGCCGCTGCAGTTGCTGAATGAACAGGTTGAGCAGTATATTGCGACCGGGCAGTGCGAGGCGTCGTGTGGAATCCTCGATGATGAATGGGAGTGATTCGCAATGAAAGCAGCAGATTTCCGCAGGATTGCTCTGAGCTTCGATGGCGCAGAGGAAAGCTCGCACATGGGAGCGCCCGACTTCCGCGTGGGCGGCAGGATCTTCGCCACCCTAGCCTCCGAAGACCAGGGCTACGGTAACTTGATGCTCACGCCGGAGCAGCAGGCGGAATTTGTGCGGGAGTTGCCGAAGGTTTTCCTACCCATTCATGGCGGATGGGGAAGGATGGGCATGACCCACATTCGCCTCGCCAAAGCGAGTGAGGACGTGCTGGCCGGCGCTCTGCGCGCGGCCTGGATGCTTCGCATAGAAAAGAATACGCGGACGAAGAAGAATCCTGCTCCGAAGCGCCGGTTAAATTCCTAGAGAATCGACGCCTTACCATTACCGAAGGCCGCGGAAAAACTCGGGTTTCGTATCAGGGTATCGCTTTAGCGATACCGTAAGTCCTTCGAAATCAGACGCCCCTTTAGGGGCTGGGCATCGAGAACCGACTTTTTCCGCAACCTGCTGGGTCCATTCCAGGACACTACCGCGCACGGCGTATGCGCATGGGGCACGATGATTTATTCTTTTGATTGAACTGAAAACTGAGAGCTGAAGCTGAGAACTCCCCATGAAAACTGGCATCATCGGTCTGCCGCAGGTCGGCAAGACATCCCTATTTCGCATTCTGACCAAGGCCAACCTTTCCGAGCACGCGTTTGCGAACCCGCGCGAGGCGCACATCGGCGTCGCCAAGGTTCCCGACGAGCGCCTCGACAAGCTGGCCGCGCTCTACCACCCGAAGAAGCTGACGCACGCCTCGGTAGAGTATGTGGACGTCGGCGCCATCGGCCAGGACGCGCTGCAAGAGACCGCCTACATCGGCCATCTGCGCCAGGTGGACGCGCTCATTCACGTTCTCCGGGCGTTTGAAAGCGACGAGATTCCGCACGTCGGTCCCATCGATCCCCTGCGCGATATCAGGAACGTCGAGTTCGATCTCATGGTCAGCGATCTGGGCCAGATCGAAAAGCGGCTGGAGCGGCTGGAAAAAGACCTGAAGAAGATGAAGACACCGGAACTGGAAAAAGAAAACGAGCTCCTCATCAAAGCCAAAGCCCATCTCGAAACCGAAAAGCCGCTGCGCGAAATGGAAATGACGCCCGAGGACAAGAAGCGCATTCGAGGTTTCATGTTTCTGAGCGAGAAACCAATGCTCTACGTTCTCAACATCGGCGAGAGCACCGAATTGGGCAAAGATCTGGAAGCGGCGGTGGCAAAATACAAGCTGAGCGAAGTGGCCGCGCGTCCGAATGCCGGGGCAAGCGCCATCTGCGGCAAAGTGGAAGCCGAACTCGCGGAGATGACGGACGAAGACGCGGCGGAATTTCTCGGCAGCTATGGGCTGACCGAGAGCGGACTCGCGCGCCTGATCCGCAAGAGCTATCACCTGCTGGGACTGATCTCGTTCTTCACGGCCGGCGAAGATGAATGCCGCGCCTGGACGATCCCGCTGAATACGCGTGCCCAGAACGGCGCGGGCGCGATTCACTCCGATCTGGAAAAGCACTTCATCCGGGCAGAAACAATTCGGTGGGATCAGCTGCTAGAAGCGGGATCCGAGGCCAATGCCCGCGCCAAGGGAACATTGCGGCTTGAAGGCAAGGATTATATTGTCCAAGATGGGGACGTGATGCACATCCGGCACAGCGGGTAACCACAAGTTGCTTTTGGCGGGTAAGAATTGGGCAATTTGTTGGGGGGGTACCCCCCCTCCCCCCAAATTGGGTTAAGTTGTTCACAGTAAAGCAGTTAGAGGCAAAGTATTCAAAAGGTGGGACTTAGCGGTAAATTCTGCGATTTGGCGTGCA
>Ga0316363_10002422_pt1 | contig 14302 bp, 15 predicted proteins | sample Sb_taG_3_FD_200459 | JGI IMG/M metagenome (GOLD analysis project Ga0316363, IMG submission 200459) | Peat soil microbial communities from Weissenstadt, Germany - Sb_50d_a_PC metaG (v2) (version 2) | ecosystem: Environmental > Terrestrial > Soil > Wetlands > Peat | place: Germany: Weissenstadt...
TCGCTGCCGATTCGGCGTTCCGGGTCGCCAGCCAAACGGGCGATCCGGCCGCCCGCAGTCGGGCAGCAATCAGTCCGCCCAGTGCTCCAATACCCACGATTAGGGTTCTCATACGCCCTCCTGCAACCTTGCTCTCATTCGCGAGGTACGATCCCGGACTACACCTCCACGACTTCACACTCTGTCGCGCTTGATTACGTCGCGCAGATAAAGCAGCCCCAAGAAATCACGGTCCGATAGCAGAACCTCGCGGACAATCGGCACGAAGTGCGTGCGGCGACGACCGTGATCTCCCCGAAATCCTGCAGCATGAAATCGGCCAGCTCGATGCCATCCTCGCCATTGACTGAATCACCGACATCAGGACACTCCGCAGGCTCGAAGAATTCGAAAAGATGAGTGTGCTGATTCGCGTCGTTGGTCTCGACCGAGTGTGTTGACGAGCACCACGCGGTCAAACGCGAGCACTCCACCAGCAAGACCGACGCCGAAGGGATTTCCTCGAGCCATGCCACGCAATCACAAAGGCGATCACCGGTACGGCATAAAGCAAGCAGCCGGCTATGCGCGGATCGTTCCCTCACCGACGACCACCGCCTCGCCGCCGACCTGAACCTCTTCGAGAACTCCAGCACGGCTAGAGAGCGCAATGTGAATACGACTTGGGCGGCCCATCCGGACGCCTTGGAGGCTCACGAGCCGCGAGGCCGTGTCAGATGACACGGCGTTATGCTGGAGCAGATATGCGCCCAGCGGTCCACTGGCGGCGCCAGTCGCGGGATCCTCCGGAATGCCGAAGCCGGGCGCGAACATTCGACTGTACACCGTGGCATCATCATTGGCCGGCTGGGGCGAGAATACGAAAACAGGGTGCTCTTCGAGGTTCACCGCGCGGAGTAATGCGCACAGCTTCGCACGATCAAGGGATGCCGCATCGACCGCCGCGCGCGACTTTAGCGGAATGTACACAAACGGGACGCCAGAAGAAGCGATCTCTACCGGCAAATCCCCCCCGGCAAGGTCGCTTGGTTGAACGCCAATTGCGGCGGCAACCGCGACGGTGTCGGCGATGACAGGCCCCAAGGTGGAAAGCGGTTGCGTCATCCAGGTAAAGCGCAGCGCGCCCGGACCCCACTCGAGCCCCACAATCGTTGGTCCGATACCCAGGCCAAGCACTGTCTTATCGGCGCCTGCACGCAGCAGTCCCTCTCCGGCGAGCGCGAAGGTCGTTCCGACTGTCGGAGACCCAGCCATGGGCAGCTCCAGGGATGGCGTGAAAATGCGGACGCGCACTTCGGTCCCGGCAGCCTCGGGAGGCAATACGAACGTGGTCTCGGGCAAAGCCAATTCTTTCGCGATCTGCATCCGCTGTTCGTCAATTCCTGCGGCATCGAGGAACACGGCCAACTGGGTGCCCGTGAATGGCTGATCCGTAAAAACATCGAGATGGACGTACTGAAGAACAGGCATTGGCTCCCCACTCCTTAATGTTTGAACGAATTGAACCGCAATCTCGACTCCAACTTGGTTTGGGTGCGCAGTTAGCCGAGCAGTGCCACATAGGCCGGCACAACCAAGCTCTGACCTCCGTCCGCCCACTCTCGTCCCCGTCGTCAAGATCGCGGGTTCAGTGATACTCTTTGGCGGGTGGTCGGGTGCTATTTCCCTCCTAGTCTCTATTGAGCAGTATCCCAGCATTCGACACTATAGTGTTATGATTCTACTATAGAATCAGTTCTGTGAGGACAAGTTACGTGTCGGAGAAAAAGAAGACTCGCGGGATCTTGAGTTTGAGCGAGATTGGCCGCCGTGTGCGGGACGAACGAATTCGGCGAGGATTTTCACTGGAACAATTGAGTCAGCGATCACGGGTGAGCCGCAGCATGATTTCCGCCATCGAACGAGGAGCCAAGGCGCCCACTATCGTCGTCCTCCACCGCATCGCGACCGGTCTTGACACAAGCCTCTCCCGCCTTGTCGAAGAAGAGGCCAGCGCGCGAGTAATTGTTCTGCGCCACAGCCGGCAAAAGGTGGTGAGGGCAGCGGCAGGTTGGGAACGGCGAATCCTGTCCCCCGTCTTACCAGGAGTTGAATTCGAACTCATGCGCATCACGGTTGGCCCGCTGGTAAATGCCCCCATGTTCCTCCCTCACGCCCACGGCTCGCGCGAGTACGTAGCCGTGGAGAAAGGCACGCTGCTGTTCACGCTCGATGGCGAACCACATACTCTAAAGGCTGGTGACAGCATGTACTTTGATGGTGACTGCATGCACGGATTTCGAAACCCCAGTCGCGTTCCCTGCGTGTACTACCTGGCAATGGACGTCTCGGGTGACGCCGCCGGAACCAACCATCGTCCAGCTCCGCCAGAGGTTGAGTCCGCGAGTGAGATGCATCCGAGTAAGCGCGAAGTGGGTTCTGCGAGCACCAAAATGCCACGCCGTCGCCAAGTGCAGGAGGCGGTCCTGGATGAGTGAATCCCTGGCGGGAGGAAGCGACACAATCTCAACCTGGGTTCTAGCATCATGATCGTTGACTCAATAGTTCCAGCAACCATCCGCATTTCCTCTTCAAGCACACGACTATCCTAGCTCGCTCAGCCTTAGGGCCTCCGCGGCACAAGCCTTTTGCGACACTTGGCGGCGTCGCCTTCCATTTTTGTCGTTGTGTTCTATAATAGAAATATGACACTATAGTGTCAACTCAACGAAAGACGATTGAATAAAAGATGTCTAGAACAGGAGCCGGAGCGACACGAGCGTTTTGTGATCCAACCCAAAATCAAAATGTGAAAGGAAAATGTCAGATGAACAAAAAGAAAGTGTGCATAGTTTTCATTGCGCTCCTTACGTGGGCCTTGGCTGGTCAAGCATTGGCGCAGGGCCCCGAATTCAAATCCAATGCCGATGACCTCGCGAAAATTAGCAGTGTGGTGGAGGAGTTCCGTCAGGATCTTATTCACAAGGACGGGTATGCCATAACGAAGCTCCTGCTGAACCCCGATGTGCTCTTTCATCACATCAACAACCAGGAAGAGGTTGATGGCGCCCGCAAACAGAACGCTCAGTTCGATGGGGTTGGCCCGAGCCAGCTAGAGGGAGTTGTGAAATTACTCGCTACATCGAAGGACAAGCTCGAAGAGAAATTTCGCAATATCGAGGTTCGCCAGGACGGTGATCTAGGGCTGGTGACATTTAATTACGATTGGGTCGTCAACGACAAGGTTCACCATTCAGGCGTCGAACACTGGCAGGTGTGCAAAATTGATGGGCAGTGGAAGATCTTGTCCGTTACCTGGACGATCTATAGTCACAGCTGACAGCCAACAGCGCTCCAGAGAACAAGGCGAGCTTATGCCTGGTGAGTGCGCCGGACCGCTGAAGAAGGAAAAGCGGATGGTGATTTCTGCGCTGTCCACCAGAGGGAAGGGGAATTGCGTAACTCTGATCTGTCGCCTTTTCCGACCAAATTCAGAGTTGGTTTTCGGCCCCTCCAGAAAGTTCAGCCAAAAAATTGACCGCATTGTTTTTGCATTGGATACTAAATTCTGAATCGTCACAAGGGAAGACACATGATTGACTTCGGTTTGGGAAAGTTGCGGCTCTGGAGCGCGGCGGCAGCCTGCGCAGGCCTATTCATGACGCAGGCTGCGGGAGCCCCAAGAACGGCATGAGCCTTTGGCGTTGATCCGTGTCGGGCATCTTCCCGGAGATCGGAAAATACAACTCTCCATCCTTGGTTAGAATGACGAGTGGCGAACCGTTTTTAGCGCACGCCCGCAAACACTTCATGCTCAAGTGAGTCGCGGTCGCTTCGAGATTCTGGATGGGACATGCAATGTCTCGAACCAGACCTTCAATCGTCACCTTGGATTCATGAGAGGGAGCGTCAGACTGAGCTTGCGGAGACGCAAGGCTCAGTACCGCGCAGCTCCAAACCAGCAAGCAAACGAACATAAATCGCTTCATTAGTCTCCTTTAGTGCACGTTTCCTGTGTGCTTCCCCAAGCGGACGACGCCTTATGCTCTCAATCCGGCGCTTACACAGTCTTGAACGAAAGTGATCCGTTCAACGTCCTGGAAGGCAGGGAACCTGGGGACCTTGAATTCCACAGGCAGGTCAGTTTGTCGTGAGCTTGAGACATTTCAAGGATTGCCAAGAGCAAGCAATATGCTTGACAGAAGCAAGCATATTGTTGATCATATTCACATGGCGCCCAGCCCGAAATCCACGCCTCGCCCCGAATCCAAAGGCCCAATACCCGCGATACGCCATTTCAACCGTTTCTACACCCGCCAAATTGGTATGCTGCAAAAAGGAGTTTATGAGTCCCAGTTCACGCTAACCGAAGTGCGTCTCCTCTACGAGTTGGCGTACCACCCTGGCACAACGGCTACAGAACTCTCCCGCGAACTCGGCATCGATGCCGGATACCTGAGCCGCATTCTTCTAAGCTTCAAGAAACATGGCTGGCTAAAACGCGAGCCCTCCTGGGCCGATCGTCGCCAAGCAGTTCTGTCGCTCACCCAGAAAGGTTCGGCCGCCCTCCGTCCCCTTGAAGAACGATCCAACCGTCAGGTGCAACAGATGCTTGCAAGGCTCTCTCCCGACGCGCAGGCTCAACTCCTCAAGGCCATGCTGTGCATCGAACGGATCCTAACCCCTGAGCATGGTCGCCGAGACTCATTTCTGCTCCGCTCGCACCAGCCCGGCGACCTAGGCTGGATTGTGTCTCGTCACGGAATTCTGTACTCGAATGAATGCAATTACGATGAGCGGTTCGAAGCGATGGTCGCGGGGATTGTTGCCGACTTCATTGAGCACTTTGATAGTAAACGGGATCATTGCTGGATCGCTGAGAAGGACGGAGAGCGCATCGGATCGGTAATCCTGACACATAAGTCCGCAAAGGTAGCCAAATTGCGCATGTTGATTGTGGAACCATCTGCTCGCGGCCTGGGAATTGGCAAACGCCTCGTGCAGGAGTGTATTCGCTTCGCCCGACAGGCGCATTACAAGAAGGTTGAACTGTGGACACAACGCGAGCTGCAATCGGCGAGGAAGATTTACGAGCAGGAGGGTTTTCAACTAGTCAAGGAGGAGCGTCATCAGAACTGGGGGAGAGACGATCTCGTGGCGGAAACATGGGAACTGAATCTTTGACTGCAATGAGTCCCGAAGTTAAGCAGATGCCTCCTTTGAGAGGATTACTGCTGGAAGCAGGAGATATGGGTCCGAATATAGCAAAATCAGGGGCTGAATCTGGGGCTGGTAATGGGCAAGTTCATCAACCCGGCCACGAGCCAGCCAAGAGAGTATTGCTGCATCGAGTATTCTTTGGCACTCAGGGGTTGCGAGCAGGGTGGAGCGCTCTCGTGTTCCTCCTCATCTTTGTGGCTCTCGGGACTGGAGCTGGAAAGCTAACGCGCACCATTGTTCGCACGGATCGAGCGCAGCCCGTGGCTCACGGGCCTGCAATTCTGCGAGAGGCCCTTCAGCTTGCGGCGCTCTTCGGTGCCACCTTGATCATGGCGAAAACTGAGAAGCGCTCCGTGTTCAGCTACGGCTTTGTCGATCACAGCAGACTGATGCGGCTCGCGAGCGGCACCGTCGTAGGGTTCGTCGCTGTGTCCTCGCTGGTTGGATTGCTTTGGTTAAACCATCTGCTTGTTTTCGAAGGGCGTGTACTCGGGGGACGAATGCTGTGGGATTAGCCGCGCTTTGGGGCGTCATGTTCCTGATCGCGGCCTTCTTTTCACCAAATTAAGGGACGCGAGGGAGGAAGCAGATCTAATCGGACTGGTGCGAAATAAAATTCAGTGGAGGCATCGGGTATGACTGGTTCCAAGTCGCGCGTGCTACGCGGGTTGTTTGTTCGTGAACAGGGATTGCGGGCAGGCTGGAGCGTGCTGATATTCCTGGCGATCGTCGTGGTTTTGAGTGCGTTAGGCGGCACGCTGGTAGGGCACTTCTTCCCGGTTGAAGACATGCATGTGGTGTCGCCGGATACCCAAATCCTGAGGGAAGCTGCGGTGGTCCTCGGACTTTTCATAGCCACATGGGTTATGTCAAAGATCGAGAAGCGTCCGGTTTTGAGCTATGGCTTAACCGATAGCCGAATGGTGAGAAGATTCTTTTTTGGCTTGGCGGTCGGTCTACTGTCGATATCCGCGCTAGTGGGGGCACTCTGGACAACCCACCTATTGGTGTTCGACGGGAGAGTGTTGAGCGGTGCGGCCATATGGAAATACGCGGCGTTGTGGGCGGCGCTGGATCTGCTCGTGGCGTTTTTCGAGGAAGGCCTCTTCCGGGGATATCTTCTCTACACTTTGACGCGCGGCCTCAATTTCTGGTGGGCGGCCCTGATTACGTCCGTATTATTTGGCGCCGCGCACGGCCACAACGCGGGCGAATCCCCCATGGGATTGATTACCGCCGCCCTTGGCGGCCTCGTGTTTTGTCTCAGCCTGTGGCTGACGGGCTCGCTCTGGTTCGCGATAGGCATGCATACCGGGATGAACTGGGCGGAAGCGTATCTTTACGGCGTGATCGACAGTGGTTCGGTATCGCAGGGGCGGTTACTCGAGAGTCATCCCGTTGGAGCGCCGATATGGAGCGGCGGTACAACAGGACCAGAGGGTAGCGTCTTTGCCCTGCTGGTGCTGGGGGGGATGGCGACCGCTATTTGGCTAACGTGGGGTAGAAATCGTGCTGCAGCATCTGGGCGATTCTGAGGCGGCGGGCAACGACTTAGGCAAGGTTGCATTGGATGATCTTGTTTCTCGGCGTGGCGGACGATGAACAGGCTACGGAGTGTCACAAAACATGTTGGACCCATATATAACGCCATCGGAAGGAACTATAGTCTTCACCGGAAAACCGACCCGACGGTTTATTCACTGATTCAGAAGTCGCTGGCGATGTGCGAGACGATTCTCAATGTTGGTGCGGGAACGGGCTGTTATGAGCCACCGAACTGCACTCTGGCAGTCGAACCATCGCCTGCCATGATTGCGCAGCGTCCGAAAGGAAGCGCGCCGTGCATTCTGGGTGTCGCGGAAAACCTACCGCTGCTCGATCAGTCCTTCGATGGCTCGCTCGCCTGCTTCACCATTCATCATTGGTCAGACTTGGCCGCCGGTCTCGCTGAAATCTGTCGGGTAACGCGAAAACGTGTCGTGCTTCTGACTTGGAGCCCGCAGCTGAGTTCAGAATTCTGGCTAACACGAGATTACCTGCCAGAGATTGTAGATGTTCACAAAACCCGCCTACCAACAATCGAGGAACTCCAGCGCATACTTGGAGACATAGACGTGCAACCCGTACTAATTCCCGAGGACTGTCAAGATGCTTTTGTAGGAGCTTTCTGGAAGCGTCCGGCAGCCTTTCTCGATCCGTTGATCCAACAAGCAAACTCAGCCATGGCCCAGCTCGATGCGGAGGTGCTGAGTAGAGGGACAGACCGACTTCGGAATGACTTGCAATCCGGGAGGTGGTCGATCCGAAACTCAGAACTGCAAGACCTCACGGCTTTGGATGTTGGGATCCGCTTGGTTATAAAAGACCCACATTAAGTTGTGCAACTACGCTATTGCGGTCAGCGATCATCTGAAACTCAGATCTGTAGCTTAACTCCCGGTCTCGCTCTGTCCCATTTTTCTCTGACCCAGTACTGGCTAATCGACTATCCGCTGACTGTGACAAGAGGATGCACCGGCATATTTGTCAGTCAATCGCCGTCCAAACAACTTACAACCATGTTCAACGGGACCGTCAACTTCGCCGCAAGGGCGGCATCGACGTATCGGATTTCCTCCAGCAGAATATTCGTTGTCGCGCGAAACGCCCTTTTTAGTTCGCCCGTGTCTAGGGACTGAGCAAGGCAACCTGCAGCTCGGCCCCGTAGTTCTTCCGGAAGGTCGTCGAGACCTCTGCCTTGGACTGCAGCGACGCCATGCCGCTTGCACGCAAGCGCAAGCACGTTGTCGCGCATACCGCTCAACATCGTTCAGCCTGCAAATGCCGGCCCCGCGCATTACTTGAACGTACGTGCAGCGCGTGCAGCCAAGCCATTCCTATCAGGTCCGTTAGATCGGGCTGTGGAGCCGGAATGGGTTCTCCGGCAGCACCGAAGATAAGGCTGAACTTAGGGCCGATCGCCTGAAATTCATTCGAACGCCAGAAAAATGTGGGGACAGACGGGACGTTCCCCGACCTGTTTTCTTTGGGTTAGCTGTCATGACGATATCGTCTGCGCGGCATCACGCTTGCCAACTGATCTGGCAAGGAGGCAGCCATGGCCCGCCGGGAAGAACTGTGTTTGCCATAAGCGTGATTGGGGATATTGCACCGTGGCATGAAACGGTTTGTTCCTCTCCTGCACTATTCCAGCAAGCATATCGCTGCAATGGAACGGGGGTACTCGCGACCGGTCCGATAAGTGAAATGGCCGTCGCGACGCAAGGTGCCGGAAAAAGGAGAATCTATGTTCAACCGCGAGTATCTCTCATTCATCGCTGCAACATTGATGTCGATCGCGAGCACTGGCCTTTGCGTGGCGCAGCAGGCTACATCGCCGCCCGTGAAGCCGGAGATTCGCGAGGCCTGGCGCAAATCCATGGTGCGGAAAGCTCTGCCGAAGAACGGATGCTTCAAGGCCGAGTATCCCAGCACTGAGTGGCAGGAGACGCAGTGCGGACGCCCGTCGCCGTATCTGAACTACCCATGTCCAAGCGGAGTCAATGTGGGCGGTGTGTGCGACTACGTGGCCCAGGCCTCGGGCTCGAATTTGATTTCGTGGGCAGAGGGATCGTTCCTGGATATCCCAGGCGTCACGGGCGTGAGCGGCGTGAGCGGGGATGTGGCCGGGACCTCAACCTCGGTCAACGACGTCTTTGAGCTGCAGATGAACACGCAAAGCCAATGGAACGCGATAAACGGTTTCAACCCGTATCCAAGTACTTTTTCCACGCCAGCCTGCAGCGGCGCGCCGAACGGCGCCGCCGGGTGCTACGGCTGGCAACAGTTTCTGTTTTCCCAGACCCAAGGCCCGGCACCCACCGGCAGCCAGCAATCGGTGCCGGGCGCCCCAGGCACTACCCCAGGCCTGTTCATCGAATACTGGCTTCTCAACTGGGGATCGCCGTGCCCAGCCCTGCCGACGTGGGCGCCCACGCAACCAGGGAGCGGAAGATTTTGGACAAACGAGGGGATCGGCTGCGTTTTTAACGGCCCCATGAGCTATGCGCCCCCTCAGACCGCCGCTGACTTGCCCGGTCTGGTGATGACATCTGCGGCCACCGCGAGTCAGGACACAGTAGTTCTGTCGACGATAGGCGGCACCACTATCGCTGCGTATGCGGAACCCAACGTGCTCAGTCTGGCGAGAGCCTGGACGCAAGTAGAGTTCAACGTTTTCGGCGACTGTTGTTTAACCCAGGCCAACTTCACAAGCCCGACGGTTCTCGTCCCCACGGTGAACATCGACGACGGGACTATGAGCGCTCCCACCTGCGTGCAGAACGACGGCTCAACGGGCGAGACGAACAATAGCATTCCCCAGCCGACTGCGGCCCCCGTCTGCTGTAGCATCGCCGGGACGACGCCGTCGATCGAGTTCATGGAGGCTTTCGATACCACCCACACCCACAACGCGTGGTGCACCCCCCCAACGCTCGAAGGAGACCCGCACATTACGACCACCGACGGAACACACTACAATTTCCAGGGTGCCGGAGAGTTCGTTTCTATGCGTGATCGCGACGGGGCAGAAATTCAGACCCGCCAGAAGCCGATTTCAACGACCTGGGCAGGCACCGACTCCTACGATGGCCTGACCACCTGTGTAAGCCTGAATACAGCCGTGGCTGCTCGCGTGGGTGAACACCGAGTAACGTGGGAGCCCAATCTCAGTGGCGTCCCTGATCCCGCGGGCCTCCAGCTCCGCATCGACGGCGCTCTTACCACGCTGGGCCCGCAGGGTATGGTTCTGGGAGCCGGTGGGCGCGTCGTCCCGCAAGCCGGAGGCGCTCTGGAAGTTGATTTCCCTGACGGTAAGACCTTGCTCGTGACTCCGGAGTGGTGGGCGTCCCAGAGCGAGTGGTACCTCAATGTCGACATTTCGCATCTTGGGCTCGAGACCGGGGACGGTAATGTCGATGTCTCAAATTTTAGGCGAGCGAGTGGGGACGAGTCAGCCTTCGGGCGTGGGATTGCCGCCGCCATTGCTAGAGGGAGCTGGCTGCCAGCGCTGCCTAACGGCGCGTCGATGGGGCCAATGCCCTCTGCTTTGCCAGCTCGGTACAGCGCTCTCTACCGAAAATTCGCAGACGCATGGCGCGTCAGCGACAAAAACAGCCTGTTCGACTACGCGCCAGGCACTTCGGCGGCATCCTTCACCAACAAGGATTGGCCTCCGGAGCAGCCTCCCTGTAGGGTTCGAGATACCAAACCGCTGGAACCCGCCAGCGAAGCTGTAGCCGTTGCCGCATGCCGAGGAATTGCAGACAAGAACAGGCAAGCCGATTGCATCTTTGATGTGCGGGCTACAGGCGATGTCACATTCGCCAAGAGCTACGTGGCGACACAGCGCCTTCTGGCCGGTTCAACGACCACCACCTTGACCGCGGATGCGGATCCCACGCAGATCGGAGAATGGGTGACCTTTACCGCCTCTGTTGTGCCTAACTCTTCGGGGACCACAGGCATTCCCGGCGGGGCTGTTCAATTCGCAGTCGATGGCTTGAACGCAGGCGAGCCAGTCAATCTCGATAGCAGGGGTGGGGCAACCTGGGCGACATCAAAGCTCAAGGTGGGCACCCACCGGATCATGGCCACCTACCTATCCGGCGCGAGCAGCGTCTTTCTGCCCAGTACGAGCCCGGAAAACCTTCACACCGTCAAACGCTGCGACTGTGACGCGGACCGTGAACAGAAATAAGTGCCGACAACGAACAAAACCACAGAAGGGGGCAGATAAGACAAACGCGCTTATGCCCACCGAACTATCAACGTCTATTGGTTGGCCAGAAGAGGGCTTCTGGGAAATTACAGGCTACCAGTTCGGTGTCAACTGTACGGATGTGGGGCTACCCAGTCGGAGTCGTCGCACCACGGATCTTCGAGCTAAAAGGGCGATGGCTGTTCGACGTTCAACACTTCGCAGATTTGATTCCGTACTTTGCCTCCAAGAAGGCTCGAACCCTTGGTGGCGCGGCCCGTGCGACTTCTTGCCAAGTCGAAATTCTCAGTTTGGTCCGCAGTTCAACCGGTTTCACACACTTTATGACTGCATACCAAGCATCGGACAAATCTGGCCTTCGGGCGTCGACTAGAACGCAGAATGAACATTGCAGAGCAAAGGCCGCAAGTACATTTCGGAGAAGCTGGTAGGAAGGTAGTGGTCGGCTGTCTGAGGCAGTTCCTGCCGATCGAAAACTTCCGTGAAATCGCGATACGCCAAGAGAACCTTTTTCTCGGCGCTCTGAAAGTCACTCTCGGTGAGTTTCGCCTCGACCAACAGATCCCCCAGTTGCAGATCAACTTCCGTGCGATCAAATCGCCCATTGGCTAAGGGAACACGAACCTTGTAACCAAAACACGGTGATGTGTCCGGCTCAGCGCCCAGCAGTGCTGCAAGCCTGCCATCTCGTTTCACGCTAGGATGGCAGAAGATGTTCATCAGCAGGGCATCGGAACTCGCACAGGAGTCAAGCTCCATCCAGCGTCCTCTCTCAGTGTTAGGATCGGCGAGGTTTTTAACTCGTCGCCCACCGTGGCGAATGGAGTGGTGTATGTTGGCTCAACGGACCTAGCCGTTCACGCCCTGAGCGGCAGCACCGGGACGCAACTATGGGGCTACACCACCGGCGGCTGGGTAGATTCCTCTCCCGCTGTGGCGAATGGGGTGGTGTATGTCGGCTCGATCGCCGGCAACGTGTGCGCGCTAAATGCCAGCACCGGCGCCCTGCTGTGGAGCTATTTCCCCGATGGCGGGGTGGCTTCCTCGCCTACAGTGGCGAACGGGGTACTTTATGTCGGCTCGATGGACGGGAAGGTTTACGCCTTCGACCTGAAGAAGGGTCAGGAGTAACGCCGCAATTATTTGCGATAATGCGCAGCAACGACCGCTTGTTTTTTCGCTTGCTCGGCGAAGCCTTTTGGATTATTGTGCTCTGAATTCTGGCTTGCTCACCCCCAAGTCCACCAAAGGCGAAAGGAACATCCATGACTTCACGCAAGCTACCCGACCAGGTTCGCATTTCGCAGAAAATCACAATGCGGCTCAACCCCAAATTGGAAAAGGGCCTATTGGGTTACGCGGCTGCTGCCAGTGCAGCGGGCGTTTCCTTAATGGCGCTAACTCCGGCAGCCGAAGCCAAGATTGTGTATACGCCCGCCAACGTGCAGATCGTGGGCAACGTTTATCTTGATCTCAACCACGACGGCATCCACGACTTCCGCTTCTCGACGACGCATCACTCAGGGACAGGAGCGGCTCACGCTGGAACCTTCTTCAGAACGTCAGCCGCGCAGTTGCGCGTTTACCCTGTCGGGACCCGCAACCAGATCTGGGGACATAGCAGCTACGCTTCGGCACTCAAGCCGGGAGTTCGCGTCGGCCCTAAGTTTCACCAAGGTGGCTTTTCGATGGCCGGGGTCAGGGGAATCAATAGCCAGTTGAGCGCTTACTATGGTCCGTGGGAAGGCACAAAGAGCAACCGGACGGTCAAGAATCGGTATGTCGGGCTGAAATTCCTGATCAAAGGCCAAGTCCACTACGGATGGGCACGGCTCACCGTCACTGTTAAGTTCCCCATTTCGGCAACTTTGACCGGCTACGCCTATGAAACCGTGCCCAACAAAGCGATCGTTACCGGGAAGACGAAGGGCCCGGACGCGGAGCAGATCGAACCAATGGCCGATCAAGGTATGCGCCCGGTCGTTCCCCAACCCGCGAGCCTGGGCGTGCTGGCTCTAGGAGCGGCGGCAACCGGCCGCAAACGGAGTGCATTATGGCAATAAAGCTCACTCAGCTACGGTTCGACTATCACAAATTGTGGCGCACTGTGTTCAACTCGGTCATCAGCATGGCGGTGGTTTTGACGTGGGTGTGCGGCGCGAAAGCTGCCGGCACCGAGAAAGTGCTGTACTCCTTCCGCGGCACGCCCGACGCATCTATCCCGACCTCGAACTTGATTTCCGATGACGCCGGCAATCTGTATGGCACTACCGCGCGGGGCGGGATCAGTGACGGATACTACGGGAACGGTACTGTATTTAAGCTTTCCGCGGTATCCGGTCATTGGCGCGAGACCATCCTCTATAAATTCACCGGGGGTTCCGACGGGAAAGAGCCTTCCAGCGGCCTAATCAGGGACAGTGCTGGAAACCTCTACGGCACCACGCAGCAGGGCGGCAGCAGTTCCTGCGGCTGCGGAGTTGTGTTCAAGGTGGATCCCAGTGGCGCGGAGACCGTACTTTATAGTTTTACCGCAACCGACGGAGAATACCCGACAGGGGGTTTGATTTTCGACTCTCATGGCGATCTTTTCGGGACTACAACCAACGGCGGAACGTATGGCAACGGCGCTGTCTTTGAGCTCATACCGAGCTCTGGCGGGACTTGGACAGAACAAGTTCTTTACAGCTTCACCAACAATTCTGGGGACGGAGCAACACCCGTGGGTGGCGTGGTCATGGACAACGCTGGGAACCTGTACGGCGCGACAGAGACTGGATTCAACAGCTCTTCAATTAATGGCATCGTTTTTGAGCTCAAGCACAGCGGGAGTAGTTGGACCGAGAGCATCCTTTATACGTTCACGGGTGGTTCGGATGGAGGGCGGCCCTTCGCGGGCGTAACTATCCGCGACGGGAAGCTTTATGGTACGACCGTGTCTGGAGGCATCGGCGCAGGCGTGGTATTCGAGCTCCAGCCAGGATCGAGTGGATGGACCGAAACCGTGATCTACACCTTTAAGGGACATCCGGACGGGGCGAGCCCGGAAGCTGGAGTGATCTTTGACAAATCAGGGAACCTGTACGGGACTACATCTAACGGGGGCTGGCGCTATTGTTTTGTCGGTTGCGGCACTATCTTCAAGTTGACGCCGAAATCGGGCGGTGCTTGGCAAGAGACGGTGCTCTACCACTTTAATGGCCGTGGCGTCGGCGATGGAGAAAATCCCGAAGCCAGCTTGCTACGGGACGCTAAAGATAACATCTATGGAACCACGTCGCTGGGCGGAGGAGCGAAAAGTTGTCCAGTCGGCTGCGGCGTGGTTTTCGAGCTTTTCCCGTA
>Ga0316363_10002423_pt1 | contig 14299 bp, 14 predicted proteins | sample Sb_taG_3_FD_200459 | JGI IMG/M metagenome (GOLD analysis project Ga0316363, IMG submission 200459) | Peat soil microbial communities from Weissenstadt, Germany - Sb_50d_a_PC metaG (v2) (version 2) | ecosystem: Environmental > Terrestrial > Soil > Wetlands > Peat | place: Germany: Weissenstadt...
GCGAGGGCATCACCATTTACCCGATCCAATCGGACGCGCTGAAGCACTTCGAGGACGAGCCGGAACGCTGGCTCGACGTGCGCTGGGACGTCGACGACAAGGTGCCGCAGCGCTTCCCGGCGCGGCTCGCGGTGCAATCGGTCAATGAGCCCGGGACGCTGGCGCAAATCACCCAGGTCATCGCCGAGCACGACGGCAATATCGACAACATCAAAATGTCGCGGCAGTCACCCGATTTCACCGAGCTGACCATCGATCTCGAAGTCTATAACCTCAAGCACCTGACTTCGATCATCTCGCAGTTGCGGGCGAAGAAGGTTGTCGCCAACGCCGAGCGCGTGAACGGCTAGCCGGTTCGGCGCGAGGAGCGACACAACCTCATGGCTGCGAACCCGTCCATTCGCCTCGGCGTCAACGTCGACCACGTCGCCACCGTGCGCAATGCGCGCGGCGGGCGGCATCCCGATCCGGTGAAGGCGGCCGAGATCGCGATTGCGGCCGGCGCCGACGGCATCACCGCGCATCTGCGCGAGGATCGCCGTCACATCGTCGACGACGATATCGCCCGCCTCAAGGAGCGCATCACCAAGCCGCTCAATTTCGAAATGGCGGCGACGCCGGAAATGGTCGGCATCGCCTGCAAGGTCCGGCCGCACGCCGCCTGCATCGTGCCCGAGCGGCGGCAGGAACGGACCACCGAAGGCGGACTCGATGCCGCCGGCCAGCGCGACGTCTTGCGCGGGACGGTGGCTAAGCTCAGCGAAGCCGGCATCCGGGTGTCGCTGTTCATTGCCGCCGAGCCGGCGCAGATCGAGGCCGCCGCCGCGATCGGCGCGCCGGTCATCGAGATCCACACCGGCGCCTGGTGCGAGGCTGTGGCGGCGGGCGCCGCCGCGGCAGGCGCCGCCGAGTTCGAACGCATCGTGAGCGGCGCCAAGCGTGCCAGGGGCGTGGGCCTTGAAGTCCATGCTGGCCACGGCCTCGATTTCGCCACGGCGGCGACGATCGCCGCCTTGCCCGAGATCGCCGAGCTCAATATAGGCCACTTTCTGATCGGCGAGGCGATCTTCGACGGCCTCGACGCCGTGGTGCGCAAGATGCGTGCAGTGATGAATCACGCCCGGCGCGATAGCGGAGCCGGGTGATGATTCTCGGCATCGGCTCCGACATTTCCGACGTGCGCCGCATCGCCAAGGTCATCGAGCGCCACGGCGATCGCTTCATCGACCGCATCTTCACGCCGCACGAGCGCGCCCGCGCCGAACGCCGGCGCAACCGGATCGAAACCTATGCCAAGCGCTTCGCCGCCAAGGAAGCCTGTGCCAAGGCGCTCGGCACCGGCATCCGCGCCGGCGTGTGGTGGCGCGACATGGGCGTCGTCAACCTGCCGTCCGGGCGGCCGACCATGGAGCTTACCGGCGGCGCCAAGCGGCGCCTCGACGCCATCACGCCCCAAGGCTATGAGGCGCGCATCGACCTCACCATCACCGACGAGGGGCCGACGGCCCACGCCTTCGTCATCATTTCGGCGGTCGCCGTGACGGCGGGTTGAGGTGCCGCCGTCGCTTCCGCTCGACTCGCGGCCATTTCGCAATATGTCGGAATGTGAGCCATCGATAGCTGCGATGAAAAATCCGTCATGTTTCGCCACTCTTCTCGCAAGCTCATGTAATCGCTTGATAAAACCGCATGGCGCGACCATGCGGCGAAACCCCGCGCGCAATTGCGCCTGTAGTATTGAGAGGTTACAAGATCGCGGGGCGGGGCGCGTGAACCGCAGGACGATGGGCCGATGAGCGTGCAGACTGGAACCAAAAAGAAAGAGGGTGGCATCGCCGAGACGATCCGCGTCCTCATCAATGCCCTCATCATCGCGCTGGTCATCCGTACCTTTCTGTTTCAGCCTTTCAACATTCCGTCCGGCTCGATGATCCCGACGCTGCTGATCGGCGATTACCTGTTCGTCTCAAAATATTCCTACGGCTATACCCACTACTCGTTTCCGTTCTCGCCGCGGATTTTCTCCGGCCGCGTCATGGGTGGCACGCCCAAGCGCGGCGATGTCGTCGTGTTCCGGCTGCCGCGCGACGATTCGATCGACTACATCAAGCGCGTCATCGGCTTTCCCGGCGATAAAATTCAGATGATCGACGGCGTGCTCAGCATCAACGGCGAGCCGATCAAGCGCGAGCGCGTCGAGGGGAGTTGCGTCTCCGACGACGACGTCCAGCCGGTTCTGTGCTATCGCGAGACGCTGCCAAACGGCGTCAGCTTCATCACGCACTATTTCTCCAATCTCGGCTTCCTGGACAACACCCAAGTCTACACGGTCCCGCCCGGCGATTATTTTATGATGGGCGACAACCGCGACAACTCGACCGACAGCCGGGTGCTCAGCCAGGTCGGCTACGTTCCTTACGAAAACATCATCGGCAAGGCGCAGATCATTTTCTTCTCGATCAAGGACGGCACGCACGTGTGGGAAGTCTGGCGCTGGCCTTGGGACGTGCGCTGGGACCGGATCTTCACGCTGGTCAGATGAGCCGCCGCGGCAAAGCTTCTTCCACCCTTCCTACTCCCGCGAGCGGGGCAGCGAAGAGTGGGGGCCGCCGAGAAGCGCCCGCCGGAGAGCCCGCCGCCGCCAAAGTCGCCGCCGCCGCTGCCGCCGAGGCCGCGCCCGTCGACGGCCAGAAAGAACCGCGCCGCCGCCGCCGCGGCACCGTGCTCGAGGAGCGCATCGGCTACCGCTTCAAGGACGGTGCGCTGCTCGATTGTGCGCTCACCCATATTTCCGCGCTCAAGGGCGCGCGCAACCGCGCCGGCTCTTATCAGCGGCTGGAATTCCTCGGCGATCACGTGCTCGGGCTGGTGATATCCGACGTGCTATTCCGCGCCTTCCCTAAAGCCGACGAAGGCGAGCTGTCGCGCCGGCTCGCCGATCTGGTGCGCAAGGAGACCTGCGCCGAGATCGCCGTCACCATCGAGCTCGGCGCAGCGATCAAGCTCGGCTCGTCGGAGGCCAATGCCGGCGGCCGCAAGCGCCCGGCCATCCTGGCCGACGTCTGCGAGGCGCTGATCGGCGCCGTCTATCTCGACGGCGGCTATGCGGCGGCCGAGGGCCTGGTCGAGCGGCTGTGGCAGGTGCGCATGCAGGCGACGGCGCAGCCGCTGCGCGATTCCAAGACCGTATTGCAGGAATGGGCGCAAGCGCGCGGCCTGCCGACCCCGGCCTATCGCGAGGTGGCGCGCACCGGTCCCGACCACAGTCCGGAATTCCGCGTCGCCGTGCAGTTGCCCAATTTCGCGCCGGCCGAAGGCTCCGGCCGTTCCAAGCGCGCCGCCGAGCAGGCCGCCGCCGCCGCCATGCTGGCGCGCGAGCGCGTCAAGCCCGAACGGCGCAATGCCTGAGCTGGAAGCCCACGCCGCGCCGGCTGAGCAGGCAACCCGTTGCGGCTTCGTGGCGCTGATCGGGGCGCCCAATGTCGGAAAATCGACGCTGGCCAATGCGCTGGTCGGCGCCAAAATCTCCATCGTCACGCCAAAAGTCCAGACCACCCGCACCTTGGTGCGCGGCATCGCTATCGAAGGCGCGGCGCAGCTGATCTTCGTCGACACGCCGGGAATTTTTTCGCCGCGGCGGCGGCTCGACCGCGCCATGGTGGCGACCGCCTGGGGCTCCACCCACGACGCCGATATCGTCGCGCTGTTGATCGACGCGCACAAAGGCGTCCAGGAGGACGACGAGGCGATCTTGCGCACGCTTGGCGATATCCGTTCGGCGAAAGTGCTGGTGCTCAACAAGGTCGATCTGGTCGAAAAACCGGTATTGTTGACGCTCGCGCAAACCCTTAACGAACGCTTGGCCTTCGCCGCCACATTCATGATCTCGGCGCGTTCCGGCAGCGGCATCGCCGATCTCAAAAGCTTCTTCGCCGCGCATGTGCCGCCTGGGCCGTGGCTTTATCCGGAGGACCAGATCTCCGACGCGCCGATGCGCCAGCTTGCCGCCGAAATCACCCGCGAAAAGCTTTTTCTGCGACTGCATCAGGAATTGCCCTACCAGTCGACGGTCGAAACCGAGGTCTGGAAGGAGCTTCGCGACGGTTCAGTGCGCATCGAGCAGACGATCTATGTCGAGCGCGAGAGCCAGCGCAAAATCGTGCTCGGCAAGGGCGGCCAGGCGATCAAGGCGATCGGGGCTGCGGCGCGCAAGGACATCGCCGCGGCCGTCGAGCATCCGGTGCACTTGTTCCTGTTCGTCAAAGTTCGCGAAGGCTGGGGCGACGATCCGGAGCGTTATCGGGAAATGGGGCTGGAATTCCCGAAGGAGTAGGTCATTCCGGAGCCTCGCGTAGCGAGGAACCCGGAATCCAAAGCCACTGTCGCTGCGGACAGTATTCGGTGCTAGTTCTGAAATACCTGTGATTATGGATTCCGGGTTCGCCGCGTTGCGGCGCCCCGGAATGACGAAAATGCAATGGACCGACGAAGGCATCGTGCTCGGCGTCAAGCGCCATGGCGAGTCGAGCGTCATTCTTGAATTGATGACGCTGGAGCGCGGCCGCCATCTCGGCCTGGTGCGCGGCGGCGGCAACAGCACGCGGTTGCGCGGCGTATTGCAGCCGGGCAATTCGCTGCGTGCGACCTGGCGGGCGCGGCTCGACGAGCATCTCGGCAATTATGTAGTCGAGGGCCTCAACCTGCGCGCCGCGGGCTATCTCTCGGCGGCGCACGCCGTGCACGGCGTCACCCATCTCGCGGCACTGTGCCGCCTGCTCGCCGAGCGCGAGCCGCATGCGGCGATCTACGGCACCCTCGATGCGATCCTCGATCAGCTCGACGAGCCCCTGGTCGCCGCGGCCTCGATCGCGCGGTTCGAGCTCGCCTTTCTCGCCGAGCTTGGTTTCGGTCTCGATCTGAGTTGCTGCGCCGCCAATGGAACAACGACCGACCTGATCTATGTGTCGCCGCGCTCCGGCCGCGCCGTCTCGCGCTTGGGCGGCGACGAGTACCGCGACAAGCTTTTGGCGTTGCCGGCCTTCCTGCGCGACGATGCAGCGTCGGCATCCGCCACCGATCTCGTCAACGCTTTTGTAATGACTGGCTTTTTTCTTGATCGGCATGCCTTTGCGCCGCGCGGCCTCGCCATGCCGGAGGCGCGTGCCCATTTCGTCGCGGCCATCGCGCGCGCCTTCGCCGCCGCCGAGAGCCGCTCCGCTTGATCCGGCAAAGCGAAGCCGCACGGCTTGCGATCACTAGTTATTGAGCAAACAGCCGCAATGGCGGTAGCCATAAGGGTCCGGCCAGCAGGAATAGTGATAATGGGCCGGGCAGGCCGGGATGAAATTGTAGCCGTAGCCCCATCCCCAGCCGGTGGTGTAGCTGCCGTGATAATTGTCCTGCACCAGTTGCGTCAGCGGCGTGACATTGGGCAGGGCAGCGCCGACGCCCGGCGCCGACGCAAGCGATGTCATGCCGAGGCCGATGGCTATCGCCGCAACCGACATCGCCAAAGCTGCGCGCATAATGCTTCCTCCTGCCGGCGATCCACCGCCGTGGAGCGATTCTCCAGGTTATGCAATCATCTTACTCCCCGGTCGCGCCTCGTTCACGTTCCGGCATATCGCAAAAAAGCCGCGCGCCCGGACGTGCATTCATCCCTTGTTCAGGCGCCATAACCGCGCTAGCGCTTGCGCTCCATGAACAAGAAAGTGATTCCCCCGGATCCCGAGGGCGTGCAGGAGATCGCGCTGCGCGAGGCGCTCGAGGAGCGCTATCTCGCCTATGCGCTCTCCACCATCATGCACCGCGCGCTGCCCGACGCGCGCGACGGCCTCAAGCCCGTGCATCGCCGCATCCTCTACGGCATGCGGCGGCTGCGGCTTGATCCCGGCACCACGTTCAAGAAATCGGCCAAAATCGTCGGCGACGTGATGGGCAATTTCCACCCGCACGGCGACCAGGCGATCTACGACGCGCTGGTCCGCTTGGCGCAGGATTTTTCGTCGCGTTATCCGCTGGTCGACGGCCAGGGCAATTTCGGCAATGTCGACGGCGATAACCCCGCCGCCATGCGCTACACCGAGGCGCGGCTGACCGAGGTGGCGCGGCTTCTCATCGACGGCATCGACGAGGATGCCGTCGACTTCCGCCCGACTTACGACGGCAGCGAGGAAGAGCCGGTGGTGCTGCCGGCGGCGATTCCCAATCTGCTCGCCAACGGCTCGCAAGGTATCGCGGTGGGCATGGCGACCTCGATCCCGCCGCACAACATGGCGGAGCTGTGCGACGCGGCGCTGCATCTGATCGATCAGCCGAACGCGCGCACCAAGACGCTGCTCAAATACGTGCCGGGCCCGGATTTCCCAACGGGCGGCGTCGTGGTCGATCCGCCCGAGGCCATCGCGGAGGCCTACCATACCGGCCGCGGCTCGTTCCGCGTGCGCGCACGCTGGACCACCGAGGATACCGGGCGTGGCACCTATCAGATCGTGGTCACGGAGATCCCGTGGCAAGTGCAGAAGATGCGCCTCGTCGAGCGCATCGCCGAACTGATGAACGAAAAGAAGCTGCCGCTCCTTGCCGACATGCGCGACGAGTCGGCCGAAGACGTGCGCGTCGTGTTCGAGCCGCGCTCGCGCACGGTCGATCCGGCGCTGTTGATGGAGAGCCTGTTCAAGCTCACCGAGCTGGAAAGCCGCGTGCCGCTCAACATGAACGTGCTGGTCAATGGCCGCATTCCGAAGGTGCTCGGCCTGGCTGAGGCGCTGAGCGAATGGCTCGCGCACCGCCGCGACGTCCTATTGCGCCGCTCGCGGCATCGGCTGGCACAAATCGAGCATCGGCTCGAAGTCTTGGGCGGCTATCTGGTCGCCTATCTCAACCTCGACAAGGTCATAAAAATCATCCGCAACGAGGATGAGCCGAAGCCGGTGTTGATGAAGACGTTCAAGCTCTCCGAGGTCCAGGCCGACGCCATCCTCAATATGCGGCTGCGCAATCTGCGCCGCCTCGAAGAGATGGAGATTCGCCAGGAAGACAAAAACCTGCGCGCGGAGAAGAAATCGGTCGAGGAACTGCTGCGCTCGGAAAAGGCGCAGTGGAAGAAGATTGCCGAAGAAATCCGCGAGGTGCGCACCACCTTCGGCCCGAAAACGCCGCTCGGCAAGCGCCGCACCACCTTCGCCGTCGCGCCCGAGCACGACGAGGCCGCGATCGAGGAGGCTTTGGTCGAGCGCGAGCCGATCACCGTCGTGGTGTCGGAGAAAGGCTGGATCAGAGCGCTGCGCGGCCAGGTCGTCGATCTGTCCAGCCTCGCGTTCAAGACGGACGATGGATTGAAGCTCGCGTTCTTTGCCGAGACCACGTCAAAACTTCTGGTCTTCGCCACCAACGGCCGCTGCTACACCATCGAAGCGGCGAAGCTGCCGGGCGGCCGCGGCCATGGCGAGCCAATCCGCTTGTTCAGCGACCTGGAGCAGGAATCCGATATCATATCGGTGTTCCGCTATCAGGGCGGCCGCAAGCTTGTGGTCGCCAGCAAAGCGGGCAGGGGATTCGTCGTGCCCGAGGACGAATGCCTCGGCAATACCCGCAAGGGCAAGCAGGTGCTCAACGTCAAGCCGCCCGACGAAGCGCGCGCCATCGCGCCGGTCGAGGGCGAGCTCGCAGCCGCGATCGGCGAGAACCGCAAGATGGTGATCTTCGCGCTCGACCAAGTGCCGGAGATGGGCCGCGGGCGGGGCGTGCGGTTGCAGCGCTACAAAGACGGCGGACTGTCCGATATCACGACATTCAAGGCCGCCGACGGCTTGACCTGGATCGATTCCGCCGGCCGCAGCTTTAATCAATCGATCAAGGAACTCGCCCCCTGGCGCGGCAATCGCGGCGATGCCGGCAGGGTCAAGCCGGAGCGCTTCCTCACCAACCTGAAATTCGGCCGTCGCGTGGAGAACGGCAAGGAAAACGGCAAGGATACAAACGAGTCGTAGCGGCCTTTTTCAGCCCCCATCCGGTGCTAGAGTGCAGTCGAAACCGACGGAGCGCGTTATGCCGGGGACTGCTCTCACACGCCGCACGATGCTGGCCGCAATGGCGGCGGCACCTTTTGTCGGGACAGCGCGCGCGCAAGCCGCCTGGCCGAACCGGCCGGTGCGGGTCATGGTGCCGTATCCGCCGGCCGGCGGCGCCGACACCACGGCGCGCATCATCTACGCCAAACTCGGCGAAGATCTCGGCCAGCCATTCGCCATCGAAAATCGCGGCGGCGCCGGCGGCACAATTGCCGAGGCCGTGGTCGCCAAGGCTGATCCCGACGGTTACACCATCCTGCACGACGCCACCGCGTTCTCGGTGAACGGCTCGCTCTACGAGAATTTGCCATTCGATTACCGCAAGGATTTCGATCCGGTTTTCCTGGTTGGCCTGGTGGCGAACATTTTGGTCTGCACGCCATCGGTGCCGGTGACTACGGTGGCGGATGTGATTGCCTATGCCAAGGCGTCGCCGGACGGGATCGACATGGCGTCGTCGGGCAACGGCACGCTGCAACATTTGTTGCTCGAACTGTTCAAGCGCACCGCCGGCATCAAGATCAACCACATCCCCTATCGCGGCGGCGGGCTCGCCATCACCGACGTCATGGCCGGCCAGGTGAAGTTCGTTTTCTCGAACGGTTCCGCCGTCGTCGGCTTGGTCAAGTCCGGCAAGGTGAAAGCGATCGCGCAGACCGGCAAGGGGCGGCTCGCGAGCCTGCCGGATATTCCAGCGATGTCCGACACGCTGCCCGGATTCGAAGGCTATGACTGGAACGGCGTGTTCGTGCCGCACGGTACGCCGGCGCCGATCGTGCAAAAACTCAATGCCGGCCTCAACACAGCGCTGGCTTCGCCGCTGGTGAGCACGCGTTTCGCCGAGCTCAACATCGAATCGCGACAGAACACGCCGGCGGAATTCGGCGCCTACATCGACGCACAGATGGCGCTGTGGAGCCGCATCGTCAAAGACGCCAATATCAAACTGGGTTGAGATTTCGGCATGGATTCGGCCGACGGGCCGCCGCGCATCGCCGGTCCGGTGCCGCAGCCGAAACGGCCGCGCCAGTTGCCGCCGCCGGGCGCATGGGATTCGCACTTCCACATTTTCGGGCCGTCCGACAGATTTCCCTACCAGCCGGGCCGTGCGTACATGCCGCCCGACGCGCCGGTCGAGAGCTTGATCGCGCTCATGGATCGCCTGGGCTTCACTAACGGGCTCGTGGTGCAGGGCAACGCTCACGTCTACGACAATCGCGTGGTGCTCGATGCGCTGGAGCGTTTTCCGCAACGGCTGCGCGGCGTCGCTATCACGGACACCCGCATCGAGCCCAGCGTGCTACGCGATTGGCACAAGCGCGGCATGCGGGGCTTGCGCTTCCACCTTTTTCCGCTAGGCGTCCGCCGCGGCGTCGCATTCGACGTGTTCGAAGTCTTCCGCAAGACCATGGCCGATCTCGGCTGGGTCGCGCAGTTCTTCTGCGATCACCGGCTGCTGGCGCCCTCGGCGGCGGCGTTCAAAGCGATCTCACGCGACATGCCGGTGATCGTCGACCATCTCGGCATGGTGCCGACGGAACGCGGCGTCGGCGACGAGAATTTCCAGGCTTTGCTGAAGCTCGTCGGCGACGGCTACGCCCATGTCAAAGTCTCGGCGGTGTACCGGTTGTCCTCGCGATATCCCGATTATGCCGATGCGCGACTACTGCACGACGCGCTCGTTCGCGCCAATCCAGACATGCTGATGTGGGGCACCGACTGGCCGCATCCTTCGATCGCCGCCGAAGTGATGCCCGATGACGGCCATCTGCTCGATCTGTTTTATGAGTGGACGCCGGACGAAAAAATTCGCCGGCAAATCCTGGTCGACACGCCGGCGCATCTGTTCGGAAAGTAGGAATTATTCAATCCGCGCCCAGCCGTCCGGCGTCAGGCGCTCCTGGGGCAGGAAGCGGCTCTTGTAGTCCATCTTGCGCGAGCCGCGCACCCAGTAGCCGAGATAGACGTAAGCCAAGCCCATGCGCCGCGCCCGGGCGATATGATCGAGCACCATCAGCGTGCCGAGCGAGCGCGCCGCTTCGTCGGGCTCGAAAAACGAATAGACCATGGACAGCCCGTCGCCGAGCACGTCGGTCAGCGCCACGGCGACGAGATCGCCGCGCTTGTCGGCTGCGTCCGGCTGACGCCGCCGATATTCGATGATGCGGGTCTCGATGTGGCTGTCCTCGACCATCATGGCGTAATCGAGCACGGTCATATCGGCCATGCCGCCGTCGCGGTGCCGGGAATCGAGATAGGCGCGGAAGACGGAATATTGCTCGGAGGTCGGTACGGCGACGCGCATCTCGCCGATGATATCCTCGTTGCGCTTGACGATGCGGCGCATGCCGCGGGTCGGACGGAAATCGTCGGCGACCACGCGTACCGACACGCAGGCGCGGCAGCCCTCGCAAGCCGGGCGGTAGGCGATCGATTGGCTGCGGCGGAAGCCGCCGTGAGTAAGGATATTATTCAGCTCGCCGGCGCGCTCGCCGACCAGGTGCGTGAATACCTTGCGCTCCTCCTTGCCGCCGAGATAGGGGCACGGCGACGGAGCGGTCAGGTAGAATTGCGGCGTATCACGCGAGTGCTGGGTCACGGGGCGGTTCGGCGTTGCGTCGCTGCCGGCCACGAATCCGGCCGCCGCCTAAGATCGCCCGACAGCGCCCGCGCGTCAAAGGCGAAATCGGCCCATGATCCAATTTGGATCATGGGCTGGAATCCTTATTGGAGCATGATCTTATCCGAAAACCGGGTCCCACTTTTCGGGATCATGCTCTAGCGCCGCATCCGCGCGCGCAACGAGGCCGCCCGTGCCGCGTTGTTGATGAGCACCGTGCCGACCAGCATATCGTGCAGCAGGCGCCGGCGGGTGTTGAACAGGCCGACCAGGAGAATGAGCGGCGTCAAAACGCTGACACTGACCCAATAGACGATGGCATGCACGGCGCCGAGCAGGAAATACGCCGGCGCGCCATACCAGGTGCGGATTTCCAGCCCCATGGTGCGCATGCCAATAGTGGCCGACGCCGTGCTGCCCATGGTCAGGCCGTAATAGGCGAGCGCCCAGACGATCGAAGCCGGCGACAACAGCCAGAACAGCATCCAGCCGAGGCCCAGCGTCACGATGCCGAACAGGAAGATGAAGATCGCGGCCGCCATGACCGGAACCGCGATGATGATGACGTCGATGAAAAACGCCAACAGGCGCCGCGACAGCACGCCCTCGAACAGCTCCGGATTGGCGGCCGGATCATAGGCGTGCGGCTTGACGTCCAGCGATATGCCGATCCGTGCAGGTCCGGAATCTGTCATGATGGCCCTCGATCCTAAGACGCTACCCCAAATGGGGAAACCCGCTCGCCGCCGCAAGGGGTCGTGACCGCGATGGTAACACTTGCCGATATCGAAGCCGCACGGCGCACCATAGCCGGGCACGTGCTGCGCACGCCGCTATTGCCGTCGCCGCCGCTGTCGGCGCTCACCGGCGCCGAGGTTTTCGTCAAGTACGAGAATTTGCAGGTCACCAACTCGTTCAAGGAACGCGGCGCCTGCGTCAAGCTTGCCGCGCTTGGCGCCGACCAGCGCCGCCGCGGCGTCATCGCCATGTCCGCCGGCAACCATGCCCAGGCGGTCGCCTATCACGCCCGCCGCCTCGCCATACCGGCGACCATCGTCATGCCGGAGACGACGCCATTCGTGAAAGTCAAAGCAACCGAAGCGCTGGGCGCCATGGTCGTGCTCGACGGCGAGACGCTTGCGGAAGCGCAAGCGCGGGCCGAGGCGATCGCCGCCGAGCGCGATCTGGTCTGGGTGCATCCTTACGACGACCCGCACATCATCGCCGGCCAAGGCACCATCGCGCTGGAAATGCTGGAGGACGCGCCCGATCTCGAGACGCTCGTCATCCCGATCGGCGGCGGCGGCCTGATCGCCGGCAACGCCATTGCGGCGCGCGGCAAAAAACCGTCGATCGAGATCGTCGGCGTCGAATGCAGGCTCTATCCGTCGATGTGGAACGCGATCAACGGCGGCGACCTGCCGTGCGGCGGCGCGACGCTGGCGGAAGGCATCGCGGTGAAGAATGTCGGCGCACTGACCTTGCCGGTCGTGCGTCGATTGGTGAGCGACATCATTCTGGTCGATGAGCCGCTGATCGAGAGCGCGGTCAACGCGTTTCTGACTTTGCAAAAAGCCATGGCGGAAGGGGCAGGCGCCGCAGGCCTCGCCGCCATGCTGGCTGAGCCGGGGCGCTTCGCCGGCCGCAAGGTCGGCTTGATCCTGTGCGGCGGCAATATCGATCCGCGGATCCTTGCTTCCGTCATGGTGCGCGAGTTGGAACGGGCGGACCGCATCGTCTCGTTCCGCCTGACCATTCCGGACCGGCCGGGAATTTTGGGCCAGATTGCAAGCCGCCTCGGCGGGCTGGGCGCCAATATCCTCGCCGTCAATCACCACCGCCTGTTCCTCGACGTGCCGGCCAAGGGTGCCAAACTCGACGTCACCATGGAGACGCGCGACAGCAGCCACGCCGAGGAGATTTTCCGCGCGTTGACCGACGACGGCTACCGGCCGATGCGCTTGGCCAGCGGCGCCGTGCTGGAGTGAGCGCTGCTTTGTTTGCTAGTGCCCGATGCCGGGATCGTAGCCGGAGGGCGGCGCGTCGGGCGTCGGGCTCGGCGGTTCGGGAGCGTCACTCGGGCGGGCACGCGGCAATGGTATGCCGGTGTCAGCGAGCGCGATCACGTTGGGACGATGCCGCGGCAAGGGAACCGGGCCGGTGATCGGATCCGGCGGCGGCAAGGCGTCGGCATCATTTGCCGTGTCCGGTGTAGCCGACGTTGGCTGCTGCGGCGCGACCGATGGCGGGTCCGGGAAAACGCTGGGCGCGGGTGCGGCAGGTGCTGCCTGTACCGTAGCCGCGGTTGGAGACGGCGGCGCCGCAGGCGCGGCGGATGGTGTCGGGGCGAGGGCGGCGACTTGCACATTTGGCGCGCCGGTATTGCTGCCGCTGTCGCGCATCCGGTCGCCTCTGGCGTCATCGGTCGCTTTGGCGTCGGTGGCTGACTGCGCGGGTTGCGACGATGCGGGAGGATTGGCCGTGTCCGCGGCCGGGCTCGCCGGCGCCGTAGTGGCGGTCACTGCGGCGAGTGGCTGGGGTGCAGGTACGGTGGGCTGCGCAATATAGGTGTGCATGAAAGCGGTGATAGTCCACAGCATCACCGGAACCGCCGTGATCACGGCGACAAGAATGATGATCCGCCGCAACACCGGGGCATAGTGCTGGATATTATCCTCGTCGTACTCACGCATGACACCTGTCCCGCTATTGCCGTCCCGGCGGCGGCGCTTGAGCTAAATTTCGCCTTTCTTCAATTTCTCCGCGACGCGCGCGGCAAAATAGGTCAGCACACCGTCGGCGCCGGCGCGCTTGAACGCGATAAGGCTTTCGGTCATGGCCTTGTCGCCGTCGAGCCAGCCGTTCGCCGCGGCGGCCATGATCATCGCATATTCACCCGACACTTGGTAGGCGAAGGTCGGCATGCCGAAGGTGGCTTTGACGCGGCTTAGAATGTCCAGATAGGGCAGGCCGGGCTTGACCATGACCATGTCGGCGCCCTCGGCGATGTCGAGCTCGACCTCGCGCAACGCTTCATCGGTGTTTGCGGGGTCCATCTGGTAGGTACGCTTGTCGCCGATCAGCGTGACGCTCGAGCCGACCGCATCGCGGAACGGGCCGTAGAAAGCGGAGGCATATTTGGCCGCATAGGCCATGATCTGCACGTCGCCAAAACCTGCGGCATCGAGGCCGGCACGGATGGCGCCAACGCGGCCGTCCATCATGTCCGACGGCGCAATGATGTCGCAGCCGGCTTCGGCCTCGACCAGGGCTTGGCGGACCAGGACGCCGACGGTCTCGTCGTTGAGGATCACACCGTCGCGCAGCAGGCCGTCATGGCCATGGCTGGTATAGGGATCGAGCGCCACGTCGCAGAGCACGCCGATCTCCGGCACCTCTTTCTTGATGGCGCGAATGGCGCGGCAGACCAGATTGTCGGGATTGAGCGCTTCGGAGCCGTCGTCGTCGCGCCGCGCCGGCTCGGTGTAGGGAAACAGCGCCAGGCAGGGGATCTTCAGCTTCGCCGCCCGTTCCGCCGCCCGCACCGCCTCATCGACCGAGAGGCGCTCGACGTCGGGCATGGAGTCGACCGGGGCGCGGACTTTTG
>Ga0316363_10002427_pt1 | contig 14280 bp, 10 predicted proteins | sample Sb_taG_3_FD_200459 | JGI IMG/M metagenome (GOLD analysis project Ga0316363, IMG submission 200459) | Peat soil microbial communities from Weissenstadt, Germany - Sb_50d_a_PC metaG (v2) (version 2) | ecosystem: Environmental > Terrestrial > Soil > Wetlands > Peat | place: Germany: Weissenstadt...
TTCATCGCCCGCTCCGCTGCGGTCCTCGGATAGATCTCCATGCTCTCGCGCATGGCTCCATCCTCGCCGCCCGTTATGCGGACACTTCACTTGCTAAAAACACCGGACATATTATTAGCTAACGACAGCGACCACACATACTTAACTCTTCGGTAACGGAAGGATCGACGACTGTCGTTAGCAGTTTTTGTCTCTGCTTCGTCTCCTGACTGACTGAACCTGTCTGAACTATCCCGGCCCAGCCTCCGGCCATGAGTCGCCAGAGAAGCGCCGCAGCGGGTGGGATGACGACGTCCTAGAACAGAATTTGCTGAATTGGCAACGCACCCGGTCGCATCTGTCTGACCTAATGCTGACCACCACATTCTTGCCGACGGCCTGCTGGAATCCGGCGTGAAATTCGTTGCGCCAGTTGACATTTCACCCCGGCATCACTTTTCGACCACTGGCCGTCATGGCGGGGCCTGTTGGCACAATTCATGCCGCGCTGGCGGCGCGATTATCTCTTTCCGCCCCCTTACAAAGTCCTTACAAGTTGACTGCTCCATTCTTACGTGGTGCGACCTCCCATGAGAGAAGGATAACTTCCGTTCCGAGGCGTGCACGACTGCCTCTTGTCGCGCCGTCAGGATGCAGCTGCCTAGGGGATAGTCATGGTCGAGTCCGATCTTACGTTTCTTCTAATTCCAATGGCCCCGGCCCTGGCATTCATGCTCTGGGTGATTTGGGCGCTGGAGAAGCAAATTAGGCGGGATAGGCGCCACTCTGACGAGATCGCTCGCCTGAAGGCTGGGTCCGATCATCCGGCGTCCACTAGCGCAGCTCCTAAACAGCACGGCGCAGGAACATCCGTTCATCTCAATTTCGCTAGACAGCCGTAATAACTGAGCTCAGCCTCAGCCACTGCGAAGGGGTCGCGGACAATCTCAGACCCCATTGTCCGGAGTGAACCAGATCACATCCGAGAAGGATCGCCGACAACTCGCACGGAACTCGGAACTCCAGCTGAAGATCCCGTACGGAGCGTTGCGCCGCCCGGCCTTTTCTCGTCCGATGGGGGGAGTATCCTAAAAGTCCTCGGGAGCGATCCAGATGAATACGAAAACTCTGAATACGGTCGAAGACGGTCAGGACCTCGCGTGCATCTCCAGGGAGTTGGACAACATAAGGGATGGGCTGAAGTTGCTGGGCCTGAAGCAGTGCAGCTGCTGCCGCAAATACTTCATTTGCCCGGACGGGAAGAACCTGCTCAACGCAGGCCAACTAGTTTGCTACAGATGCTTAAGTCGTTGGTGGGAGCAACGCTCGCCGAAGATTTCAATTGAAGAGCGTAATACTGTCGAGCTTCAGCTTCTCCGCTGGCTCCTGACCTATCACGGGGCGCGAGTCGTTCGACGGCTTAGCCAAATGCCCGCGACAGAAGACATCGAACTCAAGATAGCGGTCGGATGCGAACGATGCAACGGGAGGGGCCAGAGTGGTACCACTAAATGTCAGAATTGCGATGGACGCGGCTGTGAATGGGTCGTTGTGGTCAAACCCAAGCTGAGGGTCCATCATACATAATCGCGAAAGTCGACTTTGGCGTCCGCCATGTGTGCGAACCGATCTAAGGGGGCTCCGCTATAGAGTTCTTGGTGGTTACCCGGACGCTCACATGCCCCGAATCAATCGGGGGATGGTCTACCTCGGCGCGCCAAGATAAACAGTGAACACAAGCAAAACGGAATCATGAAGAAGACTTCGGCATAGACGACCCTCCCTTTGGGCGCAAGAGAGAACCGCCGGGCTCATTTTAGGACCGACGGATAAGGGATGGAAGGCGGAATTCAAATTCCGGTATGTACCCCGAATTTCTCTTCTATGCGATTGAAGAAAACGGGCGTGACGTCATCGAGCTACACTAGGTCAGCATTGCGACAACATCACGCCCATTAGCTGAGAGTCAAGAGGGCTTCCCCGGCCCTCGATTGACTCGGCTCCCTGGGTAGGAGATTGAAGCAGTTTCTACCTGTCTGTCAGCTGCTGACTGTTCAGAATTGCTCACATTGTCTAAAACAAGTTGACCTACGGATTCTGAAAACGCCTGTGACGGCGGGAACGGGTAGAGTGTTTCGAGTCAGTACCATGCGGCTGTGGGAAAACGGGCCGAATTGAGCGACGGGCGCGCTGCGTCGGAATTCGATGAATTCCGGAGAGGCCGGTTAGCGGCGCAGGGCCGCGGGGAAGAAAAACTGGGGGCCCGACCGCAACCTGGCCCCCACGTCGCATAAGTTTAGATGCGCGGACGCGACCGGATGTTGCGCGGCGCTTGAGAAGTAAAGGCCGTTATACCGACGAGATCAGGTTTGGGGAGACGTTCGTAATCAGGATGGCCCAGGTTCTCGTCGAGCAGTGTCACCTCCCAGTCCGGAGGCGTCAGTCCTGCCACCACGAGAAGCCCGAGGGGTTTCCAGACTCGATACTTGTTCAGGCGGTTCGAATGAACTTTGTTCAGGCTGACGACCGGATCACGAGGCGCCTGGCGACCCGAGTCTCTCCCGTCGCTACGGCTGCGTCGATCTTTTCTCGTTGTTGTGGCTTGATGACAAGCAGTGCCTCCGGGTCCATGAACTCACTATAGGCACGGCGGAATTCCTCGTCGGTCATCGCGTCCAAGCTGGGCGTCGTTCGAGGGTTCGATTCGTTCTCACCTTTGAAGATCTCGTTCAAGTGACTCATGATCATCGCGGATGCGTCGTTTATGAGGTAGTCGCGCAATGGAGCGAGCTCCCATTTCTTGGGTGCGATCGTATAAAGCACTCTGCTCAGACTGAACTTGCTTGGCCGCAACTTTCCCTTCTTGTCGAGCACAGAAATGCGTTCGACTAGATCGGGCAGAGCAAGTGCCTTTCCAGGACAGACTTCAGAGTAAGGTGATACTACGTCATCGCGTACCAGAGGATGACGCTCTTATGCGGCGACGGATTGTGGACCTTGAATCGCGCGGTCTTGAACATGGCGTGAAGTCACCAGCATTGTAGCGCCTACCTGCTGTCTTTGCTTAAGAGAATGTCCATGTTGGCGCGGAAGACATGAACGTTCCTCGCTTCCGCTAGACACAGAAAGCCCCACCGGTTTCCCGATGGGGCTTTCGCGTTTGGTGCTGGGGCTTATGTCCGGTTCGAGCGCGGCTTCGCCGCGCACTTTGTTTTTCGAAAAACTAAATGGGCGATTTGCGGCACGACTAAAGTCATGCCCTGACACTTGGTGGAGCTTCGCAAAGGTTTTGTCCGCAGCCCGTAAAAGCCCTTGCTTTTTGTTACGCGTCCTGCGGCACGAATGAATTCGCGCCCTGATACAGAACGAAAAACAACCTCAGATCTTTCGACTCCGCTACGCTTGGCTCAAGATGACAGCGGATGAGGTGGGGGGGCGGGTGCGGCGAATACGGCACGAATGAATTCGTGCCCTGATACGAGGCCGTTCGATCCCTGACCCCTTATCGCTGTTTTCTGATCTCTTATCTCTGTTCTCACGCACCCATCGTCTTATCGAATCTACGGCCCGGGACCCGGGGCACCCGCCATCCTCTGCAATGCTAAAATCCGTGATGCGAGGGAGGTTCAGCGTGAATTCATCAGTGCGTCATTGGGGAGCGCTCTTGGCGTTCGGGCTATTGGCCACGCTGCCCATGGTTGCGAGCGCCGCGGAACCGTGCAAGCTGTTGACTGCGGAAGAAATCGCCCAGGTGCTCGGTAACCCGGTTTCGCCCATGCCTCTGGGCACTACTGGCTGCATGTGGAAGGGCAGCCCGCAAGGAGTAAGCATTGCGCTGCGCGATGCCTCGGCCTGGGCGCGAACCATCATGCCCGTTCAGGGCATGACCAAGACGGATGTCAGCGGAATTGGCGACGCGGCGTCGCTCTCGGGGATGCAGAATACCTGGACACTGTCAGTGAGGCAGGGGAACAATGTCATCGTTTTGACGGTCTACGGTGCAAAGAGTCCGGATCAGCAGCGTTCGTCGGAAGAGTCGCTCGCACGGCTTGCTCTCAAGGATCTTTAGGACCACACTTGCCGTACCTCACGCAACGGACAATCGGGGGCCCATGCGTTTCGCTCGCTGCGCGGGCTGGGTTCGAGCGCGGCTTCGCCGCGCACTTTGTTTTTCAAAAAACTAAATGGGCGATTTGCGACACGAATGAATTCGTGCCCTGAGACAGAACGAAAAACAACCGCAGATCTTTCGACTCCGCTACGCTTCGTTCAACATGACAGCGGATGAGGTGGGTGGTCGGGCGATCCCGCCCTAGCCACAAGAACAGAGACGTGGCGAAGTTGGGGCGCCCGGGAGCGCGGCTTCGCCGCGCACAGGCCCCACCATCACGAAAGCAACCGCCGGGCGCTCCACCCCGCCCCGAGGAGAGTACGCAGAAATCCTGTGCTCTGGGCGGAGTCTTGTTCCTGGACTTCCCAGCAGGGCCGCCGCAAACACAGTTTCGTCGTTTCAATCACCAAGGCATGTTCCCACCCGGCGGGCTGACTCCAACCATGAATGGTCGAGCGGAACGGACTTTCGCTTGCCTGCGACTTGATCCAGTGGCACCGGCTCGGTGTGATCGCCGCAGGCGGCCACCATCACCCCGAAGCTCCCCCTGGCGATGAGATCGGCACAGGCGGTGCCGAGGCGCGTGGCGAGCATGCGATCTGCCGCGCACGGTGTGCCGCCGCGCTGGACATAGCCAAGGATGGTCACACGGGATTCGAGGTGCGTGAGTTCCTCGAGCTGATGGGCGAGGCGCAGGGTGTTTCCCTGATGTCGAACGTCAAGCCCGGCGATTTCGTGTTTTGCCTCGATCTTACCGCTCAAGGATTTGGCGCGCTGCAGTTTCTTCTCGGCGCTCTCATAGATGCGCGCATCCTCGCGGCTCTTCGCGCCCTCGGCTACGGCCACAATGCTGAAGCTGCTCCCGCTCCTGCTGCGTTGACGGATGGCCTCGGCGACCTTCTTCACGTTGTAAGGAATCTCTGGAATGAGGATCACGTCTGCGCCGCCGGCCAGTCCGGCGCCGAGCGTAAGCCAGCCTGCACGATGGCCCATGATCTCGGCGACGATGATGCGGTGGTGGCTGTGAGCGGTGCTGTGCAGACGATCAATCGCCTCGGTGGCAATGTCCAAGGCGGTGGCGAAGCCAAAAGTGGCGTCGGTCATGGCTACATCGTTGTCAATGGTCTTGGGAAGCGTAATGACATGGATGCCGGCCCGGTGCAAGCGCAGGGCGCTCTTCGCGGTGCCGCCTCCGCCGAGGCAAACCACGCAATCGATTCCCCACTTCCTGAGATTGTTCCGGATCACACCGGTCATGTCCTTCGTCTTGCCGTTGATCACCATGCGGTGCGGCTTGTCGCGGCTGGTGCCGAGAATCGTGCCGCCGATGGTGAGAATGCCGGAAAGGGCGGCGCGATCCAGTTTGATTCGCCGGTTCTCGACCAGGCCACGAAAGCCGTCGCGAAAACCAATGATCTCCCAGCCGTAGGAGCCAAGAGCGGCTTTGCCGACGCCGCGGATGGCTGCGTTCAGACCGGGGCTATCGCCGCCAGCGGTGAGAATACCGATGCGCTTAGTTTTTGTGGCCATTAACAACAAATATATGGGACACGGTGGAGTTCTTGTCGAGCCCAGCCGCTACCCACTCGGGCCGGTCCTGGCCGAAGACTAACATTTACGATGGTTCAAAACAGCCGGAGCCTCCGGCGACTGGTCTTCGACGCTGGGGTGGCTTGAGTGGTGCCGAACGCGAACGCCTGGAAAGAATTGTTTTTATTCTTCAATGAGGCGTCGAAAAGGCACCCTGCGTCGCGGAACCTTTCCGCAAGGCACTGCGTAGCGTCTGAAAGGTGCACCTTGCCTGCTCTGATCCTTAGGCCGCCAGGAGGATTGACCATGAGTTCCGACTTCAGCCAGCTCGGGCAAATCGTGCGCAGGCTCTGGCGGGCACCCGTCTTCACCGTGATCACGCTGATTACGCTTGCCGCGGGGGTTGGCGCCAACATCGCAGTGTTCAGCGTCGTGGAGGGCGTCCTGCTGAAACCGTTGCCCTACCCGCATCCGGAGTCGCTGGTCGGAGTTTGGCACACGGCACCAGGACTGAATATCGAAGAAGTGAATATGGCGCCGTCAAACTACTTCGTCTATCGCGAGCAGAACCGGGTGTTTGATGATGTGGGCATTTATCAGGGAGACTCGGTGAGCGTTACGGGGCAGGGAAACCCGGAGCAGGTGCAGGCGCTGGATGTGACCGATGGCGTTCTTCCGATTCTCGGACTCGCGCCTTTATTGGGTCGCTGGTTTAACCGAGTCGACGACAGCCCGAGCGGGCCCGACACGGTGATGCTTAGCTACGACTATTGGCAAAGCCGCTTCGGCTCGAACAGGTTCATCGTGGGACAAACCATTCGCGTGGACGGGAAAGCGCGCCAGGTCATCGGAGTGATGCCGAAGGGGTTTCGCTTCCTCGATTGGGAGCAGCCCGCTCTATTCCTGCCTCTTCGTCTCGATCGAAACAAGACTACGCTCGGCCAGTTCAGCTATGAAGGCATTGCCCGATTGCGGCCTGGCGTCACCTTGCAGGCGGCGAACGCCGATGTGGCGCGGATGTGGCCCATCGTGCTCAACAGTTTTCCCGCCCCGCCGGGATTCAGCATCGACCTCTTCAATAAGGCGCGGCTGGGGCCCAATGTTCGACCGCTTACCCGGGACGTGATCGGCGATGTGGGCAAACTGCTTTGGGTGCTGATGGGCAGCATCGGAGTGGTGTTGCTGATTGCCTGCGCCAATGTCGCGAATCTGCTGCTGGTGCGTGCCGAAGGACGCCACCAGGAGTTGGCGGTACGCGCAGCACTCGGGGCAAGCCCGTGGCGGATCGGCAAGGAGTTCCTGCTGGAGAGCGCGCTATTGGGAGTGCTGGGCAGTGCGCTGGGGCTCGTGCTCGCCTGGGGCGCGCTGCGTTTGCTGATCGCGCTTGGCCCTTCTGGCCTGCCACGCCTGCACGACATCGGTATCGACCTGAACGTGTTGGTCTTCACGCTGGTCGTGACGATACTTTGCAGTCTGCTCTTCGGTTCCATTCCCGCACTACGATTTGCCGGCACGCGAGTGGGAACGGGTCTGCGCGAGAGCCGGACGACCAGCCAGGGACGTGAGCGCCACCGCATGCGCAACACGCTGGTGGTGATCCAGGTAAGCCTTGCGTTCGTGCTGCTGATCTGTTCCGGACTTATGATCCGGACCTTTCGAGCACTGATTCATGTGGATGCCGGTTACGATACGACCGCAAAGATCCAAACCGTACGGCTGGGCATCCCCGAAGCCGACGTACCCAAAGACGACGATGTTCTCCGCATGCAGCAGGCGATCGAACAAAAGATTGCAGCAATTCCGGGCGTGGAATCCGTGAGCTTCGGTGGTTCCGTGCCCATGGATGGAAACGGGTGGCATGACCCGGTCTTTGCGCAGGACCGAAGCTATGCCGGCGGCGCAATGCCACCGTTGCGCGAATTCGTCTTTGGCGCTCCGGGCTTTCTCAAGACGCTCGGCATTCCCCTGGCTGCGGGTCGGGATTTCACGTGGGACGAGGCCTTCGAGAAGCTGCCCGTGGCTATGGTGAGTGAGAACTTTGCGCGCGAATACTGGGGTAGTCCAACCAATGCGCTCGGCAAGCATATCCGCGTGAGCACGAAGGATGACTGGCGGGAAATCGTCGGGGTCATCGGCGATGTGCATAACGATGGAATGAGCAAGGATGCGCCAACCATCGCCTACTGGCCGACATTGCTGTCTCACTTTGAGAGTGGCTTGTTCAGCGTCAGACGCTTCGTTGTGTTTACGATCCGGACTCCGCGAGCAGGTTCCGAGAGCCTGATGAAGGATGTGCGTCAGGCGGTTTGGTCGGTGGATGCCAATCTTCCTCTCACCGGCATACACACCCAGGACTACTACTACGAGAAGTCGATTTCGCGAACGTCGTTTACCCTCGTGATGCTTGGGATTGCGTCGACCATTGCACTGTTATTGGGAATCGTGGGGCTCTACGGCGTGATTGCCTATTCCGCCTCGCAACGCACGCGCGAGATCGGCATTCGCATTGCGCTGGGAGCGCAAAGGAACAGCATCACCACCATGTTTGTTCGGCAGGGCCTAGTGCTGGCCGCGTGCGGCATCGGATGCGGGTTGCTTATGGCTTTGGCGGCAACTCAGTTGCTAAAGTCATTGCTTTTCCATGTCAGCCCGGTAGACCCCACTACATATGTGCTGGCGTGCATTGCTTTGTGCGCGGCAGCCTCACTGGCCAGTTACATTCCGTCAAGGCGGACAGCGGCGGTAAATCCGGTGGATGCATTGCGGGCGGAATGATCGACTGACCCATCGCCGCACGGGGCCGAATCAGCGCGCTAGTTTCCTTTCGATGCGCTCGTGGCAGACATGCGCTGGAGCACCTTCGAGATGTAGCCATTCTCTTCGAAAGCATGGCTGGGAAGCACGCCGATAAACCGGATCGTCCCGCTTTTGTCGAGCACAACGCCGAGAGGATAGTCGACCACGCCGAAGGTCTGCGCGGTCTGCGCGGGAACTTCGAGCGTGGGCGTGCCCGCCAGGTATTTCTCATTCACGGCGTGCAGCACTTTGCCAGCGTCCTGCGGGCCTGCAGGCGAATCTTCAGAGTAGAGCAGCCCGTAGACGTGGATTGGCGCATGGCCGTTGACAGCGGCGAACTTGGTCATGGTCTTCACCAGTTCGCGGCACTCGATGCACCAGTCGGAAAAGAGCACGAGCACGGTGGCTGCGCCAAAATTGGGATCGATCCGGGGCCTGGCGCCCGCCGATTGGAGCATTCGTGTCGGATGCACGTTCGGCAAATGCGTACCCAGCAAATGGTACTGTGTCCGCACTTGATCGATCTCCTGCTGGTCTTCGGCGGAGACTGCCGTCAGTTTCTGAAGCGCAGCGTCCGCGTCGGCTGCCGCTGCCGCCGCGGCGTCAGAGTTGCCGGCAAAACGATCGAGAAACGCGAGCTCCATCGCGGACGCGTACAGCGCTCCGGTTGAAACGGTGGTATCGCCGCTCGCCGCCTTCAACGGACCGGGCCGACTCAATGCCTGCACGATGGCGGCGTGCTCCTCGCCGGCAAGCGCCAGTGCCTCCGGACTGCCGGCGTGCTCGAGCGTGTCTTTCATGTAGCGGACGGTGTAGGCCACTTCCGCATCGTACGGGAACCGCAGCAGCCCGCGGGTGGTGGCCAGCGCAAGGTCTAGTGCGTTGATGTGCACCAGCGCGCTCACGCTGATCGCCAGGGCCTGAGTTCGATGCAGCACTTCCCTGCTTGCCACATACTTAAGCGCAGCGTCGTTGGCTGGACTCCAGTCCTGGCCAAAGGCGCAGAGATGTGCGAGGTCGTAGAGGTCCTCGCCCTGATAATCGTCGGGCCTGGCTGCGTCGCAGGCCTCGCGTGCCCTTTGCATACCGACAGCCAGCGCAGCAAGCTCAGCCTCAGACCAGTTGTCGAGCGAAGCGCGCACCACTTCCAACGGATGCATCGCGTCTTTATAGATGGCGCCGGGAGGTTCGCGCGCGGGTACGGGAGTTTGCGGGGATGCGGGCGCCTGGTCCGTTGGTGGCGGAGGAGGGGGTGCCGGCACAGGAGGCGCCTGGCCGGGCAGCGCCAACGGCATAACCACCGCGGCAACAAGCGCGCCGGCAAATAAGATTCGTGCGCGGAGGGCGCCTGTCATCACTGGAACCTCCCAGACCGCTGCTTGCTTCAATACCTAATTCGGCGATGGCTTTTCGATATGGGCGATCGTGATAGCCTCTTCGGGGCCTTTCGTTGATTCCAGCTTTAGCCCGAGTTGTTCCTGAATGGCGGTGAAGATGGAAGGTCCCGAAGCGTCGGGCGGGGGTGTCTCCGCGCCGGGCGATGGCCCTGGCATCGCTCCCGGTGAGTTGACGTCCGGTGTCCACTTCAGATCGAAACTGTAGTTGCCTGTGAGTCCGGTTTGATCCACAACGGGCCGGCCCAATTCGAGTCGGAGCCACCTCACAAGTTCGCTAACCGGTTCTGCACATGCCATGGTCTCGCCGGGACGAAATAGAAGGCTGCCCGCTCGGAGTGGTGTGGCCGGTCCCTGGGGTGCTGCCGGGGAAGCGCCCGGAGACGGAGGGGGTGGGGGTGGCATGGGAAACGTACCCGGAGCGGGAGTGCTACACGGAGCCGTCTCTTGCAGTTTGGGGCCGCCCCTGGCAACAACCAGAGCGAAAACCGGCACGATCAATGTCGTGTGGTTCATCACGAGTTTGAATCGATCGGCAAGCAACGATCGCACCATGAGTCTAGTTTGCACGAGGCGATCAAGGGGAGCTAACTTTTCCAGTGCTGCAACTTGCGAGTCCTCCAATTTCGCATCGATATCGTATTTGTCGGAGTTGATCCAACTCGGTCCCCCTGTCACTTGATCATCCGGCAACGGACGAGAATTTCCAGGGGCCCAAGCCCATAGAATTAGCGCCTTGATCGTTATATTTGTCGCGATGAACCTGTCCCTGGGAGCGTGAACTCCCACGGCTCCTATGGTAGTGAAGCCAGCCCCAGACTGGTCTGGCCTGACTGAGACCACCTCGAACGCCGGCAGCTTATTCGTTGAATCTTCAACCTGTGACTGGGCGCGGGTTTGCGTTGCGTGTAACACGCCGAATGCGACCGGCGCGGCCACGGCCAGCAATCCAGCCGCGCCCAGCAACAGTTTCCTGCCCAAGCTCATCTTCAGCCCCACATGGCGAGTCATAATACGGACGATGCGCGCCGTTCTCGAAGTCAGGAAAAAGGTTCGCGGTTTTCCTGCGGCGCTGCTCGGGTCCGATGGCCTTGAGGGTCGGGTCATGACAGGGGCTAAAGTGGCTGCGGAAAAACTGTGGTTGTTGGATCGGAATGGCGGGATGTAGCTCTCAGGGGCTAAAGCCCGCACTGATTTTGCGACGATTTCGGCACGACTAAAGTCGTGCCCTGACACGCCTGTAAGCATAAATCAATCACTCCTGCTGCGCGCGGCTTGGCCGCGCTCTTTGTTTTTCAAAAGGGGGGTGAGCGGGTAATCGCGGGGCTTAAGCCCCGCGCTCCCTCCACTTGGTGAAGGTGGGTAAGCGATTGTGGCACCCATTCGACTGCGCCTAGGGCAGGCTTTGAATTCATGTGCTGATATAGGCTTCCCAGTGTGTGACGCATCTCACGGCCAATCCCCTCGGATCCCGTTACGCTGGCCTCAATGGGCCGGCAGGTTTCTAAGCAGATGAGTCCTTAGGGTTCGTTCGATCTGGGCTGCCGACGATGTTTTCTGCAAGCGGCGACAGATGAACGCGAAAGCCACAAGGCTTACAACAGTTTTAGTTCTCTTCTTCGGATCCCTTGCCGGGTGCTCGAATCCCTCACTCATCATTTCTGCTGCAAGCAACTCCGTGCCCGACAGTTCTCCCGTCAGCGAACAGTATTTTGGAATGCACGTCGGCTTCGTGGATCCGGGAACGCCATGGCCCGCTGTTCCATTTGGAACGTGGAGGCTGTGGGATGCCAACGTGGCCTGGAAAGATGTGGAGCCAGCGCAGGGAGAGTGGAACTTTTCGCGGCTCGACACACTCGTCGGCCTCGCGCAACAACACAAAGTCGATGTGATTCTGCCTTTGGCGTTGACTCCGCAGTGGGCTTCAGAGCGCCCGAATGAGCCGTCAGCCTACACGCCCGGAGCCGCCGCCCCACCGGCCGACATCCACGACTGGATTGCGTATGTGCAGGCCGTGGCGACGAGGTACAAAGGCAGGATTGCCTACTACGAGATGTGGAACGAGATGAATTGCACCGCGATGTGGACCGGGAATGCGGCGGAAATTGTGAGCCTGCAACAGACGGCTTATACCGCGATCAAAAGCATCGATCCCAATGCGCAGTTCATCTCCGCCAACCTGACAACATCAAATGGAATCCCGCTGATGGAGCAGTTGCTCAACCTTGGTTACGCGAACTCCGCCGACATTATCGGGTATCACTTTTACGTATCGCCGAGCCAGCCGGAAGCGATCGCGACTTTGTTCAGCCAGGTTTCTACACTGTTGAATGCGCATGGCGTGAAGAAGCCGATCTGGAATACGGAGACGGGGTGGATGCTGCCGAGCACGTTCGCGAGTGAGGATGAGGCTGCGGCGATTGCTGTGAGAGCTCTGCTGGTTGGGCGCTCCTCGGGAATCGAACGATTCCTCTGGTATGAATGGGACAACCACTGCTGCGTGTCGCTGTTTATGACGGAGGCGGATAACGCAACGCCGACACGCGCCGCACTTGCCTACGCCAATTTGCAGAGATGGCTGGTGGGCAATGTGCTGGGTGCGTGCGCGGCCGACGGAAACGACACATGGTTGTGCAGTTTGCAGTTTCAGGATGGACGCCACGGCCTGATTCTCTGGAATCCCAAAGGCAATGCGACGGTGAATCCAGAGCTGAGCTGGACGCCGACTGAAGTGGAAGACATGTACGGCAACTGCGCGCCAGTGCATGGTGCGCAGGTGATCGCAGGTCAGGACCCTGTGCTGCTGCGCGAATAGGCCGACTTCGCGACCGCGTCAGGCGGCGTCGCCTTGCCTCAAAGTTTTCCGGCGACCTGGCTGGCGAGAGCTTTGAGCTGGCCTTCATTCGCGGGAGTGAAATTCTTCATATTCTGAAAGCTGAGGAAATACCGGACGTTGCCCTTGCGCACATGGAGCCCATGACTGGGATCGAAATATGCGTCCTCTCCAATGCCGGCTACCGGCGTTGGCGGACTATAAAACATCTTCAATCGCGCGAACAGATCCGTTGCGGCGGACGCCGAAGGATCAAAGTAAATCCTAAACCAGAGAGGGCTTCCGCCTCCGCTTGAAGAGTAATTGCAGTCCGTGCCTTGAACGGTGTTTGCGAAGGGCGCAGGCGCGGTGCTCTTTGCAGCGGAACCGTAGGCCTGACCTATGGCCGTGCTCAGGTCGGCAGCAGACAACAGCGAGCAGGGATCGGCGGGCGCTTGAGTTGCCCTTGCCGGCTGCAAGACGCAGGCGGCGAGAAGCAAAGTTGCTGCGAACAGTGACAGTTTGCCTGGGTAGCCATGGGATATCTCCTCCTAACCTTCGAGCCGGAACTTCCATCCGCGCTCCAGAAGCATGGTAGATATTACCGGCCCACCGTTACAGCGACAAGAGTAAATTAGCAGAGGGTAGCGCGCGTCCGCACCCGATCTCTGTTCGCCGCTCTCTCTTCTCTGTTTTCTGACCCCTGATCTCTGCTCTCACACGCGAGCCTGTCAGGCGGCGTCGCCCTGCGGCGAGATCAGCAGGAAGGTGACGGATTCCGGCGTGTTGCGCTTGTGTGGAGTGCCGCGCGGGACCACCAGCATGTCGCCCTTGTTCAAGGTGACGGTCTCGTGTTGATCGGACTCCGGTGCCAGCCACTCGCCGGGCCCCTTGCTATGCGCGCCCTTCGGCGTTCCGCCCAAATCATAGGTCGCCGACCCATCGAGAATTTGGAAGACGTGGTCGCGGTGTTCGTGCCACTCAAACTCAGCACCGCTTTTTGCTTTCTCGGTGGTCATCACCACGGTGAAGTTCTTGCCCTGAACGAGATTGTTGTTTCCCGGGCTGGCCTCGAGAGCCTTCACGTCGTCCTGAATTTGCTGCGCTGTCAACACCTGGGGTTTTACATCGCCTGCCGGGGCAGCGCCTTGCGCCGCCGCTGAAGCGGCAAACATTGAGGCATCGGCGAGGGTGAGGCCAACGGCTGCGGCGGCCGGCACGCTGCACAGGAACCAGCGGCGGTCGGGATTCTTGACAGGATCAATAGGCATAGGAACCTCCCTGAATCAGGAAATGACTTCGTGCGGAATTCTATCAGCAGGCAATCCTGCGATGCAGGAGCGGCCGGACGCTCAGGCGTCAAACTGGCGCAGCCACGGAGCCATGAGAGCGGCAACTTTGCGCGGCTGTTCATAGGCGGCGAAGTGGCCGGCGCCGGGCAGCACGTGATATTCGCAACCGCCGGGCGCGGCTTTAAGCGCTTCCATCTCCGCGGGACTCACGCTCGAATCCTCGCTGCCTGCGATGGCGAGGACGGGCACGCGAATAGTGGCGACTGTCGGTACCGAATCGGGCCGCGTGGCCAGTCCCGCCTGCACGGCAACCTCGGCCTCGGGTGTCAGCGTCATGCGCGCGCGCAGCTCGGCGACGATTTCAGG
>Ga0316363_10002431_pt1 | contig 14269 bp, 9 predicted proteins | sample Sb_taG_3_FD_200459 | JGI IMG/M metagenome (GOLD analysis project Ga0316363, IMG submission 200459) | Peat soil microbial communities from Weissenstadt, Germany - Sb_50d_a_PC metaG (v2) (version 2) | ecosystem: Environmental > Terrestrial > Soil > Wetlands > Peat | place: Germany: Weissenstadt...
CCCGAAGCGCAACAAGTCCTCAGCCTGCTGAAAGACGAAGAATATTTCGAGTTTATCCGCCGCGACGGCAAGCAAGCCGATTCGCTAAATTCCGCCATCTCGCTCAACAAGCCCGAAGACGCCGTCAACCGCCAGTACGAAGATCTCGCCAACACCGTTACGTCCATCGGCAATGAGTGGGCTGCGCTCCGCGCAAAACCCTCGCGCACTCCGGAAGAAGATGCACACCTCGCCGATCTTTCCGCCAAATTGAAGCAGGCCAATCAGCAATGGAATCAATTCTTGAATGGCCTGTACGTCGATCTTGGCAAGACCAAACAAGCCCAGCAAGACGTCGCCAGCCTCCAGGAAAACGCCAGCGGCATGCAGGGCGTCCTGCGCAAGCTCGGAACAGGCGCCGTCGCTCTCTATACCTTGGTCGGCGAAGACAAATATCGCGTCATTCTCGTCACCCCGGCCGTTATGCAGGCGCGCGAATATCCCATTCGCGCCGCCGATCTGCGCAAGAAGGTCCTCGATTTCCGTCAGGCTCTCGATGATCCGCGATCGAATCCCTTGCCCCTCGCGCAGGAGCTTTATCGCATCCTTATCGGGCCCGTGGCCGGAGATCTCGAAGGCGCGAAAGCCACGACCTTGATGTGGTCGCTCGATGATGTCCTTCGCTATCTCCCCGTCGCAGCGCTTCACGACGGCAAAGACTATCTCGTCGCGAAATATCGCAACGAAGTCTTCACCCCTGCGAGCATCTCTCATTTGGCCGATCGCCCCGATGTGCAGAATTGGCGCGGGCTGGCGATGGGCGTCTCGAAAGCCTACGGCAATTTCCCAGCGCTGCCTTCCGTTCCCGAAGAGCTCAATCGCGTGGTCCGCGACCCGAGCACGAGCGACAAGCAAGGTGTTCTCCCCGGCAAGCTGATGCTCGACGCGGCCTTCACCGAAGACTCGATGAAGCAGGCCCTCGAGCAGGGATTTCCGCTGGTGCACATCGCCAGCCATTTCGATTTTCAACCAGGAAACGAAACAGATTCTTTCCTGTTGTTAGGCGGGAAGACAGCCGAGGGCGCGCACCTCACGCTCGCAGAACTCCGCGAAGACCCCGACCTGACTTTCACCGACACGCAGCTTCTAACTCTCTCAGCCTGCGATACCGCCATGGGCGGCTCAACCGGCGACGGCCGCGAAGTAGATGGCCTCGGCATTCTCGCGCAACAAAAAGGCGCGAAAGCAGTAGTAGCGAGCCTCTGGGAAGTAAACGACGCCAGTACAGGCCTGATGATGCAGGAATTCTATCGCCTCTGGACCACAAGTCCCGCAACGTCAAAAGCCGAAGCGCTCCGCCAAGCCCAACTCGAACTTCTCCACGGCCAACTCAAAAGCCCATCGCCCGCTTCGAGCACCGCCACACTCCCGGAAAGCAAACTCGAATCCCCCAGCGCGCGCGGCGTCCAAACCAAAACCGCGACCGCCACAATCGGCTACACCCATCCCTACTACTGGGCCCCATTCATCCTCTTCGGCAACTGGCAATAGCCAACGCATCGACGGCCACGCTTCGGCGTCCGTTGCTGCATTAAACGGTTTGTCAGGGCATGGCTTTAGCCATGCCGCAACCGACGCCGATTTAATAGAGCTTTAGCCGCTGAGGTTTTGTTTTCGCATCGTTAAACCAGGCCGATGCCCGGATTTGCACCCCCGCTTGCGCTAGAATGGATAGATGGCATCGCCGAAGATGTTTCCCGGCTGATACCTGACCACCCTCGCGCAAGGGTATCAATGAAAAAGATTCTCCTCACCCTCAACGTCAACGGCCGCGATCACGAATTCGCCTGCGAACCGAGCAAGCTTCTCCTCGACGCCCTGCGCCAGGATCTCAATCTCACCGGCTCAAAACGCGGCTGCGACGATTCCTCCTGCGGCGCCTGCACCGTCCAGGTTGACGGCATGCCGATGTACTCCTGCACCATGCTCGCCGCAAGTTGCGAAGGCCAAAAAATCCTCACCGTCGAAGGCCTCGCCGATCACGGCAGCCTCGCCGCCATCCAAAAAGCCTATGGCGATTGGGGCGGCGCGCAATGCGGCTATTGCACGCCGGGATTCATGATCACCGTCCATTGGCTGCTCGATCAGAATCCCAATCCCACCGAAGAAGAAATTCGCGGCGCGCTCAGCGGAAATCTCTGCCGCTGCACCGGCTACACGCAGATGTATCAGGCCATCAAAGCGGCGATCGATGCGGAGAAAAAAGGAGCGGCCGCTGCAAAATGAGCGAATTCTCCGTAATCGGTAAATCCATCGCGCTGATCGATTCCGCCGGAAAAACCACCGGCCAGGGAAAATACACCGACGATCTCAGCGTCCCCGGAATGCTGATCGGCAAAATCCTGCATTCGCCGTATCCGCACGCGCGCATCAAAAAAATCGACTCGAGCCGCGCCCTCGCTCTCGATGGCGTAGTCACCGTAGTCACCGGCGAAGACGCGCCGAATCAGTACGGAATTCTTCCTGTCGGCCACGATGAAACGGCTCTCGCCGTTGATAAAGTCCGCTACATCGGCGACAACGTCGCCTGCGTCGTAGCCGAATCCGAAGCCATCGCCGAAAAAGCCCTCGAGCTGATCGACGTCGAGTACGAACCGCTGCCCGCCTGGTTCGATCCCGAAGACTCGATGAAAGCCGAAGCCGAGCTGATTCACGATCAACGCCCGCACAATATCGAAAAGGATTATCACCACGTTTTCGGCGATCCCGACAAAGGCTTCGCGGAATGTGACAAAATCATCGAAGGCCGCTACATCGCCAACGAAGTCACCCACGCCGCGATGGAGCCTCACTCCACGCTAGCCGCTTTCGAATTCGATCCGCAAACCGGCGGACAAGGCCGCCTAACCGTCTGGTCCTCGACGCAAGTTCCCTACTATCTCCAGCACAAGCTCAGCATCGTCCTCGAAATGCAGATGTCGCAGATCCGCGTGATCAAGCCGTTAGTCGGCGGCGGCTTCGGCGGCAAAAGCGAAGTGATTCCCATCGAAATCATCGCAGCCGTAGCAGCCCGCAAAGCGCAAGCCCCGGTAAAAATCACCTACACGCGCGAAGAAGTTTTCTGGGCGCATCGCGGCCGCCCGCGCACCATCGTCGATCTAAAAACCGGCGTGAAAAACGACGGCCGCATCATGGCCGTCGCCGCCCGCGTAATCCAAGATGGCGGCGCCTATTGCTCCTACGGCGTCGTCACCATTCTCTATTCCGGCGCCCTACTCGGCGCGCTCTACGACATTCCGCACATTCGCTACGACGGCTATCGCGTGCTAACCAACAAGCCCGCCTGCGGCGCCATGCGCGGCCACGGCACCGTAAACGTCCGCTTCGCCTTCGAATCGCAATTCGATGAACTCGCCGCGGCCATCGGCATGGATCCCGCCGAAATTCGCCGCCGCAATCTCCTCAAACCGCCGACGATCACGGTGAACGGCCTGCGCGTCCAAAGCTACGGCCTGCCCGAGTGCATCGAGCAAGTCTTCACGCGCTCCAAATGGCACGAGCGCAAAGGAAAACTCCCGCGCGGCCGCGGCCTCGGCATCGCCTGCAGCCACTACGTCAGCGGCGCAGCAAATTCCATCATCCGCTCCGACATGCCGCATTCCACCGTCAACATCAAAATCGATCGCGATGGCGGCGTAGTGATTTACACCGGCGCATCCGACATCGGCCAGGGCTCCGACACGATGGTCGCGCAAATCGCCGCCGAAGCCCTAGGCTGCTCGCTCGCGCGCGTGAAAGTAGTAGCCGCCGACACCGATCTCACTCCAATCGATATCGGCTCCTACTCCAGCCGCGTAACATTCATGAACGGCAACGCCACCCTCCGCGCCGCCCAATCCATCCGCAAGCAAATCATCGAAGCCGCCGCGAAGCGCATGAACTGCCCCACCGAAGATGTAGAAATCCGCGCCGACCGCGTCTCGAATAAAAACGCGCATCGCGACAACGGCGCAACCGCCGCAGCCGAAGCCGCCGCGACCGAGCAAAACGCGCCAACAGTCAGCGGCCACGTCGAAGGTCAAATCCTCCGCGGCTCAGTCCAGCAAAAACGCAAAGACGAATCGCCGAAAGACGAAATGTCCTTCGAAGAAGCCGTCGTCTCCGCCATCGATTTCCACGGCGCGCTCTCAGGCACCGGCTCCTACGCTCCTCCGCCCGCAGCCCGCGGCGCAAAACACAAAGGGGCCGGCGTCGGCCCCTCTCCCGCCTATTCCTATTCCGCGCAAGTCGCCGACGTCAGCGTCGACGAAGACACCGGCGAAGTCACCGTCCACAAAATCTGGGCCGCGCACGATTGCGGCCGCGCCCTGAATCCAGTTTCCGTCGAAGGCCAGGTCATCGGCTCGGTCTGGATGGGTCTCGGCCAGGCCCTCCAGGAAGAAATGGTTTGGAAAGACGGCCTGCTGATGAATCCAGGCATGCTCGAATATCGCTCGCCGTCCAGCACCGAATCGCCCGAGATCGAGTGCATCATCGTCGAGAGCATCGATCCCGAAGGCCCATACGGCGCCAAAGAAGCCAGCGAAGGCTCGCTCGCCGCCGCAATTCCCGCGATCGCCAATGCGATTTACGATGCGGTCGGCATCCGCCTGCGCGAATCGCCGTTCACTCCCGAGCGCGTTCTCTCCGCGCTGCGCGCGAAAAAAGCAGGCGCGAAAAAAATTCAAATGACCGGCGGCGTCGATCCCACCGATCCGCAAACTTTCCGCGAACATGGCGGCTCGCTGATCTTCCGCGGCAAAGGCCCCAAGCGCCACGCAAGCGATCTTTCGATCGCGCATCGCCGCACCAACGCCAGCGGCGCACCGAAATCCGGCAACGGCAGCGTTGCGCCAAAAGCCGGCAATGGCGACGCCGGCGCACCGCCGTCCAGCGGCAAGCGCGGCGGAGACAACGCGTGAGCCTCGCCGAATTTCAATATCTCCGCCCGCGCACGATCGACGAAGCCGTCGCCTTTCTCGCGCGCCACGAAGGCGATCTCGAAATTCTAGCCGGCGGCACCGATTTAATTCCCTCGATGCGCCAGCGCCTCTTCACTCCCGGCTACGTCATGGACATCCGCGGCATCGCCGAAATGCGCGGCGTCCACGAAGATCACGAGTACACCACCATCGGCGCTCTCACTACTCTCACCGCCATCGAGCGCCACCCGCAACTCCGCCGCGACTACCCGGTCCTCACCGAAGCCGCCGCCACCGTCGCCTCTCCCATCCTCCGCAACATGGGCACTCTCGGCGGCAACATCTGCCTCGACACGCGCTGCCTCTGGTACAACCAATCGCTCACGTGGCGCCAGTCCTGCGGCTTCTGCATCAAAAAGGACGGCGATCTCTGCCACGTCGCCCCCGGCGGCACGAAATGCTGGGCCGCCTTCTCCGCCGACACGCCGCCCGCGTTGCTCTGCCTCGGCGCCGGAATCGAAATCGCCGGCCCGAAAGGCGTCCGCCGCGTCCTGCTAAATCATTTCTATACAAATGAAGGCGACGCCCGCATGAATCTGGCCCGCAACGAACTGGTCACGCGCGTCTACCTCCCGCGCTCAGCCGCAGGCCAACGCGGCGCCTATCGCAAACTCCGCGTCCGCGGCTCAATCGACTACCCGCTAGCAGGCGTAGCCGTTTCGTTCCGCCAGACCAACGGCCACATCAACGACCCCCAAGTAGCCATAACCGCCGTAAATCCAGCCCCATTCCTAGTCCCCGACGCCCACAATCTCCTAAATGGCCAAGCCCTAGATGAATCCGCCGCCGCAGCCGCAGGCGACGCCGCCGCCAACATCTCCAAGCCGCTGACAACGTCCGCGCTCACCCCCGAATACCGCCGCGAAATGGTCAAAGTCCTAACCAAACGTGCCCTACTCTCGCTCGGCTCCCGCTCCTAAACGCCGTCATTCCGAACGGCTTTTAGCCGTCATCCTGAGTCCGCCGCGGCGGATTAAGGATCTGCGATTGCTGTCGTGGTTGCCTTTTCTATCGTAGGGGCCGGGGTTCACACCGGCCCGGTTTGGCATTGGGTTTTCGGTCCCGCCCCTCAGGCCGCGCAATCGCCGCGACGAATGAAAACCCAAGACCAACCCGGGGGCGTGTAAACCCGCCCCCCTACAAACGCGCCGCGAAACCGCGTCAAAAAAGGCGTGTTTTCACGCGATTAGAAATTGATTCCGACCTTTGTTTTCTGCGGGTTACGACGATTTCTAATAATTTCGCACGCGATTAGAAATGCGGATACCCGAGGATCGAGATTGGAAGGTAGACCAACGGCGCACCGCAGAGACGCAGAGACCGCCGAGTTGAAAAAAGTGCGTTTTTGTCTCGATTAGACAGGGTCTCCTTTCAATGTTTTGTTGAAGTTACGCCCGTTTCTAATAAATCCATGTCTCGATTAGGAATTGCCTCCCGGTCCGCCAATGTAGCTCAGGTCTTTTTATCCTGAGGCCCCTTGCCGGGGCCGAAGGACAGACCTGAGGCCTTTTGCAGTTGGTTGTCGGCCCCGCAGCGTGTCCATCGTCGAACCAAAACCCAACTGCCTCATCTCTGAAGAGATGAGCTACATAAAGATCCATTTTGCGCGCACCTGCAGCAGCGTCAAACTGATCGCCGGGCTGAATCATCAGCCCGGACCCGGGCCAGCCCCGCGCTTAGGGGCTGCGCACCACCGCAACGAGGGTGGCGCAGTAATTACCAAGTGTCAATAGTCCCTTAGATCTAATTTGAGGGGGTACTGCGAAGCCCGACGTTTTAGATTGGAAATTGAAAAAGGGCCAAGCCCGCCGCGCGCCGCACGAGCATTTCTTCCAGCCTCTAGAACGCCTCCAGCGTTTAGCTTCTAGAACGCCGAAAACCCCAACCCTTCCAAGACCGGGAAGGATCGGGCACTCGGATGAGCAACCCTGTCGGAAATGGCTGCGCCACCCGCCCTGTTAATGGAGACCCTTAAACAACTGCCAGTTCAATCTGAATGGGCATCTCGTCCCACGTGCGACCTTCGAGGGTGCGTCCAGTTTTCTTTTTTTGAACACCACCCCACTGCTTAAAGAAAAACGCAACGTCAGCTCGTACGCATTGATCGCGAATTTCAGTCACCCATTGAGACTCGATCGTTCTAGCGCCAGGGCCCGATTCTCCGCCAACGATCGCCCAATCAATTCCTTTCAAATTCAGTTTTCCAAGACTAGCAAGCAGCGGCTCCAACGATACGAATTTCACTTGAGCGTCTGTTTTCCGGAGATCGTCGATTCTGTATTTGTATCTTTCAGTTTCAACGCTTACGCCCATCCATATCTGCGGCGACCATTCCAGATCATCGCTCAACTCCAACACCCGCTCAGACCGTTTCGTCAGGACCTGATATTGATGCCAGTGCGCCTTGTTCATCGCATCGAACACGCGCTTGATATAGTCGGTTGGCACATCCTTATGGAATAAATCACTCATGGAATTCACAAATATTCTTTTCGGAGTCTTCCAGCGGAGCGGTAGGTCCAACATCTGTGGCTGCACAGTAAGTTTAAATCCGTTTCGGTAATTGGGTTGCCCCATCGCCTTCAGACGCATCGACAGCCGCTCTGCATAGCAGTGCTTGCAGCCGGGGCTTATCTTGGTGCACCCCGTAACCGGGTTCCAGGTCGCATCGGTCCATTCGATATGAGAATTAGTGGCCATTGCGCGACTCCATCCTAATTCTACTTCCCGCAACGTACCTCGTCATTTCTTTTTACACAAGAGCCGTTGTATCTGTTCTAATAATTGAGTGACCGTACCTGAAGAGACAATTTGGGAGTTGGAGCCTCATACGGCCGCCAAGCATCGGATTCTTCAAAAGTATCTCGACGCATGGTTCCCGATTCTCGCGAGATTCAACAACCGGATTGTCTATGTCGATGGTTTTTCGGGCCCCGGCCGCTACTCAGGCGGCGAGCCCGGTTCCCCCATTATTGCCTTGCAATCCGCACGAACACACCGCGCCAAGTTAGCCGGCGAGATCGTCTTCCTCTTCGTTGAAGAGCGGAGAGATCGTGCGGACAATCTTCAACGCGAAATCAGCAGTCTTCAGCTGCCTGCGCACTTCAAAGTCGATCTCGAGTGCGGCGAGTTCGCAGAAAGTCTCGAGGCCAAACTCGATCAATTGGACGTCGCCGGGCACCAGATCGCTCCCACATTTGCCTTGATAGACCCCTTCGGATTTTCGGGTATCCCGTACAACCTCATCAGTCGACTGCTTTCCAAGAATAGGTGCGAAGTCCTCATCACATTTGTGGTCGATTCGATCAACCGATGGCTCACGCATCCCGACCCAAACATTCGTTCACACATTACCGAAACTTTTGGCACCACTGCAGCGATGGCGATTGCCGAAGGCATGGGCGACCGGCCCGCACAGCTCAAAAATCTCTATCAGCAGCAGCTCAGCAAAGTCGCGCAGTTTGTGCGCTACTTTGAAATGCGCGATTCTAATGACCGAGTGGTGTACTACCTGTTTTTCGCCTCGAACAACCGCCTTGGTCACCTCAGGATGAAGGAAGCTATGTGGAACGTTGATCCGCTCGGCGACTTTACGTTTTCTGACTCGACCAATCCTAACCAGCAAGTTCTTTTCTCCAGTCCCTCGGTCGAACCTCTTATCAGCGAGCTGGAGTCCGAATTTCACGGAACCCCCGAAATACCTACAGAACGGGTTGAAACATTCGTTCTGGACAGAACTCCATATCTGCGAAAGCACATGCGAAAAGCATTGAGCCAGCTCGAATCGGCGGGTCGGCTTAAAGTCGCGGAACTGAAGAGCGATGGCACTAAAAGACGCTCCGGCACTTATCCCAACGATTCGCTGCTGTCATTCCAATAGCATGGCACAGAGGCGAATAAAAAGCGAAAATAATCTACTTCGCGATTGCCCGAACCTTCCCGGTCTTGGGCTTTGGGAAGGGTCGGGGTTTCGGCGTTCTAGAAGCTAGACGCTGGAGGCTTGAGGCTGGAAGATCGCGCGCAGACGTGCGGCGGGCCTGGCCCTTTCCCAATCTCCAAACCCCTATCCCCTATTCCGCACGCCCTACCTCGTACCCCCTCAAATTAGATCTAAGGGACTATTGACACTTGGTAATTCCTGCGCCATCGTCGATGCGGTAGTGCGCAGTCCCTAAGCGCGGGGCTGGCTCTTCTGAGCCTGCTAGAAGTTTGCGCCGAAAATTTAGAAATGTAGGAGCAAGTGCAAAATGCGTGGCTTCGATGCCAGCGGCGATTCCGCTCGCGGCGATCGGGTTGGTTTTGTAGGGGAGGGCCGGGTTAGCCCTCCCGCGAGCGGCGATCTCCTGCCGCTCCCTGCCACGCGCTCAGCGCGTGGCCTCATCCACAGCCGAGGCCTCAAACCAACACCGATTGTAAAGCCCGCCAAAACCAGGCGGCACGGGAAGGCTAACCCGGCCCTCCCCTACAGTCGGAAACGGCAACGAAGCGAATCGGCAGCTTTGATTTTTGTTTCGGTTAGATATCGCCGTAGTTCTGGCGGACGGGAAGCAGGTGAGCTACATTACGCGGCGCGGAAACGTCAGAACGGCCGGGCGGAGCAAGCCCCGCCCCTACGGGATAAAGGCGAAGATCACGACCCGGGTCGGGAGAAAACTCATGGCGCAGGATGATGGGGGGAAGACGGCTGGAGCGGCTAAGTTGGTTGTGCGCAATATCGGGTTGCTGCTTAGCGGCGATTTGGCGAAACCGATCCTTGACGCCGATTGCATCATCGCGATTGATGGGCGGATTGCGGCGGTCGGGCGCGAGAAGGAACTCGATACGGCTGGGGCGGCTTCCGTCATTGACGCGCGGGGGACCGCTTTGGCGCCTGGGTTGATTGATAGCCATGTGCATCCTGTGTCGGGGGATTGGACGCCGCGGCAGAATCAAATTGGCTGGATTGATAGCTGCTTGCATGGCGGCGTTACTTGCATGATTTCGGCTGGCGAGGTGCATACGCCGGGGCGGCCGAAAGATGTGGTCGGGTTGAAGGCTATGGCGATCACTGCGCAACGCTCGTTCGCCGGCTTGCGGCCCAGCGGCGTGAAAGTTCTCGCGGGCGCGCCGGTGATCGAGCATGGAATGGTGGAGGAGGATTTTAAGTCGCTCGCTGAGGCGGGTGTAACGTTGCTGGGCGAAGTTGGCTTGGGCAGCGTGAAGGATGGAGAGACGGCGCGGCAGATGGTCGGGTGGGCGCGGAAATTTGGGATACAGAGCACGATTCATACGGGCGGGCCGTCGATTACCGGGTCGAGCTTGATTGATCGCGATGTGGTGCTGGCTGCTGACGCCGACGTGATTGGGCACATTAACGGCGGGCATACGGCTTTGCCTGACGATCAGATTCGCGATTTGTGCGAGCGGTCGCCGCGCGGATTGGAGATCGTGCACAACGGGAACGAGCGCGCGGCGCTTTTGACTTTGCGTGCGGCGGCGGAATTGAAGCAGTTGGCGCGCGTGATTTTGGGGACGGATGCGCCGGCGGGGTCGGGCGTGCAGCCGCTGGGGATCGTGCGATTGATTGCGATGCTTTCGTCGGTGGGCGAAATTCCGGCGGAGGTGGCGTTTTGCTTCGCGACCGGAAATACGGCGCGGATGCGCAAGCTCGATTGCGGATTGATTGAAGTTGGGCGGGCGGCGGATTTTGTTTTTATGGATCGCGCGCAGCATTCCGCGGGGAAGACATTGCTCGAGAGCGTGCGGCTTGGCGATTTGCCGGGGATTGGGATGACGGTGATTGATGGCGTGGTGCGTTCGCAGCGCAGCCGCAACACGCCGCCGGCGGAACGAGTGCCGGTGATGGTGCAAGGGTAGCGGAGGGCGCGAGAAGACGTACCTCAGCGGCTAAAGCCGGCGTAAGTTGCGGCTGTTACGGCACGACTGAAGTCGTGCCCTGACAAATCATCGGACAAAATGATGCGCGACTCGTAGCCCACGCGAGCGGGAATCAACAAAACCTGACGAGGCTTCAGCGCAGGCCGTCTTCGCCTTTGATTTCTTCTTTTTTCAGGCCGCCTACTCTTGGTAGCGGGCGGCCGCTGTCGGTTACGGCTACGGCTACCATGATTTCGTTGGCGCGGGGGGCGTCGTTGAGGCGGACTTCCATGCCGTCGAAATGGCTGCGGACGAAGGCGGCGTCTTTGTGGCCTAGGGGGATGTCGAGAGGGACGCCTAGGCCGCCGCGTTTTTTGGAGGAAGGGATTAGCGCGGCGCCTTTGCCCAGGACTTTGCGGACTGGGGTGCCTAGTTTCGGGTGGAGGATGGCGGCGGCGTGTTCTAGTTCGCCGTCTTCGCCTACGGCGGCGGCTTTGCCGTAGCTTTCGGCGGAGGGGCCGGGGATGCCGAGAGCGGCTACGGCTTTTTCGGTGAGTAATGCGCCTAGTTCTTCGCCGATGGTCATTAGGTCGCTGAGATCTTCCACATATTTTCCGGCGTGGGGATTTTCGATTACGGCTACGGCGGCGGCGCGGCGCGTGGGTGGGGAGATTGGGTGGCCCATTTCGGTGTGGGTTTCTTCTACGAACGTCGCGATCTTGCGAATTTTGGCGATCATAGTTGGGCCTCTTTTCGGATGCGCGTCAGTTGGCGGGCGGAGCAAGCCCCGCCCCTACGGGAGCGATTCCGCGGCGCGTGATCTCGCGGTGCGGTCATCGCAGGCCGTCCTCGCCTTTGATTTCCCACGATTTTAGGCCGCCTATGCGGGCGTGGATGCGCGGGCCTGTGGTCATTACTAATGCTAGTAGGATTTCATTGGCGCGGGGGGCGTCGGCTAGGCCTACTTCCATGGAATCGAAATGGCTGCGGACGTAGGAGGCGTTGATGTGGGTGATGGGGACATCTAGGCGGGCGCCGGGGCTGCCTACTTTTTTCGTCGAGGCTACGATGGCTTTTGCGCCGCCTAGAATTTCGCGCATGGCGTAGCCGCCGGGGACGTGCCAGAGGGCGCCGTGTTCGAGTTCGCCTTTTGCGCCGACGATGGCGCCTTTGCCGTAGCCTTCGATGATCGTTGCGTCGCCGCCCAGGGCTGCTACCAGCGATTTCGCCATTTCGAGGCCTAGAGGCTTTAGATCTTCCATGAACGCGGCGATTTCTTCGACGTAGTGGCCGGCGTAGGGATTTTGGATTACGGCTAGTGCGGCGGCGCGGCGTAGAGATAGATACGGTGGAGGGCCGCCTTCGTGGAAGATTTCTTCGACCACGGTTAGGCGCTTGCGGACGTGGACGTCAGGCATTTTTTGGTTCCGTGGTCATGGCGTGCGTCGGCAATTTTTTGCGATGAGTCAACACAATACCTCAGCGGCTAAAGCCGGGTTCATTTGCGGGCGTTTCGGCACGGCTGAAGCCGTGCCCTGACAAAGCGTCGTTCCTTGCGGCGCTCGCGAGATGTGTTTGAGATGTTGCAACACAATACCTCAGCGGCTGAAGCCGTTTAATTCCGCGGTTCTTGCGGCACGGTTGAAACCGTGCCCTGACAAGGCGTCAATTCTTTTTGTGATCGCGCCGCCAAACCCTTGACCCTTGATTGCGCTGGCTAGTTGCGTGTGGCCGGCTAGATTCAGGGCTGCGGCGCAGATTAGTTTTTCCGCGATTAGTTCGTTGGCTAGTGCTGCGCCGCTTGCTAAGGCTTGAGCGATTTCATTTGGAAGGAGCTCGCCTACTGCGCGGGTTATTGGGCGATCGCCTAGATCGTTTTCGGGGGCGATTTCGTTTGCTGGGACGCGGGTGATTGCGGCGTGACCCGGCAAATCTACCGCGTTAGCGATGATTGTTGCGGCGGCGTCGGCTTGGGCGGCTGTGGCGGCTAGGACGGTTACGGCGTCGGCTATGCCTAGGGAGAAGCTGCGGCCGCGCCAGCCGCTGGTGGCTATGCCGCGGACTTTTTGCGCGGCCTCGATGCTGGCTGTGCCGAAGAGCGACGGGTTGTCGGGGCGATCGATCATGCCGATGGCGAAGGATTCGCCGGGGGTTAGATGCAGGGCGATATCGCCGCCGTCATTTACGTAGGCGCGGGAGAGAGCGGCGGCATTTGTCATCGCGGCTAGGATTTCTTCGGCTACCGCGCCTGCTACCGCGGCCATGGGGGTGATGAAGTGGCGCGCGGCGAAGGGAGCTACGGCTTCGGCCATGCGTTGCGCTACGCGGCCCTGCGGGCGCGGGCTATCGGGACTGGCGGCGGAACGCAGGAGCGGAAGTTCGCTGCAGAGTTCGTCGAGGACGGTGACGAATCGTTTGGCGGCAGCGCGATAGGCGGCTTCGATTTCTGCGGGGGCGCCGAAGGCTTCTAGGATTAGATCGATTGGGCCATCGTGAAAATGGAGACGGCGGCCATCGGGGAGATAGCGAATGACGGCTGGCTCTCTCATGGCCGGTCTTTCCGATGCGTGTACGTCGCGGCGGGGCGCGGCTTCGCGGCGGCCGGCTCTGCGGCGCGATTGCTTTTTGCCGCTAGCTCGCTGAGCGGGCGGACGTAGTCCATGTGGCCGCCGAGGGCGGCGTAATCTTTGAGCTTTAGGGAGAATTCGATCGGAGCGACGAGCGCCGGTGTGGGAACGTAGCCGAAGCCGTTGGCAGGGACGCGCGTGACGTCGACCATGAAGGTGATGCCGCCGCCGGGCCAGACATAGACGGGAGCGCCGCCGCAGGTGACGCGCGTGAAATTGTGTTTGATCGAACGCGTGAGCTGCACTGGATTTTCTGTGACGCCCGCGCGTAGCGAGCCGCCCGCGCCGCCCATAAAGAGCACGTTGCAAAGGGCGGGCTCGCAATTTTCGCGGATGCGGGCTACGGATTCGGTGAGCGCTGCCGGTAATTCTGTCTCGACGGGCCGCAGCTTTTCGTCCAGCTCGTAATAGGCGAACTGCTCGCCGGTGGTGCTGATCATTAGCAAGCGAAGATGCGGCCAGGTGATGGCGGGCTTGAATCCAGTGACGATCGAGAGCGGATCGGAAATATCTGTGCCGCCCCAGCCTGTGCCGGGCTCGGCGACTTGAAAATAGCGGCCGGGAGTGGAGCGGCGGCCTCTGATGCGAATGCCGGTGGCGCGGACGCCGAGAAGTTTTCCGGCTTGATGCTCGGAGAGCACGCCGGTGATGTGATCGTCGACGACTACGACTTCATCTACCTTGCCGAACCATTGGCGGGCGAACATGCCGATCGTCGCGGAACCGCAGCCTACGCGCATGCGCTCTTCGAGAGCGCCGTTGATGATGGGCGGCTTGCCGGCTTGG
>Ga0316363_10002459_pt1 | contig 14192 bp, 8 predicted proteins | sample Sb_taG_3_FD_200459 | JGI IMG/M metagenome (GOLD analysis project Ga0316363, IMG submission 200459) | Peat soil microbial communities from Weissenstadt, Germany - Sb_50d_a_PC metaG (v2) (version 2) | ecosystem: Environmental > Terrestrial > Soil > Wetlands > Peat | place: Germany: Weissenstadt...
TTGGAGCCCATTCAAGCGTCGCAAGAAGGCGTGTTCCCGCGCCCAAAGCTCAATCTGGAACACCGGGCGAACGAAGGGGTGTTCATCAAACTGCTCTCGATGTCATCGTGTGCAGTCGTACCAGATCACGCTGGTACGGTAAGCAAGGATAGGAGCGTTTTCTACGAATTGTGCTTTCCATGAGGCAGCGGGATCGGGGGCAGCATGGTATTCGCCTAGGCTGTGGCAGCGCAGGCGTAAGGCTTTGTTCAGTTCTGTTTGTTCCTCTACCTGCTCCAAGATTCCCGATCCGTTTACCAGCACGACTTTGCCGCGGAGCTGTCCAGCCCATGTCTGCCAATTGTCCGGCCGCAGAATGGTATACCCATGCGAGCGATAGAGATCTTCGCCGAGGAAAGACGCATCAGCAGATTCGGTGTTGGATTCAAGGCCAAGCCGGTAGTCGAGATAAAGAAAAAACGAATGATTCGGGCTAACGATGATTGCGCCACGGCGCGCATCCTGAGCCACGACATCGGCAACCTTACCCCACGGTTCGTACAGATTTGCAGTGGCATAGTGCTTTCCCGACAAGATCCCTATCCAGCCGAACAGAACGATGACGATGATCGCGGACAGCGCCAGCCTGGAATATCGGGAAGCGTGGCTCGATAAGGCTGTTCCTATGGCCATGAACAACCACGGCAGCATAAAGGTGACTCGCTTAATGTTGATGTTCCCGATAATGTCTAGCAGAGCCATGGAGAGAACGAAGTAGACAAACCAGCGCCGGCCTCGGCTAAACCAAATCGCCGTAAACAATGCAAGAACTGAAAGAAAGACCGGTAGACTCAAGGGCAGAAACCATGGCGCGATGGCGGCTGAGCCGAATAAGGCGAAGCTGGGATAGCCGAGCACGGCAATTTCATTCTTCCAATTCAACCAGGGTTCGACGAACGCTACATTGGCCGACACGTCGTCTATGGCGACCTTGAGCAGTGGCAAGAAGGCTATTGCGACGATTGCCACGACTATCAGAAAGGATCGAAAGCGCTTGAGTGCCAGATTTTGGTGGAAGATCATGAAATCGGCCATCAGCAAGAAGAGAAAGACAAAGCCAAAATAGTTAGACCAAACCAAAAATGCGCTGGCGATTCCGAACGTGATCCACGGAAGTTTGCCACGGTCTTCGATGATCCCGAGGTAGGTCCACGTCACGCAGGACAAAAGAAAAATCGATGGGCAGTACCAGCCCGTAATGCGCCCGAACTGAAACGCGAAGGGCCAGACAAAGCCGAGCAGCAACGTAGCCCAGTATGCTGGTCTTCCTGCGACTCTTTCAGCAGATTTGGAAATGAGGAGGACTGCCGCCATGAAAAAGATGTTGGCGAACACCCTGAGCAGGAAAAACGAGTAGTGAGTGGTAACTAACCAGAAATGCATGAGGATTTCGGCCGCCGGAGGATGCAGTTCACGATATCCTACTTCTGTGAAAAAGGGTCGCAGAGCCGCGCCAACGGGGCGACCTGCAATCGCGATACTATCGCTTTCGTCGTCGAGAATCGCAAAGTGATCATTAGTACTGACCATCACAGTCGCGTAGATCACTACGATGGCGAAAGTTCCCCACCATGAGGCCGACCGCATCTGTCTTCGATCCTGGACATGGTTGACTGTCATTCAGACCTGCATCGTTTCCGCTTCATCCTTGCGGTTGAGCTTTTTCATGCTTTCGAGGGCGCCATTCATTCCGCGACGCATTGAGAGAGCTTGTGGTCAATTCTAAAGTGTCTGTTCCGTTCGAATATAGCCCGCGACTCTTGCAGGTCGATCCGGAAGAATTGCATTCGACTCTTCTCGAATAGCTTACGCGCGACGCTACTGGTCGGGAAAAAATGGTCTCACTGCCCGGCGAGCGGTTGGCTGTCGCCATCTAACAGTTCTTTATTTCAACAGCTTCTTCGAGTGCCAGCGCTAACTCCAATCTGCAGACTCTAGCCGGCGGATGCAGGCTTGGTGCCGAACCCTCGGAGTTGCGAAGGTCACTTACTGGCAGCCGGATAAGCTGCAAGTATGTACAGTCAGCTTCTTGAGAGAACAAAGGAGGCCGAAGTGGAAGCACGCACGGCCGAATTTGCCAATCGGCCAGGTGCATGACGGCGCCAAGCTCATTCATGGACCGTCTGGCTTTGACGGTGTGCCCCTTGCCGTCCGCCGCCGGCCGCGTCGCTCGCTCAAGCCGCACAAACAAGAAGCCGTTGATATACAGATGTGATTTTTTTGCGGATATACATCACCCGGGAGCGTTTCTCTCGATCGTCTGATAAACTGCCTTCACCGTTCAGACATAAGGAATTTTTCATCCCAGGCCTTTTGGGGTCCGAATCGGTGTAAGGTCTCTGACGCGTGATTGGCGCGCCCATAATCTGAACGAGAGGTTTACCTTTTGAGGTCCTTGGCACCTTACTCGATGCAGCTCGAATCACATCATGATCACGATACGCAGAAGCTGACAGCCACGATTGTCATCTGCACTAGAAATCGTCCAACTTCTTTGCGAAAATGCCTCGAAGGCATCGCTCACCTGGAGCGCGCACCGGACGAAGTGATCGTGGTCGATAACACTTCAGGAGACAAAGAAACAGAAGCTGCAGCGCGGAAATTCTCGGCTCGCTACACATTTGAGCCAATCGCGGGTTTGAGCCGGGCACGTAATCGTGGGTTGAGCGAAAGCACGTCCGAGATTGTCGCGTTTTTAGACGATGACGCTTGGCCCGATGAGCGATGGCTGGAATCTCTGCTTGAACCGTTCGTAGACCCGCATGTAGGCTCGGTAACCGGCCGGACCGTCTTACCGGAATCTCACGCTGACAGCATTGACTGGGAGCCGACTCGATTCCTCAGTAACAAGGACCATCAATGGTTTGAGATTGCGGCCTTTGGCGGGTTAGGCATTGGCACCAATATGGCGCTCCGTAAGACTGCATGCAACGGATGGAAGGTCTTTGACGAACGGCTCGGCAGGGGGACGCTCTTCCAGGGTATGGAAGAACACCACGCCTTCGTTCACCTTCTCTCGATCGGCTACTGCGCCGTTCATGTTCCTTCAGCGATTGTTTTCCATCGATCTCAAAAGCACGGCGATATCAAACAGGAGGCCTGCAATCAGATTGCGTATTCGATGTTGCTGTTTTCTGAGTACCCCGGCCAGCGCCTTGATCTTCTGCGATTTCTTTTTCGCCGTGTAAGGCGTAAGCCACTGACCTGGCCGCGAGATACTGCGGATCCAGGTGAGATCATCTCCAGCGGATGGCGTGTGCTGCTGCGAGCAAGCTTCAGAGCCGCCGTGCTCTTCTTCCGCAACAGGAAGCCCAGGGGCAAATAAGGAAGCCGAGAACGAAAATGCGTATTCGGCTCAACCATTTTACGGCGCAGATGAATCGCTTCGCTGCCTGAGGCATCGCTCGCTGCTGGCCACATCACCTTCTGCGATGGTTTGCTAATGGCGCTTGAGCTGGACGATCACTCGGGATCGCAGTGTTTCCACAAGGAGCGCAGGGCATGGCACTGACCGGAATGCCAGACGGACTCGACGTCTGCTCGCCCGAGAATCGGCTCAGCTATCCAGGATGGCGGGTTGCCGTCGTTTGCCATCTTGGTGTGTTCACCGGCTTTGCTGCGGTCTTTATCTACAGCTTCAGCTTCATGATCCGGCCCCTGCAGCAAGACTTCGGCTGGAACAGCGAGCAGATCGCACGCGCCTTCAGTTTCGCAGTTATCTCGGTAGCTGTTTGTTCACCGGTGATTGGCAAACTATTCGACCGGTATGATCCGCGCAAGCTCATCGCCGGCTTCATGGCTGCATTTGGTCTGGGAATTGGGTCGCTTGCGTTCCTCACCGCGCATCTCGCCCAGTTCTACGTGACTGCCGTCTTCATCGGCATCGCCGGAGCGGGAACCTATCAACTCGGATACGCTCGCATCGTAGCTGCCTGGTTTTTGCGGCGACTCGGTGCGGCGCTGGCCATTGTTGTCGCTGGTTCGGGCGTTGGATCCTTCTTTGTGCCTCCGCTTGTGCAGTACCTGATCTCAGCTTACGGGTGGCGAAACGCCTACCTGGTGCTGGCCACGCTTCCTTTGCTTGTTGGAGTTCCGTTGACGCTCCTGTTTGCGCGACTGCCTCCAACCTGTTCCACCGCCGGGCCGGAGCCCACGGTTCGGTCACACGAAACCGCGGGGACACCATGGCGCCAAGCGGTTATGACTTTCAGCTTCTGGCTGTTGGCGCTGGGGGTCTGCGCTCTGTCGCTGAGCGAAAACGGCGCGCTCGCACATCTTGCGCCCATGCTGAGCAGCAACGGTCTGCACCCTCGCGAAGTAGCCCTCACCGCGTCGTTGCTGGGTGCGGCGAATCTGGCTGGACGATTTGTGTTGGGCTCGCTGTTGGACTACATCGAGGGGTCATTGATCGCGCTCGGTTCCTTGCTGACTGTGGGCGCAGGAATACTTCTTCTGGCGCACGCGCGATCGTTCTCCCTGGCCGCGCCTTCGGCGTTCGTTGCTGGGCTGGGATGCGGCTGCGAACTCGATCTGATTCCTTACATGCTGCGGCGCTATTTCGGCATGCGTGCGTTCACAACGCTTTATGGATTAACCTACAGCGCGTTCGCCTCGGCTGCAGCTGTCGCACCGTTGATAGTCGGTCATGTCTACGACTCAACAGGCAGCTATATCAGAATCTTCAACGTCCTCTGTGGTATAACGCTCGTCTCTGCACTCGCCATGCTCGCCCTGCCCGCCTACCGTTCCAGACAAAGTGCATCGCCTGCATGGCAAAAATCTGGCGCTGAGCGGGTATGAGTCCGTCAATCGGCTCACGGGAATTCAGGCATCGGGAATGGGCGTGTAGGCTGTGCCACAGGTAGTTCATTATCAGCACGAAATGGCTAATGGGCACCCCAATAATTGTGACTCTTTTTTGGAGGTCTGGCGATGACCAGGAATCAGTTGGGAATCGTATTGGTGTTGATTGCGGCGGCCACAGTTGTGCCTGCGCAGCAGCTCGCTACCTTGAGCGTCTCCGTTCTCGATCCTTCGAGCCGCGTTGTGCAGGGGGCAAGTGTTGGCGTCCGCAGTGCAGAAACGGGGATCGCGCGAACGCAGCGAACAAACAATTCCGGAATCGCCGTGCTGAATGCGCTTACGGCGGGAGAATATCGTCTTTCCGTCGACGCTGAAGGCTTCAGCCCGGTGAGTCGGCCACTGACTCTGGCCATCGGGCAAACCGCATCAGTCATTGTGCAGTTGGGCCTCGCTACCGTCAAGGAAAGCGTGCAGGTCGCGGAGGGCTCGGCGGCGGCGATGGACGTCCAGACAGCCCAATCAAGCCAGGTCATTCCGCCAAATCTGATTGCCGATCTCCCCATCGCCGACCGTGACTTCATTGACTTTATCTTGCTCACGCCGACGGTCAACGTCGGCCGTAGCACGGCGACCGCGGCGCAATCGCCTTTTCAGGAAAGCGTCCTGCAGCTCAGCTTTGCCGGTTTGCGTGAGACCCACAGCTCTTTCTTTGGTCTCGATGGAACCGACTTTTCCGTGAGCCTCTCCGGTGTGCAGCACGTCAGCCCTTCCCTCGACTGGGTGCAGGAGTTCCGCGTCATTGATGGCCCCGACACCGCGGATAACGGGCGTAACCTTGGATCAGTCGTTGAAACCATTACGAAATCCGGAACCAACGACCTGCACGGCTCCGCCTACGAGTATTTTCGCAACGACGCCGTCGATGCGAACAACCCTCTCTCCGCGCCCGGGCTGCACACTCTGCAGGTCAACCAGTTCGGCATCAACGCAGGCCGGCACATCCGCCTTGACAAAACCTTTTTCTTCACGGGATACGAAGGTCAGCGCCGCGCTGAATCCCCCATCTATTCAAGCTTCATCCTTGGTTGCATCGATACGCCGAATTGCTTGGGCCCCGGAACTCCGAGCATCAACCAGGTAAAGCAGTTGTTCGGATTGCAGCCCGAGAGTCTCAAATCGGTGCTGGAAACCGACAATTACGACAAATCGATCGGAAAGATCACCCAGGTTTTCAGTGATCGCAACGTTCTCAATATCGGCTATCTCTTCGCGGATGATCGCAAAGGCGACATCCCCACCGATGCCCCAGGACAGGGCCTGCCGTCCACTTATCGCGACAATCCGGTGCGCGACCAGACCGTGTATGCGAATTACCTTCATCTTTTCAATCCGCGTTGGACCTCCGAAAGTATTGTCGATTTCGGCGATCGCCTCTTTCATATGACGCCGAAAGGCGCCGGCTATGAGCCGACGCTCGAGGTTGCCGATACCCTGGGGAGCGGCGGGTTCACTGGCGGTGTATCGTACTATCACGAACCGCATTTTGAAGCGCAGGAGAATCTGACCTGGGTGCGTGGCGCTCATTCATTTAGGTTCGGCGGAGGTTTTGAACCGGTCTGGATTGCGGCGGATACTACCCTGTGGAGTCCCGGGGGCGCCGTCTTTACGCCGCAGAGCTTTTTCGGCGCTGGCTCGTTCTCCGGTCCACCTTTTGGCCCGGGTACGCCGGTTCAGTTCCTCTTCCTCGAACCGCGCTCCTACTTCGGCCGGCAGATTCCGCCCCGCTCTGTGCCCTTTGCCGGATCTATATACGCCGGTTCCTCCGCGCAGGTCTTCGAGAATGCAACGAATTTGCATTTCTGGCATCGCATGGTGAATCTCTACGCACAGGATCAGTGGAAGGCAACCCCGAGGCTCTCCGTCACGGCCGGCCTTCGCTATGACCTTGACCTCTTTCCTTCAGCATCCGATGTGCGGCTCGTCGGGCCCATGAATCCGACGAATTATGAGAACCTGCAACCCCGGGTTGGCTTCGCCTACGCCCTGCATGGAGGTAAACAGGTTATCCGCGCCGGCTTCGGCATCTTCCGCGGGCCTTGGGACTACAGCGATCTCATCGTGAGCTGGCAGGGCTCTGCCGCATTCACATCGATGAGCAACCCGCTTATACCGGACTTCAACACCCCGGACGGTGTCGCTGGACTCGGGCCCTCCGGTGTCGTCGGCGTCTCCGGGCCGATCCTCGCATCGCAGGCGTTACGCAGCTTCGTGACTACCGGAGCTTATCCCGCGCCGAGCGAGTTGCAGCAGTTCCCACTGGGGTACATCCAGAGGAAGTTCCCCAATGATTATTCCGAGCAGGCGAGCCTCGAAATCGAATCGGAACTCGGCCGCGGATGGCTGCTTTCCGCTTCCTATCAATTCCTGCACGCCTTGGATCTGCCGGTCTACTCGAGCGTAAATGGGCTGCCCAACGGCACGTTGCCGGATGGCCGCCAGTCCTTCGCTCCCGCCGATCCCCGTTTCGGCTTTGCCCTCCTCGCCGCTCCCACCGGTTTCTCCATTTACAACTCCGGCGTCCTGAGTGTGCGCCATGAATTTGCCCAGCATTACGGTATCATTGCCAATTACACTTACTCCAAGTCAATCGACATTGCCACAGACGTGCAACTGAGCGATACGCCCCAGGATTATCTGGATCCCACGGCGGATCGCTCTGTTGGGGACAACGATATCCGCCACCGGGCAACTATTGCCTTTCTCGCAGACAGTCCGTCGCATGGGCCGCTTCGTAACTTCAAGCTCTCCATGCTCAACAGTCTGCAGAGCCCGCGCTATTACACCATTCTCGCTGGCTTCAATGTCCTTGGCGACGGGTTTCCCTTTTGCGATCGCACTGGAACGGTGGGCCGCAACTCCTATCGCGGCGCCGCGTATTATGACAGTGACCTGCGCCTGCAAAGGGTTTTTCATTCCGAGCATCGAGTAAACACTGAAGCAAGCATCGAGAGCTTCAATCTTTTCAATCATCGCAATGTGCAGAACATTGACCAGGTCTACGGCGCACCGGATTTCCTGGGCCCGATCCCGCATCAATTCGGCGACGGCATCACCAGCCCCGCGAATCCAACTTTCGCGACCCCCAACTTCACCAGTCCTGCCCGGCAGTTGCAAGCATCGGTCCGCATCACATTTTAGGAGATAGAATGGCGCACATTGGCATTCCGGAAGGCATTCCCGGTATTGTCGGCGCGTACACCTTCCGGCCTGAAACTGCAAAGCCGATGCGTGAGCTTGCGGAGATCCTTCTGCGTGGGCCCAGCACGCTCACCAGCGCGGAGCGGGAGGGTATTGCCGCTTTCGTCTCGTCTCGCAACGGATGCCGCTTCTGCCAGCTCTCGCATAGCTCAGCCGCAGCCGAGCATCGCGGCGGAGCCGAAGCGGACTACGAGTGGGTCGAAACTCTCAATACCGATCCGAGTACTGCTGAAATTTCCGGAAAGATGAGAGCTCTCCTTCAAATCGCCGCAAAGGTGCGGGAAGGCGGGAAAAACGTCACCCAGGACGACATCGCAGCTGCGCGCGCGCAGCACGCGACTGACCTGGAGATTCACGACACGGTCCTGATTGCCGCTGCTTTCTGCATGTACAACCGCTACGTGGACGGGCTTGCCACCTGGCAACCGGAAGACTTCGCGAGCTATCGCCCAATGGGCAAGCGGCTGGCGCACGAGGGGTACGTCCGCAACATCCCGGAAGCGGACAAGGCGAACGCGCGATAACACTTCGCCGCCAGTTTCCAGACTCTCGAGAAACGCCGTGGCTTTTATGTCCGGCGCGCCTTGCGGGCGTAGAGCTGCGAGCCGCGCCTATAACCCGGGGTACTCGGCATCCGTGATGGAGTAGATCAATCCGCGATGGGCCGTTTTACTCGCAGACCAGCGAATTGATAACGTCCAGTCTTTGGGCTGGATTCGAACCGGCCCATCACAAGCTGTGGGCGCGATTGCAGAGTTTGAGAGGACCGCCTTGCCAGTCGGTTTCTGCTTAAGTAGAGGTGTCTCCTTGTAACCATCATCGTTCTCAACCCAAGGGCGTGTGGTGAACAAGTTGCGTTCCCACCAGTAATGTACCGAACCTGAATGGAACCGCATGCAAATTGGATCTCTTTCTTGACGCCCGCTGCTCTTTCTGACCACTGAGCGTGTGGTAGTGGGATTAATCAAGCGGACCGCGAAATCAAAGCCCAGCGAAACTCTGGCCCGGCCGAGGTTCCTGTGTTGATTGAGCGCGCAGAGTGCCGCTATCCATGCGAGCTCGCTGGCGCGGGTCGATTTTGCTAACCGTTTCGTAAGTTACAGGTTGTATCCACTTTTACTTGTGGACCTCAGCGTTGAGCGAAGCCCTATAATTCTTCCCGGTCCATTGCATAAGTCTGTTTACAATACCCGGCAAGTTTGACTCGTGGAGTATACGACTGTGATCCAGCGGGACAAACAATTCCTCGATTCCACGACAAGCAACGTCTCTCCAGCGGAGGCGGGATGCATTAAGGCCAGTGTCCATTGCATCCCTGCCCGCACCACGGGTAGTGCCCATTCCGTCTGAAGAAAGGAAGTGAAGGATGGGAGCATCAATCGTGCGGGCCCGAAAGAATGGGAAGTAGTCTTCTTGTGATTTACGCATGAGCCATTGAAAAAAATGAACATGTTCAATGGGAACAAACCACCGACGAAGCGGGACCATTGAATACCAAACGAAACGGCGCCAGCGAGTGCGGACGCTATGAGCCAGTAGTCTTGCGGCGCGGATTGGTATCATCGCAAACCTCGTAGCGCGTAGCAAGGCGGTTTCGGGATGTTTGATCGCTGGCGAAGTGTGCTCATTGCCATCGGTTTTCCGCTCTCTCAATCCGCGTCCAAGCCGACGGCCAAAGTAGCCAAGCAAGGTGTATGGGCCTGGCATCGGAACGTCAAAGAACACCAATCGGACATCCCGATTACGAAGAGCAAGTTGCCGCGCCGCTTCAGAAGCGACGATTCCCCCAAAGCAAAAACCTCCAACGAGATATGGACCTTGGGGCTGCTCCCGAAGGATTATGGCCGCCATTTCTTCGCCCGCACGCTCGAACGTGAAAAGCCCAGGGCCATAGAACGTATTTGCGGGACGCACAATCGCCAAATCCATGATCCCTTGAAGATGCCTTGCCAATCTCCGGAAGTAGATGCCCTCGTCTTCATCCCCCGGCACACAATAAAACGTCGGACCGGATCCGCCAGCGCGTACAGGGAAAATCTGCATATCGCTTGGAGCACCGAAGGCTGGCCTTGGGAACTCCGGCCTGCCAGCCAAAGTGGTCAAATTCCTAATCGTTGGCTCATCGATGAAACTGGCTATGTAGCCGGTTGACTTGCTTCCGAGCCGCTGATCGACTTCGGCAAGCATCGTCATTGCGGCAAGGGAGTCGCCACCGGCATCGAAAAAGTCCTCGTCCAGGTCCACATCGTCGCGATTTAGAATTCTTGCCCAGATTTGACGAATCTGGTGATAAACATCTTCGATTTCGAGTGCCGGACGATGATCCTCTGAATTTAACAAGGCAGGCAGATCTGCAATGGCTCCGCCAAACTTTTCGGTGAGCAGCCGCCGCTGCGGCTTGCCAATCTCACCTCGGGGAATCTCGTCGACGAATCGAATGCGGTGCGGCACCTTGAACGAGGCAAGCCTTTGTGCCGCATAACGCCGCAGCTCGATCGCACTCACCCGCGGTTCGTTTCCGCCGCGCAGCACCACAGCACAGGCCACGTCCTCGCCCAGCGTGCGGTGCGGCACGGCGAATGCCACAGCCTCGAGCACGGCGGGATGCGCCTCGATCACTGCGTCGACTTCGGCTGGGATGATCTTTTCTCCGCCCCGGTTAATAATCTCCTTCAGGCGTCCGGTTAGATAAAGATTGCCATCGGGATCCAAGCGCCCGGAGTCGCCGGTCCTGAACCAACCGTCTTGAAAGGCAGCTCGAGTCGCTTCGGGATTGTCCATGTAACCGGACACAACAGTTGGCCCGCGAACTGCAATTTCGCCTTCTTCGCCAGCCGGAAGAAGGAGCCCGGTAGAGTTCATGATGCCAATTTCCAATCCGCAGGAGCGTCCCACTCTGTTTGGAACGTGGCCACCCGAAGAAAGAAATTCGGATGCTATATCCCCAGCTTCGCTCGCACCGTAACGAAGCAGCATGGGCACGCCAAGAATTTGCTCGAGTTCCTGCCTGAGCTTCTCTGGCAGCGGGGCGAAGCAAGACTCAATGAAACGAAGAGTCACAGATCGGGAGGGCGGTTCGCATCTCAATTGCTCCATCGCGGCCTGATGAACAGCGGGTGAGCAGATGTACCAGGTAGGTCTCAGGTTGTTTATCCAACTTACATAGTCAGCGGAATTAAAGCCGCCGGTTGCAATCACTGCGCCGCCCACACAGAATTGTGCTTGCACGCATCGGACGGAGACCCCAAAGCATTGCGGGATTAACAGCAAGAGACGGTCTGAGGCAGTCAGCTTGGCCCAATTGCACATTGACGCGATTCCGGCATCAATGTTCGCGGCCGTCTTAGGCACTATCTTGAAACCGCCCATCGTTGCAGAGGTGATGGTGAGCACGACGGCTTCGGAAGGCTCATTGCACGAATTGTGTCGAGAAGCGGGGACGCGGATTTGCCAATCCTTCGGAGACTCCCCTTTGCGAGCAACCAGCACGGTGATCCCTTGCTCAAAGGCTGCATCGGCCTCCGCTTCGAATTCCGGAGCCGCGATGAGCGCCGAGACAGACAGCTTGTGCAGGGAAGCCTCCACCTCTTTGGGCGTGGTCTTTGTTTGCAGAGGTATGGCGACATGGCGGTTCAGGACTCCGGTAACCGCAAGAACCTGCTGGCCGCCTTGGGGCAGGAGCACCGCTACTCGCTCCCCAGAACCGATGCTAGCCTCCTCCAGACGACAAGAGAGCGTTTCAATTTGCGCCCACAGCTCCTTGTAATTGAGCGTAGGGCCCTCGGGTTCTATAAGTGCAATAGACTGCGGGCTGGAGTCGGCGTAATGCGCGATGGCATCGAGAGACGCCAACTGAGTGCGGCCCATCTGCGTTCCTCCAGACACTGAAAACTGCGAACGAACTACCCGTCGCGCCACCGGTCACGCGTCGGCGAAAGAATGATATTTCGCTGGCAAAACTGCTACTTTAATTTTAGAACCAATCTTCGGGTAAATCATCGCGTACCATCGCGTATCGGAGGCCCGCATCTCAATGGCCGCTGCAACCAGACTCCAATCCACGGACCTTGCCAAAGTCACCATCCGCGCTGCGGACGGGTCGTGGAGCCTGCATTGGGGCGAAATCTGGCAGCATCGCGAGTTGCTCTATTTTCTCACATGGCGCGATATCAAGGTTCGCTACAAACAAACGGTGCTCGGCGTCACCTGGGCCATTCTGCAGCCGCTGGCTATTGCACTTTCGTTGACTGCGTTTCTCGGCCGAGTTGTTCATATGCCATCGGGCGAACTACCTTACCCCGTTTTTGCCTACATGGGCATGGTGCTTTGGCAACTCTTTGCGCAGTCATTGACGGATTCAAGCAACAGCATTCTCACGAACGAGCGGCTGATCTCGAAAACTTACTTCCCGCGCATTCTCGTACCTGTTTCCGCGGTTTTGGCAAGCCTGTTTGATTTTGCTATCAGCCTGCTGGTGCTGGTCTTGTTTCTGATTTGCTTTCGCATTGCGCCCGCGGCCAGTGCCGCACTTCTCTTAGTTTTTGTGCTGCCAGCTACGTTCTCGGCACTGGGCGCGGGCCTCTGGCTCTCCGCGCTTAATGTAAAGTACCGCGACGTTCGGTATACCGTGAACTTTCTTACGCAGTTCTGGTTTCTGGCGACGCCCATCGCGTACCCCATCGGCGTGGTGTCGGAGCGCTGGCGTCCTCTTTACGAATTGAATCCGATGGTCGGAGCGGTGGAAGGGTTTCGCTGGGCGCTGCGCGGCCACGGGGCGTTTCCCGCGAAAGCTGTGGCATTTTCTACGGTGACCGCTGCCGTCCTGTTGTTGACCGGCCTTTACTACTTCCGTCGAACCGAGGACACCTTTGCAGATTTCATCTGAGAGTAGTCGCGGTCTCGCGATTCGCTGCGAGGGCATCGGCAAACGATATCGGATCGGGAGCCATCCGCGCTATCGTACGCTGCGCGACACCATCTCAGAGATGGCACGTGCGCCCTTTCGGCGGCTCAAGACGGGGCTACGTGCGCCAGCAAGCGACGAGCGCGACTTGTGGGCGCTACGGGCTGTATCGTTCGAGGTTCGGCAGGGCGAAGTGCTTGGGATCATCGGTCGCAATGGCTCCGGCAAGTCGACGCTTCTGAAAGTTTTGTCGCGCATCACTAAACCCACTGAAGGTAGCGCGGAGGTAATTGGTCGGCTGGGAACGCTGCTTGAGGTGGGCGCGGGCTTTCATCCGGAGCTTACGGGTCGGGAGAATATTTTTCTTTACGGCGCAATCCTGGGTATGAGCCGCAGGGAGATAGAGCGCAAATTCGATGAAATCGTTGAATTCGCAGAGTGCGGCAAATTGTTGGATACCCCGATGAAACACTACTCGAGCGGCATGTACGTTCGACTGGCGTTTGCGGTCGCTGCTCATCTCGAAACTCAGATCCTTATGGCGGATGAAGTCCTGGCGGTTGGAGATGCTGCCTTTCAAAGGAAATGCCTGGGCAAGATGAGCGATGTGGCGCATCAAGGTAGAACGGTGTTATTTGTGAGTCATAACATGTTGGCGGTCGAAAGCCTATGTTCCCGGGCCATCTGCCTGCACGATGGAAGGATAGTATTGGAGGGAAAACCTAACTCGGTAACTTCTCGGTATCTTCAGGAATGGTTGCCGGCATTTAATGAAGTAGTCTACGAGAGCATTGAAACCGCGCCGGGAAATGAAATACTTCGGTTACATCGGGCGAACGTGCGCCCCCTGATTGGTTCCCCCAATGAATTGATTACGGTCCATACCCCTCTCGTGGTGGAGTTCGAGTATTGGAAGCTCACGCAGCATGCCGACCTCGTCTTTGTGGTCAAAGTGTTCAACGAGCACGGTGTCAACGTGTTCAATACTGCTCTGATGGGAGGACTGCCGGAAGAGGCAGGTTTGCTGCGAAGCTCATTTAGCGTCCCAGCCGACTTGATGAACAATGGTACGTATCGCATAAATCTCCTTATATTTCTCGGCGCCACTGTTGAAATTGCGGACTGGCAGGATCTGGTGACCTTCGACGTGCACGACGCTCCCAGCGAAATGCGTGGACATTACCACGGC
>Ga0316363_10002463_pt1 | contig 14182 bp, 10 predicted proteins | sample Sb_taG_3_FD_200459 | JGI IMG/M metagenome (GOLD analysis project Ga0316363, IMG submission 200459) | Peat soil microbial communities from Weissenstadt, Germany - Sb_50d_a_PC metaG (v2) (version 2) | ecosystem: Environmental > Terrestrial > Soil > Wetlands > Peat | place: Germany: Weissenstadt...
AGCGAGCGGTAGCCGTTCTCCTGGATGGCGGAGAAATGCACGAACACATCCTCGCCCGTGGAGCGCTGGATGAATCCGTATCCTTTCGCCCCGTTGAACCACTTCACAGTACCCTTCTCTCTCACAAGGAAACTCCTTTCGCCTCATCGCTAAGAATTATTCTTCCGTCGCTTGTCGATTTGCCCGATCCGGGCACCCCCTCGAAACGACGCAAGAATTTTTTGCTGGCGTTGCCGCGCGCGGGCGCTACCGCACCAACAGAAACGGCTCCCCTGCATCTCGTCGAACAAGTTGCCCGCGACGAAATACGGCGAAGCCGCGAAAACGAAGGCGCGATTTCCGACTGCTAACACAGAAACGTCAATCCTGTTACGCACTCGCCAGCCGTGTCCGGGTGACGAGCAGAAAATAATAGCAGGAAGATTCCAGTTGGCAAGGGCGAAGTTGCGGAGAATGAACGGGAAACCAACATGACCCGGACTCAATCAAAAGGCACGCGACTGGCGAGCCTCGACGGAAAGCCGTAAGTATTTGATAATATTTGAGAAACCGTCTCTTCGATTAATGTCTTCGATCACTCCCACCGAGCTTCGCGACAAGAACGGCTCGGCCAAATTTCGCGCCGCTCCGGCCGAAGGCATCGTGCGCTCCACCGCGCGCTATCTGCTCCGGACCGAGGTGCACACCTTCGCCTTCTCCGTCGCCGCCAACTCCATTCTGTCCTTCTTTCCCTTCCTGCTCCTGCTGCTGACGCTGATCCGCTACGTTTTTCATTCCCGGGTGATGTACAGCGTAGTCGAGAACCTGTTGCGCGACTATATTCCAACCGGCCAGGAATTCGTGATCCGAAACTTGAATGCGCTGGTCGGTGCGCACCACCGGGCGCAAGTGTTTTCGCTGGCCATGCTGCTGATTACTTCCACCGGAATTTTTCTGCCGCTCGAAGTTGCGCTGAACCGCGTCTGGGGATTTCGCAACAACCGCTCGTACCTGGGAAATCAGTTGATGTCGCTCGGACTGGTGTTTGCCTGCGGATCGCTCGCCCTGCTCTCGGTAGGATTGACCGCCGCCGGAAACCTAGCCATCCTGAAGAGTGCGCTGCACGGCTACGGCGCCTGGTATGTGCAACTGGTGGACTTTGTGATCATGAAGATCTTTTCGATCGGGGCCAGCATCGCCATCTTCTTCCTCGTCTACTGGCTGTTGCCGAACGGCAAAGTGCCGGCCCGGGGAGTTCTGCCGGCGGCGGTGCTCATGGGATTGCTCTCCGAGGCGCTCAAGCACCTTTATATCTTCGCCCTGCCCCGGCTGAATTTCGCCGAAGTGTATGGGCCGTTCGCCATCTCGGTCAGCCTGATGTTCTGGGCCTTCCTGTCGGGGATGCTGCTGCTGACGGGGGCCCATCTGTCGGCGCGAAAAATACTTCGGAATTTGTAATTGGTAATTGGATGTGGCTCTTTCAAACTGCAAATTAGAAATCACAAATTACAAATTTTTTAACTCCTGCACCGCACGGTAAGCCTGATCGATGGCGCAGTCGGCGTACGCGTATGCGTCCGCATCCGAGTTCGCGATCGCCAGCCGCCCAAACGGTTTGCGCGCCACCTGGCACGGCGTCTCGCCGCCTTCCAGCCAGAACTGGTCGAACAGCGAATTGTATTCATACGCGTAGCCGTGCGGCCAGCGGTTGACCGTGATTTCCAGGATGTCGCGCGCCGGGTCGAATCCGCCCGGACCGAGCATCCGCAGCAGTTGCTCGCGGATGTGGCGCTCGTGAGTTTCGAACGTCGTGGTATAGAGCTGAATGCGTCCCAGCCTATGCTGCTCGCGCGCCGGACGTCCCGGCTTGCAGGCCGCCTTCATCATGTGCACCACGATCGGCTCGTCCGGCTTTTTCGTGCATTCGTAGCCGCCGATGCTGACCGGAATATCCAGGTTCACGCCGGTGTGGTACATGCCGGGCGCGTAAATCGCACTCGTGCCCAGCTTCTGGAAGGCGCTCCAGTTGCGCACCAGGACGTTGTTGTAGAGCAGCGGAACTTTCTGCGCCGAAGCCAGCGCTCGTTTCTGCGCCTCCGGCAATTCCTGCGCGATGTACGGAATCACCACATGCCAGCACGCCAGAATGCAGTTCGCGGCGCGCACCGTCTTGAGCTTGTTCCCGGTAAAGTAGCTGACCTCCACTTCCTTCGCCGATGCCGGATCGCCCCGGTGGTTCACCTTGACCACGGTGCTGTTCAGCCGGATGCGCATCGAAGAAGACGGCTCATCGAGCTTCGAGTAATCGGCCTTCGCCAGCACCACGTCGGTGGCCGAGTTCCCCGGAAGCGCCGCCGGGATCAGCTTGCGCACCAGCAGCCGGGCGATGGTGGCCATGCCGTCGGGATGGTGAAAGAAATATTTTTCCGCTTCATCGTTGTGAATGGCGTCGCGGTTCATTCCCTTGCCCGGTGTGGGATCGAGTTTGAGGCCGTTGAAGCCCGGCAACCCCAGGCCCCACGCGTCTTGCGCGGCAACCGCATCAATGCCCACGCCGAACAGCGGGTGCGGGAAGGCCTGCAACAACTTCACAATTTCGTCGCTCACCCCGGCCGTGTCGGTCAGGTATTTCGCATAGCTCATGCGAGCCAGGCGCGCCTTCTTTTCGTCGGAGCTGAGGCCGGGGAAATAATCTTTATCCTCCGTGATCAGACGCTGAAAATCCTGCTTGGCTTTTGCCGAGAGCGGAGCTTCTCTCAGAAACTCTTCCAGGCCCAATTTGTCCTTATCGCTTAGGCCGCTCTCATCTTCTCCGGTATGCACCGCGTTCACCACCAGCTTGTCGGTCCCAAACGTTTCCTTGTCGAAGAAAATCCGCGGCTTCAGACCCAATGAACGGTAGAGATCTTTGCTGACATATTTGGGATACGAAGGCACATCAATCCCGAGCTCTTCGATCAGAGCCTTGGCGACGGCGCTATACGGTGCCGGGCTTTCAATGGAATACGTGCCGCCGAATCCCAAAATCGTGCGGCCGCCCGCGCGGAATTCGTTGCGTTTGGCGTGCCCGCCGAAATCGTCGTGGTTCTCAAGAATCAGGACGCGCGCCTTGTCGCCCGCGGCCTTGCGGAAATAGTGTGCCGCGGCGAGTCCGCTGAACCCTCCGCCGACGATGACCAGATCGTAGGATTCGCCCGTGTCCACGGCCTTGGGAGCGCCGTCCCAGAAAACGTGGTCTTTGACTTTGTGCATGGCTTCGAACGACCCGGCGTGGTCACCGCGCAGACCGGTCTTGCCCGGAGGATAGTAACCCGGGACGTAACCTGGGACGTCCTGCGCTTCCAGATCGACGGCGGCCGCAGCCCACATTTCAGGAGGAACGATGCCATGAACGGCGGCCGCTCCCACCGTGAGCGCGACTCCGTTCAGAAAATCCCGGCGCGTGATCCTCGCACCCATTCCCAGTGCTCGATCCCGCTCTTTTGTCACTTCCGATGACACAAATTCGTCTGACACAAAGCCCTCTGGCGAGGCAGTGTATCACTCCAGCTCCAGCTTTAGCTCCTCTGACTCGGGCTTCGTATCAGGGCATCGCTTTAGCGATGCCGCGAGTCCTCGAAATCAGACGCCCGTTTAGGGCTAGGCATGATCAAGTTGGTTCGCGGATAGCTTTGAAGGGGCGTCTAATTCCCCGTAGAACGTACGCTGATGCAAACCCGGCACTATCCGACTTTGATCGCCGTATCCGGCGCCTGGAAGGCCACCTTGTGAGTACCGTCGCAGAAAGGCCGGTTGGCGGAAGCGCCGCAGCGGCAGAGGGAAAACACCGGCTTGCCCGTCAGATCGTACTTGTTGCCATCGGCGTCCACCACTTCGACAACGCCGTTGGGATCGTCTACGCGCAAAGGACCGTTCTTGCGCACCGTAATCGTGACTTGTGCCATGGAAACTCCGTTGGAAATGGGATAGCTTTCAAACTATCGCAGAAAAAGTTGCCAGTTGCCAGCTACCAGTTGCCGGTATTTGGTACCCAGCTCAAGAACCGGCGCTGGCCATCATCATTCTTGCGCTCGCGCCTTTGACTGGCAACTGGTAGCTGGCAACTGACTAGCGCCACCGGTCCACCGCCTCCCACCACAGCATCTTCAACCACTCATCAAAAGTGACTTTTGCCCATTCGCGGTTCGTCCACCAGGCGTCGCCGAAACTCTCTGCACCGCGGGCCGCGGCCACGCTGAACTGGTATTGCGGCAGGCGATGGCGAAAGATCAGCAAGGCGCGGCGGGTGTGATAATCGGAAGTCACGATCAGCACACGATGCGCGCCCAACGGCTGCAGGCATCGGCTTACGTCGTCGGCCTCAGCGTTGGTCGAAAATCCAATGATCGGGCATACCGAGATGCGGCTGGCTTCAGGAAGGCTGTTCGCATATTTCTGCGCAATGCCGATCAGTCGCTGATCGTAGATCACATCTCGCGTCTGAACATCCAGAAACACGCGCGGCGCCACTCCCTGGCACAGCAGTTCCAGAGCGCGAGCCGGACGGACGTTCGTCTCCCCAGCCAGCGCCACGATGGCATCGGACTTTCCCGGTTCGTCCACCACCAGAAAGCGCGCCGCCTGGCTCGCGAGCGCAGCAACGATAAAGACAACGACCAGGAACAACACGATGTGTAGTCGGAAGAATCGCATCTGAGGCGCAGGTTACTGCACTCCGCATGTTACTAAGGAAAGCGCTGCACGGGCGAATTCGATTACCGGAGTAATCAAGATCGCAATCCGCCCAGCAAGAATCGCACGAGAACCGCAGTTTCCGCGCTCAAGTGCGGCCTCCAATGCTAGAATTATTTCTTCCATATGAATACTCAACTCGCCGCTTCTTCCCTCTTTACTGATTTGAAAAGCCGTATCGATGCGCGCCAGGCGCGGGTCGGAATCATCGGACTCGGCTACGTCGGATTGCCGCTGGCCCTGCTTTACAGCGAGCAGAAATTTCCCGTTACCGGTTTCGATATCGATCAGCGAAAAATCGACACCCTCGACAACGGCGGCACCTACATTGTCCGCATCACGCCCGCGGAGATCGCGGCGGCCAAATCCAACGGCTTCAAACCCACGGCCGACTATTCGCAGCTCTCCGCCATGGATGCGATCATCATCTGCGTCCCCACCCCGCTCAACGAATATCACGAGCCCGACCTCAGCTACATCACCAACACCGCCCACGCCGTGGCACCCCATCTGCGCGCCGGTCAGATCGTCATCCTCGAGAGCACTACCTACCCGGGCACCACGGAAGAAGTCCTGATTCCGATTCTCGAAAAGGAGAACAGGGCCGGCCTCAAAGCTTCCCGCAAGGGAGCAGCCGCCGACAACGAGATCTGGGTCGTGTTCTCGCCCGAGCGCGAGGATCCCGGCAACACCCAGGTGGCTCGTCACGATATTCCAAAAGTGATTGGCGGACTCGATCCCCAAGCCAGCGCAATCGCATCCGCGCTCTATGGCTCCATCTTCTGCCGTACCGTTCCCGTCTCCTCACCCGCGGCCGCGGAGATGACCAAGTTGCTCGAGAACATCTACCGCTGCGTCAACATCGCGCTCGTCAACGAACTCAAGATGCTCTGCCTGCGCATGGACCTCGACATCTGGGAGATCATCGACGCCGCCGCCACCAAGCCTTTCGGCTTCCATCCGTTTTATCCCGGGCCGGGTCTCGGCGGACACTGCATTCCGGTCGACCCGTTCTATCTTTCCTGGAAGGCGAAGGAGTTCGATTTCCGCACCCGCTTCATCGAACTGGCCGGCGAAATCAACGTGGCCATGCCCTACAACGTGATCGCCTCCACCATCTCCGCCCTCAACCAGCAGAAAAAGGCCATCAACGGCTCCAAGGTTCTGGTTCTGGGCGTCGCCTACAAAAGAGATATTGACGACCTGCGCGAGTCGCCTGCTCTCACCATCATCGAGCTGCTGCAAAAAGAGGGCGCCACGGTCAACTATAACGACCCCTACTTCCCCTTCGTCGGCCGCGGCCGCAAGTACGACCTGCAAATGAAGTGTTCCTCGCTCGACAATCTCGGCCAGTACGACTGCGTGCTCATCGTCACCGACCACTCCGACTACGACTACAAGAAGATCGTCAACGAGGCCCAACTGGTGGTGGATTCGCGTAACGCCACGCGCGGCATCAAGAGCGACAAGATCGTGCACTGCTAGCTGTCAGTTGTCAGCTGTCAGTTAAATCCTTTCTGGCAGAGCGTAAGACTAACAGTGCGCGAGCGACGCCCTTCATGAATTGTCATCCCGAGCGAAGCGAGGGATCTGCATTTTGCGGCGAACTGCAGATCCCTCGCTTCGCTCGGGATGACAAAGGCTAGCAAAGATTTTATGTCTTATGGCACCGATCAGAAAGCACCGCCTGTGCTAGTATTTCGCCTTGACCGAGAGCAGCGTCCGCGTCGCACGCTGCATCTATACGGTCTGCCGATGACGGTGTGCCGATGAAAGATACGCTCGGAATCTTGCTCGCCGGAGGCGCCGGCGAGCGCCTCTATCCGCTCACCCGCGACCGCGCCAAACCGGCCGTGATCTTCGGCGGCATCTATCGCATCATCGACATCACGCTTTCCAACTGCGTCAACTCCGGCCTGCGCCGCGTCTTCATCCTCACGCAATACAAGGCGCTCTCGCTCAATCGTCAGATCCGCGAAGGCTGGAATATTTTCGGCCGTGAAATCGGCGAGTTCATCGAAATCCTGCCCCCCATGAAGCGGGTGAGCGAGAACTGGTACATGGGAACCGCTGACGCGGTCTATCAGAACATCTATTCCATCGGAAGCGAGCAGCCCAAGTACGTGATCATCCTCTCCGGCGACCACATCTACAAAATGAATTACGGGCGCATGCTCAAGCAGCACCAGGAGGCCGCCGCCGACGCCACCCTCGCCACCCTGGTGACCGACCCGGCCGAATGCCGCCATTTCGGCGTCGTCGACATCGACCACGGCAATCGCATCACCGGATTCCTGGAAAAACCCAAACAGACCGAGATCCGATCGCCCTACGATCCAACCAAAATTTCAGCATCAATGGGCATCTATATCTTCAACACCGACGTGCTCATTCCCGTGCTTCTCAAAGACGCCGAGGATCCCGATTCCAGTCACGATTTCGGCAAGGATATTCTGCCCAAAATGCTGGATGACTACCGCGTCTTCGCTTTTAATTTCGTCGACGAAAACAAGAAAGAAGCCCTCTACTGGCGCGACGTGGGCACGCTCGAAGCCTACTACGAAGCCAACATGGACCTGGTTTCCGTCTCTCCCGTCTTCAATCTCTACGATGAGCAATGGCCCATCCGCACCCACCAGCGCCAGTATCCGCCGGCAAAATTTGTGTTTGCCGAAACCGAGCGCATGGGCCACGCCCTCGATTCCCTGGTTTCTTCCGGCTGCATCATTTCCGGCGGCTCCGTCCAGAATTGCGTGCTCTCTCCGGATGTCCGCGTCAACTCCTACTCCGAAATCGAGGACAGCATTCTGTTCTCGCACGTGAACGTGGGACGCAGTTGCCGCATCCGCAAAGCCATCATCGACCGCGACGTGCACATTCCCGAAGGCACCACCGTCGGCTACGATGTCGATGCCGACCGCGAACGCTACTTCGTCACCGACAGCGGCATCACGGTCGTAACCCGCGATTACTCCCTGTTTGAGAACCCCGTGAACGTTGATTACTTCACCAGTGAGTAGAGCAGGGCTCAGGTCTTAGGTCTCAGGTGTCAGGTCTCAGGACAAACATAGAAACCCGATCCTCGTGAGATTTTCCTGAAACCTGACGCCTGAGGCCTTTTTCCTGCGGTACACTTCTTTACTCTATGTCTCTAAGCCTTCGCCGCTTTTTCAGGAAAGAGAAGCAGGAGCGCCGCATCCTGCGCCAGATCGAGCGCACCGGCGACCGACTGCAGCCCGAATATCATCGCCCTACGCCCGAGTGTCCGCACCCGGAGCGCTGGCGCATGTTCGATTCCATGACCGCCGAGGCTGAGGTGCTCGAGTTTTTGCGCACCGTCGTCACCACCATCAAGCCTGAACTGGTAGTGGAGACCGGAACCTTCAGCGGCATCAGCACCCTCTGGATCGCCCAGGGCCTGAAAACCAACGGATGCGGGCGCGTCATTACCTGTGAGTTCGATTACGAGATATACGAGAACGCAAAGGCGCGAATCCAGGCTTCCGGACTCGCCGAGTGGATCGAATTGCGCAATGAATCAAGCCTCGAGATGAAAGTCGAGGGCGCGATTGACCTGTTCTTCAGCGACAGCGACATGCCCATTCGCGAGCGGGAGATTCGCCGTTTTCTGCCGCAGATCAGCCCCTACGGCCTGATCTTGATGCACGACGCCAGTTCACATCTGAAGATCGTCCGCGAGGCCGCTCTCAAGCTCGAACAGGACGGATTGATCTCAGCCGTGCTCCTGCCCACGCCGCGCGGGCTGGTCGTGGCGCAGAAGCGCGAAGGGCGCAAGTGACATTTTCATGAATTGTCATCCCGAGCGAAGCGAGGGATCTGCATCTTGCGACGAACTGCAGATCCCTCGCTCCGCTCGGGATGACAAAGTCCGGAAATTGAGGGCTGAAGCTCCGGGCGGCACGTGCAGCGCGGCCCCTAATGCTTCACCAAATCGTCCGCCAGCAAATGGGCCTTCTGCGCCAGCAAACTCGCTCTCCGCAAATCGCCTTCCTGCAACGCCGAACGCGCGCCGCTCATATAGTTTCGGATCTGTCCCACCGTCTCCTGCTGTCGCGCGTCGAGCGTGCGTCCTGCCAGCAGTTTCAGTTGGTCGTCGGCAGAGCCCAGCAACCGTTCCGCGTTCTGGCGCTGGCGGGCGGCTTCTGCGGGAGTTAGGTCGGGCGCAATCTGCGCCGCCGGTTCGCTCGCTCCGCCCTCGCGAACCACAATCTTCCGCGGGCCCCCATCCTGCGCCGGCGCGGCGCGCTTGCGGCGTTTCGTTGTTCCACTCGCCGAAGTCCCGCTCGCCGAGGTCCCGCTCACCGAACCAGCATCCGTCTTTCCCTTCGACGCGCTCTCCGATGCTTTCTGTCCCGCCGCTGGCGTGGCCTCTGCTGGCGCCGCGGGCGCAGCCGGAGCTTGTCCCGCGGAATTCGCGGAGTCTGCCGCGTCCTGCTGCCGGGAAGCCACTCCCGCAGCCGGGAAATTCAGCCAAAGCGCAATCGCCAGTCCACAGGCAAGTCGCATAACAGTGCCAAAAAGATTGTTTCCCACCCTTACAAAGAACGCAAGGTCACCGCTTCGCCTGCCGCCAAGAGAAACCGGGGAAGCTTTCCGCTTCCCCGGTTGGTAGCTTCGCTTTGATTTTAGTTTTACTCGGTGCTGCCGGCTTCGACGACGGAGCTGATCGATTCGTTTTCCGGTTGCAGGATGACGCCATCAAATGGAGTCGCGCCTACGAAGCGTCCGCCAATTACGCTGACCCGGCGCAGCGGGAATCCGCTGTCGGGACCGCGCTGCCAGGAACGTCCACCGTCGCGGCTTTCGAAGATCACGCCGCTCGCGTCGCTGGTGGCCAGCAGGCGCTTGTGGGTGGAATCGAAGCTGACGGAAGTGATGTCCTTGGCGGGCAGGCCGTTGACGACATGCTCCCAGGTCGCGCCCCCGTCTCCGCTGCGGAACGCGCCTTCGCGGGCGGCGATCATGATCTGGCTATCGGAAGCAATGGCCGCGTTGCGGATGCCGACCACATACGATGGCAGACCGGCATGTTTCCAGGTCGCGCCGCTGTCATTCGAGACCAGCACGCTGGAACGTGTAGCCGCGACCAGCGTGGAACTTTTAGCTCGCACCGAAACAAAATCCAGCTCTCCCAGAATCTGTCCGCCCTTCCAAGTTTTGCCCTGGTCCGTGCTCGAGTAGATGCCGCTGGTAGTTGCCGCCAGCCAGCGTCCGGAACCGAGTTCCAGATCACCGAGTTCAAGATCGTTGACCCGCGATACGAGCTCCTTCTTCTCTATGCTTGTTTTGGTGACCGCTTTGCGCGAACCTTTGCTCGTGATTTTCGAAGTATGCTCGATCACCACGACGTTCATGGAATGCCATTCGCTGGCATTGCGCTCCAGCGAATACATGCCGTGGTTGGTGCCGGCAACCAGCATTCCGCTGGGAGCCTGTTTGAGCGCGAACACGTCTTTGCCGCCGAGGCCGGCCGCTTTCTGCTGCCAGTGCTGCCCGGCGTCATGGGAATAGAACACACCGCCGTATTCGCGGTCGTTGACCACGCCAACGTAGAGCGTGCTGGCATTTTTGTTCTCGGCCAGGATCGAGGATACATAGCGATGCGCGTAGCCGTGGTTGGAAGTGGTCCAGTTGGAGGCGCCATCGCTCGAGGCCATTACGCCGCTGCGGTCGGTGGCGAGCAGCACGCGATTGGAATCCCGCGGATCGATGAGCACGTCATTGACGACCACCTCGGGATTGCTTACACGCTTCCACACCTTGCCCAGATCGGTCGACTTCCACAGGCCTTCGGTGGTTCCGGCGTAAACGATATTTTCGTTCGTCGGATCCTGCTTGAGCACGCGCGTGCGGCGCGCCGAAAACGGGATGCCCTGAATCTTCGAAAACAGGTTGCCCGCGGTCTCGCTCTTATAAATTCCCGAGCAGGCGCTGGCGAAAACAACCGAGGCATTGTCATGGTCGACGATGACCGAGAACACGTCGGAGTCGTCGATCATGCCCTTATTAATATGCTGCCAATTAGCGCCGCCGTCGGAAGTTTTCCAGGCCAGGTGCCAGGTTCCGGCATAGACGGTGTTCGGATCTTTGGGATCCACGGCGATCGATTCAATATTCTTGATGTCAGCGGAGTTCGCGGGCGACAGGCGCTCCCAGCTATCGCCGCCATCTGCGCTGCGGAAGACGCCATCGAGGGCGCCTGCCACCAGGACTTTCGAATCACCCCTGTACATGGCCAGGGCGCGGATCGATTTGCCGTGCATTGCGGGCAGCGTCTCCCAGGTGCGGCCGCCGTCGCGCGTGCGGAAAATTTCGCCGATCTGCTGGCTCGATCCGCTCCATGCCGACACATAAATACGGTTGGAGTCCTGCGGATCGATGGAGATGTGGTCGAGCACGTAGTCATCGCCGCCCAGGCGCGCCAGGCGCGACCAGGTGCGTCCGCCATCGTTCGAAGCAAACATCTGCCCGGTGCTGGTGCCGAGCAGGATGCGATCCGGATTGTGCGCATCGTAAGCCAGACTGCGCGCATCGCCGCCGTCCGGACCCAACACCTGCCAGGGCCCGGAGGCCAGCAGTGCGGTGCTCAAAAGACTGACTGCAAGAACCAGTAAACTTGTGCGGAGAACTTTCCCTTTCACTGTGAAATCCATGCGCGTAGATTGACCCCTGCGAACGATATTCGCCTGCGCTCAACTGTAGACAGGCTAGCACGGCCAGGACAAGGTTACGTAAGGGCAAAAAAATAAGAAGGCCGGCAGGGGCAACCCCACCGGCCTTTCGTGCCCTTCCTAATTCAGTTATTCGGCCTTTTTCGCCGCTTTCTTCTTGGCGACCGGTTTCGGATGATCCGGAACCGCCTTTACCTTCATCTCATCCACCGGGGTCGTGGTGCTGGCCTCGGGGAAGGTCGCGCCGGCCGGAACGATCCACTGTTCCGAAGTCGCCGTGCCTGCGTTTCCGGTGCGGGCCTCGATGCGGCTGGGGTCGATGTTCTGTTTCGCCTCGCCTCCCGAGATGTAGGCCTTCACGTTAAGCGCTCGCTCGCCCGCCAGGTTCTTACGCTTTTCCTTCGGATCGGCGTTCCCGACCACGACCAGCTTGGCGTCGGGATCCTGTTGCAACTTGAGTGCAACATCGTCCAGCTCAGCCTTGCAAGTGTTGTCGACGCGCCACGGCTTCTTGAGGTTCGGGTACTGGCACTCGTTCACCTTGACTGCCTGCGGTGGCGGCGGTGGCGGATTTTCAACCGTCACCGAGCTTGAAGTCGAGGCCGTCAAGCCGCGCGAGTCGGTACAAGTAGCGCTGATCGTGATGGGGCCCGACGAAGCCCCGGTGGTGTTCAGGGTCGCGGAGTTTCCGCTGCCGGAAATGCTGCCGCCGCTCGAGGTCCATCCACCCACCGTTACCGGAACGTTATCCGGACTGGTGCAACTGCAGGTGATGGTGGCCGAAGTTCCGGCCTGGACCATCGACGGGCTCGCCGAGCAGGAAATCTGCGGCGGGTTCTTGGGCAGTTCCTTCACGGTGAAGTTCGCGGTACAACTCGCCACGTTGTTCTTCGTGGCCTTGGCATCGGTGACGGTGGCGGTGGTGGTGTAGCTGCCGCCGGCGACGCCGGTGGTCTCGATGGTGGCGCCGGTGTCCTTGCCCGCGATCTTGCCCCCGTTGCTCGCCCAGGTGTAGGTGAGCGTGTGCTTGGGGTTGAAGTTGCTGGCGACGACGGTGGCGTGCACCGGTTCGCCTACCATGACTTCGGTGGGCTGCACCGAGCAGGCCGCCGCTACCGGAACTTCGGGAGCTCCGCCGCCAAAGGTGAACACCAGACCGGTGCGCAGTAGGGCACCGTCGTAGTTCGGACGGCGCAGCGAGGGATCGCTAACCGGCACGACGCTGGCAAAGCCTTCGTGCGCCCACTGGAAGTCGACTTCAAACATGCGGAACGTGAGCGCTTTACAGACTTTGAGATCCATACCGCCGCCAAGAAGCGCTCCGACGCCGAGGCTGTGGTGGATATCTTCTGGCTTGATGCGATCGAATCCGAGCAGCGTGTGCACGAAAAAGTCCACACCTTCGCCGCGCCAAGTGGCCTTTGGCCCGAGGCCGCCGAAGATGACATTGCCGACGCCGTTCTTCCAGTTCTCGCCGTAAGTGCCTTCGAGCGCCAGATACTTGGTAAAGTTGTAGGCCGCACCGAAACCAAACCCGTCTACCATCGATTTCAGCTGGATGGCATTGGGCGGGCTATTCGTATCTGGGACGTTGCCGCCCGGGTTTAACCACTGATAGCCAACGAACACCTCCGCCTTGGGGTACGTGTCGTCCGACTGCACACTCGGCGCGTTGGGTGCAGCAGTTTGTGCGTTCAGCATAGACGGCAACGCAATCAGAACGAGGGCCAGGACGAGCGCGACACTCGCGCATCTCCGGTAAGTTTCATGACAAAGTGACATTGAGTTCCTCCGAATCGAATCCACTACAAGTTATTTAGTAGAGCTGGAATCAATAAAGCCTTACGGCCCGCACGGATAGCTGCATCTTGGGAACACAGAATTCTACAGCAACTGGGCATTTTTGCAAATGATTGGCGGATATCTTTATGGCTTCCCCGGGTCCCGGATCGATCAGCTTCTGCCGACGATTGCGCCGGAGTGATCTCAAATTGATATTCCCGCATCCCGGGCCGGGTTGCGAGGCGGCGCCCTTCCCTGAATAATGCAGGTGGGGCTATAGCACAGGAATATGACACAGGAACGCGTACTGATTGTCGAAGACGAAGAGAACGAACGAACCGGGCTGGCCGAACTGGTCTCGGGATGGGGTTATCGCACCGACACGGCGGCCGACGGCGTGGAAGCTCTGGAAAAAATTCCCGTCTTTGTTCCCTCCATCGTGATCACGGACGTGAAGATGCCCCGCATGGGTGGCATGGAACTGGTGGAGAAGCTGGCCGACCTTGCGCAGTCGATCGCGGTGGTGATGGTGACCGCCCAGAAGGCGACCGACACCGCATTTCACGCCGGTCGGCTGGGCGTGCAGGACTACATCGAGAAGCCCATTGACTTCCGGCGGCTGCGCTCCATCCTGACCAACATCGGCGAGATCCTGAACACCCGCACCGAAAACGAATCGCTGCGCCGCCGCTTGCGCGACAAAGGAGCGCTCGGCCTGCTGGTCGGCGCCTCCGCTCAAATGCAGGAGGTTTTTCGCCTGATCGAGCTGGTGGCGCCGAGCACGGCCTCGGTGCTGATCACCGGGGCGAGCGGCACGGGCAAGGAATTGGTCGCGCGCACCATCCACGATCTGAGTCCGCGCCGCAATAAACCTTTCGTCCCCATTAATTGTGCCGCCATTCCCGAGACGCTGATGGAGAGCGAAATTTTTGGCCACGAAAGAGGCGCATTCACGGGCGCGATGGAGCGCCGCACCGGCTGCTTTGAACTGGCCGAAG
>Ga0316363_10002466_pt1 | contig 14167 bp, 16 predicted proteins | sample Sb_taG_3_FD_200459 | JGI IMG/M metagenome (GOLD analysis project Ga0316363, IMG submission 200459) | Peat soil microbial communities from Weissenstadt, Germany - Sb_50d_a_PC metaG (v2) (version 2) | ecosystem: Environmental > Terrestrial > Soil > Wetlands > Peat | place: Germany: Weissenstadt...
GAAAAGAGAAGAAAGCCGAGATGAATCTCGGCTCAGCAGGCTTGACAGCCTGCGCCACGCTTAAGTGAACAGTGTTGGTGCTAGCGCGGTACCGATGTCTGGTACAGACCGGATAACGGGGAACAACCTGTCTTCTGAGTCCTTATGATAAAGTGGGGGCCGCAGGAAGCCCGACTTTGAGATGACCGAGCTCGCAGGCGTACACGCCGCCGCCATCACGCCGCGCGGCAAGCAGGGGGAAGTCGACATGGGCGCCGCCTTCGAGCTTATCGACCACCTGTGCGCGGCCGGTCTCCGTGGCATCGTGCTTTTCGGCGACTCGGGCGAGTACCCGGCCTTCAAGGCCGATGAGCGCTCGCGGCTGATTTACCTGGCGGTCAAGCGTAGCCGGGTGCCGGTGCTGGCCGGAGTAGGAAGCGCCACGCTCGACATTTCTCTCGACCTGGCACGGGAATCCCGCGACGCCGGCGCCGCCGGGCTCCTGTTGCCACCCCCATTTTTCCTGCGATACGACCCGGACGACGTCCGCGAATTCTACCTGGAGTTTTCGCGCCAGATGGGGCCGGGCGCGGCGGTGTTTCTCTCGAACACGGCGGCGGTGACCAGCGAAATCCCGGTGGAGACCGCGCTCGAGCTGCTCGGTACCGGCCTGTACGCCGGCATCGAGGAAGGCCGCGGCAGCCTGGAATCGTTTCTTAGCATGAAGGCAGCGGCGAATGGCGGCGCGTACCAGGTGCTGATGGGCAACGATGCCATCTTCACGCGGGCTCGCTGCGCCGGCGGGTGCTGCGCCATTTCGGCGGTGGCCTGCGCGGCGCCGGAACTGGTGATGGCTCTCGACTGCGCCATCGCCGCCGCCCGCCACGAGCAGGTGGAACGGCTCGACAGCGCGCTCCGGGAGTTTCTCGAATGGGTTGGCCGCTTTCCGCCGCCGGTGGTGGTGAAAGTGGCCACCGGTCTGCGCGGTTTGAAGACGGGACCCGTGACCGTTCCATTGTCCCCCGCGAAGCGAAAACTGCTGGATGAATTTCGCGCGTGGTTTCAGACATGGCTCCCGGCCGTGAAGAGGCTGTGCGCCAATGGCTAGGCACTCCGGTCAGAGCCACGACCGTAAGGGAGTGGTTGCTTGTTTCGCCATTCTGGCCGCAACCGCCGCGGTCCTTCGCGCGCAGTCTGCGCCCGGCCCCCAACTGGCCGCCTTCCACTCGGATGTCGACGACTCGCAACAGCCCTACGGACTCTACGTGCCGAAGTCCCTCGCGCCCGGCAAGCGATACCCGCTGGTCATCAGCCTGCACGAAGAGGATTCCAACCACCGGCTGAACCTGCGCCGCATCTTTGGAGTGGTCAGCCGCACGGGCGAAATCGACACGGAAAACATGCGCTACTTTCCGCCGGTGCGCGACGTGAACTACTTCATCGCCACGCCATACGCGCGCGGCACGATGGGCTATCGGGGCATCGCGGAAAAAGACGTCTACGATGTGCTGGCCGATGTGGAGCGCCGTTTCCCGGTGGATGAGGACCGCGTCTACCTGACCGGAATCTCCATGGGCGGCGGCGGCGCTCTGTGGCTCGCCCTCACCCGCCCCAGCCTGTGGGCCGCCGTCGCGCCGCTCTGCCCCGCCCCCATCCCCGGCGCCGAAGAGCTCGCCGGCAACGCGCTGAACCTGCCCATCCGCCTCTTTCACGGCGACCTCGACCCCATTGTCTCCGCGGACTCCTCCCGCGCCTGGCACCGCCGCTTCCTGGATCTCGGGGCGCCTGCCGATTACATCGAGTACCCCGGCGTGCGCCACAACGCATGGGACCAGGCTTACCGCGACGGCGCCATCTTCGACTGGTTCGCCAAATTCCGCCGCGACCGCTTCCCCCGGCGCGTACGCTTCGTGACCCGCTCTTACCGCTACGACTCCGCCTACTGGGTGCGGATAGACGGACTCACTCCCGGAGCTCCGGCTTCCATTGATGCGGTTTGGACCGGGAAGACGGCGCTCCAGGTCGACACGCAAAACGTCGAGGCGTTCACCATCAGGCTGGAGCAACTCCCCGACGCGCCGATCCCCGGTGTGTTAATCACAGCTACCATCGACGGCCTTCCTCTGCGCGTCAAGGCCGCGGCGGTACTGTCCTTTATCAAAACGGCGATGCGCTGGCGCGCAGGCTTCTACACGCCGCCCGCGAAACGGCCTGGCGCCGAAGGTCCCATTGTGGAGGCCGTCGCCGGGCGCCAGATCTACGTCTATGGAAGCGGTGGCGCACCGGCCGCCGAGGACCTCGAAGCCCGCCGCAAACTGGCCGAGACCGCCGCCGCCTGGTCCACGGTCCGCCGCAAGCTGTCGCTCGCGCTGGCCGTCAAGCCCGATACCGCCGTGACCGCCGACGACATCGCGAGCGCCGACTTGGTGCTGTTCGGCACCGCCGAAACCAATTCGGCGATCGCGCGTTTTGCCGGCCGGATGCCGCTGGCTCTCAGCTCCGCAGCCGCGGATTACGGGCTGCTGTTCATCGCCCCGCTGGGTAAACATTACGCATTGGTCAACTCCGGCCTGCCTTGGTGGGCCGGCGCCGACGAAGCCGATCGCGGCGGCTACCCCTTGGCCCCGCCGCAATTCCGGCTGCTCTCCACTTTCGGCGATTACATTCTGTTCAAAGGCTCGCTCGCCAACGTAGTGGCGGAGGGCCGTTTCGATCAGAATTGGAAGGTCCCCGCGGACGCCGCGCCGAAGATCCTGGCCAGCGGCACGGTTACGATCCACTGAGGCGCCACCCCACTCCCGGGCGCTTGCGCACGGGGTGACTCATCGCTTTTTGAGCGCTTCGAGCTCCTCCAACGTGCGCGGCCAATCCTCGCGCAGCAGGCGCGAGAGAGCGCGGTCGGCCAGAAGGCGACCTCCGGTCTGGCACGCCGGGCAGTAGTTGGTCTCATTCGAGGCGTAGCGGATGCGTTGAACCTTGGAGCCACACCGCGGACACGGCAGGCCGTAACGGCCATGAACGGCCATGCCTTCGCGAAAGGCCGTCACCTTCTCCGGGAATCCGCCGCGCGCCTCGACCCGCAGCCGGCCGATCCATTCGAGCAGCACCTCGCGCGCTGCATGGTACAACCTGCCGATCTCGTCCGGGGCCAGTTTTTGCGTCAGGGCTATGGGCGAGAGGCGGGCGCGGTGCAGGATTTCGTCGGAGTAGGCATTCCCGATTCCGCTCAAGAGGCGAGGGTCGGTGAGCGCGCGTTTGAGGGTGTGGTTGGCGGATTGCAGTGCGGCGGCGAAGGCCGGAAGATCGGCATCCAGGACTTCTAGTCCGCCGGCATCGAGCGAGCGCAGCCCATCTTCTCCCGATGCCATCTGCAGCGATGCGCGATGCTGCGATCCGGCCTCGGTGAGCACCAGCGTGCCGGAATCGAATTCGAATACCGCCAGCGGGCCCTTGGGTCCGAGCTTGGGGGCTCGCGGGCGCCAGTGCAGGCGGCCCGCAATCATCAGGTGGAGCACCAGCCAAAGGCCGTCATCGAAGCCCATGGCGATGCGCTTTCCCACGCGGCGGATCTCGCGGACTGTCCTGCCGTGGGCGGATTCCACCGGCGGGCTGGTGGAACGCAGCAGAAACGGGCTGCGGATGGACGCGCGGTTGAGCGTGTGGCCGAGAAGGCGTTCGCGCAGGGCTTCGACGTAGATGGTGACGTCCGGAATTTCCGGCATACGGATTTATTGTGGCGCAGACGAAGCACAGAGTGTCCTCGATGACGTCATCCTTTGCCAGATCACCAGACAGGCGAGATCCGATGCGCTGATGAGCCGGATCGGCTGGCTCCCCGGGAACCCGATCTTTCGATCCAATCGGCATCATGACTGCATGGGTGTTGATGCTATGATGATCCCGTGAGGACAACGATTACGCTCGATCCTGATGTCGATGCTCTTATCCGACGAGCCATGAAGGAACGCGGGCTGTCGTTTAAGGAAGCTCTGAACTCAGCCCTACGGGCAGGCCTTACCCAGGCCAAGCTGCGAAGGCGCCGCTTCGTGCAAAAGACCTTTGCGCTTGGGTCCGAACAGAACTTCCGCTGGGACAAAGCTCTGGCGGCAGCCGACGCGATCGAGGATGAAGAGTTGAGCCGGAAGTTCTCACTACGGAAATGATCCTCATTGACGTCAATCTGCTAATTTACGCCGTCAACGAAGACGCTCCGCTTCATCGTAAGGCCAAGTCGTGGCTGGAGGCGACACTCTCCGGGACAGAGACCGTCGCCCTATCCTGGAGCGTTGTTCTGGCATTTCTCCGGCTGACCACGCGGGCCGGGATTTTTCGAATGCCGCTCAGCGTCGAGTCCGCGTTCGACCTCGTTGACGCGTGGTTAAGCCAGCCCGCCGTTGTCGCTGTCGAACCCACCGCCCAGCATCTTCGCATTCTACGGGATCTGCTGTTGCCCCTTGGCGCGGGCGGAAATCTAACGTCCGACGCGCATCTTGCCGCGCTTGCCATCGAGCACGAGGCGGAACTCCATTCCTGCGACAGCGATTTTGCCCGCTTTCCGCGACTCCGCTGGCGTAATCCGTTGGATTGACTTGGGTGTCGGCTCAGTATTCGGCTGTACGGCTCAACCAACATCGCGCTACTGGATCTTTCGGCTGACACGTCCCTGACGGCATTACTCCCGCACTTTTCTTAACGGTACGCGCCGACACCCGATTTGCAGGCCCGGCTGGCGCCAACGAAGATGATTTCACGGCGCGGGGATCCGATGCAAACCTTCAAGTATACGTCTCTGACCTCCGAGCCGCTTGCGGATTCTTTGTTCGAACTGCCGGATGCCGTCAAGGCGCTGCTGAAATGATCCATCGGCATGGTTCCCCACGGCCATCTTTGCCTTCCACCCGTCGTACGCCCCGGCAAAGCATGGCTTGCATTGGCATTGGGTCTCGCTCGGCGGCAATAGGTGGTAACGGCTAACCCTGCTTCGCAATGGCTCCCCGGCATGTGTTCGAACCATACCCAACCCACAGGCAATTGCAGGGGAGGCGCAGGTGCGAGTGGACCAGTGCTGGTGATCGCGTGGGAAGGTTTACGGCTGGCGGATCAGCCCGCGCTGCTCTACCAGGCGGTCTACGCGGCTCTTCAATTCGAGGATCTCTTTGGTGATGCGCAACTCCGCCTCGGCGATGTGTTGCTTCATCTCCGCGCGCAGCACTTCCATCTCCGCGCGCATCTCCGCGCGCAACGCATCGATCTGCGCGGAGAGGGCCTTGGTGTTCAGCCATGCGGTGATGACCACCACCATGAGGCTTCCGAACAGAGCGAGAATGGCCGGCATCCAGGGCTGGACCGTCTGGTTCATGTCCGCATTCATTGTAACAAAAACCCGCTCCGGTGCCGGCAGGGCGGACATTGAAAACGGAGCACGCACCTTTCGGACACCTCCCGCGAGGCGGCGTCAATTCTAATATGATGTGGAACTATGCGAATCACGAAACGCCTGACAATCGTTGCCCTATGTTCGATCGCGCCCTCGATCGCCATCGGGTACGCGCAGCAGTACGACATCCTACTGCGCGGCGGAAGGGTGATCGATCCCGCGAACGGTATCGACGCGCGGAGGGATGTAGCGGTGTCGGACGGCCGGATTGTCTCGATCCAGGCGGACATCCCGGCCGCCCAGGCGCGCAAAGTGGTGGACGTTTCCGGGCTCTATGTGGTCCCCGGGCTGGTCGATCTGCATGCGCATGTTTTCGGCTACGAGGGATCGCTGGTGCCGGACGAGACGGCGCTCCCCGCGGGCACTACGACCATCGTGGATGCCGGCGGAAGCGGTTGGAGGACCTTCGACGAGTTCCACCGGACAGTGATGGCGCACTCCAGGACGAGGGTGCTGGCGCTGATCAACATTGTCGGCAAGGGCATGGTGGGGGAGCCATACGAGAGCGATGTCGCGGACATGGACCCGGCCAGGACCGCGGAGACGATTCTGCACAACCGCGACGCGATCGTGGGCATCAAGACGGCGCACTTTGCCAAGCCGGGATGGGACGCCATCGATCGGGCGGTGGAGGCGGGCCGGAGGGCGAGCGTTCCGGTGATGGTGGACGACAAGATCTTCACCAACGCGGGCCGGACCACGAAAGAAGAACTGTTGGAACACCTGCGCCCCGGGGATATTCACACGCACATGTACAACGATCGGCAGATCGAGCTGATCGACCGGTTCACCGGCAAGGTCCAGCCATGGATGATCGAGGCGCGGCGGCGGGGGGTGCTCTTCGATGTCGGGCATGGCGGGGGCAGCTTTCTGTGGCCGGTTGCCACGCGGGCCGTGGCGCAGGGGTTCGTGCCGGACACCATCAGCACCGACCTGCACCAGGGGTCCCGCGACATCCAGCAGTCGAACATGCCCAACGTGATGTCGAAGATGATGCTGCTGGGGATGAATTTTGCGGATGTGCTGGTGCGGTCAACGGTGAACCCCGCGAAGGAGATCGGGCGCTATCCGGAGCTGGGGACGCTGGGGGTGGGACGGGTGGCGGATATTGCCGTGCTGGAGGAGCAGAGCGGCGTGTTCGCGTTCAAGGATTCGTGGCCCGCCAAGCGATTGGGGACCAAGCGGCTGGAGTGCGTGTTGACCATACGGAACGGCAAGATTGTGTATGAACGCGGCGCGGTTCCCGCGCGCGGAGGGGACACCGCTATCTACGACCTTCTGTTGAAGCATGCGCGCATCGGCGATCGCGGCGATGAGGTGGACATAGCAATCTCGGGCAACCGGATCGTGCGGATAGGCCGGGGACTGAAGGCTGCCCATGCGCGCGTGGTGGCGGAAGCCGAAGGCTATACGGTGATGCCGGCGACGGCGGCTGAAGGGGTGGCCGCGGATCTGACGGTGCTCGACACAGGCCGAGCCATCATGACCATCCGGAACGGGAAAATTGTCACGGATGACGAGGGGTTGACCATTTCAGACGCGACCCGAGCGGGGCCGTACAGCAATTTCAAGTAACCATTCTGATAAGATTGCAGCCGTAATGAAGCCTATAGCACGCTACATGGAAGAGAAAGGAATCGACGTTGGCCAACTCGCCGCGGCCGCGGGATTAGATCGGAAACTGGTTGAGGCCATCGTGAAGGGCAACTTCACCCCCAGTCCGTCGCAGCGCCAACGCCTGGCCGCCGCCCTGGGCGTTTCGACGGGCGACGTTTCCTGGGGACACGCGGTCCCCGTCCAACACATGCGCGGCAACGGTCCACAAGTCGGACGTTCGACTTGATCGGGCATCCCCAGGCTGCTGACCTACTGCGGATCCCGCCATCGCGCTCCGCCACGAATAGGGCGCGCCTCAGTTCGGATTGCGGATCATCTCGATGTCCATCGAAATGGAAACCTCGTCGGCCACCGCTACACCGCCGGTCTCCAGGACTTCATTCCAGGTGATCGCAAAATCCTTGCGATTGATTTTGGTCGCCGCGCTGAGGCCGATCTTCTCGCGGCCTTGGGCATCCTTCACCGGCTGGGATGGGCCGTCCACATCCAGTACCACCGGGCGGGTAATGGAATTGATCGTGAGGTCGCCGCCGACCTTGAGCTTGCCCGGACCGGCCTTCTGTACCCGCGTGGAATGGAACTTCATGAACGGATAAAGTTTGGTATCGAAGAAGTCCGGGCCCTTCATCTGCTCGTCGCGTTTGGCCACGCCCGTAGTCAGCGTGCGGCAATCGATGGTGGCCTCCACCGTGGCGTCCGTAGGATGCTTTGGATCGTAGTGCACGGCGCCGTTGATCCCGTTGAACTGGCCGCGCACAGTGGAAATCATGAGGTGGCGGACGCTGAAAAACGCTGAACTGTGGAGCGGATCGATGCGCCAGCTCCCCTCTTGCGCCAGCAGTCCGGGGGAGAAGGCCAGGGTGGCCACCAGGACCAATGAGGGCGAAGTTCTCAGCACGCGTTGCTATTCTATCCTACTTGGATTGTATGTAATCGATGAGTGTGTCAATTTCAGCATCGCTAAGCCATTGGCGAAAGGCGGGCATCAGCGGTCCGCCGAATTTCACCCGAACCTTGATATACTCGCGGTTCGGTTTCATGCTGCTGAGCGGCATCTTGTCGCGCTTGAAAAGCTGGTAGAAGCCGGGTCCGAGCTTCTTGGATTGCGGCTTGTCGATGTCGTGGCAGACTACGCAGTTGTCGCGATACAGCGCCTGGCCGATGCGCTGTGGCTGGCGTTGTTGCGCGGCCGCGGCCGTTGCCAGCAGGATCAGGGCCGGCATGCATCTCCTGGTCACCGTTGATGTCCTCCGGCGCGGCGGATGGCCGCAATCGCCTGGGGCGCGTCTTCCGCGCGGCAGCGCACTCGCAGGCAGATGGCGCCGGGATCCACTTCCGGCACGGGTGCGCTGTAGTCGCGCTTGCGGACCAGGCCGCTCTCCCAAAGGAACAAGGCGAAGGTCGCGACAATCGCGCCCAGCATGGTCATTTCGAATGTGATCACGCCCGTCGCCCAGAACGAAAACAGCGGCATGCCGCCCGTGACCAGCCGGTAGTTGTGCTGCGTCCAATAAATAAACGCCGTGGCGAGTGAGCCGAATGCCATAGCGCCCAGCACGGATACCAGCGACATGCGGCTGGGCCGATCCAGCACCCCGCGTGGAAACTCCACCGGCTCTTCGGAGAAGAGATCGAGCTCGCTCGGGCGGACGCCGGTTTCCCGCAGCATCCGGATAGCCGCCCGAACCGCATCTTTCTCGCGGAATTCGCCGATCAGGTACACGCTCAGTCTTCCTCCTGCGGATGCGGCTTGAACTCCCACACCGCGATAATCGGGAACAGCTTCGAGAAGATCATGTACAGCATGGCCATGGCGGCAAACGTCGCCGCGGTAATCGCGATCTCGACCCAGGTGGGCCCGTAGAAACCGGATGCCGCCGGCAGGCGCGGATTGGCCAGCGTCGGCACCACGATGACAAACCGTTCCAGCCACATGCCCGCCAAAACGCACGAGGCGGCAATGGTAGCGTTGCGAATGGTGCGCAATCGCCGGATCCCCAGCAGCACGAACGGAATGACGAAGTTCAGCACTACCGTGCTCCAGAAGTACGGCGCATAATGGGCCCGCGTGCGTGCGCCGAAGACGGCCATTTCCTTGGGTTCGTTGCCGTACCACACGGTCAGATTCTCCGCGAGGGTGAAGTAAAGCCACAGGAGGCTCATCAGCAGCAGGAGCTTGGCCAGGTTGTTGAAGTGGTGGCGCGTCAGGTAGGCTTCCAGGTGCAGCACCTTGCGCAGCGCGGCCATCACCACCAGCAGCGCGGCGATGCCGCTGAAAATCGCGCCCGCCACAAAGTAAGGGCCGAAAATGGTGCTGTGCCACATGGGCGCGATGGCCATCGCGAAGTCCCACGCCACCACCGTGTGGACCGAGACCGCCACCGCCAGAATGATGCACGACATCAGCTTCATGGCGCGTTCCAGGGCGTGCCACTCGCGGTCGCTGCCGGTCCAGCCCAGCGACAGCGTGCGATAGAATTTCCGCCGCCACGTGGTATTGTGCTCGGCGAGCTGGGCCATATCGGGGATCAACGGCAGATACAGATAGATGACGCTGCCGGTGAGGTAGGTCACGATGGCGGTCAAGTCCCACAGCAGCGGCGACCGGAAATTCGGCCAGAGGAGCCGCGAATTGGGATACGGCAGCAGCCAGAAGAACAGCCAGGCGCGGCCCAGGTGGATGATGGGAAACATCCCGCCAATCATCAGGGCGAACACCGTGATGGCCTCCGCCGCGCGCGTGACCGGTTTGCGCCAGGCCGCGTCGGTGAGGCGCAGAATCGCCGAGATGAGCGTTCCGGCGTGCGAGATCCCGATCCAGAAAACGAAATCGACAATGTAGATGCCCCAGAATACCGGCCGCTGCAACCCCGTCACGCCCATGCCGCGGCGAAGCTGATAGCTCCACGCCACCAGCCCCGCGGCGCCGATGACGAATGCGCAGAAGGTCGCCAGCAGGTAGTTGCGGCTCACGCCCGAGAGCGGACGGAATAGGTCCTCGCGGATTCGTTGGTAGGGTAGAAGCTCGGGCGCCGTCGCCATGGCTACTTGACCTTCTGCAGATAGATGACTTTGGGCTTGGTTCCCAATTCCTCGAGCAGGCGCGTGGCACGGCCGCTCTGCGCCAGGCGCGAGACTTTGCTCTCGGGATCGTTGAGGTCGCCGAAGACCATGGCCTCGGCGGGACAGGACTGCACGCATGCCGGCTGCACCTCGCCATCGGCCAGCCGGCGGCCCTCCTGCGCGGCGTCTTCCTTACCGCGCTTGATCCGCTGGATGCAGAACGTGCATTTCTCCATCACCCCCGACATGCGGACGGCCACGTCGGGATTGTGCTGCAACTGGAGAGGCTCGGGCCACTCCGGCGCGAACCAGTTGAAGTAGCGAACCGTATAGGGACAATTGTTGGCGCAGTAGAACGTGCCGACGCAGCGGTTGTACACCTGGACGTTGAGCCCTTCCGGGTTGTGGTAGGTGGCATACACCGGACAGACCGGCTCGCAAGGCGCGTTGTCGCATTGCTGGCACAGCACCGGCATGTACTTGACCTTCACATCCGGGAACTCGCCTTCGTAATAGCGGTCGATGCGAATCCAGTGCGCCGTGCGTCCCTGGGCCGCCTGCTCGGGATTCGAAACCGGCAAATTGTTCTCCGCGTGGCAGGCCACCACGCAGGCCTCGCATCCCGTGCACCGGTCCAGATCGATCGTCATTCCCCAACGATGTTCCATTCGCTCCTCGCAGTCACCTGTGTTCGAAGCCTCGCTCCTCGCGATCCGGCGCCGCAAACTGAATCCAGTCCCGCCGCGCTCCCACACGCGATAACCGCACTCGAGTGCCGCCCAGCACCAGTGCGCCCGTGGACTTTTCCCACACCGGCGCAAGAATCGCGATCGGATTGGCGCCGCGCCCGGAAGCGTAGCGGCCGTAGTGCGAATGCCCGTCCCCAATCGCCATGCTGGCGACGCCCGGAATAGCTCCGGGATGCACGTACGCGGGCGCTTCGAACCACCCGAGCCGGGATTCCACCCGCACCATGTCGCCATTCGAGACGCGCAATTTCATGCCGGTCCCCGGATCGATCTCCACGGGCAATCCCCAAATGGCGCTCGACGCCGGATCGGGCAGCTCCTGCAACCAGGGCAGGTGCGAGCCGCGGCCATCGTGGAACTGCAGCGACAGGTAAGGCTGGAAGGTGTGCGGATATTCGCCGGCGTCACCATCGAATGCGGGCGCGGCCAGATCGAAGGTGTGGCTCAGTGGTTGGGCCGGGGTGACTGGCACGCGGTCCGGCAGATTCATCTTGCGCGACAGATCGGCGAGCGTCTGTTCGAGTGCGCGGGTATCGTAGAGCGGCTGGACGATTTCCGATTCGAGCGGATCGTGATCCGGCAGCAGCAGGTCCGACCACGCGCCCGAGTCATCCAGGAACCGGTTGAAGCCGATCACGGTGCCGGCGCGCGCCAAGGCGTCGAAAACTCCGCTCGAACGCGGCAGCGTGTATGCCGGGTTGGCTCCGTCGATGAGCACCACGTCGGCCCGAGCCAGCGCTTCGGCCGCGCCATGGTTCGCGGGAGCCGTGGCAGCCGCCTGCGCGGGGGGCAGCACGCCGCCTGGCTTGCCCACGTTGCCGAGCATCAGGTTCACGTAGTGCGAAGCCACAATCGCGTCCAGGGAATTGCTCTGCACGATGGAGGCTCCGGCGAGCACCAGCGGCGCTTCCGATTCACCCAGTTCCTGGACCACCTCGCGAACGCGTTTCTCGTCGAGACCGCAGGCGGCCACGAGCGCCCCCACGTCGGCCGCCTGGAACGCGGCCAGCACGGGCGCGGGAACCTGCGCGGCATTGCGCGCCAGGCGCGACTCGAGCAGAATCCGGCCCACCGCCGCCAGGAACTGCGGCTCCGATCCGGGCCGCAGGGGCAGCCAGCGATCCGCCGCGCCAGCCGTGATGGAGAGCCGGGATTCGGCCTGCACCAACTGGCCGCGTATGTCGCGGCGCCCCTGGCGAAAGTTTCCAAACTGCCGGCTGTAATAAACCGGCGATGCCCACCCGCCGAGGAAATCCGCGCCGACGCCCAAAGCGTAGTGCGCGTGCGCCAGGTCGTAAACCGGCAGTCCCTTCCAGCCGAAGACGATCTCCGCGGCCCGGCGTTCCACGGGAAAGTCCGCCACGGAGCAGACGACGGGCGCGGGCGCTCCGAGCGCCTCCACAAACCGCGCAATCGCAACCGAACGCGCACCCGCGAGCGGCCCGGTCAGGAAGGCGATTCTGGCGGGATCGGAGGCGCGAGCTTTGGCGATCTTATCCGCGGCCAGCGCGAGGGCATCGTCCCAGGAAACGCCGGCGAACTGCGGCTTCCCGCGATCGCCGGTGCGCTTCATCGGTCCGCGCAGCCGGTCGGGATGGTAGAGCGATTGCACGGAAGCTTGCCCGCGCGCGCACAGGCGGCCGCCGCTGACCGGGTCCAGGGGATTGCCTTCGATCTTCTTGACGGCGGCGATGCGCTGGCGAACCTGCTCGCCGTTGCGCTCGATCTGACGAACCCCTTCCATGATCCGGACCAAGGTGCCGCATCCGGCGCCGCACTCGGTGCACACCGCGGGATGCCACTGCTCCTCGCCCGGCACGATTTCGTGCTCCGGCACCAGCATGGGGATCAGCTTGTCGGTCTTTCTGGTGCAGCCGTCGGCCAGCGCCCCGGCGGAGGTGGAGAGGATGCGGAAGAAATTGCGGCGGTCCATGGTCAGGCGCTCCTCGTCAGTAGTGGCATGCGGCGCAATCCTCCGAGGCTTGGTACTGGCGATGGCAGCTCAGGCACGTGCCCATGTTGTGCTTGATGAGGCGCTCCGCGGTGGTGGCCTGGGTCATATCGCCGTGGCAGACGGCGCAACCGATCCGGGCGCGGAAGTGCGGCGAGTGCCGGAATTTCACCAGGGCTTCGCTGGGGAAGCCATAGACGCGCTGCCACGGTATCTCGTGCTTGCTCGTGGCGTAGGCCGCCAGTTTCCGGATTTCCGGTTTGGCGGTCGCGATTTTGGCGTGACAGAGCATGCACTTCCGAACCGAGGGGATGGTAGCAGAGGCGCCCGTGTCCGCGGAACTGTGGCAATCCAGGCACTCCAGGCCCAGCGCGATGTGCTGCTTGTGGGAATAGGCAATCGGCTGGTCCGATGCCGATGCGGCAGCGGCCAGTGATAGAACCCAGAGCAGGCGATTCAACGTGGTCCCCTCCACGACAAGGAATTCGAGCAGTTACTGTCTGATGCGGTTTAACACTTGTGGCGTAGAAAGGAGTCCAGTCTATCACAAGGGGGGCGGGGAGTGGGGCCAGGAGTGGGGGCCAGAGGCCAGGGGCGGGTAGCGCTGGCGACCCTGTGTGTGTATTTCTTGGTCACGAGTCTGTCACTTTCAGAATTATTTGGCAGAATTCCGTCAACATTATTTGGCAGGTTTGCCCTTCTTTGGGGGTGGGGCAGCCGGGCGTGCGAGGAGCCGACAGACGGTGGCCGGATGGATTCTGAATAGGCGTGCGGCATCGGCCGCGGTTTTGCCCCCTCTGGAAACCATCCTTCTGATTTCGGCCTGTTGTTGAGGCGAGAGTTTCGGCCGGCGCCCGCCGATGCGTCCTTCACGGCGAGCAGAATCAAAGCACCCATCAACGGCGCTCACGTCCTGCGGCACTCCGCCGCCACGACCATGCTCCGTCAAGGTGCATCCCTGGCCGGCGTCGGTCCGGTCCTCCGCCACCGTTCTCCCAGGACGACAGCTCACTACGCCAAGGTGGACTTCGGTCTTCTGTCGGAGATCGCGCAGCCATGGCCGGAGGTGTCCTCATGCTCATAGCGCTGGTCGAACGCTACATTTTGCTTCGCCAGACACTCGGATACAAGCTTCGAGATCTGGCGGCTAGCCTGCGGGCGTTCGCCACGTTCGCTGCCAACAAGAGCGATACACACGTCCGCGCTTCCACGGCGGTGGACTGGGCGACGGGGGCTCCTTCCCAACACGCTCGCCACATTCGGTTAAGAAACGTCTTGCTCCTGGCTCGCTTCCTGTGTGCCGAGGATTCGGCCCATGCGGTACCGCCCAATTCGTTTCACGCGTCCACCCTGCGGCGCCTGCCCTACATC
>Ga0316363_10002470_pt1 | contig 14143 bp, 15 predicted proteins | sample Sb_taG_3_FD_200459 | JGI IMG/M metagenome (GOLD analysis project Ga0316363, IMG submission 200459) | Peat soil microbial communities from Weissenstadt, Germany - Sb_50d_a_PC metaG (v2) (version 2) | ecosystem: Environmental > Terrestrial > Soil > Wetlands > Peat | place: Germany: Weissenstadt...
ACCACCGCGCGCCGCGTGTCGAAGACCATGGCGATAGCGATCGTGCCGCTAACCGATTCCTGGGCGGTGCGCGACTTGACGATCTGCACGCGCAGCATGAGCGAGCTGCCGCTTTTTGCCCGCCAACTGGTCGAACATTTGCGGGCGACGGCCTAGCAGGGATGCCTGCTACCTCGGCATCAGCACCCAATAATCGAGATCGAGCAGCACGGCGGGATCGTAATCGTCGCCGGTCTTGAGCGGGAAATCGCCGCACGGCTTGTCGTTGGTGGCGACCGTGCGCAGGCGCAGTGCGCCGACGTCGTTGCGGCCGGGCAGCTCCGCTTTGGCCAACACTTCCGACCAGGCAAAGACCGTCCCGCCCGCGAACAACGGAGCGACATGGCGGCCGCCGTTGATGGCGGCGACGTGGAAGGCGTTGGCCAGCCCGTTGAAGGTCAGCGAGCGGGCGAGCGAGATGACGTGGCCGCCGTAGATCAAGCGCTTGCCGAAGCGGCCCTGCTTGGCGCCAAACTGATCGAAATGAATGCGCGCGGTGTTCTGATAGAGCCGCGTCGCAATCTGATGTTCGGCCTCTTCGACCGTATAGCCGTCGACATGGTCGATCTTTTCGCCAACTTCGTAATCGCCGAAGCGATAGGGGCTGCCGGCAAGCGCGAAATCGTAAGCGGCGATATCGAGCGGCGGACAGGCTTCGCTCAACACATTCGGCTCGACCGCGGTCGGCAGGCGCGGCACGTGATCGCCCGGTGCGGGCGCCGCCTCGTTGCGTTTGCGCACCATCACCCAGCGCACATATTCGAGCACCGGCGTGCCGTCCTGCTTGTAGCCGGTGGTGCGCACATAGACGATGCCGGTCTTGCGGCTCGAATTCTCCTTCAAGCCGATGACTTCGGAGAGCGCGGTCAGCGTGTCGCCGGGATAGACGGGCTTGCGGAAATAACAGCCGGCATAGCCGAGATTGGCCACCGCGTTGAGCGACACATCGGGCACCGTCTTGCCGAACACGATGTGGAACACCAAAAGATCGTCGATCGGCGCGCGCGGATAGCCGATCGCTTCGGCGAACGCGTCCGACGATTGCACCGCGAACCGCGCACCGAACAGGCCGGTGTAAACCGCGACATCGCCGACCGTGACGGTGCGCGGCGTCGAGTGGCGGATCACCTGGCCGATACGGAAATCTTCAAAGCAATTGCCGGGGCTGGTCTTTGCCATTTTATTGATCGTCCTTGTCTGGGGGAGCCCGGCGTTCCGGGGGCGTTTCATACCCCACGCGCGGCGACCGGAAAAGCCTTCACGCAGCCGTGACCGCGTCTCTGAAACCCCCGCGAAAAGCCACCGTATCTCGATGCGACGACGACCTCGATCGTCTCGCCCGCGGTTTCGCCGCGGCGAACCCAATGAATCAACATGGAGCCTGTCATGTCCAAGCGTTTCGCTTTGCTCGCCTCTGCGGCCGCGCTCGCCTTCGCCATCGTGGCGCCGGCGCCCGTGGTTTACGCGCAGATGGCGGAAAAAACCGTCACTGTCGGCGGCGCGCCGATGTATCCATCGAAGAACATCATCCAGAACGCGGTCAATTCCAAAGACCACACCACGCTGGTCGCCGCGGTGAAGGCCGCCGGCCTGGTCGATACGCTGTCCGGTCCCGGACCGTTCACCGTGTTCGCGCCGACCAACGCGGCGTTCGCCAAGCTGCCGGCCGGTACGGTCGACAATCTGCTCAAGCCCGAGAACAAGGCGACGCTGGTCAAAGTGCTGACCTATCACGTGGTTCCCGGCCGCATGACCGCCGTCAGCCTGATGAAAGCGGTCAAGGACGGCGAGGGCGAAGCGCACCTGAAGACCGTCGCCGGCGAAGACCTGATCGTGAAGCAGGCCGGCCCCGGCAAGCTCACCATCACCGACGCCAAGGGCGATGTGGCCATGGTTACCATCGCCGACGTGCTGCAGTCGAACGGCGTCATCCACGTCATCGATACGGTGCTGCTGCCGATGTGATGTTGCGGCGGAGCGACGCAGAGCCCTCTCCCCGTGCTTGGGGAGAGGGCTTACCGACAGGCAAAGCACTGCTGACAGGAATGTGAGGCGCCTGTGCGCCATCGTTTTGTTATAGGTCTGCGGCCATGACGCTCGAAGCGACCAGCAATCCAGCCTTGGTGCCCAAAACCGCGGACGGGCCCATCATCCATCCGCGCTGGGTGAGGGTGACCCACTGGGTCAACGCGCTGGCTATCCTGATGATGATCGGCTCAGGCTGGCAGATCTACGACGCCTCGCCGCTATTTCGGTTCGTCTATTTCCCGCCGCAGCTTGCGCTCGGGCAATGGCTCGCTGGCGCCCTGTTGTGGCATTTCGCGGCGATGTGGCTCCTGGTGATCAATGGCATCGTCTACATCACGCTCGGCATCGCCACCGGCCGCTTTCGCCGCAAGTTTTTGCCGATCCGGCCGCACGACGTGGTCAACGACTTTATCGCCGCGTTGCGCGGCAAACTCGCCCATGACGATCTGTCGGTCTACAACGCGGTGCAGCGGCTGTTGTACGTCGGCGTCATCCTCGCGGGCGTCGTCATCGTGCTGTCAGGCCTGTCGATCTGGAAGCCGGTGCAACTGAAATATCTCACCGCGTTCTTCGGCGGCTACGACTTCGCCCGTTACGTCCATTTCTTCGCCATGACATCGATCGTGGGATTTTTGACCGTCCACGTGGCGCTGGCGCTGATCGTGCCGAAGAGCCTGCGCGCCATGGTCTTTGGCCGCTAGTCGAGGAGCAGACGATGCCCCGTGAGCGCAGAAAAATACCCGGCGTCGATGCAAAACTCCTGATCAAGGACGCCGCCAAGCTGTTGCCCGATCCGTCGCGGCGGCTGTTCCTGCGCGGCGCCGCGAGCCTCGGCGCGCTGGCTACGCTGACCGGCTGCGACATCATCGACGGCCCGACGGCAGAGAGCGCGCTGCGCGTCGTCTCGCGCTTCAACGATTGGGTCCAGGCCCGCCTGTTCAGCGAGACCACCTTGGCGCCGGAATATCCCGAAAGCGCCATCACGCGGCCGTTCCCGTTCAACGCCTATTATGCGCAGGACGAAGCGCCCGACGTCGACGGCGAGAGCTATCAGCTCGAGATCGGCGGCCTGGTCGACAACAAGAAGCCGTGGACGCTCTCCGAGCTCTATAAGCTGCCGGAAGTGTCGCAGATCACGCGGCATGTTTGTGTCGAAGGCTGGAGCGCGATCGGCTCCTGGCAAGGCGTGAAACTCTCCGACTTTCTGAAAATGATCGGCGCCGACACAAAAGCCAAATATGTCTGGTTCCAATGCGCCGAGGGCTATTCCAACACCATCGACATGCCGACCGCGTTGCATCCGCAGACGCAATTGACGCTCAAATTCGATCACCAGATCCTGCCCCAGGCCTACGGCTTCCCGATCAAGATCCGCATTCCGACCAAGCTCGGTTTCAAGAACCCCAAATACGTCACCGCAATGTGGGTGCAGAACAACGACGCCGGCGGCTATTGGGAGAACCAGGGATATAACTGGTTCAGCGGGCAGTAACGGTTGGCCACGCAGTCTGGCCACACGCCGCGTTGCGCTCGGCTTGCCAAGCCGAGCAGCGCCCATTAGCAATCGACGCCTCATTGTCTGTGAGGCGTGATTCATGGCGACCTACAATCTCCTCCTGCTCGCCGGCGACGGCATTGGCCCTGAAGTCATGGCCGAGGTGAAGCGGCTGCTTGGCTTCTATGCCAAGAAAGGCGTTGCCGATTTCCAGAGCGAGGATGGGCTGGTCGGCGGCGCCGCATATGACGCGCACCAGGTCGCCATTACCGAAGAGACTATGGCCAAGGCGCATGCCTGCGACGCGGTGATCTTCGGCGCCGTCGGCGGGCCGAAATGGGACAAGGTGCCGTTCGAGGCGCGGCCGGAGGCGGGGCTGCTTCGTCTGCGTAAGGAACTCGGCCTGTTCGCCAATATCCGTCCGGCAATCGTCTATCCGGCGCTGGCCGATGCATCGAGCCTCAAACGCGAGGCGGTCGAGGGGCTGGATATTATTATTCTTCGCGAGCTCACCGGCGGCGTCTATTTCGGCGAGCCGAAAACCATCACCGATCTTGGCAACGGCCAGAAGCGCGCCATCGACACCCAGGTCTACGACACCTACGAGATCGAGCGCATCGCCCGCGTCGGCTTCGAATTGGCGCGCAAGCGGCGCAACAAAGTCACCTCGATGGAAAAGCGCAACGTGATGAAGACCGGCGTGCTGTGGCACGAGGTGGTCGGTCAGGTGCACGAGCGCGACTACAAGGACGTGCAGCTCGAGCATATGCTGGCCGACGCCGGCGGCATGCAGCTGGTGCGCTGGCCGAAGCAGTTCGATGTGATCGTTACTGACAATCTGTTCGGCGACATGCTTTCCGACGTCGCGGCGATGCTCACAGGTTCGCTCGGCATGCTGCCGTCGGCGTCGCTGGGCGAGCTCGATCCGAAGACCAAGCGGCGCAAAGCGATGTACGAGCCGGTGCACGGCTCGGCGCCCGACATCGCCGGCAAGGGCATGGCGAATCCGATCGCGATGCTCGCGTCTTTCGCCATGGCGATGCGCTATTCGTTCAACATGGCCAAGGAAGCCGATAAGCTCGAAGCCGCCATCGCCGCGGCGCTCGGCAAGGGCTTGCGCACTGCCGACATCAAGTCGGAAGGCTGCAAGATCGTCTCTACCGCGGAAATGGGCGAGGCGATTGTCGGCGAGTTGGAGAAGCTCTCGGCCTGACCGGATCAGGTCGCCGCGGCCCCGATATGTCCCAGCTCATTCTCAGCGCGCATTCGGGAAGCCACGACGCCGTCGCCGCGGTGTTCGTCGATTATGAGTTGAAAGCCGCGGTGCAGCTCGAGCGACTGACGCGGCGCAAGAGCGATGGCCGCGAGCATCCCGATCTTGCCATCGACGAGGTGCTGTCGATTGCCGGCGCGACGCGCAACGACGTCGACGTCGTCTGCTTCAGCCGCTCGGAATTTACGACCATCTTCTATCGCAATATCCGCGGCGTGCGCTGGATCCGCGAAAAGTACCGCAGATATGTCGAGGGCAATACGCGGCGCTACATGCCGCCGGAATTTTTGCGCTACCACACCGCGAAGATCGACGACATTTTCGACGTCGCCAAATTTCGCCGCGCCGGCGGCTTCCGCGACGACGCGGCAATGTTCTTCTACAATCACCACGAATCGCACGCGCTGGCGCCGCTGTTCTACACCGATTGGGACGACGCGCTGCTGGTCACCGCGGACGGCGGCGGCGATACGGTCAATTACAGCCATCGCCATTTTGCCGATGGCGCGCTGACGACGATCTATGGCGGCGAGGAATGTTTGCTCGATCCGCTGCCGACCGACAGTCTGGGCCACGCCTATGAGACGGTGACGGGCGCGCTCGGCTTTATCCCGCGGCGCCACGAGGGCAAGCTGACCGGGCTTGCCGCCTTCGGCCAGCCGGTTCTGGCGGAAAAAATCGGCGGGCATTTTTCCGTCGATGACTCAGGCCGCGTGCGTTCAGATTTCCGCGATTTCCGCGACTTGCACGACACCATCCGCAGTCTTGCCGTCAGCGTAAGCCGGGAAGACGCCGCGGCCTCGATCCAGCAGGTTCTGGAAGACACCATGCTGCGCTCGGTCGAGCGGCTGTTGCAGCGCCACAAGGCGCGGCATCTTGGTCTCGCCGGCGGCGTCTTCGCCAATGTGCGGCTCAATCGCGTTCTCGCCGAACGGCTGCCGCTCGACGAGATCTTCGTCTTCCCGGCGATGGGCGACGAAGGCATGCCGGCCGGCGGCGCGCTTTGTTACCTGCTGCAGCGCGACGGTCTGCGCTATTGGCTGACGCAGCGCCACCGCCTGCGCGACATGTATTTCGGCCGCGATTACACCGGCGCGATCGACGCTACGCTCAAGGCAACCGCCGGTGTGCGCCGCACCGCTGAAACGCCGATCGACGGCGCCGCAAAGCGGCTGCATGCCGGCCAGCTCGGCGCGATCTATACCGGCCGCATGGAATACGGGCCGCGCGCGTTGGGCGCGCGCTCGATCCTCGCCAATCCTTCGCGCCGGGAGACTCACGATTTGCTCAACCAGCGCCTGGCGCGCTCCGAATTCATGCCGTTCGCGCCGGTGATCACCGAGGAGAAGGCGGCGACCGTGTTCGACGTCAATCCGGTCAACGCCTATGCGTGCCGCTTCATGACCATCACCTGCAATGTGAAGCCGCAATGGCGCGAGCGGATCGCAGCGGTGGTCCATGTCGACGGCTCGGCGCGGCCGCAGACCATCGCGCGCGACACCAATCCGCTCTACTACGATATCCTCGCCGCGTTCGAGCGCGACAGCGGCCTGCCGGTACTGGTCAACACCAGCTTCAACGTCCACGAAGAGCCGATCGTCAACAAGCCGTCGGAATGCGTCAAAGCGCTATTGGACGGCCGCATCGATTTCATCGTGACGACGCAAGGCATCTATGAGCGCGCGTCTGCGGCCGAATAGGCCGCCGCCGTATGAGCAAAGTGCGCTTACGTCAGAACGGCGCGCCCGGGGTGACGAAGGCGCGCGGCAGCGGGTAGCCATTGCTTCCGGAAAAGTCGGGGCCGATGAACCAGAACTGCGATTGGCCGGGATCGCCGCCTGCCGGAAACGCGTAGTCCGTGAATTTGCGGTCGCCGACCGACACTTCGGTGCCGGTCTCGAGATAAGAGCGCGGCCGAATGACGATCACCGTGGTGCGGCCGTACTGGTCGTGGATGATGGTCCTGGAGGGTTGGATCACCGTGCCGCTCGCGGTCCGCATCACCGGGGGCTGCGGCGGCTGCCTCTTGGTCGCCGCATCGGCAGACCCGGCCTGGGCCGCAAATACGGCCAAGACGGCAACTGTGACGGCAAATGCGCGCATGGCACCTCGCTCTCCCTTAGCCCTACTGTAGCCTGCTTCGACCGCCGGCAATAGCGCCCCAGCAACGGTCTCAAGCGCCTTGAGGTTCCGCGCGGCTCGCCGTCAATCAGGCCTTTGCAGAACAATTTCCCCGTATCGGGGGACTTTTTGTCACGTTATTCTGCAGACAGGCGATGCAGTAGAATCATCGCATAGCTTGGCGCTCCGGAGGGAGGGCCAAGCCACAACAAATGCGCGAGGGAGGATATGCCATGCTCACGCGACGATCCGTATTGGGCGCAGCCGGCGCCGGCTTGGCGCTCGCCGGCAGCGGTTGGCCGAAGCTCGCCGACAGCCGGGCTGCAGGAGCAGCGGTCAGCCCGGGGGTGCCGGGGGGCGTTGTCGAGTCCGCCACCATGGAGGCGCTGCCGGGCAAGAAGCCGCTGATCCGGCTCGCCTACCGGCCGCCGAACTACGAAGCGCCGCTGGATTATTTGCGCACCCCGATCACGCCGAACGATGAGTTCTTCATCCGCTATCACCTGTCCGACATCCCCGACGTCGATGCCGCGACCTACAAGATCGCGGTCGGCGGCGACGGCGCCAATGGCCAGACCGAGCTCACCCTCGACGATCTGAAAAAGCTGCCGGCCTCCGAAATCGTCGCGGTCAATCAATGTTCGGGCAACCGGCGCGGCCTCTCGACCCCGCACGTCGCCGGCGTCGAATGGGGTTTTGGCGCCATGGGCTGCGCGCGCTGGAAAGGCGCCCGCCTGAAAGACGTGCTCGCCATGGTCGGGCTCAAGCCGGAAGCGATCGAGATCGCGTTCAACGGCGCCGACGGTCCGGCCTTCGACAAGACGCCCGACTTCATCAAGAGTCTTCCGGTGTGGCGGGCGCTCGATGAATCGACGTTGATCGCCTACGAGATGAACGGCGCGCCCTTGCCGCACTTCAACGGCTTCCCGGCCCGCCTCATCGTGCCCGGCTGGACCGGCACCTATTGGATGAAGCATCTGATCAGCGTCACCGCGCTGACCAAGCCGCAGGGCGGTTTCTGGATGAACCCGGCCTACCGCATTCCGGTCGGCATGTTCCCGGTGGTGGCGCGTTTCGTCTCCCAGGAAAACGCCACCTCGACGCCGATCACCGAGATCGTCGTCAACTCGCTGATCACCAGCCACGCCGACGGCGCCAAGGTGAAGGCCGGCAACAACACCGTCAGCGGCCTGGCCTGGGACGGCGGCTACGGCATCACCGGCGTCGAAGCCTCGACCGACGGCGGCAAGACCTGGTCGGCGGCGACGCTCGGCGAGGATCTCGGCCGCTACGCGTTCCGGCCGTGGACGTTCCAGTTCAAGGCCAAGCGCGGCAAAAATACCGTCATGATCAACGCCACCAACAAGATCGGCCAGACCCAGACCTCGGCTTTGCTGTTCAATCCGGCCGGCTACCACAACAACGTGATGCAAAACATCACGTTGAACGCGGCTTAAGGGAGGACACCATGCGCATGATTGCTTTTGCCGTCCTCGCCGCCGCCGCGCTTGTTGCGCTCCCGGCGCTGGCCGATGAGCCGACCATTCAGCTCAAGCCGGGCCCGGGCCTCGACAAGGTCGAAGGCAATTGCGGCGCCTGCCACAGCCTCGTTTATATCCAGATGAACTCGCCGTTTCTCAATGCGGCGGGTTGGAACGCCGAGGTCACCAAGATGATCAAAGCGTTCGGCGCGCCGATCAGCGACACCGACGCCAAGGCCATCGCCGCGTATCTCGCCGCTAATTACGGGACGTGAGTCTCGCGTCATTCCGGGGCGCGGGCGAAAGCCCGCGAACCCGGAATCCATAATCACGATTCGTGACGATCCTGCACTGACGGCGGGTATGGATTCCGGATAACCGCTTCGCGGTTTCCGGAATGACGGTTAGTGCGCCGGCACGCGCCCGCGTAGCGCCGCCTTCAGCTTCGACGCTTGCTCCGGCGCGATGTGTTCCTCGCGTTCCGGCGTCGCCGCCAGGATCGGATTGCGCTGGCCGCAGAAGCTGCGCTTGACCTCGGCGCGGGCGAACATTTCGGCGAGCTTGGCATCGCCGTTCACCAGGGTGAGCCGGTCGAGCAGGCACGCCACCATCGCCCGGTCCACCACCTCGTGGCCGGCACTGCAATACCAGCCGGCGATTTGCATGGCGGGCTGGTTGAGCGCTCGCGCGAAACCGAGGCAGCGCCTCTCATGGCCGTGCGGCGCGACGGCGAAGTCGACCAGCGCCACCGGGCCGAACTTGCTGTCGATCTGGCCGTCAGGCTTGACGTCGTCGGTGACAGCGTAATCGACGATGCGTGCGGCGATCTCGCTCGACGCATCGAGGAAGCGATCGCCGGCCACGGCCGGCCGGTAGATTTCGACCATGACATAGGGACCGGCTTGGGGGCCGGCGTCGGCCGGCTCGCCGAAGCTCAGCAGGTCCTTGCGCGCGCCGTCCTTGGCCCGGCGCTGGATGGCGTAATTGTAAGTGCCGCCGGCAAGCTCGGGCATCAACAGCTCGAAGGCGGGGTAGGGGCGCTCGACGGCGCTCCAGGCCGGCCGCGGCGCCGATGCCGAACCGAGCGCGGCGATGATGTCCGCGGGCGCTGCGAAAAAACTGGCGGCGGCCACGGCAACAGCCGCAAGACCCCCCATATAGGCCAGGAGGCGCACGAAGGTGGCGCGGATATCGTCGGGAATGGAATAGGAGGCCGGCCGCACGCACTCGTCCCAGCGACGTTGTGTTAGGGACGTTTCTCGCTTAGAAGCGCTTCCGCTGCGGTTTCCAGCATGCTGAACAGGCAGTGAATTTTTCGGTGGAGAGTTAACAATGGGTTACAATGTCGCCGTGGTCGGGGCGACCGGCAATGTGGGCCGCCAAATGCTCGACATTCTGGCCGAGCGGTCGTTCCCCGCCGATGAAGTGGTCGCGCTCGCGTCGCGGCGCAGCCTGGGCACCGAAGTGTCTTTCGGCGACCGCACGCTCAAGGTCAAAGCGCTCGACCATTTCGATTTTTCCGGCGTCGACATTTGCCTGATGTCGGCGGGCGGCGCCGTGTCCAAGGAATGGTCGCCGAAGATCGCCGCCGCCGGCGCCGTGGTGATCGATAATTCCTCGGCGTGGCGCTACGATTCCGACGTCCCGCTGATCGTGCCGGAGGTCAATGCCGACGCGGTTGCGGGTTTCCGCAAGCGCGGCATTATCGCCAATCCGAATTGCTCGACGGCGCAGCTTGTCGTCGCCCTCAAGCCGCTGCACGACAAGGCCAGAATCACGCGCGTCGTGGTCGCCACCTATCAATCGGTCTCGGGCGCCGGCAAGGAGGCGATGGACGAGCTGTTCTCGCAGACCAAGGCCGTCTTCCAGATCAATGAGGTCGAGGCGAAGAAATTTCCCAAGCGCATCGCCTTCAATATCATCCCCCAGATCGACTCCTTCATGGAGGACGGTTACACCCGCGAAGAGTGGAAGATGGTGGTCGAGACCAAGAAGATCCTCGATCCCAAGATCAAGCTCACCGCGACCTGCGTCCGCGTGCCGGTGTTCATCGGTCACTCGGAAGCGGTGAATATCGAGTTCGCCGATCCGATCACGCCGGACGAGGCGCGCGACATCTTGCGCAATGCGCCGGGCTGCCTGGTGATCGATTCCCACGAGCCCGGCGGCTACGTGACGCCCTACGAGGCGGCCGGCGAGGACGCGACCTATATCAGCCGCATCCGCGAGGACGCCACCGTCGAGAACGGACTGGCGATGTGGATCGTGTCCGACAACCTGCGCAAGGGCGCGGCGCTCAACGCCATCCAGATCGCCGAATGCCTGATCAACCGCAAGCTGATCACGGCGAAGCAGAAGGCGGCGTAACGCCGGTCCTCGGCAGTTGGCGCGCTTAGCCCCGGCAACCGCGCAGGAAGTCGGTGCGCGCCTGGCGTTCGGCGGCTGCCGCGGCGGGCGGCTGGGTCAGGCACCAGTCGAAATGGACGTGGCGTTCCGGCGACCAGCGCGCGCCGCGTGCGCCCGCCATGCAGTTCGGGCTCGACATGGCGATGCGGACCTGATTGAGCGCGGCGTCGGTATAGCCGGCGCAAAATGCCGGATCGGCCGCCTGCGCGGCGGGCGGCGCGAGACAGCCCAAGACCGTGATCAAGACCGTGATCAAGCCCGCTACCAGGATCGCCGTCGGCATCGATGCTTTGAACATTTTTCCCTCCCTCGAATCGCCGTTGCAATATTCTAGCAAACCTTGCGCAGTGGCACGCCGCATGCAAGGCCGCTAGGTTGCGAAACTGGAAAAACAGGGGTGTTCAACGATGACCGTCCGTCCACGCCGCAGCGTGCTGTACATGCCCGGATCGAACGCGCGCGCGCTGGAAAAAGCCCGCGAACTTCCGGCCGACGGCCTGATCCTCGATCTGGAAGACGCGGTGGCGCCGGAGGCCAAGGCGCAGGCGCGCGGCGCCATCGTCAACGCGCTGTACAATGGCGGCTACGGCGACCGCGAGGTGATGGTACGCATCAACGGCCTCGATACCCGCTGGTGGGTCGAAGACCTCACCATCATCGCCGCGGCCAAGCCCGATGCGGTGCTGGTGCCGAAAATATCCAACCCCGGCCAGTTGCAGGATCTGGCGGCGCGCATCGTCGACATGGGCACCGATCCGAGCGTGCGGGTCTGGGCCATGATGGAGACGCCGCTGGCGATGCTCAATGTCGGCGAGATCGCCGCCGCGGCGCTCGATTCCGAGACCCGGCTCTCAGGCTTCGTCATGGGCACCAACGACCTCGCCAAGGACACCCGTGCCCGGATCGTGCCCGGCCGCGCGCCGATGCTGCCCTGGCTGATGAACTGCGTCGCCGCGGCGCGCGCCTACGGCCTCGACATCCTCGACGGCGTCTACAACGACCTCGGCAACGCCGAAGGATTTGCCGAGGAGTGCCGCCAGGCGCGCGACCTCGGCTTCGACGGCAAGACGCTCATTCATCCCAAGCAGATCGAGCCGTGCAACGACGCCTTCTCGCCGTCCGACGACGAGGTGGCGATGGCGCGCAAGATGATCGCCGCGTTCGAATTGCCGGAAAACCGCGACAAGGGCGTGGTCCAGATCGACGGCCGCATGGTCGAACGCCTGCACGCCGAGATGGCGCAGCGCACGGTGGCGATCGCGGATGCGATTGCGAAGACGCGGCAGAAGCAGCCGGTTTGACTGCTGACTAATTCTTCAGCCGATACCCGGTCTTAAAAAACCACCAGACGATGGCCATGCAGACGGCAAGGAACAGCACCGTCATGCCGAGGCTGACGCTGACATCCACGTCGGCGATGCCGAAGAAGCTCCAGCGGAAGCCCGAGATCAGATAAACGAGCGGGTTGAACAGCGTCGCCGTGCGCCAGAACGGCGGCAGCACGCTGGTCGAGTAGAACGTGCCGCCGAGGAACGTCAGCGGCGTGAGGATGAGCAGCGGCACGATCTGCAATTTCTCGAAGCTGTCGGCCCATAGCCCGAGGATGAAGCCGAACAGGCTGAAGCCGATTGCGGTCAGCACGAGGAAGCCCAGCATCCACACCGGGTGCACGATATGGATCGGCACGAACAGGCCGGAGGTCGCCAGGATGAGGACGCCGAGAGCGATCGACTTGGTCGCCGCGGCGCCGACATAGCCGAGCACGATCTCGAACGGCGATACCGGCGCCGAAAGCAGCTCGTAGATGGTGCCGACGAAGCGCGGAAAGTAGATGCCGAACGCGGCGTTGGTCACGCTTTGCGTCAATAGCATCAGCATGATCAGCCCCGGCACGATGAACGAGCCGTAGTCGACGCCGTCGATCTGGGTGATGCGCGAGCCGATCGCGGCGCCGAACACGATGAAGTAAAGCGACGTCGAGATCACCGGCGAGACCACGCTCTGGAACAAGGTGCGCGCGGTCCGCGACATCTCGTAGATGTAAATGGCGCGCACGGCATAGATGTTCATGGCTGGTGCCTCAACAGGCCGACAAAAATGTCCTCCAGCGAGCTTTGCGTCGTGTGCAGGTCTTTGAACCTGATGCCGGCGGCCTGCAGCGCATCGAGCAGCGCCGTGATGCCGGTGCGCTCGCCTCTGGTGTCGTAGGTGTAGACCAGTTCCTTGCCGTCGGCGCCGAGCGTGAGATGAAAGGCGTCGAGCGCCGCCGGGAGGGCGTCGAGGCGCTGGTGCAGCTCCAGCGTCAATTGCTTGCGGCCGAGCTTGCGCATCAATTCGACCTTGTCCTCGACCAGGATGATCTCGCCCTTGTTGATGACGCCGACCCGGTCGGCCATCTCCTCGGCTTCCTCGATATAATGGGTGGTGAGGATGATGGTGACGCCCGACGCGCGCAGCGCGCGCACCAGTTGCCACATGTCCTTGCGCAACTCGACGTCGACGCCGGCAGTCGGTTCGTCAAGGAACAGGATTTGCGGCTCGTGCGCCAGCGCCTTGGCGATCAGCACCCGGCGCTTCATGCCGCCGGACAGGGTCATGATCCGGGAGTCTTTCTTGTCCCACAGCGACAGGTCTTTGAGCACTTTCTCGATGTGGCCGGGATTCGGCGGCTTGCCGAACAGGCCGCGGGAAAAGCGCATGGTCGCCGGCGGCGTCTCGAAGGCGTCGGTGGTCAATTCCTGCGGCACCAGGCCGATCAAGGCGCGCGAGGCGCGGTAGTCGGTGAGGATGTCGTGGCCGTCGACGGTGACCGTTCCCGTGGACGGTTTGACGATGCCGCAGATGACGTTGATCAGCGTCGTCTTGCCGGCGCCGTTCGGCCCGAGCAGCGCAAAAATCTCGCCGTGGCGGATGTCCAGGTTGATGTCTTTCAAGGCCTGGAAGCCCGACGCGTAGGTCTTGCAGAGGTGAGAGACGGAGATGGCGGGGTTCATTGGACGGGGAAGCGCGAGAAGGCGGTGACCAACCGCGCTTCCTTACACCCAAGCCTTAGACCCAAGGCCGCTCCGATTTGGCCTTCTGCTCAAAGCCTTCGATCTTGCCGGCCTTGAGATTGGTCAGGCCGATGTCGTCGAGGCCCTCGAGCAGGCATTTCTTGCGGTGCTGATCGATGGCGAATTTGACCACGCCGCCGTCGGGGCCGCGGATTTCCTGCTTCTCCAGGTCGACGCTGAGCGTCGCATTGGCGCCGCGCTCGGCGTCGTCGAACAGTTTTTCCAAATCTTCGGGCGACACCTTGAT
>Ga0316363_10002472_pt1 | contig 14130 bp, 7 predicted proteins | sample Sb_taG_3_FD_200459 | JGI IMG/M metagenome (GOLD analysis project Ga0316363, IMG submission 200459) | Peat soil microbial communities from Weissenstadt, Germany - Sb_50d_a_PC metaG (v2) (version 2) | ecosystem: Environmental > Terrestrial > Soil > Wetlands > Peat | place: Germany: Weissenstadt...
GATGACGTTTTCTTTCAGGCCACGCAGGTGGTCGACCTTGCCGTTGATGCTGGCTTCGGTGAGCACGCGCGTGGTCTCCTGGAACGACGCCGCCGAGATGAACGAGTCGGTGGAGAGCGATGCCTTTGTGATGCCCAGAAGCAGGGGCCGTCCGGTGGCCGGCTTGCCGCCTTCCTTGATCACGCGCTCGTTCTCCTCGCGGAACGCGAACTTGTCGAGCTGTTCTTCGAGCAGGAATCGCGTGTCGCCCACGTCTTCGACCTTCACCCAGCGCATCATCTGGCGGACAATCACTTCGATGTGCTTGTCACTGATGTTGACGCCCTGCAGCCGGTAGACTTCCTGGATTTCGTTTACCAGGTAAGCCTGCAGCTCTTTTTCGCCAAGTACGGCCAGGATGTCGTGCGGGTTGAGCGGGCCGTCCATCAGCGGTTCGCCTGCTTTCACGCGCTCGCCTTCCTGCACGTTGATGTGAACGCCACGGGGAACCGAGTATTCCTTCTCCGTGCCGTTGTCGGCCACGACGTAGATCTTGCGCTGGCCCTTGGACACTTCGCCGAACTTGACCGTGCCATCGATTTCGCTGATGACCGCGGTCTCATGCGGCTTGCGGGCTTCGAACAGCTCGACCACGCGCGGCAGGCCACCGGTGATGTCCTTGGTCTTCGTTGTCTCGCGCGGGATCTTGGCCAGCACGTCGCCCGGAGAAACGGTGTCGCCGTCCTGCACCATAAGGTGGGCGCGGGAAGGCATGAGGTAGCGCTTGCTCGCCTTGCCTTTGATGACAATGGCGGGCTGGCGCTTCTCGTCGGGCGAATCGCCGACCACGTGACGCGACAGGCCGGTGACTTCGTCCACTTCTTCGTGGAGCGTGACACCTTCCTGCAGGTCCTTGAACTGCGCCGTGCCGCCGATTTCGGTCAGGATGGCGAAGGTGTAAGGATCCCACTCGACCATGACTTGACCGAGCGTGACTGCATCGCCATCGTTGACTTTCAGTTTTGCGCCGTACACGACAGAGTAGCGCTCGCGTTCGCGATTCTTGTCGTCGACGACCGCGATCGAGCCTTGGCGATTCATAACCACCAGATCGCCAGACTTCGCCTTGACGGTCTGCAGGCCGATGAAGCGCACGTTGCCGTTGTTCTTGGCATCGAGGCGCGACTGCTCCGAGACTCGCGATGCCGTACCGCCGATGTGGAAGGTACGCATGGTGAGCTGGGTTCCAGGTTCGCCGATGGACTGCGCCGCGATGACGCCGGTTGCTTCGCCCAGTTCGACGAGGCGTCCGGAAGCCAGGTTGCGGCCGTAGCACATGACGCAGACGCCGCGTTTCGATTCGCAAGTCAGCACCGAACGGATTTTTACCCGCTCGATACCGGCAGCCTGAATCGCTACCGACAGGTCTTCGGTGATCTCGTTGTTGATATCCACGATCACGTTGCCGTCGTAGTCTTTGATCTTCTCGAGTGATACACGTCCGATGATGCGGTCGCGGAGCGCTTCGATGATCTCGCCGGCTTCCACGATACCTTGCACGTAGATGCCGTCGACCGTGCCGCAGTCGTACTCGCTGATGATGACGTCTTGCGCGACATCGACCAGGCGGCGAGTCAGGTAGCCGGAGTCGGCCGTCTTGAGCGCCGTATCGGCCAAGCCCTTGCGGGCGCCGTGGGTCGAGACGAAGTACTCCAACACCGTCAACCCTTCACGGAAGTTTGCCGTGATGGGCGACTCGATGATTTCGCCGGAAGGCTTGGCCATCAATCCGCGCATACCGGAGAGCTGGCGGATCTGCTGTTTCGATCCGCGAGCGCCGGAGTCGGCCATGACGTAAATCGGATTGAGTTCGCCTTCCTTGTCGCGCCGTTGCATTTCACCGAACATTTCGTCGGCAACTTTTTCGGTAATCGCCGACCAGATTTCGATGACCTTGTTGTAGCGCTCGCCGTTGGTGATGGCGCCGTCCAGGTATTGCTGCTGCACGGCGACGACTTGCTTCTCAGCGTCTTTGACCAGGACTTTCTTGCTGTCCGGGATGACCATGTCGTCGATGCCGATGGAAAGGCCGGCGCGGGTCGCAAACTGGAAGCCCAGCGTCTTGACTTCATCGAGCATCTTGACGGTGACCTCTAGGCCGAACGTCAAATAACAGTAGTTGACCAGCGCGCCAATGCCTTTTTTCTTGAGCAGGCCATTGATGTAGGGCATGCCCTCGGGCAGGTGATCGTTCAGAATGGCGCGGCCCACCGTCGTGTTGACGAAGGAGCGCTCCACCTGTACCGGCTCGGTGTGAATGATGTCCTGATCGTCGTACGCGGTGGTCAGGTCAATCAGCGAACCCGAGTAGCGGAGACGGATGGGGCTGAGCGTCTCGACTTCACCGGCATCCATGGCCATCAGCACTTCTTCGATGTTGGCAAAGGCGCGGCCTTCACCCTTCGCGCCCGGCTTCGCTTTGGTCAGGTAATAAAGACCGAGCACCATGTCTTGCGTGGGCACGGTAATCGGCTGGCCCGAAGCGGGCGAAAGAATGTTGTGCGAGGCCAGCATGAGGACGCTGGCTTCGACCTGCGCTTCCGGAGATAGCGGAATGTGAACCGCCATCTGGTCACCGTCGAAGTCGGCGTTGAACGCCGTGCAGACCAGCGGGTGAATCTTGATAGCCTTGCCTTCCACCAGCACGGGCTCGAACGCCTGAATGCCGAGGCGGTGCAGCGTGGGAGCGCGGTTCAGCAGCACCGGGTGGTCCTTGATGACTTCCTCAAGGATGTCCCACACGATCGGTTCCTGCTGCTCGACCATTTCTTTCGCTTGCTTGATGGTGGTGACGTTGCCCGTCTGCTCGAGGCGGTGATAGATGAACGGCTTGAACAGTTCGAGCGCCATCTTCTTGGGCAGACCGCACTGGTGCAGCTTGAGTTCGGGACCGACCACGATGACGGAACGTCCGGAGTAGTCGACGCGCTTGCCGAGCAGGTTCTGGCGGAAGCGGCCCTGCTTGCCCTTCAGCGTGTCGGAGAGCGACTTCAGCGGACGATTGTTCGCGCCACGCAGCACGCGGCCACGGCGTCCGTTGTCGAACAGGGCGTCGACAGCTTCCTGCAACATGCGTTTTTCGTTGCGCACGATGACTTCGGGAGCGTGCAGGTCCATCAGCTTCTTCAACCGATTGTTGCGGTTGATGACGCGGCGGTAAAGATCGTTCAAGTCAGACGTAGCAAAGCGGCCGCCGTCGAGTGGAACCAGGGGGCGCAGCTCGGGCGGAATAACCGGGATGACGTCGAGGATCATCCAGTGCGGCTTGTTGCCGCTCTTGCGGAAGGCCTCGACGACTTTGAGACGCTTGGCGTACTTGAGCCGCTTCTGCAGCGAGCTCTCGTTCTTCATCTTCTCGCGCAGTTCGACGGAAAGGCCGTCGGTATCGACACGCTTGAGCAGTTCCTTGATCGCCTCGGCGCCCATCATGGCCTTGAAACCGGCCGGACGGTATTGCTGGTCGAGTTCGCGGAACTTAGCTTCGTCCTTGATGACTTCGCGGTCTTTCACCGGAGCGTCGCCGGGCTCGACCACGACGTAGGCCTCGAAGTAGAGCACGGACTCAAGGTCGCGCAGAGAGATGTCGAGCAGGTGTCCGATGCGGCTGGGCAGTCCTTTGAAGAACCACACGTGCGAGCAGGGCGACGCCAGCTCGATGTGGCCCAGACGCTCGCGGCGAACTTTGGAGAGCGTGACTTCCACGCCGCACTTGTCGCAGATCACGCCGCGGTGCTTCATGCGCTTGTACTTGCCGCACAGGCACTCCCAGTCGGTAACCGGTCCGAAGATGCGGGCGCAGAACAAGCCATCGCGCTCCGGCTTGAAGGTGCGGTAGTTGATGGTCTCAGGCTTGGTAACTTCGCCGTGCGACCAGCTGCGGATTTTCTCCGGAGACGCCAGACTGATGCGAATGGCGTCGAAGTCCGCAATCACATTTGCCATTTCAAATGGGCTCGAACGAAACAAGGTGTTCCTCCGCTTTCCTGCTCTCTGGCAGTACCGAGTAGCGAGTACCGGGTACCGAGTTCATGTCCCGCGCGATTCGAGAGCGCATAATCCGCAGAACGTTCTTTCAAAGCCTTTAAACGTCACTCTTCGCGTTTCGAAGATCGGATTCGTGTCGAACACCATTTTCATCGATTCGCAAAACCCATCGCGAACCGCGACACCGAAGCCAATCTGGCGACCGCTCAACCGTGCCCGACGCGATCAAATCATCGCGCTGACCGTCTTCCATATCCTCATCAAAAGCCGTTACATGCATTCCTTCAACGAGCGTTACCGTATTGCCGTGCTCGTCGACCGCGGTATCTTCATGCGACAAGCACAACAATTGACTGAACAAACCGTTGAAGTCGGCTCTCAACTTCATTGAACTCACTCAGCCTCTCGTTTACCGAATCACGACCCGGTTTTGCGCGGTACTCGCGACTCGGTACTCGGGACTAATCCGCTGCCACGCTGGCCGTGGGCTTCTTCTCGCCTGCCTTGATCAGTTCCACATCGAGACAGAGCGACTGCAGCTCGCGGATCAGCACGTTGAACGATTCCGGTACGCCGGGCTCCATGGCGGCTTCACCCTTGACGATGGCCTCGTAAATCTTGGTGCGGCCGTATACGTCGTCGGACTTCGCCGTCAGCAGCTCCTGCAAAATGAACGCTGCGCCGTAAGCTTCCAGCGCCCAGACTTCCATTTCTCCAAAACGTTGTCCGCCGAACTGCGCCTTGCCGCCCAAGGGTTGTTGGGTGATGAGCGAGTACGGACCGATGGAACGCGCGTGAATCTTGTCGTCCACCAGGTGGGACAGCTTCAGCATGTAGATGTAGCCCACGGTGACCGGCTGTTCGAACTTCTCGCCCGTCATACCGTCGCGAAGAGTCGTCTTGCCCGAAGTCGGCAGACCGGCATGTTCGAGCAGCGCCTTGATTTCGCCTTCCTTCGCGCCATCGAACACTGGCGACCCCATGAACACGCCCTTGGCCAGAGTTGGCGCCACGGATTCCACATCTTCGTCGGTCATCTCAGAAATGATGTCGGCCAGCTGCGAGTCCTTGAACAACGCCTTCAACTCGCGGCGGATGGCTTCGGTGCGCGTGTTCTCCTTGAGCAATTGCGTGATCTTCTCGCCGAGGACGAAACCAGCCCATCCGAGGTGGGTCTCGAGAATCTGTCCCACGTTCATACGGGAAGGTACGCCAAGCGGGTTGAGCACGATTTCCACGGGCTGTCCGTCTTCGAGGTACGGCATGTCCTCTTCCGGCAGAATGCGGGCAATGACGCCCTTGTTGCCGTGACGGCCGGCCATCTTGTCACCGACACTCAGCTTGCGCTTCATGGCGATGTAGACCTTGACCAGCTTGATCACGCCCGGCGGCAGCTCGTCGCCCTTGGTGAGTTTTTCCTTCTTCTCGTTGACGATCTTCTTGAGCACATCGATCTGGCGCGAGGTCATCTCCTCGATCTCGTCGATCTGCTCATTCACCCGCGGATCCTTGTCGGCATACTTGATGCGCTTGAGGTTGCGGGTGGAGATGCGCTCGATCTCGTCACGAGTAAGGATATTGCCCTTGGTCAGAAGGCGCTTGTTGGTGCGCTCGTCGTGCAGGTCGGCCTGCACTTCCTTGCCGCCGAGGATGTTCTCCAGGCGCTTCAGGCGCTCGTCGGTCAGAATTCGGATTTCGTCCGAAAGGTTCTTTTCCAACTTGGCGATCTGCGTACCTTCGATGGCCTTGGCGCGCTCGTCTTTTTCCTGGCCCTTGCGCGAGAAGATCTTGACGTCGACGATGACGCCCTCGATGCCCGGCGGGCAGTAGAGGGAAGCATCGCGCACGTCGCCGGCCTTTTCGCCGAAGATCGCGCGCAGCAGTTTTTCTTCCGGCGTGAGCTGAGTCTCGCCTTTCGGCGTGACTTTGCCCACCAGGATGTCGCCCTGCTTGATGCTGGCGCCGATGCGAATCACGCCCGCTTCGTCCAGGTTACGCAGCATGGACTCGCTGACGTTAGGAATGTCGCGCGTGACTTCTTCGGGACCGAGCTTGGTGTCGCGGGCTTCGATCTCGTACTCCTCGATGTGAAGCGAGGTGTAGTAGTCCTCTTTCACCATCTTCTCGGAGACGAGGATTGCGTCCTCGAAGTTGTAGCCGCGCCAGGGCATGAAGGCGACGAGCACGTTTCGTCCAAGCGCCAGCTCTCCGTGATCGGTGCAGGGACCGTCAGCGATGATCTCGCCCTTGAGCACGCGCTGTCCCTTTTTCACCACCGGCTTCTGGTTGATGCAGGTGTTCTGGTTCGAGCGCTTGAATTTGGTGAGCTGGTAGATGTCGCTGCCCACCTCACGCGACAACTGCGTCGGGTGATGTTCTCCTTCGACGCGCACAATGATGCGTTCGGAGTCGACCGAGTCGATGATGCCGTTGCGGCGAGCGAGAACGACTGCCCCGGAATCGCGGGCCGTAACGCCTTCCATTCCGGTGCCGACGATCGGCGCCTGCGCGCGGAGCAAGGGCACAGACTGGCGTTGCATGTTTGCGCCCATCAGCGCGCGGTTCGCGTCGTCGTGCTCAAGGAACGGCACGAGCGAAGCGGCCACGGAAACGAGTTGCTTGGGGCTGACGTCAACGTAGTCGACTTCATCGCGATGAACCAGGACGAAGTTGCCAGCCTTGCGGGCGTTGACGAGTTCGGCCACGATCTTGCCCTTGTCGTCGAGCTCCACGTTGGCCTGCGCGATGGTGTGTCGATCTTCCTCCCAGGCAGAGAGATAAAAGGAGAAGGGTTCGATCGTCGCCGGCTTCTTGCGCTTCTCTTTCAAGTCGGTGTTGATCTTCTCGATCTCATGCTTTTCCATGTGATCGCCGACTTTGTGGTCGCTGTCGCCAACGTTGACGATGGTGACGTAGTCGATGACACGTCCACCCTTGATCTTGCGATAGGGCGACTCGATGAAGCCGTAGTCGTTAATGCGGGCGTAGCAGCTCAACGACGAGATCAGTCCGATGTTCGGACCTTCCGGCGTCTCAATCGGGCAGATACGGCCGTAGTGCGTGGGGTGAACGTCGCGGACTTCGAATCCGGCGCGTTCGCGCGACAGACCGCCCGGCCCAAGGGCCGAGAGACGCCGCTTGTGCGTGATCTCGGAGAGTGGGTTGGTCTGGTCCATGAACTGCGAAAGCTGCGACGATCCGAAGAATTCGCGGATCGCAGCCATCACCGGCTTGGCATTGACCAAGTCGTGCGGCATGGCCGTCGACATTTCCTGGTACACGCTCATCTTTTCTTTGATGGCGCGTTCCATGCGGACCAAGCCGATGCGGAACTGGTTCTCCATCAACTCGCCGACCGCGCGAACGCGGCGGTTGCCGAGGTGATCGATGTCGTCGACCGAACCGATGCTCTTGCGCAGTTTCAGGAGGTAGGCAATCGTCCCGTAGAAATCGTCCGGATCGAGCGTGCGCTTGTCGAGACTGGTGGCGTCCTGGTTCTCGTGCAACTTGATGTTGAATTTCAGACGGCCCACGCGCGAGAAGTCATACTTGCGCGGATCGAAGAACATGCCATGGAACAGCGCCGTGGCCGTGTCGAGCGTCGGCGGATCGCCGGGACGCAGCTTGCGGTAGATCTCGATCAGGGCTTCCTGAGGAGTCTTCACTGAATCGCGTTTCAGGGTCTGGCTGATGACCGTGCCCACGTCGTCGCGCTCAGGAAAGAACAGGCTCATTTCAACGACGCCCGAGTCGAGGATCTTCGAGACCTTGTCGGCCGTCAGCTCGGAGTTGGCTTCGAGCATGACTTCGCCGGTTGTGGTGTCGACGATGTCGCCGGCAGTCCACGCGCCTTCGAGGTCGGTGATGTCGACTTCGATTTCGGCGACCTTGGCCTTCTGAATGTCCTTCAGAATCTGGGCGTTGATCTTGCGGCCGGAGTGCGCGATCTCTTCGCCTGACTTGTTCTTGATGCTGTGGGCGAGCTTCATGCCCAAAAGGTTCGTGGGCTTCTCGCTGGCCGGGTCGAGCGTCCAGTAGAGCTTCTTGTCGCGGACCGCAATGCGGTCCGTGGTGTAGAACGTCTTCAGAATGTCCTCGCCGGAACGCAGGCCCAGAGCGCGCAAGAAAATCGTGCCCAGGAATTTGCGCTTACGGTCAATGCGGACGTAGAGCACGTTCTTCTGGTCGTACTCGAATTCCACCCACGAACCGCGGTAGGGAATGATCTTTCCCAGGAAGTAGGTGCGATTGTTGGCGGTCTCGAAGAACACGCCGGGCGAACGGTGCAACTGGCTGACAATGACGCGCTCGGTGCCGTTGATGATGAAGGTACCGTTCTGCGTCATCAGCGGAACGTCACCGAAGAAAACTTCTTGCTCTTTGATGTCGCGGATGGAGCGGTTGCCGGTTTCGGCGTCCTTGTCGAAGATGGTGAGACGCATGGTGACCTTGAGCGGCGCGGAGTAAGTCATGCCGCGCTCTTCGCACTCGGCCACGTCGTACTTCAGTTGCAGTCCAACCGGGTCGCCGCACTTGTTGCAGAAATCGGGCGTGTTGGCGTTGTAGGTGCCGCACTTGCCGCAGAGAACTTCGCCGGGATGGAACGGATCGGTGATGACGGTGGATCCGCAATTCTTACAAGTGGTGCGGAGGTGGTGCAGGCCCTTGAGGTGGCCGCACTTGCACTCCCAGTTACCAATGGCGTAATCCACAAACTCAAGTTGTGATACGTTGCGAAAGTCGGTGATCGGAAACACGGACTGAAACACCGCCTGCAAGCCGCCGTCTTCGCGCTCGCTGGGCAGTTTGTCCATCTGCAGGAAGCGGTCGTAGGAGCGCTTCTGAACCTCGATCAGGTTCGGGATCTGGATGGTGGCCGGAATTTTGGAAAAATCAAAGCGTTTACGGAAGGCATTTTTCATCGTCAAGAGACTCCCAATCTCGGGCACAGCCGAAGGCCGCGCCAAACCGCGGAAAGTGGGGCGCTTATCGCGCCGCGGTACTTACCATTGCGTGGAACCTAAATAACATCGAACCTGAGTAGAGCAACCGGAAAAGACGATGGGGCGCCTGCAGGGACAGTCGTTCCCGCAGACGCCAACCGAGGCGTTTCGCCCTTTTGATTTGAATTCTTTCGCGCCAGTTCTCCGGCCTGTTTCCGCTCCGCCTGCCCGCGGAGCAGCCCGCCCAAACTTCCCTTGCGAGCCTAGCTCGCGATTGAGTGAGGCCAAGGGAAGCGACGTTATATAGATGCTAACATCGCCGCCCCGGGTTCACAAGTACGAACCTGTAGATAAACGATTTTGCACCGCTTTTGGTGCGTTTGCGGCTATGTGGAGCGGCGCTCTTGCCCGCCCGCCTTATCGATGCTGCCGGCAAGCGGGCAGGAGTGCCCGCTCCACACCTGCCGCTATTTCACTTCGACCACAGCGCCGGCGTCGGTGAACTTCTTCTTGATGGTCTCCGCCTCTTCCTTGGAAACGCCTTCCTTCACGTTCTTCGGCGCTCCGTCGACCAGTTCCTTGGCTTCTTTCAGGCCCAGGCTGGTGACTTCGCGGACGGCCTTGATCACGTTGATCTTGTTGGCGCCCACTTCTTTGAGGACGACGGTGAATTCCGTCTTTTCTTCCGCCGGAGCCGCTGCCGCCGCGCCGCCGCCACCAGCCACCATAACCGGGGCCGCTGCCGCCGCCGACACGCCGAGACGCGATTCCAGCTTCTTAACCAGCTCTGCCGCTTCGAGCAGCGACAAGCCTACGATAGATTCTTCCAACTGTTGCAGATCCGCCATGTTATTTCTCCAGTGTGTTTTAGTCTTTTCGTAGAGACGTAGCTCGCCGAAACAAAGCCTGCTGCGTCTCGCTTTTCGTTATCCGCAAGCCGCGGTTTCCAGTGCGGCAGGTCCCGATTTCCCAGCGCCAGACACCGCTTGGATCGAACCGCGCAACCCCCGACTTGCTGACAACCAAACTCGTTCGATGTGGCGCGGGCACTCTTGCCCGCTAACTCTAACCACGCCAGCGCCGGCGAAAACCACGCTCGCTGCGCTCGCGGGACGGGCGAATGCGCCCGTCCCCACACAAGCTCTTAGGCTTCTTTGAACTTCTTCTGCTGCACGCCCTGATCGACCACGACGGCCAAGTTGCGACCGACCGCGTTCATCACGGTGACCAGACGCTGCGCCGGGGAACTGATCAGGAACAAGAGCTTCGAGTACAGCTCTTCTTTCGACGGCATGGTGGCCAGCGCTTCAATTTCCTTGATCGTGACCACACGGCCTTCGACCACGCCGACTTTAAAGGTGAACTCCGGAGTGTCTTTGGCGTATTTGGTCAGAGCCTTGGCCATTGCAACCGGATCGCCGGTCGTGTAGGCAATCGAAGTCACGCCAGCCAGATCCTTGAGAGCGCCTTCGACCTTGGTGCCCTTGGCTGCGCGCTCGGCCAGGGTGTTCTTGACGACTTGATACTTCGCACCCGCGCCGCGCAGAGCCTTGCGCAGCTCATAGTCCTGGGGCACCGTCATCTTGGTGTAGGTCGCTATCACTACGTTCGAAACGTTCTTCAGGTCCTTGCTCAGCTTCTCGACCTGTTCTGTCTTTCTCGCTTTAGTAACTGGCATGATTTCAATCCCTCATAAATGATCTTGTGGAGGGGCGGACACGTCGTCCGCCCGCGTCGCCCGGCGACACTATGCCTTCGCTGCGGCCTCGATGGGGGCGACATCCAGCAGAATCCCGGGCCCCATGGTCGAACTCAGCGTGCAGCCCTTGATGTACTTGCCCTTCGCCACAGACGGCTTGGCCTTGATCACGCTGGTGATCAATACCGTGGCGTTCTCAATCAACTTGTCGGGCGTGAACGAAATCTTGCCGACCGGGCAGTGGACGAGGGCAGTCTTGTCGGTGCGGAATTCGACCTTGCCAGCCTTCACTTCCTGCACCGCCTTGCCCACGTCGAAGGTAACCGTGCCGGTCTTCGGATTCGGCATCAGGCCCTTGGGACCGAGAATCTTGCCCAGGCGTCCGACGGATTTCATCACATCGGGAGTCGCGATGAGCGCGTCGAAGTCGGTCCAGTTTTCCTTGGTGATCTTCTCGACCATTTCTTCGCCGCCAGCAAAATCGGCGCCCGCCGCTTCTGCTTCTTTGATCTTGTCGCCAGTCGCGATGACCAGGACCTTCTTCGACTTGCCGAGACCGTGCGGCAGAACGACTGTCCCGCGCACCATCTGGTCGGCGTGCTTGGGATCGACTCCCAACCGCAGCGTGACCTCGACGGTCTCGTCAAATTTTGCGTACTTCACTTTCTGCAGGAGCGGAACCGCGTCCTGCAGAACATAGGGGCGCTTCTCGACTGCAGCGTGCGCCTTGGCGATGTTCTTTCCTTCTTTTTTGTTCATTGCTTTTCCTTGTCTCCCACCGCACATCTTTGTCTCGATGCGCCGTGGTGATTTCGACTTCAAACTTTCCCATGTGGAGCGGGCACTCCTGCACGCTAACGCCAAGCCCCATCGAGACGACCAGCAAAAACCACGCTCGCTGCGCTCGCTGGACGGGCGAAGGCGCCCGTCCCCACACAATCTGACCCTACCCGACTACTTCAATGCCCATCGAACGCGCGGTGCCGCGAATGCTCTTGATCGCGGTCTCGACTGAGGCGGCGTTCAGGTCGGGCATTTTCTGCTTGGCGATTTCCTCGACTTGCTTCGCGGTCACCTTGCCGACTTTATCTTTGTTCGGCGTGCCCGATCCCTTGGCGATGCCTGCCGCGCGCTTCAACAGAATCGAAGCCGGAGGCGTCTTGGTGATAAAGGTGAACGAGCGGTCGCTATACACCGACACCACGACCGGGATGATCAGCCCTTCCATTTCTTTCTGATTGGTCCGGGCGTTGAACTGCTTGCAGAACTCCATGATGTTGATCTGAGCCTGGCCGAGCGCCGGGCCCACTGGGGGCGCCGGAGTCGCCTTGCCGGCGGCGATCTGCAGCTTCACATAACCTGTAACTTTCTTTGCCATGATCTCTCTTCCGTCCGCAGCGCGAGTCTAGGATTTTCGGCTCAACAATCTGCTGACTTGTTGTTCGAGACTTTGCACCCTCAGGGGGCTAAAGCCCGGTCTCGTACGGGCCTCTGACGGCCCGACTTAAAGTCGGGCCCTTCCCAAGACCTCTACGCGACCTTCTCTACCTGGTTGAACTCGAGTTCCACCGGAGTCGACCGGCCAAAAATCGTGACCATCACTTTCAGAGTCTCGCGGTCTTCGTTCACTTCGTCGACGATGCCGGTGAAGCTGGCGAACGGCCCTTCGGTGATGCGGACCGATTCGTTCTTCTCGAACTTGACCTTGAGCTTCGGCTTCTCGCGGCTGTCGGCAACTTTGTAGACGATGTGCTGAACTTCTTCATCCGAGAGCGGCGTGGGCTGCTGCCCGGTGCCGACAAATCCGGTGACCCGCGGGGTGGACTTCACCACGTGCCAGACGTGATCGTCCATGTCCATTTCGACCAGCACGTAGCCGGGATAGAACATGCGCTCGGAGGTGTATTTCTTGCCGCCGCGCACTTCGGTGACCGACTCGGTGGGGATCAGCACTTTGCCGATCTTGTCCTGCAGCCCGAAGGCGATCACGCGCGACTCGAGCGACTCCTTCACCTTGCGCTCAAACCCGGAGTAGGAGTGGATAATGTACCACTTCATGTTCGGGTTGCGGGGCGCTTCGGCGGTGGCGGCGACGCCTTCCGCACCGGCGGCCTGCGGTTCGCCCTCGGCGCTAGCTACGGCTTCGTTTTTTTCTTCGTCCTGCATATGGGGCTTCTTCCTGGCCAGCCGTTTCCTTTGCCGACCAGCTCTCGACTAGCGAATCTCGTCCTCGACTCTTTGAATCAGTGACTCTTGAAATAGTTGAACAGAAACGTCACGCCGTTCTGAATGAAGTAATCAATCACGGCGAAGTAAAGCGCGAAAATGAAAACGGTGATGACGACGACGGTGGTCGTGGCCTGGACTTCCTTCCAGGACGGCGCGGTCACTTTGCGCATTTCGGTGCGCACGTCGTTGTAGAAGGTCCGGATCCGTTCCGGCCAGGACTTGATCTGGTCGCCGAAGTTGCCACCCGCTGCCGCTAGATTCGCCATTTTCTTCGTCTCGACTGCCATGCTTACTCCTGAATCTTCCCGTGACCCTCAAAACTCTGGCAGGGGCGGAGGGATTCGAACCCCCAAGTTCGGTTTTGGAGACCGACAGTTTAACCGTTGAGCTTACGCCCCTGTAAACCGGTTGCCAGTTGCCAGTACCCAGTTGCCAGTCAAACCAAAACCGCTGACTTCCGAGCCCTGACTGCTGACTATTTCACTTCTTTATGCGGCGTGTGCTTGCGGCAACGGCGGCAGAACTTTTTGAATTCCAGCCGTTCGGTCGTCGTTTTGCGGTTCTTGGTCGTCGAATAGTTCCGCTCTTTGCAGTCACCGCATTGTAATGTCACTATTTCTCGGGGCATTGCTCACTCCAGATCGGCTCTTAGCTTTTGGCTCTTGGCTCTTAGCCTTTAGCTTTGTCATCCCGAGGCGACGGTTTTTGTCGCCGAAGGATTCCTGCACTCGTATGTCGTCCCTACGGGACTCGTTCTCGTTTTACGCTTTACCCAGGGCTTACGCCCTGGGCTAACATATGCCGCCCCTTCGGGGCTGCTGTAGTTGCGACCTCAGCTATCCGGTTTTGCTGACAGCTGATGGCTGATCGCTACTGAATAATCTCGGCAATCGTTCCGGCTCCCACCGTGTGCCCGCCTTCGCGAATTGCAAACCGCAGGCCCTTCTCCATGGCCACGGGCGTGATCAGTTCGATCACCAGACTGACGTTGTCGCCCGGCATCACCATCTCCGTGCCCGTCGGCAACTCTGCTACGCCCGTCACGTCCGTCGTGCGTAAATAAAACTGCGGACGATATCCCTTGAAGAACGGCGTGTGCCGCCCGCCTTCTTCCTTCGTCAGAATGTACACCTCCGCCTTGAACTTCGTGTGCGGCGTGATCGATCCCGGCTTCGCCAGCACCATCCCGCGCTCCACGTCGTCCTTGCCAATGCCGCGCAGCAGAAGCCCGGCATT
>Ga0316363_10002474_pt1 | contig 14123 bp, 18 predicted proteins | sample Sb_taG_3_FD_200459 | JGI IMG/M metagenome (GOLD analysis project Ga0316363, IMG submission 200459) | Peat soil microbial communities from Weissenstadt, Germany - Sb_50d_a_PC metaG (v2) (version 2) | ecosystem: Environmental > Terrestrial > Soil > Wetlands > Peat | place: Germany: Weissenstadt...
ACATGGCACGCAGTTTCGCTCTCCAACCGCAACCAGGGTGACCGCTTGGTCTTGACCTCGCCCCCCTCTTGGCAGGATTTTTTCACAGACTCTGAGTTCACCAAGTAGGAGCAACCATGCTCGTCCGCGTGTTCCGCTACGTCGGATGCTTCAAGTGCCTGCGCATCCGGGCCGGCCTGGTCAGGCCGAAGGTTCGGTGCCCGCGGTGCGACGCGGCATTCGTCCTGCCCGCACAAACGACGCTCCGGCTGGGCAAGGCGCGGAGGCCGGAGCTGTTCGCCCTGTTGATGTCCCGGAGCTGCAATTAAGGAGATTCCGATGGATGAAATGTGTCGGAACTGCTTTCTGTTCCTCGTCGCCCTGGCGGGGGGATTCATCGGCGTGGTGCTGGCCCAGACCAGCCTGGCTGTGCTGGTCTTGGTCTGCACGAAGCTGGACCAGGACGCGCGGCAACGGCGATGAGGGCAATGTTCGGTGACTCGCCCGACCGGGATGTGGCCATGAGCATTTTGGAACGACTTGAGAAGATCGAAGAGCTGCTCGGCGTCCTCGTCGAGCGGCAGACGGTCAAGGACTTCTACGAGGTCGAGGAGTTCGCCAAGCTCGCCGGGAAATCCTCCTATACGTGTCGGGAATGGTGCCGGCGCGGCCGCATCCTGGCAGCGAAGAAAGAAAGTGGCCGCGGCGCTTTCCTGGCATGGGTCATCAGCCACGCCGAACTGCTGCGGTATCAGCAGGAGGGACTGCGACCCGCCAGGCCAGCCGGTTTGCGGCAAGGAAGGAGTGGCCCGTGAACAGGATGCCAACGGCGGCCGGGGCGGACCGCGTGTCCGTCCCGGCCCAGCCGTCTTCTGACGAGCTTGCCGCGTTCATGTACCTCGGCACGCAGGAAATCACCCGGCTTGTACTGTGTCTCTTGATTGAGGAAAGGCTTCAGGAGCAACTGGACGCCTTCCGCTCAGCACCCCAGCACCTGCCCCCTGAGCCATTCTAGGGCGGCGAAAAACTCCTCGTCGTTCGGGGTCACGTAGTGCTTGTCGGCGATATTCTTCGGCGAATCCGCCAGGAAATGGATGACGTAAAACTTGTACTGCGGGTGCTGCCCCAGCAGGGTAGCCGCTGTTTTACGCAGGTGTTTCAAGCCGAGCCGCATTTTCCGCAATCCGATCTTCTCCGCCAACCGCGTCCACGCGGAGTGAATGCAGTCGTAACGCCGCATCTTGCCGTCCTCGACCCAGTAGCGCACCAGCGGGTTGCCTTCCTCGGTGGCCAGCACCAGTTCGCCTTCCTCAGCACGGCACTTGTTCAAGAGGGCGAGCGTTTCCGGCCACAGCCGGTAGGTCACGACCGGCCCTTTCCGCTCGCGGGTCTTGCTCCTGGCCCGCGTCAGCGTGCCCTTCGACCAACTCACCTCTTCTTTGAGCAACTCCGCGATGTCGTTCTGGTACATGCCGCAGTTGAGCATGAGTAGCAGGAAGAGCTTCGTCTTTTCCGAGAATCCGTCGCAGGCCGAAAGCATCTGCCGGACTTCTTCGGCGGTAAAGGTCTCGATCTTGGCCGGGGCGGAGTGGTTGAACCGGAAGCGCCGGGAGCGGATGTTGCCGGGCAGCGGGATGAGCCGCAGCTCGGCTAGGCGGCCGACGAACTGCTTAGCCGTCATCATCAGCGTGTGGGCGTAACTGGGGGAATATTTTTCCGCCCCGACTTGCAGGGAGAGGTGGGTGAAGAACCCTTCGAGCTTCGACTCGTCGATAGCGTCGATGGCGGTGTCCGGCCCGACCCATTCCACAAAGTTGCCGATGTTGCGGCAGTAGGCGTCGTAGCGACCCTCGCTCATCTGTCCGGACACGCAGACGCCGTGGAGGAGGGTCCGCCACGCCTCTACCTGGGCCTGCACGGTCCGGTCTGATGGGGTCGCCTTCACCGCCGAGGCAACCATCGCGTCGGCCTGCGCCTTGATCTTCTGGTACTGCCCAGCACCGACGAGTGAGTCAACTAACTTCTCGCGGCTCGCCTCGTCGAGGTGCTGCCAGTCCTGCACCATCGACCAGACCTTGAAGGCGTTAACGCGCAGATCCTGTTCGGTGGGCGGGGCATTTTCGATCTGTGCGAGCTTCGCCTCCCACCAGGCGTTCGCGGCGGCGGCACTCCCTTCCTTAGTCTCGTCCGCGCCGAGCTGGCGGCAGGAAATCGCGTAGATTTGGCCCTTGTGCTTCTTGAACCAGCGGCGGGTGGATGCCTGCCAGGTCATGTGGAGTTTGCGAGCCATTACAGATTCTCTGTTAACCCCTGTTAACCGCAAATGCCGCACTACCATTGTAAGGTTGAGGCACCCCCGAAAGCAAGAGTCTGTTAACCGTTTCTGTTAACTTTGGCGGGAAAATGGGCTGGACGGGGTTACAGAGGGCGTTACGAGTCGTTCTCTAAGTCCTTACGCATCTGCGACTTGTGTTTTCAGATATGCTATAGGCGATATGAGTTATGGCATTTCCAGTGCCGCACAATCGGCCACTCTGTCACCTCTCCGAGCAACCTAAACACTTATTTCCCTTGCCCTTACGACTTCCCTTCCTTGCAAATTACTACCAGGATTGTCCTTTGCAAACTGTTTTGCAAACCGACCGGCCGGACATACGGTCGGAAGAGTGTGTAGCATAGCACCCGGCGGCGGGCGTGAAAAGGACAGCCGGTTTGCAAAACTCAGCGGCCTGTAGTCCCTCTCCCCATTCCTTGCTTCCGCCTGCGTGCCTGGAGGGTCACGAGGGATGCTACCCCTGATCGCCTACGCCTCGGCCGCTTGAGCGAGACGGTCGGCGTCGGCCAAGCCGCACGCATCCTCGGCGTGTCCCCGTCCACCGAACGGCTGTGGGAGAAGCATGGCCTCGTGTCCAGCACTCGCACCGGCGCCGGCAAGCACTGTCGCTACGGCCGTGAAGCCGCTGAAGCGCTGGCACGATCCCCGGAAGGCCGGTAGCACCACGGCCAGCGACGGGTTGATCCGTGCCATGCAGAGGGCGCGGGGCGTTAGTGGGTCATCCGCTTGCCACCCGCCGGTGGCGAAGGCCGCAAGCACCTGCATAACAGTACAGCGCTGTGGGCTACTGGCAAAGGGGCGATGAAGGGGTAGAATAGGAGGAGCCCAGTGAGGAGGCAAGAGCCGTGATGGACGAAGAACTGGACGGGCTGGGGTCGGCTCTGGACGACTTTCTGCGACCGTACCTGTCATGTTGCGACTACACCCAGACCTTCGCCCACCTGCATCCCTACTGCCGCGGCTTGCTCTCCGAACTCCAACGCAAGAGCGTCGAGCCCATCGCCCTGGTCTCCGGCCGCGCCGTCCGCACCTTGCAGGAGTTCCTCAAAGACCACCAGTGGCAGCACTCCCAGGTCAGAGAGCTGTTGTAGCGCTTCGCCACCAGTGTCAGTGTTGGGTTTAGGCCAATATCCCATGCACGATGCGCTTCCTCCGGTGAGCAGACGCACGACCCCAGCCATGCCGCACGAACTCCTCATCGCGCCGAGCGGCCGCCTGGCCCTGATGGAGCCTTCAGCCGCTCCTGAGGCCGCGGCCGAACTCGCGCAGCCCCTTGTGACCGCCTTCGCCTCGAGCCCCGCGCGCGGGCTGCTGCACCTGGCGACCAAGGAATTGCAGGCCCGCCTCACGCCGGCGCTGGAGTACGTCCGCTCGTTCGCCTGCACCTACCTGACGCGGCTCTGCCAGACCCAGGGTCACGAAGCGACGAACGATCTGCCGCCCACGCCGCCGCCGTCCTCCGCGGAACTGGCGACGTGGGTCTTGCAAGCCCCACCCATGACCGGCCTGGAGTACCTGCGCGAGGAAGCGCTGGCCGGCTGGTGGGCCGACCTGGACGCCCTGGTCCGCGGCGAGGTCCGGGAGCACGCCGGCGGCGCGCAGGCCTACCTCAGTGACAAGAATCCGCTCTGGAGGTTTGTCGGGCGCGTCACGCTGCATCTGGCCGAGAACAAGCGCGACGCGGAGAACCCGTTCGCTTTCCTGGCGACGTATGTCAGTCGCCTGTCGCCCCAGGGGCGCGTCCAGCACGAACCCCTGGCCCGGGCGCTGCAGCAATACGCCGGCGCCAGGAACCGGCAAGCGCTGCTGTCGCTGCTCGTGCCCCTGCAGCGGGCGGCCGACCGCAGCGCCCTGGTCAAGGAGTTGGTCGATTCCGGCGACGTGTACCACGCGCTGGCCTGGTCGCCGCGCGAGGCGCACCGCTTTTTGCAGGACATTCCCGTCTTCGAGGAAAGCGGGTTGATCGTCCGCGTTCCCGACTGGTGGAAACCCCACCGTCCCCCCCGGCCGACCGTCGATGTGCGGATCGACGGTCGGCACGGGTCGAAGCTGGGGGCGAGTGCCTTGCTCGATTTCTCGGTCGGGGTCGCGCTGGACGGCGAGCCGTTGAGCGAGGCCGAGATTCAACAACTGCTGGCCTCGGCAGGCGGACTGGTCCGGCTCAAGGGCAAGTGGGTCGAGATGGACCGCGAGAAACTGGCCGAGGCCCTCGCGCACTGGCAAACCGTCGAGAGCCGCGCCCGCGCCGGCGGGCTGTCGTTCTTTGAAGGGATGCGCTTGCTGGCGGGCGCCGGCTTAGAGCGCGACGTGGCGGCGACCCTCCCGGAAGCGGCGCGGGCGTGGACGGGTTTGACGGCCGGCCCCGGCCTCGAAGCGACGCTCAACCGGCTCGCGTCGCCTGACGCGCGGCAAATCCCCAGCCCGCCGGGGTTGCGCGCCGAGCTGCGGCCTTATCAGCGCAGCGGCCTGGGCTGGCTGCACTTCCTGGCGCAACTCGGCCTGGGCGCCTGCCTGGCCGACGACATGGGCCTGGGCAAGACCGTTCAGGTGATCGCCTTGCTGCTGGCCCTGAAGGGCGAACGGGACCCGGGCGATAAGGGCGCGGCGACGCCCGCGCCCAGTCTGCTGGTCGTGCCGGCCTCGCTGATCGCCAACTGGAAGGCGGAGCTCGAGCGGTTCGCGCCGTCCTTGACGTCCGCGATCGCGCACCCTTCCGAACGGCCTTCCGGCAAGGAGGACCTCTCGGCGGCGGACGTCGCGGGTTGCGACCTGGTCATGACTACTTACGGAATGCTGGGGCGCCAGCAGTGGCTGCGCGAACGCGACTGGCGCCTGGCCATTCTCGATGAAGCCCAGGCGATCAAGAATGCCGGCACGCGCCAGGCGCGCGCCGCCAAGGAGCTGCGGGCGGCCTGTCGTATTGCCATGACGGGCACGCCGGTCGAGAACCGCCTCTCCGACCTGTGGTCGTTGTTCGATTTCCTGAACCCCGGCCTCCTGGGCAGCGCCAAGGCGTTCGCGAGCCTCGTCAAGAAGATGGAAGCGCCTCCGAAGCCGTCGTACCAGCCGCTGCGGACCCTCGTTGGGCCGTACATCCTCCGGCGCTTGAAGACCGACAAGCGCGTGATCGCCGATCTCCCGGACAAGACCGAGGTGAAGGCGTTTTGCAGCCTGAGCCGGCAGCAGGCGGCCCTGTACCAGCAAGCGGTTCGCGACCTCGAGGAGAAGCTCGAGACGACGGACGGCATTCAGCGGCGCGGCCTGGTCCTGGCCCAGCTGATGCGCCTCAAGCAGATCTGCAACCACCCGGCCCAGGCGCTGGGGGCCGGGGACTACGACCCGAAACACAGCGGCAAGTTTCAGCGCCTGGCCGAACTGGGCGAGGAGCTGGCCCAGCGGCAGGAGAAGGCGCTGGTCTTCACGCAGTTCCGCGAGATCGCCGAGCCGTTGGCCCGCTTCCTCGAAGGCGTCTTCGGCCGGCCGGGCCTGGTGCTGCACGGCGGCACCGCGGTCGCCAGGCGGCGCGAGCTGGTGGAGCGGTTCCAGCGCGAGAATGGGCCGCCGTTCTTCGTGCTCTCCGTCAAGGCGGGGGGGACCGGCCTGAACTTGACGGCGGCGTCGCAGGTGATTCACTTCGACCGCTGGTGGAACCCAGCCGTGGAAGACCAGGCGACGGATCGGGCGTTCCGCATCGGCCAGAAGCGCAACGTCCTCGTCCACAAGTTCGTCTGCCGGGGGACCGTCGAGGAGCGGATCGACGCCTTGATCGCCGAAAAGTCCGGTCTCGTGCGCGACGTGGTGGAAGGCGGCGAGCGGTTGCTGACGGAGATGGCCAACGACGAGCTGCTCAAGTTCGTGGCCCTGGACGTGCAGAAGGCGCTGGAATCCTGAAGGCAGTTGTGGGGCGTCGCGGCTAAAATACCATGACGGCAGCGACGTTCCCGTGAAAAAAGGAGTCTCCGATGTGGTTTGCCTTTCGGCCTTACGTGCCGGTGGCCAAGCGGCGAGCCCAGGCCGCCCGCGAGGTCGAGAAGCGGCGTAAGAAGGGCCAGGCCGTTTCGCCGGTCGTCCTGGAGGGCCGGACCATCGCGCACACCTTCTGGGGCAAGGCGTGGTGCGACAACCTGGAATCCTACAGCGACTACGAAAATCGCCTGCCGCGCGGCCGCACCTACGTCCGCAACGGCTCGGTGGTGGACCTGCAGATTCAGCCGGGCAAGGTCACGGCGCTGGTCAGCGGGTCGGAGCTTTACAAGGTCAGCATCACCATCGCGCCGCTGCCGGAAAAGCAGTGGCGCGCCCTCAAGTCGCGCTGCGCGGGGCAGATCGGCTCGGTCGTGGAACTGCTGCAGGGGCAGATGTCCCAGGGCGTGATCGGCCTGGTCACGTCCCACGACGGCGGCCTGTTCCCCCGGCCCGTCGAGATCAAGATGTCGTGCTCTTGCCCGGACTGGGCCGGCATGTGCAAGCACGTCGCCGCCGTGCTGTACGGCGTCGGGGCGCGTCTGGATCACCAACCGGAGTTGTTCTTTCGCCTGCGCAAGGTCGATCACCTGGAATTGATCGAGGAAGCCGTGTCGGGCGCCGGCAAGAAGACCGCCACCCGGAAGAAGACACTGGCGGAGGCCGACGTCGCCGGGGTTTTCGGGATCGAACTCGCCGAGCCCGAAGCCGACGACGCGCCGCCCGCCCCCGCGAAGCCGAAGCGGCGCAAGGCCGGTACGCCCGCGGCGAAGCCGGCCGGCGCGCCACGTCGCTCGCCGAAAGCCAGGGAGCCCAGAAAAGGCGAGGCGGAAGCGTGAGCGACCGCAAACCCAGCACGACTCCTCCACGACGATCCCCGCCGCCCGAAGGATGGCCAGCGCGTTGCCGTGCGGCACCACGCCAGGGCGCATCGTGTCGTCGAAGGTGACCGCTTAGAAGACCTCACCTTCATCCCTGCGGCCCGCTTCGTCGCCAGCAGGACCGCGGTCATTTCGCCGCGGGGCCGGAGAGGATGCGGCACTTCGGCAGCGCCTTTTGCAGGACGGCGACGCCGTCCGCAGTCACCTGCGTGCCGGTCAGGTCCAGTTGCCTCAGGCTACTCAGGCCGGCCAGGGGCTTGCGTCCGGCGTCGCTGAAGGTGCCGCCGTCCGGCGACAAGCTACCTCCCGTTCGGATTGACGGGGCTAACGAGGTAATGATGATTTTCGGCGAGGAGCAGGACTTCGTTCCGTCGCCGACTGATAATCACATCGAAATGATCCAGAACGTCGCGACCGAGGATGCTCAAGTCGGTTGCCGTCGGGTCGGTGAACGCAGCCATTACGCCGCGAACGCGAGCCGGGCCGCCGTCGGCGTGCAAGAATTCCACGACCGTGTTCACCACCACATAGTTCCCCGCTCCGCTAATGCCCTTCAGGGACAGGCCGGCCGGAGGAGTTTGGCCGTTCAGCTGAAGCCGTTGAAGGACATCGGCACTGAGAACCGTGCAATCGGCGCAGCTATCAACAAGAAATCGCTCGAACACCGGCTGCCCGGTGGCGCTCAAGACGCTGGTTTCGACGATCGGGCGATTGATCCCGTCATTGCACGTATGCCACTTGCCAGCGATTCGCATAGATGCGTGGTCCTTTTTCGGGGATCACGTACTGGACGAAAGCCCCATTGTCTTCAGGATGGTTCGTCTTGGCCCATCCCCAGGCCTCTTCGGGCGTATCGGCAATGAAAGCTTCCTGCCCCGCCACGGCCAGGTGCTTGCCCAATGCCTGCGGCAACAGGTCACCCCAGTGGTTCTCCAACCACTCGATATTGCGGCGGGCGCGTTCGTGCTGTGCCCGGCACCGAGCGATTTCGGCCGGATCGGTGATTTCTTCCAGGATCAGTCGGTCGCCCAGCATGGTTCTGCCTCCAAGAGGTTCGCAATAATTGTACCGGGCTTCACCAAAAGTCGCCAGGGGCCTTGAGGGCCGGAGGGCCGCTTCGTTCACGCCGGCAGCCTCACTTCTTCGCGTTGCCGTCCCAGACAATCTTGCACTTCGGCAGCGCCTTTTGCAGGGCGGCAACGCCGTCCACTGTTACCTGCGTGCCGGTCAGGTCCAGTTGCGTGAGGTTGCTCAGGCCGGCCAGCTGCTTGAGTCCGGCGTCGCTGAACGTGCAGCCGGACAGGGACAGCCGCTCCAGCTTCGTCAGCGTCCCCACCTCCGCGGCGAACAGGTCGTAGACCTTCGAGCCGGCCAGCGACAGCTCGGCCAGCTTCGGCAGCTTGGCCAGGCAGCGCAGGGCGCGCCCGGTCACCCCGGTCTGATTGAGGTCCAACCTGGGCAGGTTCGGCAAGTTCTCCCGGGATAGGGCCCCTTACGCGGTGCGCTTACGGGACAGGAGCTTGCGGATTTCCGGTACGAGGTCCGTAGGGACCACCATGAGAGTCTGCCCTTCTTTGGCCAGGGCGGCCTCGATCTCGGCAGCTTGTTCTTCCTCGGTTTGCTGGTCGTGGTAGGCAGCCAACTCACCGATCTGCTTTTCGGTCCAGCCGCGAGGCAGACGCTGTTTCCTCATCGGGGTTTTCTCCGTTTCGCACGGCGGAAGGCTTTCAAAGCCTTGCCGCGCAGCTCATAAGCAGTGACGACAAACGCACTCTCGCCTCCCGCGTCCGGAACGTAAACCACCTTGAGGTAGCGTCCGGCCGCTGTTTGCCCAAGACGAGCCCGCGAGTTCCGCGCCGCCGGGTAATCCAGCCCGGGCCCGCGGAGCACCTGGCGCACTTCCTCTTCTGTGACGTCGTGGTCGGAAATGTGCGGCAATCCGGTTTCAGGATCGTTCCAGAACCGCAGTTCCATGCGGCCATCCTTCCAGGGCTGCTTCCCGATCAATCTTACCCTCGCCGAGTCGTTCGTTCAATCCTACGTCTTGGCGAAATCCGGCGGCCTCAGCATCTTCAGGCGTCCGTCGTCGAGCGGCCCGGTCATTTCGCCGCGGGGCCGGAGAGGATACGGCACTTCGGCAGCGTCTTCTGCAGGGCGGCGACGCGGTTCGCTGTGACCTGCGTGTGGGTCACTTCCAGAGGATGTTGCACTTTGGCAGCGCCCTTCGCAGGGCAGCGACGCGGCCCGCTGTGACCTGCGTCTCGTTCAATTCCAGTTGCAAGAGGTTGGTCAGCCCCTTGAGGTGTACCAGTCCGCCGTCGCTCACCTGCGTGCCGTTCAGGTGGAGCATCACGAGGTTGGTCAGCCCCTTGAGGTGTTCCAGCCCGGCGTCATCGACTTTGTGGTTGTCGTCGAGGTTTACTGTGACCACCTGAAATGGAGCGGCCGGCAGGTCTTTGGCGGCCTCGATCTCCCTTTCGTGCCCGTCCCGGCGAATCGTGATCCAGCCGCCGATCGACAGCACCCACTCGGCGGCGCGTCGGTCCGGGTTGGCGTCCACGGAATCGACCTTCGCCTTACCGCTGTCGCCGTCCTTGTTCTTGATGATGACGATCCCCGCTGCCAGCGCCCCGCCCAGCGCCAGCAGCAGCGCCGCGGCTGTCGCCAGCCGCCACCGTCGCCGCGCCGTCGGCGCCGCAATCTCCGTCCGGTCGGCCGAAGGGTTGCTCGGCTCCTGCCGCGGCGATTCCTCCGGGATCGCTTCCAGCGCGGCCGCTACCGCCGCCGCCGACGCCGGACGGGCTGAGCGGTCCTTCGCCAGCAAGTTCATAATCAACGCCGACAGCGGCTGCGACACCGCCGGGTTCACTTCGTCCGGGGCCGGCGGCGTCTCGATCGCCAGGGCCAACAGCGTGCCCATCGTCCCCTGGCCCTGGAACGGCAGCCGGCCCGTCACCGCCCGGTAGAGCACGCAGCCGAGGCTGAACAGGTCGGCCCGCGCGTCGAGCGGCTCGCCCCGCGCCTGCTCCGGCGCCATGAACGCCGGGGTGCCGACCACCGCCCCAGTTCGGGTCAGGTGCTCTCCTCCCTCCCGGTCGGGGCGGTCATCGCGGGCCAGGCCGAAATCGAGGAGCTTGGCCCGGCCGCCGCCCTCCGGCTGCACCCAGATGTTGGCCGGCTTGACGTCGCGGTGGATCAGCCCGGCTGCGTGCGCCGCCGCCAGCCCCTTCGCCACCTGAGCGCCCAGCCGCACGGCCTGGGCCGGCTTCAGCACCTTCACCCGCTTGAGCAGCTCGTCCAGGCTCTGCCCCTTGAGGAACGGCATCGCCAGCCACGGTACCCCGCCGTCCTCGCCGACGCCGTAGATCGGCACGATGTGATCGTGCTCGACCTTCGCCGCGGCCCGCGCCTCGCGGAGAAAGCGCTGCCGGTGCCGCGGGTCGGCGGCGATCTCCGGCTTCATGGTCTTCAGGGCGACGGTGCGGCGCAGCAGAGTGTCCTCGGCGAGGAAGACGACGCCCATGCCCCCCTCGCCCAGCACCTTCAGCACGCGGTAATGGGCCAGCCGGCCGATCTCGTCGGGCCCCTGCGGCGGGGCCAGGAGCGACGTCAGCTCCGCCGTGCCGGCCGGCGACTGCGCGGGCAGCGCCAGCAGCCTCCGCGTCAGGTCGGCGGGGACTTCCTGGCCGGTCGGGGCATCGACCGGCGCGCCGCGGAGGACCGAGAGCAGCGTGTCCTCACCCAGCAGGGTCTGCACCGCGGCTGTGCAGGAGGCGCAGCCGGCGAGGTGCTGGCTGACGCGCTCCACGTCGGACGGCGGCAGCTCGCCGTGGATCAGACGCTCGTAGGCGTTCTGCTCAGGGCAGAGGTTGACGGCTGGCATGGGAAGCTCCGGATCGGGCCAAGTGGATGTCCGAGAAGGAGTACAACCGAGACGGCGAATCCTTATGCACATTTTTCGGATTCATTCCAGCAAGCCGCGCAGATGCTCGCGCAACCGTCCCAGGACTCGGCACTTCGCGGCGTACACGGCCCCGACGGTCATCGCCAATTCGGCGGCCACCTCCGCCGCCGGACGGCCGTTCATCCCATGTTCGTGGAACGCCTTCCACGTCGCCGGCTGGAACTCGTGGCGCAGCAGTTCCAGCGCCCGCCGCAGCAGCTGCCGGCGATACTCCTGCTCCTCGAAAAAGCTATCGTCCGGGGCGGGTACGTCGGCCAGGAAGGCGTCGCCGGGGTGGACCGGCGCCCGCGCCTGTCTTTTGACTTGATTGCGCCAGCGGTTCAGGACAACCGTTTTGAGCCAGGCCCGGAAGCTGTGGGCGGGGTCGTACATGAAGTGAGGCAGTTCCTTCAGCAGGATGACGAACACGTCCTGCACGAGGTCGCCCGCGTCGCCTTCGTCGAAACCGGCTTGCCGCGCCCAGCCGAACAGCAACGGGCTGTACAGATGGACGAACCGGGCCCAGGCCGCCTCGTCGGGCGAGTGGCGAAGCTGCTCCAGGAGGCTGACCGGCGTTGTGTTCATGTTGCGGCCGCCGGCCGCTGGGAATCAGACGCACCAGAGGCTAACCTTCACCTACGGGGCGGTCTCAGCGGCCTGGGTTACGACGCGAACGACTGAGGTTAATCCCCCCGAAGGTGCGCTTGCAAGGAGTATCCCCAACAAAATGCTGCCGGCACCCGCCCTTTCCTGACCTCATCCGCTACGCTCCATCATGTACCTTATGACAAACGAACACCGCCCCGGCCGGCCGAAAAGGGCCGGACCGGGCCGCCGAAAAGCCGAAAGTTCATTTGTCATAAGGATAAAACGACATGCCCAGGCCCAAAAAAGGGCATGGTTCAGAACGGGGCGGTTTCGGGTGGCGCGGCCGTAGGTCAGGCTTTCCAGCCTGACTCGCTTCTCGTCAGGCTGGAAAGCCTGACCTACGGCCCCGAGTGTTACCCCGACTTGAACCATGCCCAAAAAAGACCCCGCTCCGACCCCCTCGATTCACCTGCCGGTGCCCGTCGCGCCCCGAGGCGACGGCCAGCTCCGGGAGTGGTTCGCCGGCAAGGACCCCAACTCCCTCCTCGTCTGGCGCGACCTCTACGAACGCCTCGAAGGCCAGGCCAGGAGCGACAACACCCAGAAGGCCAAGGCCCGCGACCTCGCCCTCTTCCTCGGCTACTTCCGCGACAAGGTCGGCTCCGACCACGTCGATGACTGGACCAAGCCTGTGACGACCGGCTTCCTCCGCTGGCTAGAGACGACCACCGTCAAGCGGGCGGGCAAGGAGAGCAAGAGGAAAGCCACCACCGTCAACCGCGTCTTCTCGACCCTCCGCCACTTCGCCGGCTTCGTCCAGGCACGCCGCGGCTTCCTCGCCGGCAACCCCGTCGCCGGCGTCAAGGAGCTGGTCACCGACGAGCCGTCCTGGAAGGGCCTCGCCGACGACGAGGTCATGCGCCTCAAGTCCGCCGCCGAGCAGCTCCTCAAGCTCAAGACCCGCGGCAACCAACTCCCCCTCCGCGACAAGGCCGTCTTCCTCCTCCTGCTGCACACCGGCCTGCGCGTCTCCGAGCTGGTCGGCCTCGACCGCTCCCAGTACCGCGGCAAGCACCTGGTGGACGTGAAGCGCAAGGGCAAGATGCGGTCGGCGAAGATCTTCCTATCCAAGGAGGCGCGGGAGGCCCTCGACGAGTACCTCGACAAGGCCCGCGGCGGCCGGGAGGGGCCGCTCTTCTGCACCCGCGCTGGCGAACGGATGACGCGACAAGACGTGGACCACCTGCTGCGGGCCCTCGCGGCCCAGGCCAACGCCCAGAGCAAGGCCCGGCACATCACGTTCTCGGCCCACACGCTGCGGCACACCTTCCTGCGCAAGGTGGCCCAGGGGCACGGTGTCGAGTTCGCCATGCAGATGAGCGGCCATGCCTCCAGCAAGTACATCTGGAGGTACGTGAAGCCCAGCGACGAGCAGACCGAGGCCGCCCTGGAAGACCTGTTCTGAGAGGAGTACACGCGGAATCGCCCGCCTGCCGCCCCGCGTCATCATCGTGCGGGGCAGCGGCTACCCCTCGGGGCAACTCTCTGGAAGGGCAAAGGGCGTGCCGGCGTGACGAAAGTAACGCTGGCGATAGGGTCGCGCCTGGTGCGGGCAGGGAGGGGATGCACGGCCCAAGGTAGTCGCCCGGGGTCAGGTCGTCGGGGTAGAAGGCGCCGGACCATTCCTTGTGTCATGCTCACCAGGCAGCTCACTTCTTCACCACCGCGATCTGGAAGTCCTCCTCCCAATCGGCCAGTTCATTGTCCCCCGTGTCCCCCTTGAGCTTGATGTGTCCGCTGACCTGGGTGAGATAGAGCGGGTCGAACTTGCCGAGCTTGCCCTTTTCGACGTCCTTGACGAGGCGATACAGTTCCGTCTCCGCCTCGTCCTTGCCCTCCTCGATCAACTTCAACCGCTTCGCCGCGATTTCCTTTCGCTCCTTGCTCGACTCCGGGGCATTGGCTGTCAGGCGCCAGTAGGCCTCGTTCCAGCGCAGCTCCTTGCCGTCGATCTTAGTGGAACCCGGCTCGCCGGCTAAGGCACGGTCGGTAAAGCCCCGGTCCTTCAGCCCTTTGGGCAGGGAGATGGGCCGATCCGTGAACACGTAGAGCGTCACGTCGAAGGCGCTCCGGGGCGAAGAGAACTTCAGCGGATACACAAGGCGGTCAGTCTTGAAAGCGATTCGTAATGGCCGGAAGCCACCTTCCGTCGTCAACCCCTTGTCCGCCTCCTTGAGTTTGATGGCCAAGAAGGTCCAGTCATGCTTGACGTAGTAGGCCATGCCTTTGGCCGGGATTTCGCCATAGCCTTCCGCCTTGAGCCAAGCGTTCAGTTCCTTGGCCGCGTCCTCGCCCGTGGCTTTCACTTCCGTCACCTCGTACATGCCCACGGTGATCTTGCCGAGGACCACCACCCTCGGCTGACCGCCTTTGG
>Ga0316363_10002477_pt1 | contig 14108 bp, 11 predicted proteins | sample Sb_taG_3_FD_200459 | JGI IMG/M metagenome (GOLD analysis project Ga0316363, IMG submission 200459) | Peat soil microbial communities from Weissenstadt, Germany - Sb_50d_a_PC metaG (v2) (version 2) | ecosystem: Environmental > Terrestrial > Soil > Wetlands > Peat | place: Germany: Weissenstadt...
CGGCATGGCGATGCTTTGCATCCGCCGAGAACAGCCGCAACAGCTCGCGATCATAAGTCCGCGGCGGATCGACCAGATAAAGCTCGCGCTTGTTCTTGTAATATTCGCCGAGCGTCTCGGTGAACGTGGAGAGCGGATCGACCTTTTCCCGATTGGTCAGGAACGGCCGCTTGCCGGCGATTTCCCGCATCAGCTCGTCGACATATCTGAGCTTCTTGAGCGCCGGCCAGCCGATATAGCGCTTGCGCCAGTTCGAGCGCGGCCGCAGCCACACCGCGAAAGTCTCGGCAAAATCCTCGTCGGGATGGCTCTGCGCGTACCACAGCCGCAGATGCTGGACGTAATTGCGGCTGGCGGGGTTCGGCTGGTAATAGCGCGGATAGCGTTTGGAGGTCGGGCCGAACAATTGCTGCCAGCGGCGCCGGCGATGCAGCTTATAGGCGTGCTGCACCACATGGCCGGCTTCGTGGCGCAGGATGTTCATGCACGAATTCCAGGTGCCGCCTTCGACGTCGATGATCATTTTCTTTTCCAGCCGCATCAGCCGCGGATGGGCGAGAAAGAACGGCATGGCGATGCCCGGCGTGCCTTCCGGGCTGAACCATTCATTGGAAATCCAGGCATGCGGCCGCACCGTGAGGCCGTGCTCGGCAAGCTCGTCGTGCAAGGTCAAGAGGCAGTCCTCGAGCCAAGTGCCCTCGACCTTCACATGAAGGTTCTTGAGGCGGACCTTCAGGAGCTGCTCGTCGGGTAGCGCGGCCCAGGCGAATTTCTTGCTCATCCGTGCGCGAACCTGGAACAAATCATGGGCCGAATGGTGTCACGGCGGGCCGTGGCCGACAACCGCCGATCCGGGCCTTGGCGGGCAACGGTTCGCGCCAATTTCCCCTTGCGAGGGCCAGCTTGCTATGATGGTCCTTGCCGGCACGCGGCAATGCCGGCAAGCAAACGGATTGGCACAATGAACGACGCAATTAAGGCCCCCGCACAGGCCGACGAAGACCTCTTGGCCTTCGAGATGGCCGACGAGGCGCTGGAAGCCGCGGCAGAAAAATCAAAACCGGCTTTCACCTTGATCGGGTCTCCCACCGTCAGCGTCCTGGTGGCGTGCTGCGGCTGATCGCGACAACGCCGCGCCGGCGCGAAGCGCCGGGCTCACGCGTTCATTCTACGCTTACCGAGCGAGTCTGCTGCACTGCAACACAGTTCGGCGCGGTTTTACTGAATATTCAGCCAGTTGCCGTAGCATCGCCATTCGGCAGAGATCGGCACCCTGCCGAGTGTAGCGAGCAACACGCATTCGTGTGCTCATTTTGAGCCGCTAATATCGATGACAATCGATCGATTCATGCCTGTGCTTGTGGTCGACGACCACGGAACGATGATTAAAATCGTCCGTAGTCAGTTGCGACAATTGGGGCTCGCCGATGTCGATGAAGCCAACAGCGGGGCCGAAGCTCTGACAAAATTGTGCGCCCGACGCTACGGATTGATCTTTTCCGATTGGCACATGGAGCCGCTCAGTGGCTTGGACTTGCTCATAGCAATCCGGGGCGATGTCCGTCTCAAGCAAACGCCCTTCATCATGGTGACTGGAGAATCCCGGCCGGAGAACGTGATTGCGGCGAAGAAGGCCGGCGTAAGCGGTTACATTGTCAAGCCGTTCAATGCGCAAATGCTTAAGGTCAAGATCGAGGCGGCGTTTGCGACAAGAGCAAAAGCCCTGGGCGAGCGGCAGGCGATGAGTGTGTCTCCGTCCCGGCGCTCCAGCGAAGCTTCGGACACGACGCAGCTAAGATTCCCGGGACGTTTTACCAGCGACTCATAAGTGTCGCCAGCCTGATGGTTCACAGAGCCCGCTTTAAGCCCAAAGCGTCACTCCGCGGCACTGCAGCAAATCGGTCGCGTTTTCGCCGCGGTCGGCCAACGCAAGCGCGTAGAAAAACGCTCCGCCTTCGATCTTGAGCCGCCGATAGCGGGACATCAGAGCTGCCCGACACGCCTTGGTGGGCACGGCGCGGAGCGGAGCGCCTTTCGCCGCCCTACGCTTGCTCTTTGCAACTGTAACGCGCATCAATAAACTGGGGTGTCTGTTCGCGGCCCCGCCTACCTTCAACGATCGCGAGGAAATGTGTGCACATCCAATCCGTTACCATCGCTGGATTCCGATCATTTGGGCCGGCCCCGCAAAAGATCGATCTTGTAAACGGCCTCACGGCGGTCGTGGGCCCAAACGCCTCGGGCAAAACCGCGCTCTTACAGGCGCTCTGTAAAATGTTTGGTGTCAGCCGCGCGCAGAGGACTATTCATCGTTCGGATTTTCACTTACCTGCTGGGGTGCCTCCCGACGATCGCGCGACCCGCGATCTATCCATCGACGTGATCATCGCGCTGCCTGAACTCGCCAGCGGCAAGGCAACGCCCAAAACAATCGCGCCTGTTTTCAAGCATATGCAGATTGCGGCACCAAAGGCTCAACCGGTTTGCCGGCTGAGGCTTGAAGCTCAGTGGGTGGATGACGGCACCGCAGAGGGCGAGGTCACACAAGACCTTTTTTGGATATCAAAGTTGGATGATCCGCTCTCCGATGACGACAAGAGCGCCGTGGCCGCTGTCGATCGCGGGCTTATTCATGTCTACTACACGCCCGCATCACGTGACCCTGAAACGCAAATAATGACTTCAACGGGCGCACTGGCGGCTCGGCTGCTCCGGGCCATCGAATGGTCGACGGCAACACGCACGTCAATAGAAGATGCGACTGAGAAACTGTCGAGTGCGTTTGGCGCGGAAGCTGCCATCGAGGCCATTGGCAAGGCGCTCGCAGATTCGAACGAGGTCGGGCGAAGATCGGTAGTTGTTTAGAAGGGGCGTACGCTTTGCGGCAAAATCGGCCTCATATGGCTTGAATGCGTCCTGCATCGCCATCGCCCAACGCATGATCTGCTGCTTGTTGTCGCCGACAGCGGTGACGACTGTCTTCGAGCCGCAAAATATGGTCTTGGCAAGGTCGTACTGCACTTGCGTCGTGTCCTGAAATTCGTCCATGAATAGGTGCGAATATGTGAGGCGAAGCGCTTCCTTCACCAAAGGGTTGGTGCGGACGATAAGTTCGGCAAGGCGACCGATCATCGGGAACGTCAGTACGCTTCGAGGCCTACCATGGAGCCAGGCTTTCCAGAATTCCAATGTGGCCCACTCGGCCGGCGAGGGTTTGGCCGGGGTGACAGGCGACAGCGGTGCAGCGACGAGATGGTCCTTCTCGAACGTCTTCACTCCGATCGCCATGATGTCTCTTTTCGTACCAACCGATGCCGGAGGTGCGAAAGACTCCAGCATGTTTTGGACGATGGCATAGGTCGCGTTCGTGATTTCGTAGTCGGGCGTTGGGCGCCAATCCTTCGGGAGCGCCTGGCCGAAGCGGTCGAGTAGCCCCTTGGAGAAGGCATCAAAGGTATATGAGTCAAAGCGGTACGATAGTTCGGGATGCGTTCGTGCCCGAACCCGGGCCGCGAGATTGAAGGCGGCGTCACGTTTAAAGCTGATGGCAAGAATTCGTTGCGGAGAGGGCGTATAACCGCATTGCAAAAGAAAACACGCCCGCTGGGCAAGAAGCTCCGTCTTGCCTGAACCCGGCCCGGCAATCACGGATCGATTGTTCATCGAACGCGCGACATCAAGCGCGTTCGGTTCCAGAGCCTCAATGCCAACGGGCTGCCAATCCTTCGGGTCAATGCGCCGATGAAGAAGCGTCACGGCTAATCCCGTTTGAGGTTATCGGTGATGTGCTTCAGAAGCGTACGAAAGGGCTTGGGCATACCTTTCTTGAGCGCCGCATTATCCAGGTGCGCGAAGGCACGAAGATGGGTTGCCGGCTTGCTGTGGGTCAGGAAATGATAGCGATAGGTCATCATTAGTTCGTCGTAGCCAGGATGCAGCTCTTTGTAGGCCTCGATGCCTTCACCACCTTCGCCGAGCACGGCCGCTTCCGCCGTTTCCTTCTTGCCTGACGGTCTGCCACCCTTTGGGATGATCGCTTCATAAGCCTTTGGGAACGCCTTCAGCATGGTCATATCGATATCGAGTGGTTCCGAGTAGAAGACCTTGTAAGACTCCAAAAATGAAATCCAACTTGTCAGGCTTTTGGTTGTTTTCCACGTATGCATGTTATCCAGATCGGCTTGCCCGCCGCCCTCGACTTCCAGCAATTCCTTCCGTGGGTTGCCGATTTCAATTAAATGGCTTAGCGCGGTCTTCATCCGGCCCCATCCTCCTCCATTCCGGCCAAGGTCGAGGTCGAGCAAGGTAGCGAATGGAATGCCGAGGCCGTTTAGCAATCGCCAGAAATGTTGTACGTGACGTCCACCGAGAGGCACGATTGCGACGAACGAGGGATCAATTAAGAACCCCTCGGCCTGTGCGAGTCTCGGCAGTATCACGCGTTCGGAATCACCTTCGACGAGGACAACAAACCTTGCAAAGTACAGCTCGGGAAACGCCATTACGGCGCCGCGGATGAACTTGACGGCCTCCTCGTCATCTTTTGGAAGCTCGATGGTTTTGACGCTGGTTTCGCGCGAGGTCTCGTCGCAGCGGCAATAGCGCACTTCCTCCGGCTCAACTCTGCTTAAGACGGCAGGAGCGTGACTTGTTACGAGCGCCTGCGCCGTGTCGCCTTTGATGATAGACCGGACCTGATTGACGATGCGTGCGAGGTAGTATGGCGATAGATGGTTCTCCGGTTCTTCGATAGCGAACACGCTTAGCGCAGGGATGCGTAATTCATCTGTTCGGAAGCCCTTGATCTTGCCAGTGACGGCATCGCGTTCAAGATCAAATATCGCCGCCGCGAGTGCGAAATAAAATAACGACTGCTGACCGTCGCTCAGTGCGTCGAGGCCGCGTTCTATACCAGCCGGACCCTGTTGAAACAGGACTTGGACTTTGGCGACTATGTCCTCGAAACGCTGGCTTATCCCAGGCGCGCCACAACGCGCCGCGAGACGGAGGATTTTTGCCGTGAAGACATCACACAACCATTGCAGCCCCGATGGAGCGACTCGCATGCTTCACTTTTTCAGCCGGCCGCTGCATATGATGCGGCGCAGTCGGGGCGCAGCACGTGCACAATGACATCGTACCGGTTCTGGTGGTCGGCGGCGGGCCCGTCGGCCTCGCGCTCGCCGGCGATCTCGGCTGGCGCGGCATTGCCTGCACGCTGGTCGAGCAGAGCGACGGCTCGATCTATCAGCCGCGCATGGATCTGGTCGGCATCCGCACCATGGAATTCTGCCGGCGCTGGGGTCTTGTGCCGGCGGTCGAAGGCTCGCCCTACCCGCGCGACTATGCCCAGGACAATATCTACCTGACCAGCCTCACCGGCTACGAACTGGGGCGCGAGCGCTTTCCCGGCATCGGCCAGGCGCCGCCGCCGCAGGAAAGCCCGCAGCGGCGCGAGCGCTGCCCGCAAAACATGTTCGATCCGATCTTGCGCACCTTCGCGGCTTCGCAAAAAAATGTCGCGCTGCGCTATCGCACGCGGCTCGTTTCGTTCACGCAAAACGCCGATCTGGTCACGGCGGTCGTCGAAAATGCCGAGACCGGCGCGCGCGAGGAGATTTTGGCGCGCTACATCGTCGGCTGCGACGGCGCGCGCAGTCTCGTGCGCGAGACCCTCGGCATCGCCATGCAGGGCAATCCGGTGCTGACTTACACCACCAACGTGATCTTCCGCTGCCCGCATCTCCTGTCGCTGCACGACAAGGGCAAGGCCTATCGCCATATCTTCATCGGCCCGGAAGGCACCTGGTCGACCATTGTCGCCATCAACGGCCGCGACGAATGGCGCTTTTCCATTATCGGCGGCTCGGAGCAGCGCGACTACTCCACCGATGACATCAAGGCGGCGATCCGCCGCGCCGTCGGCCGCGATTTCGACTTCGAGATTTTGAGCGTGCTGCCGTGGGTGCGGCGCGAGCTGGTGGCCGAGCGCTTTCGCAATGGCCGCGGCTTCATCGCCGGCGACGCGGCGCACGTGATGTCGCCGACCGGCGGTTTTGGCATGAATACCGGCATCCAGGACGTGGTCGATCTGTCGTGGAAGCTTGCGGCCGTCATCGAAGGCTCGGGCGGCGAAGGCTTGCTCGATTCCTACAGCAGCGAGCGCCAGCCCATCGGCACGCGCAACGTCACCGAGGCGAGCGGCAATCTGCGCCGCATGCTTTCCGTTTCTCCTCACCCCGATATCCTCGACGACACCGCGCAGGGCGCGGCGACGCGGGAAAAAGTCGGACGCGAATTTTCCGAGACCATGCGCCGCGAGTGGTTCACGCTCGGCGCCCATCTCGGCTATCGCTACGAAAACTCGCCGGTCTGCTGGCCGGACGGCACCGCGGCGCCGCCCGACGACCCGCGCGCCTATGTGCCGACCGCGCGGCCCGGCCACCGCGCGCCCCATGCCTTCCTCGCCGACGGCCGCTCGACTCTCGATCTGTTCGGCCGCGGTTTTGCCCTCATCGGTTTCGGCGCCGACGCGGCCGAAGCGGCGCCGCTCCTGGAGGCGGCCAAAACGCGCAATCTGCCGCTGACCTTCACCGCGATCGCCGAACCGCATATCGCCGCCCTTTACCAGCGCCGGTTCGTATTGGTGCGCCCCGACGGCCATGTCGCCTGGCGCGGCGACCGCATCCCGGAAGACGCCCTATGCGTTATCGACGTGGTGCGCGGCGCGGCCGATCGCGGTAAGATGAATTGAGCCAATCTACAGCCGAGGCATCCGATGAAAATCCCCTCCCGCGAAGAACTCGCCCAATCCGGAACGCTTGAAGAGCTTTACGGCAAGCTCGGCCAGATCGGCATCGCGCCGGGCTGGAACAAGAAGGTCGCCTCGCTGTGGCCGGAGCCGAAGAAGAATTTCGTGCCGGCGCACTGGAATTACGAGCAGGCGCGTGGCGCGCTCGATGCCGCCGGCCGTCTGATCAACACCGAGCTCGCCGAGCGGCGCAATCTCATCCTTTATAATCCGACGTCGGACGCGAGCTACGGCACCGTGCGCACCATGGTGGCGGCCTATCAGATGATCATGCCCGGCGAATGGGCGCGCTCGCATCGCCATACGCCGAACGCGCTGCGGCTCATTCTCGACTCCGAGGCCGGCACCTATACCGAGGTCGACGGCGTCAAGATCGCCATGGAGCCCGGCGACGTGCTGCTGACGCCGAACTGGTCGAGCCACGGCCACGGCAACGACAGCCGCGCCTGCGCCTATTGGCTCGATTTCCTCGACGTGCCGCTGGTGCAATTGCTCGAGCCGATGTTCTTCGAGCCGAACGAGGAGGGAGGCGAGAGCCACGCGCCGTCCAACAGCACGCCGCCGACCAAAAATTCGCCGTTCGTATTTCCGTTGAGCGAAACATTGAAGCGCCTCGACGCCGCCACGCCGACGCCGGCCGGCCGGTTCGGCACCGAGGTCGAGCTCGGCAATCCGGCCATGGACACGATCGGGCTGCACATGATGCGGCTTGCGCCGAAGGTCAAAACCGCGCCGTACCGCACCACCGCCAACAATATTTACGCGGCGGTCCAAGGCTCAGGCGCGACCACGGTCGACGGCGAGCGCTTCGAATGGCGCCGCGGCGACGTCATCGCCGCTCCGGCCTGGCGGCCGCATTTCCACGAGGCCGCCGACGACGCGCTGTTGCTGCGGGTCACCGACGAACCGGTGATGCAGCGGCTCGGCTTTTATCGCGTCGACGGCGAAACGCCAGCCGCGCATTGAGCGCCCCACAACGCATTGCGGTCGTCGGCGCCGGCCTTGGCGGGTTGTGCGCCGCCGGCTTCCTGCAACGCTCAGGCTTTGCCGTCCGGGTTTTCGAGCAGGCGCCGGCGTTTTCGCGGATCGGGGCCGGCATCATTCTGTCGGCCAACGCCACCAAGGTACTGCGCCGGCTCGGCCTCGAGGACGCGCTCGTCGCCGCCGGCATCAAATCGCGGCAATATATCAGCCGCGCCTGGGACAGCGGCGAAACGATGTATGAGATCGTGTTCGACGCGGCGAGCGAGCGCCGTCATGGCGGCCCTTACGTCCACATCCATCGCGGCGACTTGCACACGGTGCTGGAGCACGCCGTGGCGCCCGGGACGATCGCATTCGATCATCAACTGGTGGAGCTGGACGAGAGGGCCGGCGCGGTGCGGCTCATCTTCGCCAACGGCGCTTCGGCCGAGGCCGACATCGTGATCGGCGCCGACGGCATCCGCTCAAAAGTGCGGGACTTTCTGCTCGGTGCCGAGCCGCCGCGATTTTCCGGCGCCGCCGCCTATCGCGCGATCTTTCCGGCGGATCGCCTCAAAGGCCTACGGATTGCGGATTGCACCAAATGGTGGGGCCCGGATCGGCACTGCCTGCCCTATTACCTGACCGGCAGACGCGACGAGGTTTACGCCATCGGCGTCGTGCCGGTGCCGCATTGGCATGGCGACGAGGCCTCGGTGCCGACGACCCGCGAGCAATACCTGGCCTCGTTTGCGCACTTCCACGCCGATCTGCAGCGCGTGTTGCAGGCCGTCGACAGCGTCAGTCTGTGGCCGATCTACGATCGGGAGCGCAACGATTGCTGGAGCGGCGGCCGCGACAGCCGCATCGTGCTGTTGGGCGATGCTTGTCATCCGGTGCCGCCCTATATGGCCGCGGGTGGCGCCATGGCGGTGGAGGACGCCGCGATCCTGAGCCGCTGCCTGACCGCATGCGACGACCGCGAGGCAGCGTTGGCGTCCTACATGGCGACACGAATACCGCGGGTCGCCGACGTGCAGCGCATCTCGCTCGAAAACAGCTGGATGCGCGGGCCGACCGACACCGACTGGTTTTATTGCTACGATCCGTGCACCGCGCCGCTTGCGCCACCACTTTGAATGCAGCGATGTTCGAACCCAAACCCGACCCAATGATCGCGCGCGACTTTGCCGGTTACGGCGAGACGCCGCCGCATCCGCGCTGGCCCGGCGGCGCGCTGATCGCGGTCAACTTCAATCTCAACGTCGAGGGCGGCGGCGAATCGTCCCTGAGCAACGGCGACGACGAGTCCGAGGGCATGCTCAACGACATCGGCGTCAGCGCCCAGCGCGGCCGCCGCGTGCCGCTCGTGGAGTCCGTTTTTGAATACGGCAGCCGCCGCGGCGCCTGGCGGGTGCTCAAGGTGCTGCAGGATTTTGCCGTCAAGGCCAGCATCCTCGGCGTCGCGCGCGCGCTCGAGCAGAATCCGGACCTGGCCAAGGCCTGCGTCGCGCAAGGCCACGAAATCGTCAGCCACGGCTATCGCTGGATCGACTACGGTGCCGTCGCCGAAGCGATCGAGCGCGAGCACATCCGGCGCGCCGTCGAGATTCTAACCAAGCTCAGCGGCACGCGGCCGGTCGGCTGGATGACCGGGCGCCCCGGGCCCAATACGCGGCGGCTCTTGGTCGAGGCCGGCGAATTCTTATACGACCGTGATTCGCTCGCCGACGAATTGCCCTATTGGCTGCAAATCGCCGGCCGGCCGCATCTCGTCATTCCTTATTCGTATGAGGCCAACGACAATCGCTTCAACGAGAACAGCGGCTTCTCCACCGCCGACCACTTTTTCACCTACCTGCGCGACGCCTTCGACGTGCTCTACCGCGAAGGCCGCGGCGGCGCGCCAAAACTGCTTTCCATCGGCTTGCATGACCGGCTGATCGGCCGGCCCGGCCGCTGCCAGGGCCTGATCAGGCTTCTTGAGTACATGCGCGGTTTCGAGCGGGTGTGGTTCTGCACCGGCGCCGATATCGCGCGGCATTGGCGCACGGAGTTTCCCGCGGCCGAACGCTGAATATCAAACCTCTCTTCGCCATCCCAACCGACCGCCTGACGGCAGTTTGCCCGCGTCCGGTCTCACGACATCCCTGTGCAGGCGAAAAAGCCTTAAACCGCGCCGGCAAACGTTCCGTTTCGCTACCATTGAAGGTCCAGCAGGGATTTCATATCGGGGCTGCAGGCCGCCCAAAGGCGGTCACGCGTTGCGCCGTCGATCTCCGCCCGCCATGCGTGATCGTTTCCCGTTACAAAGTGCATGCGCACTTCTTCGACTTTCCGAATTGCGGAATAGCCGGACATGGCCGGATATCCATCCTGTAAAATCGCGGAGATTTTGCCGATCACGCCCGCCAAATTCTCGCAACTTTCCCGATAGGTAATGAAGTGAACGCGAAATGGCAGGTCGGCTCGTTTTGCGAGATCGATCCAGCCTTGGAACCAAGGGATGAAATTGGCGACGCACTCGCGTTCGATGCGGGCCTGCAGCGTTTCCCGTCGTTCTCCGCGCCAGATCCAGTCTCGGAGCCACGGAATGAAATTCGCGATGCGCTTGCGGCGCGACTGCAGCACCTTGCCTCTATCGTTGCTTCTCCCCTCCAGAAAATGCACTTGCGAGCGAGCGGCGGCGCGCGGATCGCGGATCAGAACGAATACATCGCGCAAATTTCGCCCGTTCAGCACTCCGATGTTGAAGTCGCTGGTACCGAAATGGTCTTGAGTGATCGCTCCCCCTTCCAAGAACATATCGAGCCAGGAAGGCACGAGAAAGATATTGGGAAATTGACCGGCACCGACACGCAGGACCGGCGCGCCGATCGCCCGCCCCAAAGTGTAAGTCAGCGTTGCGCTGGCGGAGCGAGGCATGCACGCCATCAGAAAGGGCGGCAGTCCACGCGCCATGCTTCGTAGCTGGGCGGCGCGCAATACGTGCGAAACGTTGACATGATCGGAAAAGATCTGATCGCTCTCGCTACTGGGCATGGTGTGCGACATGCGCAGATGCCACGCCATGCTTTCGAAGGCGCCGGCATGAGCCTGCACCAATCCCAGGTGATAATGCATCGCTTCGGCGAAGTAGGCCTCGTTGCGGTCGGGCGAGGCCTTGATCCCAAAATGCTCAAGCAACATTTCGTTTGCCGCGTGGCTGCCTTGCTCGTTCTGGACTGTCAGGAGTTCCTTTACCAATGATTGGGTAGCCGCAGGACTTCGAAGAGTTCTCGCCTGCGGCAGTGCGATGTCGAACATACCTTGGGGCTTAACGTCAGAATTCCCAGCTTCATCGATATCCGATGGCAGCCGAATCCCGCCCTTGAAGCGACGCGCCGGCCAGGCGGTGTCGAAGGCGTTGAGGTCGGCGGGAGGCGGGACATGCGAATGCCAAATACGAATATTGCCGACCGCGTATTCGCCGAGGCCGCGATAATTGTAGAGTGGAGAGAGCGCATAGGGCGTAACACCGAGCTGCTCCAGCGCAAGCGTTAGAAACGGCTGGTCGCGCGGGAAATCGTTCGGGCCGCCGCACTCCGCGCATAATTTGCGCCAGCGTTCGAGCACTTGGCGGATCATCGGGGTCAATCGAAAGAAAATGACGCCCGAGTTGTACATGATCTGATCGGCGGGCTCGACACCGATAGGCCGCATGATGCTGGCGAAGTTGAAGAACTCCGGCAGATTGTAGTTGGGCGCCGGCGCCATCGCGATGCCATGCCGCTCGGCCTTGGCGAAGCCGAGGCCGATGTCGCCGACAATACGAGTGTCGGTGTCGAGATAGAGGAATGTCTCGTACCCCGTCGGCAAAAGCTCGATCAGCCTGGATTTCTCCAGATTGTTGCCGTGAACAAGCCCGGTCGGCACGATCGACGTGAAGGCGGCGTGGCTTTGCGCCAAAGCGGCGCCCGCCGCGTCGGTGATGAGGATCCGGTCGGCATCGATCGCGGCGGCGCTGCGCGCGCTCTCGACGGCTTCCCGAATGAAATCCTCTCCCCAGCACAGCCACACGATCGCCCGAACCGCCATGCCATTCCCCAAGCGTACGATCTTTGCCGCCGTCCTTACCGCTCATCGCCTTGCGCACAGGACAACGTCTCCTGCCGGAAGGGGATTAATGCCCGAGGATCTCGGCGATGCGCTCGGCGATGATCTCGTTGCCGCGGGGGGAGACATGGAAGGAATCGATATACAGCGCTTCGTCGCCGTCGAATGCCGCGCTGAAATCGTAGGCCCATCGCTCGCCCTCGGATTTGATGTGCGAGCGGATGCGATCATAGGCTTGATTATAACGCAAATCCCACTCAGGTTGCGGCGGCAGGTATTCTCGCCTCGGCTTCCCGACCGACGACACCGGTTGCAGGATGGCAACGAAACGGCCGCCGGAAGCCTCGACGAGCAATTTGGCGGACATCCAATTGCGCCAAAGGATATCCGCGATCGCATCGACCGCGGCCGAGTCCGAGCATCGCGAGCCCTTGACCTCATCCAGGTTGACAGCCTGCCTGACCTCGGCACCGGTCAGCTGTTGCGCCAACCGCACCAGGTTCCCCACGGTCGCGGTCCAGGTGCGTTCGGAAACTCCGAGCTCCTGATCCCGGTATAGACGCACGGCCTGCTCGAGAAAATACGTGAATGCGTGGCCGTCGAGCGGGATGCCGGCTTGGCACAGGTGCAGAATATCGTTGATCCCGTCGTAGAACACCGCGGTGCCGACTGGCTCGCCAAGCGAGAGGCGCTTGAGCAATGCAGCGCGATTCTGTGCGGATACGAATGCCGATTGGCCATAGTTCACGACCGCGGCGTCCGGATACAGCCGCTGCACGAGGGCGGGAATAGTGTGGGCATCGTCGACGCCGGTGCCCCACATTGTTGAGCCGCCGAACAAGCTCAATAGGCGCGTCGGATTGGCGGGCCCCCCGGGCGTCACCCGCAACCCATCCTGGTCGATGTTGATCGTTTCGCTGGCAAAGGGTTCGCGGCGCATCTCGTCATAGGAACTGAAAGCGGCTTTGGTGCGGGCAAAGTCGCGAAAAAATTTGCGGGCGCTGTTCTTGTCGGTGTAGGCGGGCGTCGCAATCCGACGTTCGCCGTCCATGGCAGCGGGATTCGCCGTTACGTCAATGAAGAACCCGGCGACGATATTGGCGAGCAGCAGGAGCTGAACGAATACCGCAAGGTTGATAAGGACCAGGCGCATCGAGTTCCCAACAATCGTCGGGCAGACAATGCTGCCCGACACAATCGCGCAAGCTACCGGCGCTGGGCCGGGTCAGCAACCATCGACATGCACGGCGCAGGGCCCAACGCTACATGCGAGAAGTACCATGCAATGCAGGCCCGTTCAGACTGGATCGTAAGGGAGACGCGTGACGCCTCGGCTTTTATCGCGTCGAGGGAGAAGCGCCAGCCGGGCACTGAGCGGCAAGCGCCTATTTGGCGTCCAGGAAAAACGTTTCCATCGGGCCCTTGCCCTTGACCTCGATGGAGCCGCGGCGCTCGAAATTGAAACGATCGCCGAGCGCAAGGCGGGTGGTGGCGGAAACCTGAATCCGGCCAGGCTGCGAGTGCGACTCCATGCGGCTCGCGGTATTCACCGTGTCGCCCCAGACGTCGTAAGCGAATTTGTGCGTGCCGATGACGCCGGCAACGATGGGACCGCTGTGAATCCCGATGCGCGCCTGAAGTTTCAGATCGGTGGCTTTGGCAATGTCATCGACCGCATCGAGCATGCGCAGCGCCAGCGAGGCGACGCGGAAAGCGTGGTCTTCTTGCGCTTCGGGAATTCCCGCCGCCACCATATAGGCGTCGCCGATGGTCTTGATCTTTTCCACGCCCTGTTCGGCGGCAAGCGCGTCGAAGGCGGAGAATATCTTGCTGAGAAAATCGATGATGCGATCCGCCGGGAGCTCCTGACTGAGCGTGGTGAACCCGACCAGATCGCAAAACAGAATAGTCGCTTCCAAAATCCGGTCGGCGATGACCATTTCGCCGTTTTGCATGCGATTGACGATCTTCTGCGGCAGGATGTTGAGAAGAAGCGTTTCGGAACGGCGCTTCTCATGTTCCAGATCCGCGATGAATTTCTTCTCCCGGTCGCGCAGCCATTTTTTCTCGAGCGAGGCGCCGACGCGGGCGCGCAGCAGGATCGGATTAAACGGTTTGGTCAGGTAATCCTCGGCGCCGGCCTCGATGCAGCGCACCACGGTGTCGATCTCGTCGAGCGCGGAAATCACGATCACCGGAATGTGGCTGGTTCGTTCCGCCGTCTTGAGCTGGCGCAAAA
>Ga0316363_10002488_pt1 | contig 14072 bp, 12 predicted proteins | sample Sb_taG_3_FD_200459 | JGI IMG/M metagenome (GOLD analysis project Ga0316363, IMG submission 200459) | Peat soil microbial communities from Weissenstadt, Germany - Sb_50d_a_PC metaG (v2) (version 2) | ecosystem: Environmental > Terrestrial > Soil > Wetlands > Peat | place: Germany: Weissenstadt...
TAGGATACTTTCTGCGTCTTCACCTACGCTCCACACGACGAAAAGATTCGCCGCCTGCTAGCCATGGGCAAGAGCCGGGAAGAGGCCGAAGACCTGGTGGAGAACGTGGACAAGGAGCGGATGGCCTACATCAAACACTACTTCAATAACGAATGGCCGACGCGCAGTCTCTATCACCTGATGATCAACACGGCAGTCGGGGACGAGAACGTAATCGCCACGATTCTGAACAGCATGCGGACGTTCGCAGCTCATCCTGCCGAGACCGCCCTCCGCGGCATTCGCTGAAGCGTGGGAGGTCCAGCGGCTTAGTTCCGCGGGATCACCAGACTCGCTCAGCGTCCGCGGCGACGTTACGCCCGGCATTACGCCCCGGCGTTATAAGATAGGCGCAAAGGATGGAGTCAATTCCGCAAGTGGCAGCTTCCGATTCGTATCCTCCGGTGCAGGAGGAAGTGGCGCGGCTCGCCGGCTCGTCGCAGGTGCGCGCCGCATTCGACCAGTTCCGCTCGCAAGAATCGCGGTTTGCGCTCTGGCAGATAGAGGCGACGAAAGTTGCCGCGCCTCCCTTCGGCGAGGCCGCCCGCGGCGCCTGGCTGGCCGACCGTTTTCGCGAGCTCGGGCTCAGCGACGTGCAGGTGGATGAGGTCGGCAACGTGTTCGGCGTTCGTCCCGGCGGCGGAAGCCGTTTCGTGGCGCTCAGCGCGCATATTGATACGGTGTTTCCGGCGACGACGCCGTTGAACATCCGGCAGCAGGGCAGCCGCTTGTATGGCCCGGGGGTCTCCGACAACGGCGCGGGCATTGCGGCGATGCTGGCCGTGGCCAGTGTATGCGGCAGCGCGCGCATCTCGCATGCGCTGCCCTTTGTGTTCATCGGGAACGTCGGGGAAGAAGGCGAAGGCGATCTGCGCGGCATGCGGCACGTTTTCGCGACGCCACGCTGGCGAGACGCGATTGCCTACAGCGTGGTTGTCGATGGCGCCGGATCGGACACCGTGGTGGCGGAGGCCTTGGGCAGCCGCCGTTTTGAGGTGATCGTGCGCGGCCCGGGCGGTCACTCCTGGAGCGACTTCGGCGCGCCCAATCCGATCATTGCGCTCTCCCGTGCGATCGAGGTCTTCCGTCAAACGCACGTGCTGGCCGCGCCGAAAACCACGTTTAATGTCGGCACGATTCGGGGCGGGACTTCCGTGAATTCGATTCCGGAATCCGCCAGCATGCGGGTCGATCTGCGCTCCACGTCAATGGCGGAAATTGACCGGCTGGAACGAGCGCTGCGCCTCGCACTGGAGCAGGCGATCGCATTGGAAAATCGGGCCGCTGCTCAGCACGGAACGCGCCGCCTGGCGGTGGTGCAGAGCGAAGTGCTCGAGATCGGAAATCGTCCGGCGGGCGAACTGGCGTCGGGTGCGCGGCTTCTGAAGGTGATCCGCGCCGTGGATGCGCAGTTGGGCAATACGGCGCAGGTGCAGCGGGCGTCGACGGACGCCAACATTCCGCTTTCACTCGGCCGCGAGGCCATCGCCATCGGGGGCGGCGGTTCCGGAGGCGGCGCGCACACGTTGCAAGAATGGTACGACTGCAATGGACGAGACCTCGGTCTGAGGCGCATTCTGCTTACAATGCTGACCCTGTCGGGAGTAGGAGAATGATGACGCGAATGGCTCCCATCCTGCTGTTGGCCGTGGCCTCGGGCGTGTCGGCACAGAGCGGCGTTTCAGTGCAGAGCGCTCAAAAGCCGAAGGCGGACCTGATCTTTACCCACGCCAATATCTATACCGGGGTGGTCGATGCGGCGTCTTCGTTCGGCGCGGGCAAGCGCTCCGAGGCGCTGGCGGTCGTTGGCGACCGGATCCTCGCCGTGGGGGCGCGCGAAGAGGTCATGAAGCTGAAAGGGCCAGAGACCAAGATCGTGGATCTGGATAGTCACTTCGTCATGCCCGGCTTCAATGACGCCCACATGCACCTGGCCAGCGCCGGTCTGGAGAAGATGAACGTGAACCTGGTCGGCGTCAAGACACTCGATGAGTTCCGCGAACGCATCCTCGCCCAGGTCGAAAAAGCGGCGCCCGGTGAGTGGATCGTGGGTGGCGGCTGGGACGAGACTCTCTGGCCGGTCAAAGTTCTGCCCACGCGCTGGGATTTGGATGAAGTGAGCCACAGTCATCCGGTTTTTCTGAGGCGGGTGGATGAGCATATGGCAGTGGCGAACACGCGCGCCTTGCAACTGGCCAGCGTCACCGTCGCCAGTCGCGATCCCGAGGGTGGAAAGATCGATCGTGATGACGCGGGCACGCCCAACGGCATTCTGCGGGAGAAAGCGCAATTATTGGTGCAGGCAGTAGTTCCCAAACCGACGCACGAGAGGCGGCGGCAAGCCATCGAACTCGCTCTTGCGGATCTGGCGAGTCACGGCATCACCTCCGCGCAGGATTACTCGCCGTGGGAAGAGTTTCAGATTTACGAGGAACTCGAGCACGACGGAAAGCTGACGGCGAGGATTTCAGAGTGGCTGGATTTCGACGACTCGATGGAAGATCTCAACAGCAAGCGCAGCTCGCATTCCGCGTCCGACACCATGCTCCACACCGGAATGCTGAAGGCCTTCCTGGATGGTTCGCTCGGCTCGAAGACGGCCGCGTTGCTTGAGCCCTACAGCGATGATCCGAAAAACAGCGGCCTGCCGCAATACGAAGCGGCCAAGCTGAACGCGATGACGAAGGAGCGGGTGCTGGCGGGATATCAGATCGGCTTTCACGCCATCGGCGACAAAGCGGTGCAGTTGGCGCTCGACGCGTTCGCCGGGGCGGAGAAGGCGGCAAAAGAAGGCAAAGTGAAAGCCGCCGATGGTGGCAATGCCGGCAATGCTAATGACTACCGGCTTCGCATCGAGCACGCACAGGTCACCACGCCGCAGCAGATTTTGCGTTTCAAGGATCTCAAGGTGATCGCCTCCATGCAGCCGGGCCACTTGCTCACGGATATGAACTGGGCCGAGTCGCTTCTGGGCCCGAAGCGCGCCGAGCATTCCTATGCGTGGACTGAGTTCCTTCGCCACGGGGTGGTGCTGGCCTTTGGTGCGGATTATCCGATCGAACCGGTGACGCCGTTTCGCGGCCTCTACGCAGCGCTCACACGCATGAGCGAAGACGGAAAGAGAAGTTACTATCCCGCGGAGAAACTGAACATCGAGCAGGCGATCGCCGCTTACACCACGGGCGCGGCTTTTGCCGAATTCGCCGAAAAGCAAAAAGGCAAGCTGGAGCCGGGCATGCTGGCCGACTTTGTCGTTCTTGATCAGGACATTACGGCAGTCCCACCGCCGAAAATCCTGGAAACGAAAGTTCTGCGTACGGTGGTCGGCGGCAAGACCGTGTACGAGGCGAAGTAGGATCGGGCCATCGGGTGATCGGGTCATCGGGTGATCGAACAACGACCACCAGTTTTTAGATGACCCGATGGCCTGATCACCCGATCACCCGATCCCATGACTGCGAAAGAGCGGGAACGCGCGTTCCTGATCGGCGCCCCACTGGCGATTGTCCCGGCTTTGGTGTTCCTTCCTGCCGTGATGTTCCTGATCGTCTTTCCCCAGGTGACGCACGGGCGGGCGATTGGGCTGTTCGTGTTGCCGGCCTGCGCGCTGGCGGGTAGCGTCGGACTGTGGAAGCTGGCGACGGGCGCGGTGCAGAAGCCGTGGGGAATATTCAACGTCCTGAGTTTTGGTGCGCTGCTGGTTTTGCTGGTCATCGCCGGCTATACCGGATTGTTCCTGGCGCTGATGACGCTGAAACTGTAGAGGGTTGTGTGGGGACGGGGCTCCGCCCCGTCCCGGCGGGGCAAAACCCCGCCGCCCACAACACCCTTCCCTTGGCTCCTGGCGTTCGTGGTTAACGCGAACTGCGTTTTCTGCGTCTAAATGATTTGGCCTACCTTCGAACCGACCCCTGCTTGGGGCGAAGGTATAATAAAAAGTCAAGTAGTCTTAGGAGGTAAGAAATGGATTCGCGCGAAAGCGCTTTTTGGGTGCGCCTCAAAGCCAACCGTTGGGCGTACACTTTTACGATTCTGGCGACGCTGGCGGTTGGAATTCTGATTGGCACGGTTGTCTCCTATGGAGTGAAAGGCAAGGAGGGACAGAAGTCGTCAGATGCGACCCCGCTGACCATTCCCGCTCCGCAACAGCTCTCGACCGCCTTCTCCCAGATTTCCAAGCAGCTGGAGCCGAGCGTGGTGAACATCAATACCGAGTCGACCATTAAGAACCCTCACCGGCGGCGCTCCGTGCGTCCCGATCAGGACCAGCAAGATGAGGGCAATGATGAAGACACCCCGTTCCAGGATTTCTTTGACAAGTTCTTCGGCGGCCAGGGCGGTCACGGCGAAGATATGGGCACCATCCGCCAACGCTCGCTCGGTTCCGGCGTGATTGTGGATTCGAAGGGCTACATCGTCACCAACCGGCACGTGGTCGAAAAGGCCGATCGCATTCGTGTGAAGTTGCAGGATGAAAACCCGGCGTCTCCTGGCCATGATGCCAAGCTGATCGGCATGGACCAGGAGACCGACCTGGCAGTGATCAAGATTGATCTGGATCGTCCGCTGCCGGCCGCCAAACTGGGCAACTCCGACGGTATGGAAGTTGGCGACTGGGTGCTCGCCATCGGCAGTCCCTTCGGACTGCAGGAAACGGTGACCGCGGGCATCGTGTCGGCCAAGGGACGCAACATTGTTCCCAACCGGCAGTTCCAGTCTTTCATTCAAACGGACGCCGCCATCAACCCGGGCAATTCCGGTGGGCCGCTGGTGAATATGGCGGGTGAAGTCATCGGCATCAATACTGCCATCCTTACGGAGACGAGTTCGTACGCGGGCGTGGGATTTGCCATGCCTTCGAACACGGTGGCGCAGGTCTACAACCAGTTGATCGGGCCGGAACACCGGGTGGCGCGCGGGTCCATTGGCATTGAGTTTTCAGCCCAACCGAACCCGGCCATCGCCCGCATTTACGGCTCAGGCGTGACCGTGTCGAACGTGGTATCCGGCAGCCCGGCCGACCAGGCGGGCCTGAAGATCGGCGACACGATCACCTCCGTGGATGGCAAGGACGTGAAGAGCGGCGACGATCTGGTGGCTGACATTGCTTCGCGCAAGCCGGGATCGAAGGCTAAGCTCGCGTTTGTGCGCAACGGCAAGAAGCAAGACGCGACGGTAACCATCGCCGATCGCTCCAAGCTCTTCGCCGCCCGTCTGGGCGAAGAAGACGATAACCAGAGCGAGGAAGCACCCAAGGCAAGCAAGTTTGGGGTCACGGTTCGCAGCATCACTCCCGATCTGGCCGATCGCCTGAGCATTCCCGCAGGCAAGGGGGTGGTGGTGCAGGACGTGAAGCAGGGATCGTTCGCCGAGGATCTCGGTCTGAATCGCGGCGACGTGATCATGGAAGTGAACAAGCAGCCCGTGGACAATTCCGACGACTTTAAGAAGATCGAGTCGGCGCTCAAGAGCGGACAGGATGTCGTGTTCCTGGTGCGTCCGCGAGGCGCAAGGGCTCAGGATGGAACGATTTTCCTGGCAGGTACACTTCCGTAACCCGATAAGTACTCCGGCGAGACTGGCACTCCATCCCCGTTTCGGGGACGATAAGGGTGGGCTGATCTCGCCGGTTTTTTGTTGGAAGGCAGTCGTCAGTCGCTGGTCGTCGGTCGTTGGCGGGTTTCAAACGAACGACGCGTCCCGAACGACCAACGACTGACGACCAACGACTGATTTCTGATGGTCGAGCCGCGATTGGTCGAAGCCTTTAGACATGCTACGGTTTGATCAAATTCGGCGTTGGCGACGGGTGGGGCTTGGCGGCTTGCTGCTCTGCCTGGCCGTGCATGGGCTCGCAAGCGCAGAGGCGCAGACGTCGACTCCGCCAAGGAAGCCGGCGCACGCTTCCGCGCCGCCCACCTCGAAAGCAAAACATCACACCAGCGGGCACGCGACCAGCAAGCGCACTTCAGCTCACACATCAGCTCGCACCTCGGCTCGCACTTCGGCTAGTACCTCGGCGCAGAAGAGCAGGAACTCCCACGGCAAGAAGGGCTCCAAGCAGGCCGCGAAGAAACGCGGCCAGGAGGCGATTGACTCCGATCGCGCCCGGGAAATTCAGGAAGCGCTCATCCGCGAGCACTACATGCAAGGCGAGCCTACAGGATCGTGGGACAGCGCTACGCAGGCCGCGATGCAGCGCTATCAGGCGGATCAGGGATGGCAGGCGAAGACGACTCCAGATTCCCGAGCGCTGATCAAACTCGGATTAGGCCCGAGCCCCGATCACCTGCTCAATCCGGAAAGCGCGATGACCGCCGCGCCGGCGTCGGGCGATCCGAAGGCCGCAACTAAACAGACTCCGGCGGAAAACAGCCTTCCCCAGCGCTAGCCTGCCCTCGCGAATCCAATTTTCGCTGTTGAATTTTCCCTAATCCAGCACCGGCCGCGGGCAGTAAGGAATTGGTATCCCTTCGACGATCGCCCCCGGGTTGCCCTCGACCAGCGCGTCGGCATACTCGGCTCCCACGATTTTTTCTGCCACATCGCGAGCTGCGGAAAGATTCGGGATGCGGCGTTTGGTGTCGTGAGCATCAGAGGCGAGGATATGCACGGCAGAGCGGTCGAGCAGCCAGCGGGCGATGATCTCGGGCCGCTCTCCCCAGAGCCCCGTCAGCGCCGAGGCCGTGACCTGCATCAGGCAGCCCTGTTCCGCCCACTCCAGGATGCGCTGCGGCGTTTGCTGCAGGATCGGGTTCCGCTCGGGATGGGTCAGGATCGGCGTAAGCCCGCGATCTCCCAGGCGGGTGAAACACTCGGTAAGCCGGGTCGGGACACTAAAGTTGCTGAGTTCAATCAGCAGATAGTTGGTTTCGCCAATCGTGTAGGTGTGCGGCTGCGCCAGAACTCGTTCCAAATTCTCGAAGGAAAGATGAAGATCGCAGCCCAGGCTCAATTGCAGCGCGGGACCGACCTTCTCGCGTAACTGGCCGAGAAGCCCGGAAAGGTATTCGCGATCGTAGGCGTAACGATCGTTGGCGTGCGGGGTGGCCACAGCATGGGTAATGCCGTCGGCTGCCGCCATGCGGCACATTTCGACGGCTGCATCCCAGGACTTGGGGCCGTCGTCGACCTCAGGCAGAATGTGGCAGTGGATGTCGATCACGACGCAATCTTTACTTGGAACACGCTGATTTTGGGCTACGCTGCTTTGCAATACCACGATTAGAACACATCCCGCCGTGAAGCATCGCGAGCCTTCGGAGGCGCGCAGTTTGGAAACTCTGCGCAGCCTCGCGGCCCCGGCGACGCATCCAACCCAACGGGTTCCGGTTTCGAAGGGTTGCGTCGCGTCGGGCGGGGCGCACTGGCAAGGTGCGCAGTTGCGAGTTCCCGCCTTCTCGTGCACGATAGTGAGCACGGCCTTTCGTTCCCATCTTGGATATTGAGGAGCAAGTTCGCAAATGAGCTTTCTAAGGGCGGTGCGGGCCGCACTGGTAGGTCAAAGTGGTACCCCCCGCATTCTCGTGGCCGTGTTCGTCGTCCTGGCCGGATTTTCCCTTTCCTGCGGCAACGGCAGCCAGAGTACGGCGGAATTCAACCACAATGCCTACGTGACCCTGCCAGCGTGGGGTTCCGTGCTCCTGCTGCACATCAACGGCTCGACCGGCTACATCAGCACGGGAGCGCAGACGCCGCAACAGCAGGACTTTACGCCCGCCGGCCTGGCGTTCCTCCCGTCGAAAAACATCCTGTACGCGATCAATGCCTTCGACGACACGATCTCGATTTTCAACGTCGCCAGCGACGGGACTTTGACGCTCGGCAGCTCTCCGACTCCGGTCGGTTCCGGTCCGAATGCGGTAGTCATCGACCCCTCAGGCAAGTACTTGTTAGTGACAAATAATTATTCCAACGGTGGCGACGTTTCCGTTTTCCGCATCGATGCCAGCACGGGCGCTTTGTCCCCGGTCGGATCGCCCGTCCCCGCGAATACGAATCCAACTGCGATTCTGTTCACGCATTCCGGCCAGTTTGTCTATGTAACCAATCCGGAGATCGGGATGGTTACCGGCTTTTCGTTTGCGAACGGCGTGCTTAGTCTGGTGCCTGGGACTCCAGTCTCTTCGGGACAGGGAGGGGGAGCCCTCGGCCTGGCAGTGGATCCGACTGATCGGTTCCTCTATGTTACGAACCCTTCGGCAACCAACCTTCCCCCAAATGAGTCCACCATCGGCAACATTTCCGGGTTCAACATCGACCTCACCAGCGGTGCACTGACCCCGATACTCGGCTCGCCGTTTACCTCTACGGTGGGCAGCGTGGGCCCCACCACGATCACCATCGACCCCACCGGCAGCTTGGTTTACGCCGTGGCCCCGGGGTCGACCTTCTCCGTCTGGTGTTTCGCGATCAATTCGAACGGACAACTTGTGGCCGTGACGGACTCGCCGTTCAGCGTGCCTGCAGGCGGGCTGTTCGCCCTCTTCGACCCCAGCGGCCGCTTTTTCTATATCGGCAGTCCAACCGGTGTTCAGGCTTATACCTACAATCCATCGACCGGCGCTCTCACGACTATCCAGGGCTCGCCTTTTTTCATCGGAACGGCGCCCGGGAAGATGGTGTTTGCAGAGTAGAAGCCGTCGGTCGAGTTTGGACTCAGGCTTTGTAATGTGTGATTTACGGGGTAGCACTTTGGTGGAACAAGTTTGGCACCCGCGTGCCATTTTCAGATTTGCCGTTTAGTTTTACCTTCCCAATTGAGCAGTTCTGGGGGAGGGCTGCCCGGGCGTCCTGGATTCGCAAGAATCCGGACGCCCGTTTAATTTTCCGCTGAACCCCACATCGCTGGCCGTGCCGATTCACTCCACCGAAAAGCTGCGTGTAGGCGTGTGGCGCGGACACTCTTGTCCGCGAGCGCAGGCTGCGGGCCAGAGTATCGCGCTGCACGAGCTAGAAAGTACTTCGATCCCCCCGCTCAATTTGTCGAAATGGTGAAGTTCACCGTGATGCGGGCCTGAGTTTCCACGGGCTTCCCGTTTAGGAGGTACGGCTTGAAGTGCCACTGCTTCACCGCCTCGCGAGCTGCGGTAGCCAGGATGCCCGGGCCACTGAGAATCTGCAACTCCTGGATGGTGCCGTCCCGCGAGATGAGCGCCAGCAAACTGACTGCGCCCTGCACCTTCATCTGCCGCGCCAGCAAGGGATAATCCGGTGGCACCGAAACGCTCACACTCTGCGTCGTTTGCGGCGAAAGCTCCACGCGATCGCCGGCACTCACCAGCCCATTCGGCGCCGATGCGGGAGCGCTGGATGCGGAAGAGGTCGCGCCCGAGTTCACATCCAGATGGATGGCATTGCTTCTCGCGGGTACGTTGATGTGGCGGTTTCCAGCTACGACTTCCACCTCCAGAGGTGGCAGCACTGCGCGCTCGGTGGTTGCCGAAAGGGGAGCTTCGGCCGCAGCGGGTGCCGGCGAATTGGCTGCCTTGCGTTCCCGCGTGGGAGTCGCCGGCGCACTGGAAGGCGCCGCCGTCATGCTCTTACTCTTCCTTCGAAGCGTAGCTTCTTGGACTTCACCGGTCGGCGGAAACCAGAAATCCCAGTCTTTCAAAACCACCGCCACCAGCGCCACCAGCAGTACCCCCAGCGCGATGAGCATCCGCTTTCGCTGTACTTCTGCATCCTCCGACACGGGTGGCAAGGGGAGCTGCGTTGACCGCTCCAGATGGTTCTCGGGATGGATTTCGTCTTGAAACAAGGACACGGAGCCTCCTCGGAATCGTAATTCGGTCGAGGGGGAGTGCTGAACTAGTATGCCCTGAAACCCGCGCTAATGCCAAGCGAATCCCGCTCTGGTTGCTCCTTTTGCTGGAGGGGGGTGGTAAGTTCTTCCGCCCTGTAGGGACGGGGCTTGCCCCGTCTCCACGGGAAATCAGACGCCCCTTAAGGGCTGGCATCGAAAACCGCCTTTTCCTGCAGATTGCGCAGGCCCAAATTGTTAAGGGGAAGAGCGCCAAAGCGCTCTTCCCCTTTCTCAATTCCGCGCCAGCTCAGGAAACTTTCGTAACCTTATAGTCGAGCTTGTCCAGAATGCCGATCGCGGCGTCAAGAATTTCCTTATCCACCTTACGATTCGAAGCGACGGCTTCCGCCAGCGGGATGGAAATAATCTTGTTCCCCCGCAGCGCCGCCATTTGCCCGAATTCGCCGCGGTGCACCATGTCGATGGCGCCCAGTCCGTAGCGCGTGGCCAGTACGCGGTCGAAAGCGCTGGGTGTTCCGCCTCGCTGGATGTGGCCGAGCACAACCGACCGCGACTCGAAGCCCGTCCGTTTTTCGATCTCGTACGCCACCACCGAGCCGATTCCGCCCAACCGAATATGCCCGAACTCATCGCGCCCTGATTGCGGGGACGATTCACAGTGTTCTTCGTTACCATCGGCGAACTTCGCGCCTTCGGCTACCACCACGATGCTGAAATATCTTCCGCGGGCTTGGCGCTGGCGAATCAGTTCGGCCACCCGGTCAATATCGAAAGGAACTTCGGGGATCAATATGACGTCGGCGCCGCCGGCGATGCCGCTATAGACCGCGATCCAGCCCGAATCGCGTCCCATCACTTCCACCACGATCACGCGATTGTGCGCCTCGGCCGTCGTATGCACGCGGTCAATGGCGCTGGTGGCCACATTCACGGCCGTGTCGAAGCCGAAGGTGAAGTCGGTGCCGGCCAGGTCGTTGTCGATCGTCTTCGGAACTCCGACCACCTTGACTCCGTTGTCAAAAAGTTTCTTCGCTACCGACAGCGTGTCATCGCCGCCAATGGCGATCAGTGCGTCACAGCCATGTTTGTTGAGGTTCTCGGCGCAGTGCCGCAGGCCGTCCTCCCGCTTGGCCGGATTGGTGCGCGAAGTGCGCAGGATCGTGCCGCCACGCGGCAGAATGCCACCCACCGACGAGAGGTCGAGTTCCATGGTCTTGTCTTCCAGCAAACCGCGCCAGCCCTCCATGAATCCCACGAACCCGTCTTCATAGTGAAACGTGCCCTTCCGCACCACTGCCCGAATGACTGCATTCAGCCCGGGACAGTCGCCCCCGCCCGTCAGCACTCCAATTTTCATCGCCTGCTCCTCATATGATTTTCGAGCGCGAGTATGAGTTTGCCTTTGGAGCGGATGCACTCCGCCCTACCGTTTGTTTCAATGGGCTCGAATCTAACTAGGTTATCACGCTGAGAACTGATCGCTGAGATCTGAGAGCTGAGAGCCGAGAGCTCTCCTGCTACACTTTCCTCATGCGCGTCCTCGGCATCGACTGCGGCACGGAATACACGGGATACGGCGTAGTCGACTTGCTCTCCGACGGCCGCAACAATGACCGCCTCGTGTGCATCGTCTGCGGCGCCATCAAAGTTTCCCCGCGCGATCCCATGCCTACGCGCCTCTCGCGCATCTCGATCGGCCTGCAGGAACTCATCTCCCAGCACCGGCCCGACCGCGTCGCCATCGAAGACGTTTTCTACGCCGCCAACGTGAAGTCCGCCTTGAAACTCGGCCAGGTGCGCGGAGTCGCCATGCTGGCCGCCGCTTCCGCCGGAATCGAAGTCGCCGAATACTCGCCACTCTCCATCAAATCCGCGGTGGTCGGATACGGCCGCGCCGAAAAACATCAGGTCCAGCAAATGGTGACGCGCCTTCTGAATCTCGATCAGATCCCCGAACCCGCCGACGCCGCCGATGCCCTCGCCATCGCCATCTGCCATTTGCACACCGCAGCGACGCAAGAACGCCAGAGCGAAGTCTCGGAGAATCTTGAGAGGAGCTAAAAAAAAATGAAGACACCTTCAGCTGGCTGCTTCTCCTTGACACTCCTCGCCACCATCCCCAATCATGTGAGCGGCCCATGCCCCGCTCATTTCAGATGATCTGCCTGCTAATGTTTTCCTCGATCGTCTTCTCTTTGACCCCTGCCTATTCGCAAGCCGAAGCCCCGGCCGTGGTCACCTTCAGCCTCGATTTCCCCACCTCCCAGCCGGAGCATTACTCGATCCGCGTTCCATCCGATGGCGCGGCCCGCTACCAGTCCAGCGGCCGCCTGTCCGCCGATTCCGACGAGACCAATTCCCGCGACAACGACAATGACAACAACAGCTTCGATCTTGACTTCACCGTAGCCGCGGGAACGCGGCAGAAAATCTTCCAACTCGCGGCGAAGGCCGGCTATTTTCAGAAGGACGTCGACTCCCATCACAAGAACCTCGCCTTTACCGGAAAAAAGACGCTTGGCTACAAAGACGCGCGGCGCAGCGGAGAGTCCACCTACAACTATTCCACCAACCCGGCAGTGCAGGACCTGACCAGCCTGATGCAAAGCCTCTCGTCCACGCTCGAATTCGGACATCGCCTCCAGTACGATCACCACTATCAGAAGCTAGCGCTCGACGAAGAACTCAAGCGTATGGAGGAGCTGGCCCTCACCAATCAACTGATCGAGGTCACGGCCATTCAGCCGATCCTCGATCAAATCATCGCCGATCAGTCCGTGATCAACGTAACCCGCGCCCGCGCCCAACGATTGCTGGAGCACGCAGGCGTTCGCTGATCCCCATCACGCGACCCACTGCCGGAATCCGCTGTTGAACCATTGCTGACCCTCCGGAGAGGCTGAAAAGCTAACGTTCACCCGCCACCGAAGACCCTGAACGTGGTACAATTTCACTATAAATCCAGCCCGATAGCACCTGTAGATGCAAGAACTTAGCGACATTTACGCCGGAAAAAGAGCAAGCGAAGCTTCGCTCCGCTGGGACGGGCGAGACGCCCGTCCCCACACTAGATCACACAAGCCCTTTACTGAGAGCTGAGAGCTGAGAGCTAAACTTCATGGCTGACGATCAGAATCCTGAGCTTCCCTTAACCCCTCCTCCCGGAGGCGACGGTCAATCTCCCACCGGTTCGGGCGCCCTCAACATACAGCCCGTCAACATTGAAGAGGAGATGAAGCGGTCGTATCTCGACTATTCCTTGTCGGTGATTATCGGCCGCGCGCTGCCCGACGTGCGCGACGGACTGAAGCCCGTGCATCGCCGCATTCTTTACACCATGCAGCAAATGGGCCTGGCTCCAGGACGCGCCACGCGCAAGTGCGCCCGCATCGTCGGCGAAGTCATGGGCAAGTACCATCCGCACGGGAACCTCGCCGTTTACGACGCGTTGGTGCGGCTGGCGCAGCCGTTTGCCATGCGCGCGCCGCTGGTCGATGGACAAGGCAACTTCGGCTCGGTCGATGGCGACCCGCCGGCGGCGGATCGTTACACTGAAGCGCGTCTGACGCGCGTCTCTACCGCTCTGCTCGAAGACCTCGACAAGGAAGCGGTCGACTTTTATCCGAACTACGACGGCACGGAAACGCAGCCCGCGGTTCTTCCCGCGCGTTTTCCCAACTTGCTGGTCAACGGGTCCGATGGCATTGCCGTCGGCATGGCGACCAAGATTCCGCCGCACAACCTGACTGAGATTGTCGATGCCACCATCTGGTTGGTGAATAATCCCAACGCGCAGTTGCCGGAAATTTTGAAATTCGTGCAGGGCCCGGACTTTCCGACGGCGGCCATCATTCACGGCCGCGCTGGAATCTTCGAGGCGTACCGCACTGGCCGCGGACGTTTCATGATGCGCGCACGGGCGGCCATCGAAAACATCAACAAGGACAAGCAGGCGATCATCGTCACCGAGATTCCCTACCAGGTGAATAAGGCTCGCCTGATCGAACGTATTGCCGACCTCGTCAACGACAAGACCATCGACGACATCTCCGACATTCGCGACGAAAGCGATCGCGACGGCATGCGTATCGTGATCGAGCTCAAGCGCGGAGCCGAACCGCAGATCGTGCTCAACCAGCTCTTCAAGCACACCTCGATGCAGGAAGGCTTCAGCATGATTCTGCTGGCCGTGGTCAACGGCCAGCCCAAGGAAATGGGGCTGATCCAGGCGATCAAACACTTCATCGACCATCGCGTCGATGTGGTG